>Ga0116130_1000838_pt1 | contig 18634 bp, 17 predicted proteins | sample June2015DPH_17_5_FD_89733 | JGI IMG/M metagenome (GOLD analysis project Ga0116130, IMG submission 89733) | Peatland microbial communities from SPRUCE experiment site at the Marcell Experimental Forest, Minnesota, USA - June2015DPH_17_40 | ecosystem: Environmental > Terrestrial > Soil > Wetlands...
ATCGTCCTTGCCGATGCCGGTGCCGAGCGCGGTGATCATGGCGCGGATTTCCTCGTGGCCCAGCATCTTGTCGTAGCGCGCTTTTTCGACGTTGAGGATTTTGCCTTTGAGCGGCAGAATCGCCTGGAAGCGCCGGTCGCGCCCCTGCTTGGCGGTGCCGCCGGCGGATTCGCCCTCCACCAGAAACAGCTCGCAGCGCTCCGGGTCGCGCTCCTGGCAATCGGCCAGCTTGTGAGGCATACCGCCCGATTCGAGCGCCCCTTTGCGCCGCGTCAGGTCGCGCGCCTTGCGGGAAGCTTCGCGCGCGCGCGCTGCGTCAATCGCTTTGTTGACGATGCGGCGGCCTATGGTCGCGTTCTTGTCGAAGAATTCGCCCAGCTTCTCGTTGACAAACTGCGTCATGTAGCCGCTGATGTCGCTGTTCAACTTGCCCTTGGTCTGCCCTTCGAACTGCGGCTGCGGCACTTTCACACTCACCACCGCGGTCAGCCCCTCGCGAACGTCGTCGCCAGTCAGTGTCTCCTTGTCCTTGAACAACTCCTGCTTCTGGCCAAACGCGTTGATGGTGCGGGTGAGCGCGGAATAGAAGCCGCGCAAGTGCGTGCCTCCATCCACCGTGTTGATGGCGTTGGCGAAGCTGAGGATGTTTTCCGAATAGCCGTCGTTGTATTGCAGCGCCACTTCCATCGTCAGCGTTCCACCGTTGGGCAGATCGCGCTCGGCCTCGAAGTGCATCGGTTTGTCGTGCAGCACCTGCTTGCCCTTATTGAGCAGCTTGATGAATTCGGCGATGCCCCCGGTGTACTGAAATTCTTCGGTCTTCTCCGCCTCCACGCGCTCGTCGGTGAGCGTGATTTTCAGGCCCTTGTTGAGGAACGCGAGTTGCCGCAGGCGGTTGGCCAGCGTGTCGTGATTGAACTGCGTCACCTCCATGATGGTGGAATCTGGTTTGAAGGTGATGCTGGTTCCGGTTTTGCGGCCGGCCCGGCCGGTTTTCACGAGTGGCCCTTTAGGAGCGCCGCACGCGTACTCCTGCTGCCAGGTGAAACTGGGACCGGTTTCGCCGTCGGGGTGCCAGATCTCGAGCTCCAGTTTTTCCGAGAGCGCGTTCACGACGCTGACACCCACGCCGTGCAAGCCGCCCGACACCTTGTAGCTTTTCGAATCGAATTTGCCGCCGGCGTGCAACTTCGTCATCACCACCTGCGCTGCCGAGACGCCTTCTTCCTCGTGGAGATCAACCGGGATGCCGCGGCCGTTGTCCACCACCGTCACCGAGTCGTCGTCATGAATTGTGACGTTGATCTCCGTGCAGTGTCCCGCCATGGCTTCATCCACGGAGTTGTCGACAACTTCGTACACCAGGTGGTGCAGCCCCATTTCGCCGGTCGAGCCGATGTACATGGCGGGCCGCAGACGCACCGCTTCCAGCCCCTCCAGCACCTTGATACTCGTTGAATCGTAAACCGCTGATTGTTGCCCGTTGGTCAGGTCTTCCATGGTCCTAAACTCAGATCCTCATCGGCATCACGACATACCGGTATTGGTCCGGCGTCGCATCGCCCGCTGGCCGCAATTCACCAGCGCTTTTTTGGTCCTTCAGCTCGAAAGCGATGTGGTCCTGTGCCGTCACCCGCAGGAAATCCAGCAGGTACTGCGCATTGAACCCGATTTCCAGATCCGGCCCTTTGTATTCGCTGGTCACCGTCTCTTCGCTCTCGCCCATCTCCACCGATGACGAGAACACTTTCACTTCACCCTCGGTAAACTGCACGCGAATGGCGCGCGAACGCTCGTCGGCAAACTGCGCCACCCGCTCAATGGCGGCGCGAATTTCGTCCTTTTGTAATCTCGCGATCAGTGTATGGTCTTTCGGTAGGACGCGCTCATAGTCGGGAAAATTGCCTGTCAGCTTGCGCGTAATCAGCAACCGCTCTCCCACTTTAAAAAACAAATGGTTGTCGTCCCCCGCGAACTCGGCTTTCGCTTCCGGAACTGCGTCCTCGGCCAGTTTCACCAACTCTCCCATGGCCTTCTTTGGAATCAGCGCGCGAAACTGCTGGCCTACACCCGCGTTTTCGCACGGGGTCTGAACATAGGCCAGGCGATGGCCGTCGGTCGCCACCATGGTCATGCTGTCCGGCCGCAGTATGAGCAACGCGCCGCTGAGAGTAAACCGCGATTCTTCCATGGAAATCGCAAATGACGTCCGCGCGATCAGCGATGCCAGCGCTTTCACAGGGATCTCCGCGATCGGATCCGGCATTTTCGGCAACTCGGGAAAACTATCGCGCGACATACCGGCGATGCGCGTCTTCGACCGGCCGCACGTAATGCTTACCCAATGGTTCTCCAGAAACTTCATATGCACGTCGCCTTCCGGCAACAGCCGCACGTAATCGAGAAGTTTGCGCGCCGGCACCGTTCCCGCGCCTTCTTTTTTCACGGTCGCTTTGCAGGAACAACGCACACCCAATTCCAGATCCGTTGCCGTCAGCGTGACACGATCTCCGGAAGCCTCCAGGAGAACGTTTGACAAGATCGGAATGGTCGTCTTCTTCTCCACCACCCCTTGCGACAGACTCAACTCTCGTACCAAATCGGCCTTGCTGACAGTGAATTCCATGCGCTACGGCTCCTAACTATTCTGACGGTATTAAATGAGCACAAAATAGAACCGTTTTCATCGGGCCTGTGCAAATGTTGAAGATCACCTAAATTATACTAAATTCAAGTACTTTTCGCTACATCAACTTGTGGATTGAGATGCGCAAGAGCAACCAAAAACAGCCTCAGCCGCAGTTCTTGCACAGATTTCCTGTCCGTCGTCCACCGGCCAGTGTGGAAAAAAGCGTAACCTCATTGTAATGTTTCCATTAGACTGTGAATGAGTCTGTTCAATTCCGGGTTAGCCTGGCGTTCTTTCTCAATTTTACGGATGGAGTGAATTACGGTGGTGTGGTGCTTGCCGCCAAAAGCGCGGCCGATCTCAGGCAGCGAAGCGTCGGTGAGTTCTTTCACCAGGTACATGGCCACCTGGCGCGGCCGCACAACCTTTTGCGTGTTGCTCTTCTCTTTGAGTTGCGATGGCTTGATCTGGAAACGCTCGGCAACCGCTTTCAAAATTGCATCGATGGTGATCTTACGGTCCTGCACGTGAACGATGTGCCGCAGCACCTGTTGCGCCATCTGCAAACTGATCGGCGTCGAGGTGAGCGAAGAGTAGGCCACCAACTTGACCAGCGCGCCTTCCAGTTCACGCACATTCGACTTGGTCTTGGTTGCCATGAATGACCGCACGTCATCCGGCAGTTTCACGCCCTCGGCTTCGGCCTTCTTGTCCAGAATGGCCATCTTGGTTTCCAGGTCGGGCGGCTGAATGTCGGCCAGCAAACCCCATTCGAAGCGCGACCGGAGCCGCTCCAGCAAGCCCGGTATTTCCTTCGGCGGCGAATCGCTGGAAATCACGATTTGCTTTTGATGATCGTGCAACTCGTTGAAGGTGTGAAAGAACTCTTCCTGCGTGCGCTCCTTGTTGCCCAGAAGCTGGATGTCGTCAACCAACAACACGTCCGCCTCGCGGTAGCGCTGCTGAAACTGCTGCATACGTTCGGTGCGGATGCAGGCGATCATCTCGTTCATGAAACGTTCGCTCGAAGTGTAGATAATCCGCATGGAGCCAAATTTATCGATCAGCTCACGGCCGATGGCGTGCATCAGATGTGTTTTACCCATGCCCACGCCGCCGTAAAGAAATAGGGGATTATAGCTGCGCGAAGGGTTGGTGGCCACCGAACGGGCGGCAGCGTGTGCAAACTGGTTGCAGGCGCCCACCACGAACGTATCGAAAGTGAACTTGGGATTCAGTGAGCTGGCCGCCGGCTCGGGCTCCGCTCCACTTCGATTCACCGATTCCCGCGCCCCGCTTGAGGCGCGGGTTTCGAAGCCGATCTGGCCGACTGGCAACCGCAACTCGCGAATCGCCTCTCGCAACTGGGCTCCGTATTCGTTTTCCATCCAGGCGCGGGTTTCGCCGTCCGGAACCAGCACCACCAGCGTGTCCCCATCTACTCCCAGAAAAGTAGTGCCTTTAAACCAGTTGTTGTAGCTTTCCTCGCTTACGCGCGGCTGGATATGCTGGCGAAGCTGATCCCATAAATTCATTGGTTTTACACACGAATCCCGCAAGTTTCCCACAACATTTTCCTTCACAATCGTTGGGGACGCGGATGGCCTACCGGAAGAACCCCGGCAGCAGAAGACTCGCCCTGTGCACGGCTGCCAGGCACCTCCGCTTTGGTCAACCGAGACTGTAGTCTAACACAGGGGCATCGCTTTGCCACAAGTTTCTAATTGCTTTAAAATCAGCTACATATTCGCAACGTTTGACTTTGAGAATGTTCTGAAGGAAAATTGATACTGCGGTTTGCGCGGGAGTAACTCAGTTGGTAGAGTGCGACCTTGCCAAGGTCGATGTCGCGGGTTCGAATCCCGTCTCCCGCTCCATGCTTTTGGGCCTGAGGGGTTATCATGCGCTTCATCTTGCTGCTCGTCTTCCTGCTCCCAACCGCTTGGGCTCAGGATTACAAGGTTGAGGCAGTGTCCGGCGCCCCGTCCGGCCTTCCAGCGGCTTACACTTCAGCGCTTCAAACGCAAGGTTATCGCGTCGCTGGACCCAACGGCGCGTGGTGTGAAATCTGGTTTCGCAACAGCATCCCCACCGGCGCAAAACCAACCGATGATGCCATCGTGTTTCCGATTCCGCAGGGCGCGTTAGTCGGCGTTCTGCGCTTCCCGTCCGAGGGCAGCGACCGCCGCGGTCAAACCATTAAGGCCGGGCTCTACACCATGCGCTACAGCGATTTTCCGGTCGATGGCTCGCATCAGGGCGTGGCCCCGCAGCGCGATTTTCTGCTGCTCGCGCCCATCGCCAATGACGCCGATCCCAGCGCAACTCCCGGCTTCGAACAGTTGGTGCAGATGAGCACCAAGGCTTCCGGCACGCCGCACCCGGCCGTGTTCTCGATCGAAAAACCGGGCCCAGCCAAGTTCCCCTCCATCACCACCGAAGGCGACACACCGGACCAGGTGCTCAACGTGAAGATCGGCGATTTGCAACTGGCCGTCATTGTGGTGGGTAAGGCGCAGAACTAGGCGACGCTCAGCGTCATTCGACTTTCGAGCGCGTCGGGGAAATCGAAGAGAAGAAATGTCGAGAAGACTCTCGACACAGCAGCCAGGACTGGCCGCGCCACGTTTTTTCCAAAGTGTTCAAGCGGATTCTTGCCGGACGCGACATAATATACGTGTGCTCCGCCGATTCGGGATCGCGCCTCGGGTGGCGGCCGGCGTTCTGCTGGCGGCTCTCATTCTGCCCGCGCAATCCAAGCGCACTGAAGATCTGGCGGTTGGCAAGCTCCTGGTAACCCCGCGCGACGCCCCCGATCCGGCCTTCGCGGAATCCGTCATCCTGCTGGTTCACTATGACAGCGAATCCGCCGTCGGCCTGATGATCAACCGCCGCACCACCATTCCGCTCTCTCGTGCGTTGCGCAATCTGAAAGGAGCCGCGCAGCGTTCCGATTCGGTGTACATCGGCGGACCGGTGGAAACCGGCACCGCCATGGCGCTGTTCCGCTCCAACACCAAGCCGGATTCGGGCGCGCGGGTGCTGGAGAAGATCTACCTTATCCCGTCCCAACCGGCGCTCGAAAGTGCCCTGGCCGGCGGCAAGAGCGCCGACGATCTGCGCGTGTACGTGGGATATTGCGGATGGGGTCCGGGGCAACTGGATAACGAGACGCACCTCGGCGCCTGGTACATCCTGGAAGGCAACGCCGCGCTGGTCTTCGACCCCAATCCGGATGCCATGTGGTCCCGTCTGCTCTCCCGCAGCGAATCCCGCGTTGCGCTGGCGCGCCCGCCACACGGCGCCCCCCGTGATATCCTGATTCGGCGTCCATGAAGATTTCGAGTGTCCGCTCCTTCTTGCTGTCCTATCCCTTTCCTGAACCCCTTAAGCTGCCATTTTGGGGTGGTGAGCGCACCATCGTAAAGCGCGACGCGATGTTCGTGCGCGTGGAAACCAGCAACGGCCTGGTGGGCTACGCGCCGGCGGCGGCCAGCGAAAGCGCGCAGCAGACCATTCAGTCGACGGTCGCGCCTTTTCTGGAAGGCCGCACGCTACGCGTCTAGTTCGAATTGACCCTTGTCGTCTATCCAGCTTTTCCGAATCACCGAAGTACGGGGTACACCGATTCCGCGCAGGTCCTCCTCCGGGTTCTTGAAGAGCGGTGCTTCAGGGTGGACAGGACCGAAGTAGGAACTCGCGATTTTAGCTGCAGGGTCATGATCGCGGGCCACGTGAAGCAGAATCAACTGCCCAATCGTTCGACCTGGGTAAAGGAGCACTGGAGTATTGGAGACATTAGCTATTTCCAGCGTCAAGCAGCCACGGTATTCGGGATGTATCCACGGTGCAGTTTCGACGACGATAAACGTGCGTGCGATCGACGACTTTGTCAGGATCTCCCCGGACGCATCACATGGCAGCTTAATGAACTCTAGCGTGGAGCCAAGCACGGTATGATGCGCGGGAACCACTAGGTAGCGGCCGAGGGGCACATGAACCTTGACATGCAGCGAGGTGGCCGTCTTCTTATCCGGGCAAAAATAGGGCTCGGGAAGCGATCTTGGGAGCAGGAAATAGGTGCCAAGACGGAGATCCACGGAATCCGCGTCCAGCGCCTTTTTTCGATTGAACAACGGCGTGATCACCAGACCTTCGGGATTATCAACGCCAAGCGCCAAACGGGCTTCGATCTCGCGTTTCGAGAACACGCCCAATCCGGAATCGCGTTTTGAGGTAGACTCACTTTCCGTAGCCATATGATCCGGCCTCTAAGGGGCGGTGATCGCCACACGTGCCTTCTGCTCGGCTTTGAGGAGATAGTAATCCTCGATCCCCTTCATTGTCCAAGATTCCAGTTTTTGGATCCACTTTTGGCGGTCTGCTGGTTTGGAGGAGTCTTGGTCTTCGAGCTTGTCCATGAGTTCGGGCAAGCGGGAGAGATAAAAGCAATAGGCCGCATTGACCATTGCAATCGGCGTCGGCCATGAGGGATTATCGTCCACCAGCAGCCTAGATGGCACGACGCCGTGCGCCAAGCACTGTTCGATCTCTCCTCTATTTTGCGCGAAATCTTGGGCTAAGTTCACGCAATGACCGGTGATCGCGACAACCGCTTCGTGAATGAGCGGCACAACATTCTCGAAAGCGGTTGTAAACTCGGGGATGCGCTTCTCCTGGAATTCGAAGAAGTAGTTGTCCCGATCTTGGCCGGCGAGCCGGCTAATCAAGGAGATGTGCTCCGTCTGGAGATCCTGAACCGTTGTCCACCATCCGTCACTCTTGAGGACCCGCAGTTGCTCTCGGAACCGCACGGCCGGTGCGGGGTGCTCCTCATCAAAGGCGATTTCCGTTTCTTCCGTCATGAGTCCGATCAGAGATAGCATATCGATCAGCGCGAACGAGAAAGCCGGCCCTAGGTTGCGCAGCGCGAATAGGTCGCAGAAGATTTCTCTTGTCCACGCTGCTAGGACTCTCTCCGCCCACGCTCGATTGCGCGCCGTTGGGAGAGCCGGACGTAGCTTTTCGGCGAACGCCCTCTCCATGGCTTCCGTGAGATTGGTGGACGCCTGGGGCTTGCCGGCGGCGGACGTCACCTGCCCAAGCCTCTCGTAAACGTAATGACCGATCTCGTGATAGATGGTGAGGTTTGTAAAAAAGCCCGGTGCCTGGGAGTACGGCACCTCTACCAGCACCGATGAGCTGAAGGCGGATTTGGGCGTGTTGTAAAAGTACATGAGTTCCGGCGTGAGAAGAGCCACAATGGAGCTCTCGGCCAGCGCAGGAATCTGCTTCAAGTGCTCGGTCGCCATCTTGATCAGCGGAGCTGGCAACGTCAGGGTGTGGGCATCTATGGCGGGCTTTATGTAGGTGTGAAGGGTTTTCCAGCGTCCCTTGAGGGTGATCAACTCCGGCAGGTAGCGCGACTCTACTTGGTCCGGCGCCTTCGCGGCCTTTGAAGTAATATCCGCAATACGGCCAGTGTCCTCTGTCGCCCACTTGTGTGTGTCTTTGAAGAACGCCTGGGCTGCTTCGGTGTAGGCGAACTGATCCTCGTGTTCGGATACGAAGCGGTCTATGGAAACAACAAGCCGGAGAAGTGAGGTTGCCTCGTGTACTAGGCTCTCGCCAGAGCTTGACATAGTTCCCCTATATCCGGAGGGGCACTCGGCTTTGGCTGTTCGAAATTCCAGAGCGCCTTCGTCTGGAGTTTCAGAAAAGCCTTTATCAACTTCTTCGCAGTGGCTGGTGCGTCGGCTGGAGCCTGTCCGGCGCTATTAAGGAGGTGCGCTATAAGCTGTAGGACCTCCTCCTGTGCGGGGGTCCGCCACACATCCTCGAGCGTGCACACCTGTTCATAGCTGCCAAGCGCGGCCACGGACCTCTGGCCGAACCCGTATGGATCACCAGACTTGATTGATCGGAGCGCGTTTTGCGCGTCATTCAAAACCTCGGTCTGGAGCTCCGCGGTTCCGTCTATGAAATCCCAAAGCGAAGAGATTACCCGTTGGCAGAATTCCGCTAACGCGAGGTATTGCGTTCGTACCTGGAGGTCTGTCGGCATTTGGTACACTCCCTAAGCCTCGTCCACCCGGTTTCTCCGTGCGGCCTAGTTTACGTGACAATCAGCAATTCTAGCGCGGCCCGCAGGGCCGTTGCTATTCCGCAAGCATACTTGCGCATTTTAAGCAAGTATACTTGCAATTTGAGCCACTTGCAAGTTAAAATCGCTCGGAGGCCCACGCGCCTTTCAAATGGAAACATCACTGAAGCCGGACCAACTCCGAGCGAGTATTCGAGCCGAGATCCAAAAGAAGTTTGCCGCACTCGTCAACAAAGTGAAATCTGGGCGAGGATCTCTGGCGGATGTGGCGGCGCAGATTGGAGTGACACGACAGGCGTTGAGTCAATACGCCAAAGGGTCGGTTCCGCAAGCTGATGTTCTCCTCAGCGCGTTTCTGAAATGGGACTTGACCGTCCGAATTGAGGACACTGACGGAACGCCTGACTGGTGCGAATTCTCGATCAGTGACGTAGAAGGTGGCGTCAAACGCCGAAGACCTGAACCGATTCAGCTCTCGCTGTTCGATGCGTTGACGGATTTCGACCAGAACCTCGAAAGATTGAAGAAAAGCGTGGGCCGTGTGGAATCCGAAATCGAAAGAGCTTACGGGACGCGCCGATAGGACAGAACAGTGGCGATAGCCGGCTCGATTTTACGGCATGCTCGCTCTTTACATTGCAGTAATAATGCAGTACGATTTAAGTATGCCTCGGTACACCATCGATTTCGATAAGGATTTCGACAAAACGCTTTCCGAGTTGGTCGACACCACGGACGCGACGACAAAAGCGGATGTAATCCGCCGGGCGGTGGCGAGCTACAGCTACCTGAAGAACGAGCAGCGAGCCAACAAGAGCGCGAAGATTGTTATCACCGACGACGCCAACCTCAAGAAGGAGGTCGTGCTTCCGTAGAGCATGGCAAACGAAGACAAGGTTTCCGCCGCAGAGATCCTTCAGTCTGCTGGGGCTACGAGGCCCGTAAAGGGCGGTACGTTTCTCCAGCGCACGGGACTTTATCTTGCCGGATCCGTGGGCGTCACGGGCGCGATCATCACCTTCGCACTGGTAGGTAGATGGATATTCTATGCGCCCCCGGTGCCTGTGATCCCACCAACCTCTGACCCGACCACCGCTAAGGCAATACTGGACAACTTTCGGACCCTCCAGCAGGTCGCGCTGGAGCCGTTCGCGTCACTGTTTGATTCCATCGTCGTCAAAGTGCTTCTGCCGGTATTCACGAGCATCCTTGGATACATCTTTGGTTCAAAGGCAAACAAAACCGAAGAGTAAGGCCGTCCCGCCGATGCACATGGGCCGGAAGTTTTTCTGCGGGCCCCGGTAGCGGCACCCGGCCCGCTCCGTGATATCCTGATTCGGCGTCCATGAAGATTTCGAGTGTCCGTTCTTTCCTGCTGTCTTATCCCTTTCCGGAACCGCTCAAGCTGCCATTCTGGGGAGGTGAGCGCACCATTCTGAAGCGCGACGCGATGTTCGTGCGCGTGGAGACCAGCAACGGCCTGGTGGGCTACGCGCCGGCGGCGGCCAGCGAAAGCGCGCAGCAGACCATCCAGTCGACAGTCGCGCCTTTTCTGGAGGGCCGCACGCTGGCCGACCCGGACGCGCTTCGCGTGCTCTTTCTGGCCGGAGCTGGCGCCGACCTGGAGGTCGCCAAGGTTTACTGCGCCGTCGAGATCGCCCTGTACGATCTGGCCGGCAAAGCGCTCGGCGTGCCGGTCTCCGAGTTGCTCGGCGGCCGCGTCCGCGACCACATCCGGCTCTACGGCAGCGCGGGGATGTACATGCCGCCCGAGGGATTCGCGGCCGAAGCCGCGGCCATCGCGCAGCTTGGCTTTCGGGCTTACAAGATGCGTCCCGCGCTCGGGCCCGAGCAGGACGTGGAAGCTGTCCGGTTGATGCGCCAGGCGACCGGGCCCGATTTCGACCTCATGGTGGATGCCCACGGCTGGTGGCGCATGGGCGACCGTTCCTACAGCGCCGCCACCGTCGAGCAGGTGGCCCGCCAGATGGCCGCGCACCACATCGCCTGGCTGGAAGAACCGCTGCCGCCCGCCGCACATGCCGACTATGCCCGGCTCAAGGAGAAGGACATCGTGCCGCTGGCATCCGGCGAGCATGAACCCAGCGAAGACAGCTACTTCGATTTGATGGACAGCAAGGCCGTGGATTACGTGCAGATGGACGTCTGCTGCCAGGGCGGTTACGCCATGGGCCGCCGGCTGCTTGCCGAAATCGCCCGCCAGAACCTTCGCTTCGCCTTCCACAGTTGGGGAACCGCGCTCGAAGTGGCAGCCGCGGCGCATCTGGGCGTCTGCTGGCCGGACACCGTCGTCGAATGGCTGGAGTACCCATGCTACGCCAGTCCCGGGCGAGCCGGCATGTATCCATTCCCGCTGGCCGCGGAGATTCTCAAACAGCCGCTCGCCATCGAAGCCGGCGACCTGGTGGTTTCGCGCGAACCCGGCCTGGGCGTGGAAGTCGACGAATCGGTCGTCGATCGCTATCCGTGGATCCCCGGTGCGTGGTCCTTTTTCCGCACCGACTCGCCCGCCGAAACCCGGGCCGTCCTATCCGATCACAGCATCCCTTGGGTGGGGCAGGTCCCCGACCTGCCAACCAGTTAAATTAAAGACCCCGCGGCGGAAGCCCGCTACTTCCTCGGTATCGACAGCGACATCTGCAAGAACCGTGCGACGGCGTCGGTCAGTGCGCGCCGGTGGGGCGAGCGCGCCATGGCCAGGGCCTGCACGCGGACCAGCCGGTGACCCTTGACGCGCAGCGCGTGGAAGTAGTGGGGGTGCCCGTGCAAGGCGTATTCGGGCAGGATGGAATATCCGAATCCCGTCTCGACCAGCTTCTTGAGCGCTTCGGTATCGTCGGCTTCCATCACCACCCGCGGCGCCACGTCAATCTCCTTGAAGAAACTGTCGATCATGGACCGCATGTTGCTTCGCTTGGGATAGAGGACGAAGGAAGCCTTCCCCAGCTCGGCCGGCTCGGCCGGAGCCACATGCCAGCCGCTGATTCGGTCGAGGGAGGGCTTCAGTACCAGCAGCTCTTCTTCGAACAGGGGGACGGTTTCCAGGTTGTCGCTGGGATAGGGTAGCGAGATCAGCGCCAGATCGAATCGCCGTTCGAGCAGGCCCGCGACCATCTCCTCGGTGGGGCAAACCATGATGTCGATGCCGAGGTGCGGAAACTGTTTGCGCAGCTTGCGCAGCGGCCTGCCCAGGTGGTGGATCAGAGCCGTGGCGCCGGTGGCGAAGTGGAACGGGTGCCGGTCGTCCATGGCACCGCTTTCGAATTCCCGCTCGATCAAGTGGAGCTGGTTGAGGACCTCGCGAGCGCGTTCCGCCAGGCGCCACGCCGCGGCGGTGGGCGCCAGCCGCTTACCCGCGCGCACGAACAGCTCGGTGTTGAGCTCCGCCGCCAGGCTGTGGAGTTGCAGGCTGACCGCCCCCGGAGTCAGGTTGACCCGTTCCGCCGCCCGCGTGACACTGGCGCAATCGAGCACCGCCAGAAACAGTTGCAACTGCCGAACGTCCATTGCGCCTCCCAAACAAGCATCGCACAGAGGAGGGGCGGAAGAGGCTAGCTCAGAGCCCCTTTATACTGATATATTTTTGAATGGTAGGTATCCGATGGAAGAGTGCGAGGAGTCACTGGTATAAGCCATGAGCAGTGCTGAAGCCCATACGCTGATTGAGGACCTTTTTTCGCTGGCGGGGAAGACCGCGGTAATTATCGGCGGGGGAGGAGTGCTGGCGGGTGAGATTGCCATGGGATTGGCCGGAGCGGGCGCGAACGTCGTGATTGCCGATCTGAACGAGGAGAATGCGAAGCGCCAAGCCCAGGCGATCCGCGACTTGGGGCGCAAGGCGCTGGCGTGCCAGGCCGATGTTACTAAGAAGGCGGACATCCAGCGCGTACTCGAAGCCACGCTTGCCAATTTCGGCGGCGTCGACATTCTGCTAAACGCGGCGGGGATTAATTCAGGCACACCGTTCTTTGAAATCGAGGAAGCCGAATGGCAGCGCATCCTCGACGTCGATCTGCGCAGCGTCTTCCTGGCTTGCCAGGTGTTCGGCAAAGCCATGGTTGACTCGGGCAAAGGCGGATCTATCATCAACATTTCTTCGGCGTCTTCCGACCCTCCGCTATCCAAGGTGTTCACCTATTCGGTGGCGAAGGGCGGCGTAAATCAGATCACTAAGTTCCTGGCGCGCGAATTCGCGCCGGCCCGGGTGCGGGTGAATGCTATTCAGCCCGGTTTCTTTCCCGCGGAGCAAAACCGCAAGCTGCTCACCGAAGAACGCGTGGCATCCATCATGAACCACACGCCCATGCGCCGTTACGGGGCGCCTTCCGAGCTGATCGGCGCGGCCGTGTATCTGGCTTCCGACAAGGCATCCTCGTTTGTTACCGGCAGCATCGTGCGGGTTGACGGCGGCTTCGGCGCGATGACGATCTAAAGGCGTAGCGCCGGCGGTCTTTGCCGCCGGCGTCTTGCGCCTTTTACGCGCCTGACCACGGCCACTCTTGGCGGAAAGGACACCGGCGGCAAGACCGCCGGCGCTACAAACGCCTACCGTTGAATTCTGGCGGAGCCGCCTTTGGCGAAGGCGCGGACCTGGTCGACCGTCGCCATGGTGGTGTCACCGGGGAAGGTGGTCAGCAGCGCGCCGTGGGCCCAGCCCAGTTTGACGGCCTCGGCCGGCCCCGCGCCGGTGAGCAGGCCGTAGAAGAACCCGGCCGCGAAGCCATCGCCGCCGCCCACGCGGTCGTAGACATCCAACTCCGCCACCGGCGCATTGTGAACCTCGCCATTTACCCAGGCCACCGCGCTCCAATGGTGCCGGTTGGTGGAGTGAACCTCGCGCAGGGTGGTTGCCACAACCTGGATCTGCGGATGCTTGGCCACCGCCTGCTCAATCATCTTCACAAACGCCGAAGGATCCAGCTTGGATTTGGCCGCCACTTCCGGCCCGGCGATGCCGAGTCCTTTCTGCAAATCCTCCTCGTTGCCGACCAGCACGTCGACATTCTTGACGATGCGGCCCAGCACTTCGGCGGCGCGCGCTTCGCCGCCCGAGATATTCCAGAGCTTCTGACGATAGTTCAAGTCGAAGCTGACGATGGCGCCGGCCGCCTTGGCCGCCTGCATGCCTTCGATCACAACCTCCGCGGTGGTGGGGGAAAGGGCGGCGAAGATGCCGCCAGAATGAAACCAGCGCACGCCGCCCGAAAAAATCTCGCTCCAGTTGAAATCGCCCGGCTTCAGACGGCCCGCGGCTTCGTTGCAGCGGTTATAGAAAACCACCGGGGCCCGCGCCCCGAGGCCGCGGTCGCTGAAGACAGTGGCCATGTTGGGGCCGGTGACGCCATCGTGCGCGAAGTGCTTGTAAAACGGCTTGACGCCCATCGCGCGCACGCGTTCCGCGATCAGGTCGCCGATCGGATAATCGGCCATGGCGGTGACGATGGCGGTGCGCAAGCCGAAACAGTCGGCCAAGTTCGCCGCCACGTTGAATTCACCGCCGCTGACGTGAATGCGGCACTCCACGGCCTTACGAAACGGAATGACGCCCGGATCGAGGCGGTGCACCACAGCGCCGAGCGAAACCAGATCGAGCGCTCCCTCCTGCGGAACTTTCCAGGATTGACCCATGATTTTTCGTGAACCTCTCGTTTACGACAATTGCCAAAAAGACGGCAGTTTTCCACGGTATGATCCGGCGCGACCGGCTGTCAAGGGCCAGAGATCCGAATCCTGGATTTAGCCGGGCTGAACGATGGACGCCAGGCGGCGCACCGACCGCCTGGCGCCGCCTTGGTAAACTGAGGTTGAACTGGAGGGACACGAAGATGAAATTCTTTCTCGACACGGCGAACCTGGATGAGTTGCGGAAGGGCGCAGCCTGGGGAATCGTGGATGGCGTTACCACCAATCCTTCGCTGATCGCCAAAGAGGGAAAACCGCTCGAGGAGCACATCCGGGAGATCTGCGGGATTATCGACGGCGATATCAGCGCGGAGGTGGTCGCGACCACATCGCCGGAGATGATTCAAGAAGGCCGGAAGCTGGTCAAGATTCACCGCAACGTGGTCGTCAAGTGCCCGCTGACGCGGGACGGCATCATGGCCACCAAGGCGCTGTCCTCGGAAGGCATCCGCGTCAATGTTACGCTCTGCTTTTCCGCCAACCAGGCTTTGATCGCCGCCAAGGCGGGAGCGTACATCATCAGCCCGTTCGTGGGGCGGATCGACGACATCAGTTGGACCGGCATGGACCTGATTCGCGACATCGTGCAAATCTACCGGAACTACGGCTACAAGACGCAGATTCTGGCGGCCTCGCTGCGGGGGCCCACGCACGTCTCCCAGGCGGCGCTGGCGGGCTCGCACATCGCTACCATGCCGTTCAAGGTTTTGGATATGCTTTTTAACCATCCTCTGACCGACAAGGGACTGGAGCAATTCCTGAAGGACTGGAACAAGGCGTTTCAGCCCGCTCCAGTGGGCGGATAAGCGCAGCCCATGCATGGCGTCCCATTTTTCCCGTTTCCGCTTGGAGCCGTCGTGCTCGTATTGGCCGGAGTTCTGCTTGCGCTGGGGACGCTGGCGGGATATCAGGCATGGAAAGGCTCGCGCATCACGCCCGAAGAGCGCGAACGGTTACGCCGCACCGCGCTGGCAACGCGCGGCAAACTGGGCGATGCCTCGCTGGTGGATGTGCGCGGCGAGATGGTGGTTTATTCGTACGCTATCCGCGGCGTGGAGTACACGGCTTCGCAGGATGTGTCTTCGATCCGCGAGTTCTTCCCGGCCGAGGAGTCGCTGGGCGGCCCGGTGTGGGTGCGGTACGATCCCAAGAACCCCGCCAATTCGATCGTCCTGGCGGAGAACTGGACCGGCCTGCGAACCAGAACGCGGCGGTGACAGCCGTGGCGCGGGCTGTCGAGAGTCATCCCGGCTTTTCTTGGCCGCTACTCTGTCCCCTACACCGCATACGGCTGGGCGAGCAACTGATCCTTGCCAACCCCATTCTTAGCCGCCTGTTTCTCGAAGCCCTTGCCGCCCATCCATACATAAAGCGAGCGCCAGAGAGCAAAGGGAATGCGGGTCTTCGCGATCATGCTTACCGCCTCGGCCGGTACCGGCAGTCCCTCGGCCAGGGCAACGGCGGTCATCTCCAAGGCTGCGATCACATGTTGGACCGGCGGACCCGAGCGTTTCGCTCCCGTGAGAGGCTGGCCACCAATCATCCCTCCTCCGCCTAAGGCAAGACCACCAGCCCACGTGAAGCCGCTTTGGGCGGCGAACTCGCGGCATATGGCCAACGCCACCGAATTTTGGTGCGTCTCGGGAAAGCCGCTGTTCACAATCCCCACCAGGCGTTGGGACGGCTCGCGACTCGCTTGTCCGTGAGCGGCAATCACTGCCAAAGCCTTGGTCACGAGATAGGGCAAGGAATCGGCGTAAAGGGGAAAAACCAAAAGGATCAGCCCGGCGCGTTCCACCGACGAAAGCAACGCGCTCTCACCCTCCGGGCGATTCAGGCTGGCCCGAAGCGTCAGCGATTCGGTCTCCCAGCCGCGTTCCTTGAGGCGATCCAAAAGGTAGCCTCCCAGCACGCCCGACGTGCTGGGCTCGTTGGTCTTGGGGCTGCCCACGATGAGCAAAGCCCGCCGCCCGCCGGCCGGCTCGACGGCCGTGCCGGGCACAACCGGCGCGGGCATTAACGACGCGGCTGCATCGCCGAAAGGCAACGCGTCGGACCTGGTCAGGATCGATTCGAAGCGCTCGCGCAACGCATCGGCGCCGTCGTCCGAGAGAACCACCTCCGCGGCGAAGCTGGCGGGACGCAAATTGATCGCGTTGCGTCCGGCGAGGGTTTTGAAGATATGAGCTTCATACGGGTTGGGATGACGTTGGACTCCCACCGTCACCAGCCGCGGCCGGCGCGCATAGCGCGGCGTGTGGTGAACCTCCCCATGATCCATCTCGAAAAAAGGGGAAATGAGCTGAACGAACCGGTCCACCATCTTCTTCAGCTCCGGCGAGTAACCGCCGAAAGTCACGGGGGTGAAGAGAACCGTTACATCGCTCCGGATAATTGCTTTAACGATCTCGCCGCCGCCGTCCGCTTCCACACATATGCCAGGTGTCTTGACCCAGCAACCAAAGCAACCGAGGCAATGGGCCAGTTTCATTTCGCGCAGGGGAAAGATCTCGACTTGAGCACCGTCTGCCTGGAGCGCGTGAGACAACACGTCAAGAATCGGCGACAGGTCCCCGTCGGCCGATCCGGCGCCATCCAGAATTACGACTTTCTTCTCCGTCATGCGAGTTTCCTCCTCGCGCACGCCCTTCGTTCCAGCGTTAGTTTTCGGTTGGGGACTTTTCGGCGTGATCGATCACCAGGACGTCGAGCGGGGCCTTGCGCGATTCCAGCTTGAGTCCCACCATTTGCAGCGCGCTGAACAACGAATCGCCGGACGCGTTCTGCATGGCCTGGATGGCTTCCGGTGGCAACGCCATGCCGGACGAGATGGCCGCCCGGATCATCATGGCGTGATAGTCCTCCTCGGTAAACGTGAGGGTGAAATCGTACTTTCCTTTCAGCTCGGTCATGTCCACCACCGGCCGGTCCTCGAACCGCGCCAGCATATCGGCCACATAGTTCATCTGCATTTTTTGGGCGTCGATGCGGTTGTTACCCAGTGTGAAGAACGACCCGTTGCCGTAATTGGCCACCACGCCGCCGCGGCCGCCGCTTACCGAGACGTTGACGGCGCCCTGGTCGGTCTTTTTGTCGCCATCGGCCGTAGCGTCCGCGGGATCGGGCGGCGCCTCTTTCATCTTGAGCCCACTCTTGGCGACCACCACGGCATAGACCGAAAAGTCCTTGGTTTCATGGTGCGTCTTCATCTGAAACCGGTCGAGGAGCAAGGCCTGCAACATCTCCCGCACCTGGTTGCGCGGGGCGCCCTCCGGCAGCTTGGCGACAATGTCAAACTTTTCGGTCGCCAGCCAATCCGGTCCGGAGACCTGATACTGCTTGAGGTTGAATGCCACCGCAATCTCATCTTTCAGAGCAAACTGGCGCATACTGACCTGCGAGCCATCGATATGCAAACCCAGGCCCACCTGTCCGAGAGCGGCAGGAGCCGACGGCCGGATTGACGCTACCTCGAACTGCGGCGGCGGCGCAGTCTGGCCAAAACCGGTTAGTGTTACAAAAGCAAGAATTGCCGGGCGAATCGTTTTCATACCTTTGAATATACGCGTTCGCGGCGGAAAAGATCCATCGAGTTGGGGGATCCACAGCCGGTCTGGGGAAATGAAGCCCAATCGATTCCGATGCCGATTCACGGCTACTGGTCTTTGCGTAACAAGACAGCACTTGCGGCCGCCAAGCCGAAAACCAATGCTATCAGGGGCAGTTCAATCAACGGCAAAAACAGATATCCCAGGTCCTCGAGCGCCTTTGGATGATAGCCAGGAAAGAGGGGCCGTATAGGGATGAACAGGTTCAATCCAAGAACGAGCACGAACAGGGTCAACAGGATGTATCTTTGAGGCGACCTGCCCTTGGGGATTCGGATTAAGGTTAAGACGAAGAATGGAAGCGAGTAGCACACTAGCGCGCCACACAGGAATAGCCAGAATCCTCTTGGCTCAGATGCGGCCTGTTTTAGAAAGTGGACTAGAACCAATGCGGCCCCCAGGATCCACAGCGATATAACGCATTTCTTCGCCATCAACACGCGCCTCCCCAGCCGCGTGAGAACGTCCGACAGTGCATATCAGTGTCGCAATGGGAGACCGCGCCCCCGTGCTGGCAGGTCACTCGATTAACTCTTCCACCGTGGCTGGCAGCGGGCCCGTCATTTCGCGGAGCTTCTCGAACAGATTGTC
>Ga0116130_1000857_pt1 | contig 18431 bp, 16 predicted proteins | sample June2015DPH_17_5_FD_89733 | JGI IMG/M metagenome (GOLD analysis project Ga0116130, IMG submission 89733) | Peatland microbial communities from SPRUCE experiment site at the Marcell Experimental Forest, Minnesota, USA - June2015DPH_17_40 | ecosystem: Environmental > Terrestrial > Soil > Wetlands...
ATGGCCGCGACGTTCACCGTCGTCGCGCTGGCGTCGATCGGCGTGCCGGGGCTCAACAGCTTCGTCGGCGAGTTCCTCATCCTTTCCGGCACCTTCCTCACCCACCGCTGGTGGGCGGTCGCGGCGACCGCCGGCGTCGTCCTCGCCGCGGTCTACCTGCTCTGGGCGTATCAGCAGATCTTCCACGGCCCCGAACGCGCCGCAGATCGCGCCCGGCCCTTCCGTGACATCACGTGGCGTGAGCGCGCCGTGATGGCGCCGCTCGTCGTGCTCATCGTGTTCCTCGGCGTCTACCCGAAGCCCGTCCTCGACCGGATCACGCCGTCGGTCGACCAGCTCGTCACCCACGTCGAGCAGGTCGCCCACCCGGTCATCCCGAAACTCGGCCAGCCCTCCCTCACGGACCGGGCGGAGGCGGCGCGATGAGCTCGCTTGTCGCCGTGCTCGCCGCCGCGACCGGGACGTCGGCGCGGATCGTGATCCCGCACATCGACTACGGCGCGATCCTGCCCGAGCTGATCCTTCTCGGCGGCGTGCTCGTTCTCATCGGGTTGTCGGCGATGACGTCGCGACGGCCCCCGACGGGCGTCTTCGCCGCGGCGACGGTCGGGATCGCGGTCGCCGCGCTCGTCGCGTCGCTGCGGCTGTGGCGCCGGGTCCAGGACCACGGCGCCTTCACGACGATCGCCCACTCGGTCGACGTCGACGGCTTCGCCGTCTACTTCCTCGTCCTCGTCTCGGCCGTGCTCGTCGTGGCGGCGATCCTCGGCGCGGGGTACCTGCGGCGCGAGGGGATCGAGGGCTGCGAGTACTACGCGCTCGCCCTCATCTCCGGGTCGGGCGCGATGTTCATGGCGTCGGCGAACGACCTGATCCTCGTCTTTCTGGCTCTCGAGGTGCTGTCGATCCCGCTCTACGTGCTGGCGGGTTTCGACCGCCGGCGGGCGACCTCCCAGGAAGCGGCCATCAAGTACTTCGTGCTCGGCGCGTTCTCGTCGGCGGTCTTCGTCTACGGCATCGCGCTCGTCTACGGCGCGACCGGCTCGACGAACCTGCCGGAGATCGCGGCGTTCCTTGCCCACAACGTCATCACGGCGAACGGCGTGCTGCTCGCCGGGATCGCGCTCATCATCGTCGGCTTCTCGTTCAAGGTCGCCGCGGTGCCGTTCCACATGTGGACCCCCGACGTCTACCAGGGCGCGCCCACGCCGGTGACGGGGTTCATGGCGGCGATCGCCAAGGCCGGTGGCTTCGCGGCGTTCCTGCGGGTCTTCGTCGCGACGTTCCCGACACTGCGCGGCGACTGGCAGCCCGTCATCTGGGCGCTCGCCGCCGTGACGCTCCTCGGCGGCGCCGTCGTCGCGCTCGTCCAGCGCGACGTGAAGCGCATGCTCGCCTACTCCTCGATCAACCACGCCGGCTTCGTCCTCATCGGCCTGCAGGCGGCGACGACGCGGGGTGTCGCCGCGGGCGCGTACTACGTGTTCGCTTACGCCTTCATCGTGCTCGGCAGCTTCGCCGTCGTCGGCGTCGTGGGCGGGAAGGGCGACCGCCGGCACGACCTCGAGGCGTATCGGGGGCTCGCGACCCACAACCCGGTGCTGGCGACGACCTTCACCGTGCTGTTGCTCGCCCAGGCGGGGGTGCCCTTCACGACCGGGTTCTTCGCCAAGTTCTACGTCCTCGAGGCGTCGGTCGGGGCGCACAGCTACGCCCTCGCCGTCATCGCGATGGCCTCGGCGGCGATCGCCGTCTTTTTCTACCTGCGCGTCGTGCGCCTGATGTTTGCGACCCAGCCCGCGCCCACTCCCGACGGGCCGCCCGTGCCGGCGGAGCCTCCCGCCGGGGGCGTGGCGACCCTCGTGCGCCCGGTCGCCGAGCGTCTCGCCGTCTCGCCGTCGATCGCCCTCGGGCTCACCATCTGTCTCGGCGTGACGGTCGTCTTCGGCGTCTGGCCCCAGCCGCTCATCGATTTCGCCCGGGCCGCGACGCTCCTCTTCCACTAGGCGGGTGCTGGAGGGCGCGCCGGCTCAATCGCGGTAGTTGCCGAACTGGACCGGGATCCCGAGGTCCTCTTCTCTTAGTCGGGCGATCACGGCCTGGAGGTCGTCGCGCTTCTTGCCGAAGACGCGCACCTGGTTGCCCTGGGACTGGGAGGTCACGCCTTTCAGGTTGAGGTCCTTGACGATCTTGTTGATCCGGCGCGCGTGGTCCGCCGAGATCCCGGCCACCAGCGCGACGTGCTGGCGCACCGTGCCCTTGGCGGCCTCCTCGACCTTGCCGTAGGAGAGGGCCTTCAGCGACACCTTGCGGCGCACGAGCTTCTCCTCGAGCACCTGGGTGAGCGCGCGCAGGCGGTCCTCGGTCGGCGCGTTGAGCTCGATCTCGTGCGGGCTGAGCTCGAGCGTCGAGCCGGTGTTCTTGAAGTCGAACCGGGTCGCGACCTCGCGCGAGGCCTGGTCGACGGCGTTGCGTACTTCCTGGAAATCGATCTCGGAGGTGACATCGAAACTCGGCATCCCACCACGCTACCGGCGGGGGCGGGCGGGTTCCGGGCCGGCGGCACCGGCCCGCTTTGGCGCACCCGGGGTTGCCGGGCTTCGATTATCCTCGTCGTCTCGCGGGTCGGTACCCAAGCGGACAACGGGAGCAGACTGTAAATCTGCTGGCACTGCCTACGTAGGTTCAAATCCTACCCGGCCCACTTTTCCCAGGAAAAATACCGGTTTTCCGTCCACGACGACGCGTGCCGCGACGACACCTCCCGGGACCGCGTCGCGCCGGAGGCCGGCCCGATCCCGAGCCGACGTCGCGCGGGCGAGGACCTCGTTCCCTGGCGGGACAGCCCGCCGGGCGCGAGCCTGGTCGCGATGGCGCACACCCTGGCCGGTCCGGATTCTTCTCCGACCCTTGTCGCGCCGGACCCCGGCGCGGGGCCGCGGCCGGGACACCGCCGGGTGATCCTCGCCGTGCTCTGCGTGAGCCTCCTTATCGTGAGCCTCGACAGCACGATCCTGAACGTCGCTTTGCCGACGATCGTGCGCGCCATGCACGCCACGTCGAGCCAGCTGCAGTGGATCGTCGACGCCTACGTGATCGTCTTCGCCGGCCTTTTGCTCGCGCTCGGCAGCCTCGGCGACCGGGTGGGGCGCAAGTGGGTTTTCATGGCAGGGCTCGCCCTGTTCGCCGCCGGCTCCGCGGTCTCGGCGTTCTCGGTGACGCCCGACCGTCTCATCGCGGCGCGTGCTTTCATGGGGATCGGCGGGGCCGCGATCATGCCGTCGACACTGTCGATCCTCGCCAGCGTTTTCACCGGCCCGCGAGAGCGGCTCCAGGCGATCGGCGTCTGGTCGGGCACGACCGGGCTCGGGGTCGCCGTCGGCCCGGTGGCCGGCGGCTGGCTGCTCGCCCACTACTGGTGGGGGTCGGTCTTCCTCGTCAACGTGCCGATCGCGCTTCTCGGACTTCTCGCCGCGGCCTGGTACGTGCCGAACTCGCGCAACCCGGCGAGCAAGCGGCCCGACCCGATCGGGGTCGTGCTGTCGATCGCCGGCATGGCCCTGTTGCTCTGGGGGATCATCGAGGCCCCCAACCGGACGTGGACCTCGCCCGTCATCATCGGGGCGATCGTCGTCGCAGGGGCGGTGCTCGCCGTGTTCGTCTGGTGGGAGCGCCGCTCGACGCACCCGATGCTCGAGATGTCGTTCTTCGGCTCCCGGCGGTTCTCGGCGGCGATCGGCGCGATGGGCCTCGTGATCTTCGCCCTCATGGGGGCGCTGTTCCTCCTCACGCAGTACCTGCAGTTCTCACTGGGATACAGCGCGTTGCAGACCGGGCTCCGCATCGCGCCGATCGCGGCGGTGCTCCTCGTCGCCGCGCCGCTGTCGACGCTCGCCGTCCGCCACGTCGGGACGAAACCCGTCGTGTTCGCCGGGCTCGGCCTCATCGCCGTCGGGCTGGCGTTGCTTGCGCGGATCACGGTCCACGGCACGTACCTCGAGGCGCTCCCGGCGCTGTTCCTCATGGGCACCGGCGTCGGGCTGGCGCTCGCGCCGTGCACGGAGTCGGTGATGGGCTCCCTGCCCGCCGCCGAGCTCGGCGTCGGCTCGGCGACGAACAGCACGTTCCTGCAGCTCGGGGGGGCCCTCGGGGTCGGCGTCCTCGGCAGCCTGCTCAACACCCGGTACTCCGACCGGATGGGCCCGGCGCTCGCCCCGTACCTGAGCGCGATCCCGCACTCGATGGTGCAGACGGTCCAGGGCCTGATCACCGGGTCCGTGGGCGGGGCGCTCGCGGTCGCGGCGCAGGTCGGCGGCACCAAGGGGGAGGAGCTCGCCCGGGTGGCGAAGCAGTCCTTCGTTTCCGGCATGGACCTCGCCCTGCTCGTCGCCACCGTCGTCGTCGCCGTCGCGGCGTTCGTCGTCCTTTTCGTGCTGCCGACCAGGGGCGCGCCCCGGACGGACCCGACGGCCGCCGGGCCGTCCGGGCGTCGGGAAGGCCGGTAGCGGCCGGTCGGCCCGTCGCCGGGATCGGTGGCGCCGGGGTCCGGATCTCCGGGTTGTCGGCCGGGGTGGCGCGGGCCTAGCGTCGCAGAGGAGGTGGTTGCCTTGAGGACTGATCGCGTACTCGCCGAAGCCGTGCGGGCGTGGGTCATCGAAGAGCGGCCGGGCGATCGCGCCACGGCCAGCCGGGCTGCCGCCGTCGCCCAGGACTGCTACACGAACGGCGGGTCCGTTTCCGAGGCGTGCCATCAGGCCCACGCCTTCGTCGACAGCTGGACGCGGCACCCGGCCCACAAGCAAGCCCGGTCGCGCCGGAGGGGCCCGTTCCCCTTCTAGGAGCAACGGACGTGACGTCCGGGCGAGCCGACCGCGGATCAGCTAGGTGGGAGCCGGCTGCCCGCGGTGACGGTCCGGACACGCTCGGGGCCCGGGCGTCGCGGAGCCCGAGGCGCGCCGCCGGACGGTCGCCAACGACCGGAACCCGGCCGTCACGGCCCCGGGAAGACGGAGCCGGCCGCGCGCGCGATGCCGGGCGCGCGGACTGACGGGGCGTCGGCCGTAACCTCGCTCTCGGCAACGATCCAAGGGGGGTTGAGATGGACCACGTAGCAGCGACGCGACACGTGTTCGACTTGTTCAACGCCGGCGACATCGGGGGCTTCCTCGACGGTTTGGCCGAGGACTTCGTCGACCACGAGCCCGTGCCGGGCATCCCGCCGACGAAGGCCGGGACGAAGGAAGTGCTCACCGTGATGCGGGCGGGCTTTCCCGATATGCGCTTCGACGTCGAGGACATCTTGGCGGACGGTGACAAGGTCGTCGCCCGCCTGCACGTCACCGGGACGCAGACGGGGAGTTTCATGGGCATCCCGGCGACGGGCCGCAGGATCGACGTGGCGGCCATCGACATCGTGCGGTTCGCAGACGACGGCCTCGCCCACGAGCACTGGGGCGTCATGGACGTGATGTCGATCATGCAGCAGCTCGGTGTCGTGCCGGAGGGGATGCCCGGCTAGCCGCCGGACGCGACGAGGCGCCCGTTCCGCCATCACCCGGAACGGGCGCCTCGTTCTGCCGTAGCCCAAAGAGCGAGCGCCTCGGGAGGTGGCGCCGGAAGCCCGCTGGCCCCTGCCACCGCAACGCCCTGAGGCGTGCGGTCTGCCTGCCCCCTGAGGCCTGCCCGGACACGATGTCGGGCAACCCCCAAGCTCGTCCTTCGGATGGGAGGTCGGTACCAGCCGTAGTCGCTGACCCCCACCGGGTCTTTTCTCGACCCACCGTGTGCAACAACGCGTCCGGCGCGAATGTTCCCGATCACCGCGGATGCGCCTCGACGGGCCCGTGGCGACGGGCCGCGGCAGGATGGAAAGGTGCTCGCCGTCGTCTCGCCCGCGGCCTACTGGATCACCGTCGGGCTGGGCGCGGTGCTCTGCGGGGCGTTGTGTCTCGCCGCCCGGCGCCACGCGGGCCCGTGGCGGATCGTCGTTGCCCGACTCATCGGCCTGGCGCTCGGGGCGGACATCGTCGCGTACTCCGTCGGGCTTGTCGTGGCGAAGACCTGGACGGCCGACACCTCGTTGCCGCTCGCGCTGTGCAACGCGGGGGTGGTCGTCGCCGCCGTCGCCTGCTGGTGGCGGATCCCGCTCCTTGTCGAGCTGACCTACTTCGTTGGTCTCGCCGGGACGCTGCAGGCCGTGTTCACCCCCGACCTCAGCGTCGCCTTCCCCCACCTCGTGTTCTTCGAGTACCTCGTCGGTCACGTCGGGATCGTGCTCGCCGCGTTCTTCCTCGTCGTCGGCATGCGCCTCCGGCCCCGCCCCGGCGCCGTCGTCCGGGTGTTCACGATCGCCGCTGCCTACACGGCGTTCGTCGGGCTCGTCGACGGCGTGACGGGCGCGAACTACATGTTTCTGCGGCGGCCCCCCGGGGAGTGGACGGTGCTGCGGTTGCTCGGACCGTGGCCGTGGTACGTCGTCAGCGCGGCCGGCGTCGCGCTCGTGCTGCTCTTCCTGCTCGACCAGCCCTTCCAGCACGGCTGGGACGCCCTGCGGTGGCGGAGGTCGACCCCCGCGGGCTGAACAACCCCCGACCGCCGCGCGCCCAGTCCGGGGGCGCGGCGCTTTGCCGGCTCAGGCCGTGCCCTCGCGGCGACGGGCGAGAGCCACGTCGGCGACGAGGAGGGCGACGAGGAGGGCGCATCCGACGGCCGCGAGCGCGAGGGCGGTGCGCAGCCCGGGCGGCGAGTACTCGAACGTGACGAGGCTTCGCCCGGCGGGAAGCTCGACCGCCTGGACGACCCCGTGCCGCTGCAGCGTCGCCGGGACGACACGGCCCCCTTCGGTCACCGTCGCGTGCCAGCCGGGGAGGTCGGCGACGCTGCGGACGAGGAGGACGGGGTGCGCGGCGTCGACGGCGACCGTCTCGGTCGGCGTCCACGGCGACGAGGAGACGACCCGGATGGCGGCGGCGACGCGCTTCTCGCCGGACGGCGAGAACGCGGTGAGCGGGCCGAACGCCCGCGTGTCGGTGAGGAGCTCGTAGGCCCCGATCGACCCGGTGATCCTCCAGTGCGGCGGTGTCACGTCGGCGGCGAGCAGGCCCGTTGGCGAGAAGACCGCGCCCTTCGCCGTCGTCACCGCCACCGCGAGCGCGGTCGGACCGCCGCCGGCACCGGCGAGGGTGAGCCCGACGCTCGCCAGCCCCCGGCCGAAGTAGGCGGTCGCGCGGTTCGTGTCGACGACGACGCGGGTGGGCGCGCGCTGACCCTTCCCGCCGAGGAGCCGGACGGCGGCAGCGTCGGATCCGAGCACCGAGCGCGGCACGCCGAAGTACGTCGAGAGCTCGATCGAGGTGACGTCGACCGTGCCGCCGAAGTAGCGCGTTGTCGGCGCCGAGGCCGCCAGCGGGACGAGGCCGGGGTTCGCCGGCGTGACGTCGGTCCGGAACGCCCAGGGCAGCACGAGCAGCGCCCGGACGTCGAGCGCGTCGAAGACGTCGGTCGCGAACGCCGCCGGCGCGGCGCGGTTCTGGCCGTGCGTCCCGGTCGCGTCCGCGTAAGCGCCCCAGGTGAGCGATCCGTAGCCCTGGACGCTCGGGAGCTTCGTGAAGACGTTGAGGTTCGGCGCGCCGATGTCGTTCAGCTCCACGCCCCCGACGCGGAAGTGGTCGACGACGAGGAAGCGCCCGTGCGCGCCAACGGCCCGGGCGAGCTCGCGCTCGAGCTGGTGCGGCGGGCCGAGCTCGCCCACCCGCACCGGCGCGAACGAGCTCTGGTTCGCGGTGAAAACGAGGAGGTCGACGACCGCCAGGCAGACGAGGGCGATCAGGCGCCGGCGCCGGGCGAGTCCGGGGCCGGCGAGGAGGAGCCACACCGCGGCGCAGGCGATCACCGCAGCGACCGCGAGGTACGGCGCCACCCGCGCGACCGTCCACGGCCCGAGCGATTGCTTGCCGAAAGCGTGGGCGACCGTCTTGCCGCCGATGGCGACGGCGGCAACAAGGGCGAGGATCACGCCGGGGACGGCGAACGGCGTGTACCTCTCCCACACGGCGCGCCGCGTGCCCGGCTCCGGGGCCCGTCGCCGCGGGAGCGCGCTCCCGGGGTCGAGGAACTCCGCGGCCCAGTAGGCGACGAGGACCGAACAGGCCAGCGCGACGAGGAGGAGGGCGCGGCTCGGCAGACGGCTCACGTCCATGATCGGGATCCGCTGGAGCAGGTGGGGCAGCGGGGTCACCGAGCCGACGGCGATGATCAGTCCGACCGCCCCGATGAGGTACCAGACGCGGATCGCCGCCGCCCGCGGCGAACGCCACCGCCAGGCCAGCGCGACGACGGCGATGAGGGCGAGGACACCGGGATAGGCGTCGATCTCGCCGAGGTTGTAGCTCCCGACGTACTTGGCGAGGCCGATCGGCCCGCCCCCGAGGAGGTGCGGCACGAGGAGCAGGGGGAGCTGGGCGAGCCGCAGCTCACCCGAGGTGAGAAATTTGAACGCGACGTGGGCGCGCTGGGAGATGGCGACGAACCGGGCGGTCGGCAGGACCTGCACCGCCCCGATGAGCGCCCCCGCACCACCGCCGAGGGTGTACAGCGCGGCGGTCCGGGCGCGCCGCGGCGAGTGCACGACGAGCGAGACGGCGTAGATCACGGCCGCGAGGGCGGCGTAGACGCCCGCCTCGGGGCTCCCGGCGAGCATTGTCGCGGCCGTCGCGGCACCGAGCAACGCCGTCCAGGCCAGACGGTGGCGTTCCGGTCCGCGGGCGATGCGCTCGAGGGCGACGAGCACCCAGGCGATCGACGCCGCGGTCTCGACGACGTCGAGGTGGACGGCCTGCGAGGAGACGAAGCCGGCGAGCCCGAACGTCGCGCCGCCGAGCGCGGCGCACAACGGCCCGAGGCGGCTGAAGCGGAGGAAGGTGTAGAGCCCGACCGCGGCGGCACCGAAGGCGGCGATTTCGGTGGCGACCCAGGCGACGAGCGGCGGGAAGATCGCGAAGAAAAAGATGTCGGGGAAGGCGGAACCGGCGTTCGACGAGGCGAGGAGCGGCGACCCTGCCCAGGCGTAGGGGTCGTACACGGGAAGGTGGCCGTGGCGGATGATCTCACCGGCGAGCACCCGCAGCGGGTAGTTCTGGATGACGGAATCACCGGTGAGCAGCGGGTAGCCGAGCGCGGCGGGGACCGAGAAGGCGACAAGGGGGATCCCGACGAGGATCGCGAGCACGATCCAGTCGCCCCGGGTGAGGCGCGTGACTCGCACCGGTGTCTTAGCTGGCGCCGAACGGCGAGTAAACGACCGGCCGCACCGGGCGGAGCGCTGACCGGAGGGCTCGCGACGTCACGCCGGAACCGTATCCCAGCGTGTCCAGCCGGGGCGACCGCCGCCGACGTCGGTCGTCCCCTGTATCGGCAGCGGACGAGTCGGTAGGCTCCGGGAGTGTCGACGGGTCAACTCGGTCGACAGACCGCGCCATCCGACGAGGAACGGGCCGAAGGTTGGCGCCCGCGTCTCCAGCAACTGGTGACCTCGATCGCCGGGCCCGCGGGTCGTGAGCGCGCGCGGGCGATCTGGCGGTGGCTCGACTCCCAGCTCGACCGTTGGCGGGCACCGGCGCGAACGGTCGAGCCCTACGTGCCCGGGGAGACCAAGCTCGGGTCGGCACTCGTCCGCCCGGCGATCATGGGCTTCGTCGCCACGACGGCCATCTTCCTCGGCGCGACGCAGCCGAACTCCCCGTTCACGTCGAAGCTCCCTGATTCCTGGTACTTCGGGATCCCGGCCCCGGCGCTCGTGCAGGGCTACAACCCCGCACCCGGGCAGTGGCTGTTCCTCGGGGTCATCGCCGTCTACGGCGGCATGGTGCTGCTGATCCGCGCCTGGTACGACATCTTCAAGCTGACCTCGGGACGCCCGGGCATCCCGGTCATCCGTCTCGCCCCGGTCTTCATCGCCTGGGTGCTGCCGCTGCTCGTCGTCGCGCCGCTTTTCAGCAAGGACGTCTACGCCTACGCCGCCCAGGGCGAAATGATGTCGCGCGGGATCAACCCGTACCTGTACGGCACCGGCGTGCTCGGCGCGACGCCGTTCTCGCATCTTGTCGACCGGCTCTGGATCAACTCCTCTTCTCCGTACGGCCCGTTCTTTCTGGTCGTCGACGGCTGGATCGTCATGTTCGCGCACCACGACCTCCTGCTCTCCGTCATCGGTCTGCGCCTGCTCGCCCTCGTCGGCGTTGTCCTGTTCGCCGTCGCCGTCCCGTCGATCGCCCGGTCGTTCGGCCGGGACCCCGCGACGGCGTTCGTGCTCGCCGCCTTGAACCCGCTCGTCCTGCTCAACCTCGTCGGGGGGGCGCACAACGACGCGCTCATGGTCGGTCTCCTCGCCGCGGGGTACGCCTTCTCGCGGAGGCACCGGCCCGTCGTCGGCATCGTGCTCTGTGGTCTCGCCGCGGCGGTGAAGGTCCCCGCGCTCCTCGGTGCCGTCTACATCGGATGGGAGTGGCTCGGACCAGGGCGCAGCATCCGGGAACGGGTCCGGCCGGTGGCGACGGCGTTGCTCATCGCCTTCGGGACGATGGTCTGCATCTCCGAGGCGGCGAACCTCGGGTGGGGCTGGATCGGGGGCCTGACGGAACCGGACACCGTGCGGTCGTGGCTCGACCCGGCGACCGGGATCGCGCTCGTGCTCGGTCACCTCGTCGCCGGGCTCGGCTTAGGGCACCACGTGCACATGATCCTCACCGTCGTTCGGGGAACGGCAGCCTGCATCGCCGGGCTGATCGGGCTCTGGCTGCTCGCGAACTCGGAACGGGTCGGGTCGCTGCAGGCGATCGGCTGGAGCCTGTTCGCCGTGGTCGTCCTCGGCCCGGTCGTCCAGCTCTGGTACCTGTCGTGGAGCTTCGTCTTCCTCGCCCCGGTCGCCGTCGGGTTGACGCGCAAGGTCGTCATCGGGGTGTCGGCGGTCGCCTGCTTCCTCGGGCTCACCGGGGGTCACGTGTTCATCAGCGAGATCAAGTCCGCCAACAGCGTGCTTGTCGCGTTCGCCTGTGCCGCACTCGTCGCCATCGGCGCGTTCCTGCTGCGACCGAAGTACCCGCGAACCCGCCCGACGCAGAGGGAGCTGGTTCGTTCCTCGTAGCGTCTAGAGGAGCAGTTGCATGAGGTCGACGTCGAGCCACCGGCCGAACTTCCTCCCGACCTCGCGCTCGGTGCCGACGAGATCGAACCCGCACGACCGGTGCAGCGCGATCGAGGCGTCGTGGTCGCCGACGATCCTCGCGATCACCGAGTGGAAGCCGTGCGTCCGGGCGCGTTCGACGAGCTCCGAGAGCAGCGCCTTGCCGACCCCGCGGCCGCGGTAGTCCTTCGTGACGTAGACGGAGTCCTCGACGGTCGTCGAGTACGCCGGGCGCGGCCGGTAGGGCGAGAGGGAGCCGAAGCCGACGACACTCGAGTCGACCTCGGCGACGACGAGCGGGTACACACCGGAGTGCTGTGCCATCCACTCGGCGTGTTCGGCGACGCTCCGTTCGACGAGATCGAAAGTGACGGTCGACCCCGTAACCTCGGTGTTGTAGATGGACCGGATCGCCTCGGCGTCAGCGGCGCGCGCCATTCGGATTTCCACGCCGACGACACTACCGATCGCGCCCCGCGCGCCGAAGTCCACCGACGGTCCGGCCGCGCGCTTGGGTAAGATGCGACCCGTCGGAAACGCGACAGTTTCCGTCGCCCCCTTAGCTCAGTCGGCAGAGCACAGCCATGGTAAGGCTGTTGTCGTCGGTTCGATTCCGACAGGGGGCTCGCAGTCGAAGGCGGCGTAGCTCAGTTGGTAAGAGCACACGGCTCATAATCGTGGGGTCGCCGGTTCGAGTCCGGCCGCCGCTACCAGTCCCCCCGGTGACGGGCGGGCGATTGAGGTCCTAGGGTGTACGCGCCGTCGCCGGCGGCGCCGGCGAGCACGACGAGGAGCGATCGGTGGCGAAGAACGAGAAGCGGGTCAAGGTCACCCTCGAGTGCGAGGTGTGCAAGCGCCGCAACTACATCACGACGAAGAACAAGCAGAACGACCGCGAGCGCATCGAGATGCGCAAGTACTGCCCCCACGACAAGCAGCACACTCTGCACAAAGAGACGCGGTAGCCGCCGACCCGCGGCGGCGCCCACCTGGCGGTCGCGGTATGTCCGTTGAGCAGCCTGATTCGGCGCGCCTCGTGACGTGCGCGCCGCGCTCGCCGATGGATGACCGGGTACGGCCTGGTGCTAACGTCATACGGCCCACGGCGGTGCGGTACGGACGCGCCGGTACGAGCGTGTGCGACGCTTTTAGGGCAGTAGCTCAATTGGCAGAGCACCGGTCTCCAAAACCGGCGGTTGGGGGTTCGAGTCCCTCCTGCCCTGCTCACCTGCCAGACCCGAGGACGACGACGTGAACAGAGAGACGAGGCGGCTCCTCCAGCGACAGGGGCAGCTCGGGGCCGATGGGACGCCGACGACGCGGCGCGCCCCGTCGACGGGGGCTGCGCGGCGGGCGCCCGAACGCGCGCGTCCCGGGATCGTCCAGCGGGTCGGTACGTACCTCAGGGAGGTCCGCTCCGAGCTGTCGAAGGTCCTCTGGCCGCGACGCGAAGAGGTCGTGACCTACTCGGCCGTCGTGCTGACGACGCTCGTTTTCATCGCGCTCTTGATCTTCGGGCTGAACTACGTCTTCGCGCGGGGCGTGGTCTACCTGTTCCACCGGTGACGGCCCGGGGGGCGTGGGTTGTCGCGGCACCGGCGGCGGGGATCAGGTCCAGATGATCGGTGACGAGGAGATGGCGAGGCCCGGGTGCGGGTGAGACGAGCAAGCGACAGGCGACGATGGCGATGACGACCGACGGATACGACGAGGGCGCGGCGCAGGACGCGCCGGACCCGACGGAGACACCCGACGTGGTGGAACCTGCCCCGGCGGCGGTCGGTGCGACGCCGGAGGGGACCTCCGAAGCCGTCCCGCCCGTCGGCGAATCCCCCGAACCCGCCCCCGAGGACGGGGAGCTGGGGGCCGCCGCCAAGCCGGCCGACGAGGAGCCCGAGGAGTTCGTCGAGATCGAGCCGCGACCCGCGCCGAGCCCCTTCGACCGGCCCGGTGAATGGTTCGTCGTCCACACCTACGCCGGCTACGAGAACAAGGTGAAGTCGAACCTCGAGAGCCGGATCGCGTCGATGAACATGGAGGAGCGCATCTACGAGGTCGTCATCCCGATGGAGGAGGTCGTCGAGTTCAAGGGCGGCAAGAAGGTCACCGTCCAACGGAAGGTCTTCCCCGGCTACCTGCTCTGCCGGTGCGAGCTCGACGACGACTCCTGGTCGGTCATCCGGCAGACGCCGGGCGTGACGAGCTTCGTCGGTCCCGGGACGAAGCCGACGCCCCTGTCGCGGTCCGAGGTCGATGGCATCCTCCAGGTCCGGGAGGAAGGCTCGGAGGCTCCGCGGGCGCGCCGCCCCCGCCTCGAGCACGAGGTCGGCGAGACGGTGCGCGTGAAGGAGGGGCCGTTCGCCGACTTCACGGGCGAGGTCGCCGAGATCAACGAGGACCAGCTGAAGCTGAAGGTCCTCGTCAACATCTTCGGGCGTGAGACGCCCGTCGAGCTGGAATTCAGTCAAGTCGCGAAGCTCTAGATTCGCAGCGAGAGGAAAGATCGTCCCATGGCCCGCAGGCGTGTCACCGCCGTCGTCAAGATCCAGCTCCCCGCGGGGGCGGCGACACCCGCGCCCCCGGTCGGGACGGCGCTCGGCCCGCACGGCGTCCAGACGATGGAATTCTGCAAGCAGTACAACGCGGCGACCGAGCCGATGCGGGGGACGATCATCCCCGTCGAGATCACGATCTACGAGGACCGCACGTTCAGTTTCATCCTGAAGACCCCGCCAACGGCGGTGCTGCTGCGCGAAGCGGCCGGGCTCGAGAAGGGGACCGGCCTCGCCGGCCGGGAGCAGCTCGGGACGATCACCGACGAGCAGCTCGCCGCCATCGCCAAGACGAAGCTCCCCGACCTCAACGCGAACGACCTCGAGGCCGCCAAGCGGCAGGTCGAGGGCACGGCGCGATCGATGGGCATCAGCGTCGCGCGTTGAGCGGGCGCGCACGACACAGACAGACAGAGGACGAACCATGTCGAACAAGGGCAAGCGGTACCTCGACGCACTGAAGCGGCTGAGCCGCGAGCGGCTCTACTCGCCCGCGGAGGCGGTTGATCTCGTGAAGAGCCTCGCGAAGGCGAAGTTCGACGAGACGATCGAGCTCGCCGTGCGGCTTGGCGTCGACCCGCGCCGTGCCGAGCAGATCGTGCGCGGCTCGCTGACCCTGCCCGCGGGGACCGGTCGCAAGGTCCGGGTCGCCGTCTTCGCCGCCGGCGAGGCCGCCGCGGCGGCGCGGACGGCGGGCGCCGACTTCGTCGGCGCCGACGACCTGATCGCCCGGGTCGAAAAGGAGGGCTTCCTCGACTTCGACGTCGCGATCGCGACACCCGATCTCATGTCGCAGGTCGGGCGGCTCGGGCGCGTGCTCGGGCCCCGGGGCCTCATGCCGAACCCGAAGACCGGGACCGTGACGACCGAAGTCGCCGCGGCGGTCGCCGAGTTCCGCTCCGGTCGCGTCGAGTACCGGACCGACCGGACCGGGAACGTCAACCTCCGGGTGGGCAAGGCGTCATTCGACCGAACCCAGCTGCTCGAGAACGTGCGGGCGGTGCTCGACGAGCTGCAGCGCGTGAAGCCGGCGACCGCGAAGGGGAAGTACGTGCGCTCGGTGACGCTCGCCTCCACGATGGGCCCCGGGGTGCCGATCGACACGAGCCGGATTCGGATCACCGACGAGGATCTCGTCGCCACGGCGTAGTGGGGCCGCGGCTGGGCGTGTAACGTGTCTGCCGAAAAGCGGGCGTGAGCCCGCACGAGCCTGAGAAATCCGGTGCGCCGAGGCGCGTAAAGGGCGAGAGCCCGCCTGACGAGGCAAGCGTTCCACCGCTTCCCCGTCTCGCCGCCCGCCGCCGCGCCGATGGACCGGCTGATGAGAGGGAGCGAACGTGGAGACTGAGCTGCGCACGCCACGGCCGGAGAAGGTCGCGGTCGTCGATGACGTCCGAAGCCGTCTGAACAGCGCTGCCGCGACGATCATCACCGAGTACCGGGGCCTGTCCGTCGCCCAGATCCAGGTCCTTAGGCGTGCGCTCGTCGCCGCCGGGGGAGAGTACAAGGTCTACAAGAACACCCTCGTCCGCCGGGCCGCGCACGATAACGGGCTCGAATCGCTCGACGACCTGCTGGACGGCCCGACGGCCCTCGCCTTCGTGACCGGCGACGTTTCCTCGGTCGCCAAGGCGCTAAAGGAGTTCGCCCGCACGAACCCGAAGCTCGTCGTCAAGGGGGCGCTCGTCGGGGGCGGGCTCTTTGACGCGGCCCAGACCTCGGCGCTCGCCGACCTGCCCCCCCGCGATGTCCTGCTCGCCCAGATCGCCGCCGCGTTCGCCGCGCCGCTGCAGGCGTTCGCCGGTCTGCTCGGGGCGCTCCCCCGGAAGTTCGCCTATGGGCTCGCCGCGCTGATCGAGCAGCGTGGCGGTGTCGAGCCGGCCGCCTCGCCCGTCCCGGCGGAGGCCGAGGTCGCGGAAGCCGAGGTCAGCGAGCCGGAGGCCGTGGCCGACGCGCCCGCGTCCGTCGGCGAACCGGTCGTGGCCGACGAGGCGGCCCCCGAGGAGGGGTCCGCCGCCGAACCGGCCGAGCCGGAGGCCTCCGACACCGCCGGCGAGTGAAGCCGGTCCAACCAGGTCGTACAAGTTCGAATAGGGAAGGGAATCACGATGGCGACGAAACAGAGCATCCTCGACGAGATCTCGAAGATGACCGTCCTTGAGCTCGCTGACCTGCTGAAGGAGTTCGAAGAGCGGTTCGGCGTGACCGCGGCGGCTCCGGTGGCGGTGGCGGCCGCGGCGGCAGCCGGCGGCGGGACGGCCGGCGGCGAGCCCGAGGCCGAGGAGCAGGACGAGTTCGACGTGATCCTCGCCGCGGCAGGCGAGAAGAAGATCCAGGTCATCAAGGAGGTTCGCGCCCTCACGAGCCTCGGCCTCAAAGAGGCGAAGGACCTCGTCGACGCGGCCCCGAAGCCGGTCCTCGAGAAGGTCTCGAAAGAGGACGCCGAGAAGGCAAAGGCGCAGCTCGAGGGCGCTGGTGCGACGGTCCAGCTGAAGTAAGCGCTGGTGGGGAGGGCCGGGGGCTTCGCCGCCGGTCGTCCCTGGCGGCGACATCTTGACCCCGCGCCTCGCGTCCCGTACCCTGCCGCGTGGACACGCGCGTGAGCGTTGTCCTTTTTGTTGGCGCGCGCCTATGCTGTGTCCTGTCGTGCTCGTCTGTCGCGCTTCAAATTCAGCCGTCCGGTGAAGCGCGCCCCCGGCGCAGTCACTGTTCGTTGCCTAGCTTGACCCGCTCTCGCGAGGAGTAGCCGTTGCCGTCACGTTTCCGCACCCCGGAGCGTTTTTCTTTCGCGAATCTCGATGAAGTCCTGCCCCTGCCCGATCTCGTCGCCGTCCAGCGCGACTCGTTCGAGTGGTTCCTGCACCGGGGCCTCGCCGAGACCTTCGCCGACATCAGCCCGATCGAGGACTTCACCGGGCAGCTCCAGCTGAAGCTGGAGTTTGACCCCGAGGACATCGACCTGCGGCCGGAGCCGAAGTTCGACATCGACGAGTGCAAGTCGAAGGACATGACGTACGCCGCGCCGATCTTCGTCCGGGCGCAGTTCATGAACGCCTCGACCGGCGAGATCAAAGAGCAGACGGTCTTCATGGGCGACTTCCCGATGATGACCCCGAAGGGCACGTTCATCATCAACGGGACCGAGCGGGTCGTCGTCAGCCAGCTCGTGCGGTCGCCCGGGGTCATCTTCCAGCCGGGCCGCGACGCGAAGACGATCGTCACCGGGACCGTCCACCCCTACCGGGGCGAGTGGATCGAGTTCGACGTCGAGGCGAAGCCGGGGCGCGACGTGACCGCCGGCACCCGGGTCGCCCGCAAGCGCCGCCTGTCGCTGTTCGTCCTGCTGCGCGCCCTCGGCTACGAAGACGGCGAGTTCCTGGAGCGCTTCGTCCGCCACTTCGACTTCCTCACCAGCCAGTGGGACAAAGAGCGCGAGCTCATCCCGACCCGCGACGACGCGCTGCTGGAGATCTACAAGCGGGCGCGCCCGGGCGAGCCGCTCTCGCTCGAGTCGGCGCGGGCGTACTTCGAGAACGCCTTTTTCAACCCGCGCCGCTACGACCTCACCCGGGTCGGCCGCTACAAGCTCAACCGCAAGCTCGGTCCCGAGATCGAGAAGATCTCCCAGATCCTCGAGATCGACCTCGAGCGCCCCGCGCCCGACCAGGGGGTGCTCAGCCCGAGCGAGATCCTCGCCGCCTCGACCTACATGCTCCACCTCGCCAACGGCGAGCCCGGCTACCGGCTCGACGACCAGGACCACTTCGCCAACCGGCGCATCCGATCGGTCGGCGAGCTGATCCAGAACCAGGTCCGGATCGGGCTTTCCCGGATGGAACGGGTCGTGCGCGAACGGATGACGACCCAGGACGTCGAGGCGATCACGCCCCAGACGCTCATCAACATCCGCCCGGTCGTCGCGGCGATCAAGGAGTTCTTCGGGACGAGCCAGCTGTCGCAGTTCATGGACCAGCACAACCCGCTGTCGGGCCTCGCCCACAAGCGCCGCCTCTCGGCCCTCGGGCCGGGCGGGCTATCGCGCGAGCGCGCCGGCTTCGAGGTGCGCGACGTGCACACCTCCCACTACGGACGGATGTGCCCGATCGAGACGCCCGAGGGGCCGAACATCGGCCTCATCGGCCACCTCGCGACGTACGCGCGGGTAAACGAGCACGGGTTCATCGAGACGCCTTACCGGAAGGTCTCCAACGGACGGGTGACCGAGGAGATCGTCTACCTCGCCGCCGACGAGGAAGAGGAGTACGTCATCGCCCAGGCCTCGGCGACCCTCGACCGCAAGGGCCGGTTCACCGGCGAGCGCGTGCTCGTCCGGCGCGGGCCGCAGGGAGCCGGGGTGCGCGTCGGCGCCACGACGACCTCGTACGGCACGACGAGCGAGGTCGACTACGTCCCGCCGGCCGAGGTCGGCCTGATGGACGTCTCGCCGAAGCAGATCGTCTCGGTGTCGACGGCGCTCATCCCCTTCGTCGAGCACGACGACGCCAACCGGGCCCTCATGGGTGCCAACATGCAGAAGCAGGCGGTGCCGCTGGTCGTTCCCGAGGCCCCCTACATCGGCACGGGCGTGGAGGCGCGCGCGGCACGCGACGCCGGAGACGTCCTGTTGGCGGAGGGTGAGGGCACCGTGACCGAGGTGTCGGGCGACAACGTGAGCGTCGAGTACCGCGCGAACCAGCGCG
>Ga0116130_1000858_pt1 | contig 18410 bp, 14 predicted proteins | sample June2015DPH_17_5_FD_89733 | JGI IMG/M metagenome (GOLD analysis project Ga0116130, IMG submission 89733) | Peatland microbial communities from SPRUCE experiment site at the Marcell Experimental Forest, Minnesota, USA - June2015DPH_17_40 | ecosystem: Environmental > Terrestrial > Soil > Wetlands...
CTCGACCGTTCTCAGCTCGAACTTCTCGTGATTGTAAGGTCTTCCGTAACAAAATTTACACTGGTTCCAGGGACAATTCCGAGTCACCCGGATCAGCAAGGAAGAACTTGCCCCTTCGCTTGGCGGTCTGATAGCACCAATTTCAAATGAATGGGCACTGATGTTTTTCATATCATCCCACGAGGTGGCCTTCGTATATATGGTAAGCTGCTATTTCAAAACATTCCTGGACAAACAAACCACGTAATTTATATATAACCAAAAAGAGATTTATAATCGAGTGCATTATAAGTACGTAGGGTATGCTGTGTAAAACGTATGACTTGTCGGTTAAAGTCCGACCGTGGGAGTTTGGCAGTTTGCCCACGATGATAACTTCCTGTACTCTTGTTTTTCAATCTTTACCCTTCAATGCAACATTACAAATGAAAATCAACATTTTGCCATTCCGTGATCTTTAGCCTAATAGGGGTATACCTCCAATGAAAAAACAACTTGACAAACTTTCCCGGAGGTGTATCCTAGATTTAACTCTTTATGTCTTTCTCGTGATAAGATTAATTCGTTCTAGTATTCAGGGGGCGGGCAAGGTGTGATTTTAGATGTAGTGTGCAGTCCGTTCAGTCAGTGCCCTCCCCTTCGGGCACTGACTGAACGGACTGGATAGTATTAGGCGGGGGACATATTTAAGGAAGGTTGACGTGGGAGGCTAAAGAGGGTTTATTACCGCCACCGTGGGTCTTTGCAATTATTGTTGCCACTGAAGCAAGGGTCGACAAGCTCCTTTCCCCAGATTTTGTCCCCTGCTCGTCTAGGATTCCTTTTGTAAGCATCATTTCTGTCGGCAAAATGCTTATCGATAGCCTTTTTACACTCATTTACGGACGGGTAGTCACTGTTGTGGAGGACGGCTCTTGCCATGCCGCTAAATACTGATTCGATTACATTCAGAAACTGTGCGGAAGCAGGGAGCGGTGCAAGCTTCACGAGGGGTTTCTGGCTTTGTCCAGCTTCTACAGCTGCGTTTATTTCAGAAACGCGCTCTTTAAGCTTCCCTGAAATGTGCCAGGAAGCCGCATCCCACGAGAGGTAGAGACAACGCTGGTTTCCATACTGCTCTAAAAGGATCTCAAGAAGCTTTATCATTTCTTCAGTATCTTTCTTTTCTGAGTAAAAATGGGTCACCTGGTTTGTTGATAGTTCCAATGCTGCGGTTAGAGTTAGCCGCCCTTTGCTTCGCTGTCTTTGAGGTATAACCCTTGTCGTGCCCTTTTTGGTAAACGCACGGCCACCCTGTATTTTTACAGAAAAGGGGCCGAACTCGTCAACCGAAAAGAACTTCTCATCCTCTTGCAGATTAGCCAGTATCTTGGTGATTTCCTGCATTTTCTCACGGTACTTTGGATCAGGGCTGGTAAGCACGCGCCGTGCCTTCCTGAAGGTGTAACGTTCAGCCCTAACGTAATCCGAAATCGTGCTTCTCCCCATGGGCTTCTTATACTTGCGCTCATATGCGTGTGCAAGAGTTTCCAGGCTCCAAGATGCCCTGTTAATACCGTGAAGGCTTGGAGACTCGTGAAGAATCCCAATAATTTGGTCTCGCTTTGTCTTCATCTCTGCCAACTTATCGGGGTTCAGGCGGTGCTTGTCGCGTCCGCGGAGTCCATCAATGCCTTTCTTCTCGAACGCAGCTATCCATCTCCTAGCTACACGGATTGACTTTTCAACCTTAGTGCACAAGCCCGTCAGCGTTTTTCCCTTATGTGAATCAAGGATTACTACAGCCTTGGCCCAGTTAGTCCTGTTATTGGAGCGTCGCCATTTCTTCAATTCAGCTGCGTCTTCCTCACGGATGTGGATGATACGCCACTTCGTACACCTCGCGACTTGCATTCTCTGGTGGCTTTGCCATTTGCGGAGATTTGCCACAAACTGTGAGTACCCGTAGCCGTCTGGATTGAGGCTTTTATACTGCCTCCAGCTCTGTTTCAAGTTTGCACTCCCATTGTAGAAATACTTGTGGACCTCAGGCAAAATCTTTAGCAATGTGATGTAACGTTCGGTGGGAACCTGTTTCGGGTTTTCCCGCTTCAGGAGGGAATGTATTTTCTTGGGGTAGAGGGTTGCAAACTCAGCATATGAGTATCCAGTGTTCATAATGTATGTGCGGCATCGCCGGACCATCCCGCGAGAAATGCCTAGAGTCTTTGCCAAATGAGCGATCGTCGGGGACCCCCCGTGACCATAAAGCTCTGCCACACGTCTGATTCGGTATACCGGAATTTGCCGTCCAGGCATTCTTTGCCCTCCTAAACTGAATGTTTTCTCGGGGACGGAAGCGGCGCAAATACCATTCCAAGATGGCTACAGGTTATACCGACTATACCTCCAGATGTGGCCAAAACAAAGCAAATAAACTTGCAGTCATTGCCTCTCATTCGGGTTCGATATTCCGAGACTTTTCACCTCTCCAGGCTACGCTTTCAGCATCTCATCCGTCACCATCCCCACCATGACGGAATGGGGAATGATTTTAATGGGCATCCTTCTTGGAGTGAATGCCATCTACCTCATAAGGAAGAGAAGAACAGTTTAGTTTGATTGTCAAACCCACATATGAGGTGGTTAAAAATCGGGCACGAGGATTTGGGCTCTACCTTTTTATTGAACATTTCCATCCATAATCGTTGACCTCCGGCAGTATCTTGCGTCGTAGATAAGTAGGTGTAGTTTTCGGAGCAACACTTATCCTCGTACGATCCGTCAAACCGGGTGTTCGTCAGGGCAGGTGAACGAGGCCATCCCTCCTTCCTTATTTTCCCAACATAATTATAGTCAGCTTGCTTGAAAAGTTGGTTGTTTTTTATCAGGATGCCTAAAATCAAACAAAACATCCCTTCAACAAACCACGATTTAGGTGATGATTGTCCTGACAGAAATCTTCTCTAACCATCTAATTATCCTGAAAAAAACAAAATATTCTCTATCGCCCCTTCTACTGGCATAAGGATTGCTCAGCACTCGGGATGAGTGAGGGTGATTCGTGATCCGTAACACCAATCACGCACACTATTCACCAACGGGAAACATCGTTTGCCATGAATGTTCTCATTGTCAAACATATCGGAAACGAGGGGCCCGGATTGATTGAATATCGCCTCTTGCAGGAGAAAATTCCGTATCAGATTTGCGATCTTGAAACGGGCGCCCGGCTCCCAAAAGTGAACGGCCTGAGTCACCTCATCTTTCTGGGAGGACCGATGAACGTTTACGAGGAGGATCGTTATCCCTTCCTTCGTGATGAGGACCTTTTTATGAAGGAGGCGATTCAGCGCGGGAAGGCGGTCTTGGGGATATGTCTGGGGGCTCAATTGATCGCCAAGGCCCTCGGGGCAAGGGTTTTCAAGGCCCCCGTGAAAGAGATCGGATGGTACGACGTTTCATTGACAAAGATGGGCTCACAGGATCCTCTGCTTTCCGATCTTCCGAAGACATTCCCCGTCTTCCAATGGCATGGCGACACCTTTGAAATCCCGAACGGGGCGAAGCTCATCGCCACTTCGTCTCCCATCTCTCACCAGGCCTTTCGCTACGGAGAAAAAGTTTATGGCCTTCAATTCCATCTCGAGGTGACTGAAGCGATGATCCGGGAGTGGATGGAAACGTACGAAGAAGAGTTTAAAGACGGTCAGCCTCCGCCTCCGTTTTCAAAAGCTGAGATCATGGCTGAAACCGAAATGAAGATTGAGACATCTATCAGGAGAGGGATCAGTTTTCTCACTAACTTTTTTGGACAATAGGTTCAACCCATCCTCCAAGTAGGGGGGAGGCGCGGTTGAGGGGAATCCCACAATCTATTTTCAGGAGGGACGAGATGAAAAAATTTCTGTTTTTATGGTTCTTTGTGATGATGAGTCTGTTCGTTGTCGGAGTTGTCCATGCCGAGGCACCCGCTTCCCCGCCACCCAAAGTAGATACGGGGGATACTTCCTGGATCCTCATCTCTTCTGCTCTGGTCATGCTGATGACACCAGGACTTGCCCTCTTCTACGGAGGCATGGTGAGAACGAAAAACGTCCTCGGGACGATCATGCAAAGCTTTATCGCCCTCGGAGTCATCAGCATCCAGTGGGTACTTTACGGATACAGCCTCGCCTTCGGCCCTGATATCGGCCACGTGATCGGAAGTCTCAGCTGGATCGGACTCAGGGGGGTAGGTCTCGACCCAAATCCCGACTATGCAGCCACGGTCCCCCATCAGGCATTCATGATCTTCCAAATGATGTTTGCCGTGATCACGCCTGCACTGATCACGGGCGCGTTTGCCGAAAGGTTCAAATTCAAGACCTATCTGGTATTCCTCGTCCTTTGGGCCACATTTGTCTATGATCCTCTTGCACACTGGGTTTGGGGCATGGGTGGTTGGATCAAGAATCTGGGTGCCCTTGACTTTGCGGGAGGTCTCGTCGTACACATCAGCTCAGGAATGGCAGCACTGGTGGCAGCCTTGGTCGTCGGGAAGAGAAAAAACTACGGTGAAGAACCCATGCCGCCTCATAACCTCACCCTGACGCTCCTCGGTGCGGCATTGCTCTGGTTTGGTTGGTTCGGCTTTAATGGTGGGAGCGCGGTCGCATCGGGTTCGCTTGCCACTTCTGCCTTCGTGGTGACACATATTTCAACCGCTGCTGCAGCCCTCTCATGGATGATTGCGGAGTGGGCCTATCGGGGTGAACCAACCGTTCTCGGTGTGGCTTCGGGTGCGGTCGCCGGGCTGGTGGCTATCACGCCTGCGTCCGGTTTTGTGGGCCCCGTACCCGCTATTCTCATCGGAGCGGGAGCGGGTGTAGCGTGTTATTTTGCCATTAATCTCAAAACCAAGCTCGGATACGATGATTCTCTCGACGTCGTCGGTGTTCATGGCGTGGGGGGAACCTTGGGTGCATTAGCCACAGGATTATTCGCTTCGAAAGCGATTAACCCAGCGGGAAGCGATGGTCTATTTTTCGGCAATCCTTCCCTTCTGGGCATTCAGGCAATCAGCGTGGTTTCGGCATGGATATATTCCTTCGTGGTGACATTGATCATACTGAAGGTTCTCGACTGGACCATGGGCCTGAGAGTAACCGATGAACACGAGGTCACCGGCCTTGATTTAAGTCAGCACGGAGAAAGTGGATACACTTTTTGAGTTAAGAGTTATGAGTTACGAATCGAAGGCTTAAAAACTCTGAACTCAGTACTCCAAACTAATGAGGGAGGCGACATGAAAAAGATTGAGGCAATTATCAAACCCTTTAAACTGGATGAAGTGAAGAACGCATTGACCAAAATCGGCATTCAAGGGATGACGGCAACCGAGGTCAAAGGTTTTGGGAGACAAAGGGGTCATACCGAGGTCTACCGAGGGGCAGAATATAAGATCGATTTTCTACCCAAAGTTAAGATTGAACTGATCACAACCGATGAAATGGTCCACCAGGTGATCGAAACCATTGAACGGGCTTCCAAGACTGGAAAGATTGGGGACGGAAAAATCTTTCTTTCATCTGTCGAAGAGGTGATTCGGATCCGAACCGGAGAGCGCGGAAGAGATGCCATTTGATTTAGGCATGACCAGAAACGGGCTCATCGACACGAAAAACCTGATGGCCCAGGCAGTATCCAATTATTCCTCCCCGAGGGAGTTCCTCCGTCAACACTCCGATATGGCGGATGGCCTTGTGAGAAAGGCTTTCCAGAAGGCCCAGTCCGAAGTTTCGGCGCCGTCGGTCTGCCTCATCGCCGTGGGAGGCTACGGAAGGGCTGAGTTAGCTCCTTACTCGGATGTCGATCTCCTGCTCCTCTATTCCTCTTCGGGAAAAGAGGACCTTCCTCCTTTGGTCGAGAAGATCCTTTACCCCCTCTGGGACTTAGGGTTGGAAGTGAGTTGCAGTTCGAGGTCCATTAGCGAATGTCTGAGGATGGCCCAATCGGATGTGCATATCAAAACAGGGTTGATCGACGGACGTTATCTCGACGGAGAATACGAATTTTTTCGCAGGTTATACAGCCTCTTCACGAAAAGAGTCCTCCACCGAAACGTGCAAAAATTTGCCGAGGCTTTGGCGAATGATCTTCGCCTCCGCAACCAGAAATACGAAGATCCGGCTTATACCTTGGAGCCCAATATCAAAGAAGGAGAAGGAGGGCTGAGAGACTTTCAGATTGGTCGGTGGACCATCAGGGCGAAATACAAAACGGATCGTTGGGATTCGATCCTCTTCCCGGACCATTCCCGAATGCTGGAGAGAAGTCTTCAATTTCTCTGGGCAGTAAGAAACCAGCTCCATCTCCTCAGCGGGAGAAAACAGGACCATCTGACCTTCGAATTGCAAGAAAAAATCGCGCCGATCCTTGGCCTTTCCCCGGGCACGCAAGGGATCGAGGAGATGATGAGACAATATCATCTCTCGACCCAGAGGATCTCAACCTTTGTCTACGATATTCTCGACCGGACCCTTCACGAACCTTCTTGGGCAAAGAAAACCTTCTTTTTCTTCCAACGAAAGAAGATTGACGAAAATTTCGGAATGGCCTATGGAGAACTCCATCTTTTTGATCCAGTGACCTTCAAGAGAGACCCATCACAACTGATGACCCTTTTTAAGCATTGCCAGGGTTACCGAACCCACATGGATTTTCGGACGGAGGAAGCGGTGATGGAGGCTCTCCCCTTCGTCGACGATCGCTTCAGGACCATGGAGGGAGTGAATCAAGCCTTCCTTTCGATCCTGAGGAAGGGAGACGGTGTGGATACCATTCTCAAGAAGATGCACGAGCTGGGACTGCTCTCACGCTATATTCCTGAGTTCTCAGAGATCGAAGGGAAGGTCCATTACGACCTTTATCACGTCCATCCTGTGGATATCCATTCTATCCTGGCTGTCGAGGAGCTGGGGAAGCTCAGAGGCGGCCTTTACCAGCAAGAGTATCCTTTGCTCACCTCGCTCATCAGAGAGATAGAAAATCCGGAGATTCTCTTCTTAACCACCCTCCTCCACGACATCGGAAAAGGGATGGACGGCGATCACTCGTTGATTGGAAAAGAGACGGTGAAGCACATCGGAGAGCGGATGGGACTCCCGGTGGAAGACCGGGAATTGATGGAATTCTTAGTAAGTCACCACCTCTATATGATCGAAACGGCTTTCCGCAGGGACCTCCATGATGAGCAGGTGATCTTGCGTTTTGCTGACGAAGTGAAGGACGCCAATCAATTAAAAATGCTCTACCTCTTGACCTTTGCCGACATCAAAGCCGTTGGACCCGATGCCTGGACATCATGGAAGAACACCCTTCTCATGGAGCTTTTCCTAAAGGTCTTGCATTTTTTTGAAAAGGGCGCTGTGGCCAGCCCGTTTCTGAAAAGGGATGAAATGATTCAGAAGCTTCAGAGATCGCTCTCTCGAGAAATCATTTCTGAATACCTTGAACATCTACCGGACCGGTACCTCTCCTGCTACTCTTCTGACGAGATCACACATCACCTGGAACTGGCTCGATCCGTCGAGAAGAAACTTCTTCTTGTCGAATGGGAGATTGAAGACGAGATCCAGGCGAGGGTTACGGTATGCACCAAAGACCGCTATGGGCTTTTTTCAAAAATTACGGGTTCGATGTTTTTAAACCACCTGAATATTCTCGAAGCCCAAATTCACACCTGGGGAAATGGCATCGTTCTCGATACCTTCTGGGTGGTGGATGCCACAAGAAATATGGATCGGCGTCTTCAACAGTTTAAGAAGGATCTGGAAGAAATCCTGGGTGAAAAAGCTTCTCTGAGAGGCCTTCTTTCCAAAAGGAAAGAGGTAAACGGGATCAAGCAAAAAGTCATCCCAAGGGTGCCACAAGAAGTAAAGGTCAACAATCAGGATTCTGACTTTTATACCATCGTCGAGGTCATGGGAGAGGATCGATTGGGTATCCTTTATGAGATCACACAAGCCTTGACCGACCACGGATGCGATATCCACTTCGCAAGGATTTCAACCTTAGGTAACCGCATTGTGGACGTCTTCTATGTGCAGGACGAATGGGGAGAAAAAATAAAGGAAAAGAACAGGACAGACCAGCTCAAGAGAACCGTTCTCTCCCGTCTCACTCCGCGAGAAGTCAGCCTTCCTTGAATCCGGGTTCTCCCTTTTGAGACCCATCCAAGCACCCCCGCTTCATGGAACAGAAAGCCTTTCATTTCAGAAGGTTATAGGATTCATCTCATCTTATTCATTAGACCTGGCAGGATTGTTTTTCAAGCCCTGAATTATTATATTTAAATAAAATAAGGTAAGGATTTGTGAGCTCCACAGAGGAAAGGAGGGAGCGCGCATGAAAAAAGCATCTGTAATAATGACTATAGCGGCTTTTCTTTTGCTATCTTTGAATGCTTACGCACAATCCGACCAGAAGTCGGCGGGCACTCCTCCGGTATCACAGACACTCATCCCCGAAGGTGATTTTGCCCTTAAACTCGCAACCGCACTCAAGTTAGGAACGCCTAATAACGAGGCCCAAGCGGAGGACCTGTTGACCTCGGCAGGAATCGCACCAAAGAACGGCTGGATCGCTGACTACCCGGTGACACCCAATGTTATTGGCGAGATGCAAAACGCCGTGACGACTGCAGCAGATGCCAAGAAGCTCTCAATGGGAAAGGATGAGGCTTTAAAAGCATTTCAGGGACTCACAACTGAGTTCGGCTTAGCGGTCTCGCCCGGGTCTGGCCAATACGCAGAGAGTCAGCCCCCCACAAGCAGCGAATACGTTGAGCCTCAGGAAATCAACGACTATTACTATGACGAAGGGCCCCCGGTTGTCACCTACTATCCTCCGCCCTGGGATTATGACTACCTGTATGGCTGGGTTCCTTATCCGTTCTGGTGTGCCGGGTTCTTTTTCCCGGGATTCTTCGTCCTGAACGACTTTGACATTATCGTTGTGGGCCATCACCACCATCATTTTCGGATCACCAATCACTTCTTCGATTCCAGGACTCATGCGTTCGGCAGGGTGGACCCGGTGAGGCATACGCTGGCCAATGTCTCAAATAGGACAGCATTCCATTCTACGGCGACAAAAAACGCTGCCTCTTCCATTTTCAACCGGAGTCTCAATTCCACGGGTGGCAGGCCATTGGGCAATTCAAACAGCCCTGCTAATGGCAGCGGAATGAACCATCAATCGTCCCAAAGCTTCGCCAGATCTTCCAGCTCGCATTCCGGCGGTGGCAGTTTCTCTTGCGCAAATTGCCACGGAGGCAGCAGTTCGTTCGGGGGTAGCAGCGGCCATTCATTCAGTGGTTTCTCGGGCGGCCATTCGTTCGGCGGCTTTTCGGGTGGTGGTCACGGAGGCGGTGGAGGCCGCAGATAAAAGTCAGGGGAAATTAACCTAAGAAGAGGATCCTTCGATCCTCTTTTTTGTTTCGAGCGGACGCCGAAATCGAAAGTCGTTATCCTCAAATTTCTGGGGTGATTTTTCGTAGAAAAGCACGATGAGCAAACACAAAATCGTGGGGAAAACGAAACACACGGGTCTGATTCAGGATAAGCCCCCCGTTCTTGAGAGTGGATAGTAGTAGCCTACCGTACAAATACAGTTCTTTCTTGAAAAAAATAAAGTGCTTACCTTATTCCCTCTTCAATCCATGTCGAATAAACTACAATTGTTATCTGCTAAATGGATGCCGCGGCTGCGGTTGGGCCCCCCCCTCAAAGGTTCTGATGGGGCTCCTAAGGAGATTTCGTGTGGCCGAGGAACTGAAAAAGGCATAAATTCGATCGCCCTTTCAGCAGATAATGATCTTACTTCCCGGGGAGGACCCATCATGACGGAACCTGAACGAATCAGCCCGAAAGAGGTCTACGAGAAATTGAAAGCAGGCGCTGCGATCCTTGTTTGTGCCTATGAAGACGACGAAAAGTTTAAGGCCTTACATCTTGACGGAGCCATCTCCTTCAATGAGTTCAGGTCGAATCTTCCGTCCTTATCAAAGAATCGAGAGATGGTCTTCTATTGCGCCTGACCCGATGATGCGGCGGCAGCCGGTCAGGCAGCCAAATATCTGGGGATGGGGTACAAAAATGCAAAAGTCCTTCTCGGCGGCGTGGACGGATGGAAGAAGGCAGGGTACCGACTCATTTGAGCAGGACTGCCGACCGTAATAAGCCATAGAAAAGACAGACCAATGTCTGAAACCAGAAAGACAAGTTTTCTGTTTAGCCCTTTTGATCTACACGGACTCCCTTTGAAAAACAGACTGGCGATGGCGCCCATGACCCGATCCAGGGCAGGCAAGGAGCGTCTTCCCAATTCCCTGATGGCCGAGTATTATCTTCAACGAGCTTCGGCCGGGCTCATCATCACGGAAGGAACAGTGATTTCAACACAGGCCATCGGCTGGCCGAATACCCCCGGGATCTATTCAAATGAACAAGCCCAAACCTGGAAAATGGTGGTGGATGCGGTTCATTCCAAGGGGACGCCGATCTCTCTTCAGCTCTGGCATACCGGCCGGGCTTCCCACACCAGCTTCCACGAAAAAGATGGACTTCCCGTGGCCCCTTCGGCCCTCAAAATCGACAGGGATTCTATTCACACCCCTACGGGTAAGCAGCCGTATGAAACGCCCCGCGCGCTGGAAACAGAAGAAGTTTCAGGTATTGTAGATGACTACCGACGTGCTGCTGAGCGGGCCAAATCAGCCGGATTTGATGGCGTCGAAATACATGCAGCCAACGGATATCTGATTGACGAGTTCCTGCAGTCTAAGACGAACCATCGCACTGACCGCTACGGAGGAAGGCTGGAAAACCGGTACAGGTTTTTGGATGAGATCGTGAGTTCGATTTCAGCGGTGTGGACCTCCGCCAGGGTTGGTGTGCACCTTTCACCAAACGGTAATTTCAACGACATGGGCTCGCCGGATTTTCGTGAAGCCTTTCTTTACATCGCAAAACAGCTTAGCCGACACAAGATCGCTTACCTCCACATTGTCGATGGTCTTGCCTTTGGCTTTCATGGACTCGGTCCGCCCATGACATTAAAAGAGTTCCGGGAGGTCTTTGAAGGGCCGCTGATCGGAAACTCTGGCTACACGCAGGAAACAGCGGAAGCAGCAATTCGGCAACGCCACGCAGACTTGATCTCCTTTGGCAGACCGTTTATCAGTAGTCCTGACCTCGCGGAGCGTTTTGCGAATGGCTGGCCTTTGAACCCGCCGGCGGACATGAAGGTCTGGTATTCTTTCGATGAAGCCGGCTACACTGATTTCCCCAGATATGAAGTTTCCCGAGGGGAATAGCCTGAAAAAGAGGGAATGGATGAAAGCCATTCGCGTTCATGAGTTCGGCGAGCCGGAAGTGTTGCGGCTTGAAAAGGTTCCAGATCCCAAGTGCGGCCATGGACAGGTTTTGGTTAGAATTCAAGCCGTAGGAGTCAACCCGGTAGATACTTACATCCGGGCAGGGCTCTATGCCATCAAACCCACCCTGCCCTACACTCCCGGCAGCGACGCCTCTGGCACAGTCGAGGCCGCAGGTGAAGGAGTGAAAGGCTTCAAGGCAGGCGACAGGGTCTACACGGCCGGGACAATCAGCGGCGCCTATGCTGAGAAGGCAGTTTGCTTAGAGTCCCAGGTGCATTCTCTCCCCCCCAAGGTCACTTATTCCCAAGGCGCGGCCTTGAATGTGCCTTACAGCGCCGCCTACCGGGCCCTTTTCCAGCGTGCTCGAGCCGTACCGGGTGAAGCTGTCTTGATTCACGGGGCAAGCGGCGGCGTAGGGATTGCAGCACTTCAATTTTCCCGAGCCGCAGGAATGACGGTTATCGGAACTGCCGGGACTGAGCCAGGGCGTCAGCTCGCGGCTGAGCAGGGAGCTCATCACGTCTTGGACCATCGCAGCCCAGATCATTTTGAGGATGTTCTCAGACTGACGGAGAACCGTGGCGTGGACATTATTCTCGAATTGTTAGCCAATGTGAACTTGGGCAAGGACTTGGGGATTCTTGCCAAAGGTGGTCGGGTAGTGGTCATCGGAAGCCAGGGCAAGGTAGAGGTCAATCCTCGCGACGCGATCGGCCGGGAAGCCGCAATCTTGGGGATGTCCGTCTTTAACGCCACAGAGCGCGAAACGACCAGTATTCATGCTGCCATCGGCGCCGGTTTGGAGAACGGCACGCTGCGGCCGGTCATCGGCCAAGAAATGCCGCTGGCGGATGCGCCCCGTGCTCACCGAAAGGTTATAGAAGCAACGGCATTCGGGAAGATCGTATTGGTTCCCTGACCGGCAGGTGCCGCGTCCCGCCAATGAGACTGCGCTATTTCGCTGAGGGAGGAAACGGTCGGCCTCCAAAGTCTTAGAATGCGGTCTTTTAGGAATGACTAATCGGTGCTTGTAGAAAACGGTTTCATCTCAAGGGTACGGAATGTTTGAATCTTACATGTAAAAGGTTACCACTCTAAGACTTTCTCGACTCCCGCCTCCTCCCTTCTGTCTGCAACGGGCTATTCCACTTACACTTTAGGCTCTCCGTCCTCTGTGTTCGGCGGCTTAGTTCCTTTTCCTCGTTTTACTATACCTCCACATATGCGCAAAGACTCGAACAGCGTGCTCCGGAAAATCATAGCAGGGAAGGCGGTTCCCTTCCAGAAAACCCTCACAGGCCTCTTTATCTTTTTGAGCGCCCAAAAGGGAGAAGAAGACCGGCTTGGGGCGTTGCTGCACAAGCAGGTCCGCCATAGGCCGGTGGATTTCAGGCCCCCGATTGGCAAAGGAAATCCAACTAATTCCGTCCACCCCATCGTCTTCCAAGAGAGCCTTCAAAATCTCCGTGGAGGTCTTTTCAAATCCATGAGCCAGCATATCGGGAAAAAGGTCCACAGGATTCCGTGTTTTGGAAGGGGTGGCGATGACCTTGGAGATTTTTTTGCGCGTCGTCTCTCCCAGACGGGCCACCTGTAGCCCGTGTTCTACCGCGGCATCGATACTCATGATGGCTTGTGCCCCGCTGTAGGTGACAAAGGCAAGTCGGTCTCCCTGAGGAAGGGGCATGTCTAGAAATCCTTTCAGAGCCCGGACGAAATCATCGACCCCGGTCATGCGCAAGACACCCGCCTGGCGCATGGCACCCTCGAACACGGCGTCTCCCCCTGCCATGCTGGCGGTATGGGATGCCATGGCCCGGCCTCCTTCCTGAGTTCGTCCTCCCTTGATCATGAGCACAGGCTTTTTGGCCACTGCCTTCCTTACTGTTTCCAGAAATCGGCGGCCATTGCGCACGTCCTCCAGGTACATCCCAATGATTTTCGTTTGCTCGTCGTCCACCAAATAGGACAACGCATCGGATTCATCCACATCCACTTTGTTCCCCAGCCCAATTCCTTTGGAAAGCTGGCAACCTTCAAAGGAGCTTAAATACCGGAGAAGGGCTCCTATGAAAATCCCCGATTGCGCGGCAAATCCAATAGGCCCAGGCCTCATCATGCGGGGAGTGGCAAAATAGGAAGTGGTCAATCCGTTCTCCGTGTTCACCAGACCCAAGGTGTTAGGTCCAAACCCCCTCATACCCGTCGATCGGAGGATGCCTTTCACCTCCTCCTGGTATTTCGCTCCTTCCCGACCGGCCTCCGCAAACCCCTCTGCGGAAATAACCACCCCCTTTACACCCTTACGGGCGCATTCCTTCAAAGCTTCAGCAATCAACCGCGGGGGAATGTGTAACACCGCCAGGTCAACAGGGAAAGGAATCTCTCCCAGGCTGCGATACAAATGGGTTTCGAAAACCTGCCCCCCCTGTGGATTCACACCCGCCACCCGGCCCCGATAGCCGACTCTCTTTAGAACTTTAAGGAGCTGCGCTCCCGGCTTCTCCGGGTCCCTCGATGCTCCCACGACCGCTACGCTTTTGGATTCCAAGATTTCCCGAATGGACCACATCAAGCTCTTCCTCCGACTAAAATAGGGACACATCCCATCGATTCGATCATTCCATCTGTGTTGCCGAAAAAGGGTGTGTCTCTATTTTTTGTCAGCCAGATAGCCCTTCAGCAGCATCTCATTCCTGGTCTGGATTTTTTGCAACTCGCCCAATTCCACATTTTCAAGAGGCAGTTTCATCCTTTTATTTCTCAGCCGGGTAATCTCGGCATCTAAATACCGAATCGTGTTTGCAACTGCCTCTGCCATGGACGAGATGGACCCCTGAGCCCTTTCAAAGGTCTCTTTGTCTAAATAGGCCCGGTTCAAGAGATGAAATCGTTCAAAGAATTTTTGGAACTTCTCCACCTCTTCTTTCTTTCCCTTCTTCTTTGAATCCAGTTTTTTCGCCAGCTCCAAGAGTTTTTCTAAGTCCATAGAATTTTTCTCCCGATTTTTTCGATTTGACCTTTCCTTAAATCTATGAGAACGGTTTACCTTTGTCAATCCTTTTATACTGGATTATTGGATGGTTTGCCTTTTTTAGACAGCCTGTTTGAAATCCATCACTCCCTGGCAACCCTGAAGTCTCTTTGAAATGACCATTCCCCTTTTTCGAAAAATAAATTCATGTAATTCCAAGAAGTTATAAAACTGGAACTAAATCTAATGGAACTCTGATGACGGCACATAATTTGCTTTTGAAATGAACGAACACAGCGTCGTATTGCAATGACAAGGTTGTCTCCAGCACGGGGCGCCTTTTATTGATTTCAAAATCCCATTAGACAGGAGGAACAATTCTATGAGTCCCAAAGATGTGGTGAAGATGATCAAGGAAACCGGGGTTCAAATCGTCGATTTGAAGTTCAATGACCTCCCAGGATTATGGCAACATTTCTCGATGCCCGTCTCAGAACTTTCGGAAATGGACGATCTTACGGATAGCATCTTCGTCCAAGGAATCGGGTTCGACGGTTCGAGTATCCGCGGGTTCCAAAAGATCCAAGAGAGTGACATGATTTTGATCCCGGATCCCTCGACGGCCGTCGTGGATCCAGTGTGTGAAATTCCAACGATGAGTATTATCTGTGATATTTTTGATCCTATCACCAAAAAGCCTTATACCCGGGATCCAAGATATGTTGCAAAAAAGGCAGAAAAGTTTGTGGTGGATTCTGGAATTGCAGATACAAGCTACTGGGGACCGGAGATGGAATTCTTCATCTTTGATGATATCCGGTTTGATCAAACAGAGAATTCTGGTTATTATTTTATTGATTCAGTAGAGGGAGAATGGAATTCAGGAAGGGATGAAAGACCGAATTTGGGTTACAAACCTAGATATAAAGAAGGGTACTTTCCTGTTCCCCCTCATGATTCCCAGCAGGACCTGCGAAGCGAGATTATTCTAACATTGATCAAGGCTGGCATTCCTATTGAGGTTCATCATCATGAAGTCGCCACCGCCGGTCAAGCAGAAATTGACATGAAATTCGGGACCCTGGTGAAGATGGCCGACAGCTGCTTGATGTATAAATACATTGTGAAGAATTTGGTTCGAAAACACGGCAAGGTAGCCACGTTCATGCCAAAACCTCTTTTCGGTGACAACGGAAGCGGCATGCATACCCATCAGAGCCTGTTCAAAAACGGAAAAAACGTTTTTTTCGATCCTAAAGGATACGCACTCATCAGTCAGACGGCAAAATACTATATTGGGGGGCTGATAAAGCATGCGGATGCTTTAATGGCCTTCTGTGCCCCCACCACCAACTCCTATAAGCGATTGGTCCCGGGATATGAGGCACCCGTCAATCTCACTTACTCACAGAGAAACAGAAGTGCAGCCATTCGGATTCCTGTTTACTCCGAAAATCCAAAGACCAAGCGGATTGAATTCCGGCCACCGGATAATACTTGCAACCCTTATCTATCCTTCCCGGCCATGCTCATGGCAGGTTTTGATGGTATAAAGAATAAGATTGATCCGGGCGAGCCCATGGACAAAGACACCTATCACCTCACCGGCAAAGATAAAGAAAAAGTCAAGACCGTACCAGGATCTCTTGAAGAATCATTAAATGCCCTTGAAAAGGACCATAAGTTTCTTCTTGAGGGGGATGTCTTTACCAAGGATGTGATCGACGTTTGGCTTGAATATAAGCGAGAGAAAGAGATCGATGCGGTGAGGCTCCGTCCCCATCCCTACGAATTCTATCTCTATTTCGATATTTAAGGAGGGAATCCGCACAGGAGAAGGGTCTTATTTCCTGAATCGGGATTCGGGTCGTTCTTTTTCTTGACAACGGAAAGGGGGTTATGTTATTTGCTCTATAACTCCGTAAATACGAAGGGGTATTGATTAGACAAGGGCGTCTTCTCCCGATTGCATTCCGGGTCCAAAAGAGGCCCTTTTTTTTAACCATAATTATAGAAGAGGAGGAAGAGATGGATAAAGAAAAAGGAAATGTCTTGAAGTTGGCGAAGGAGAATGATGTCAAGTTTATTCGGCTCTGGTTCACGGACATTCTCGGGGTCTTAAAAGGGTTCGCAATCACCATTGACGAACTGGAAGGCGCCCTTGAGGAGGGCATGGGATTCGACGGCTCTTCCATTCAGGGTTATGCCCGCATCGATGAGAGCGATATGATTGCCAAACCTGATCCAAAAACTTTCCAGATCGTTCCCTGGAGACCCAAAGAGAATGCGGTAGGCAGGATGTTTGCAGATGTCCTTGAACCCGATGGAACCCCTTACAAAGGAGATCCCCGATGGGCGTTGAAAAGGGTACTCAAAAAGGCTCAAGACCTGGGTTACACCTTTTACGTCGGTCCTGAGCTGGAGTACTTCTATTTCAAAAGTAGTGAAGGAGCGCCAGAGTTTCTTGACAAAGGAGGCTATTTTGATCTTACTCCCCTGGATGTGGCAACCGAGCTTCGGCGAGAAACTATTTTAACCTTGGAGGCCATGGGAATTCATGTGGAATACAGCCATCATGAAGTCGCTCCCAGCCAGCATGAAATTGACCTCCGCTTTACGGATGCCCTGACCATGGCGGACAATGCGATGACCTATCGACTCGTTGTTAAGGAAATTGCATTGAAGCATGGCGTCTATGCGACCTTCATGCCCAAACCTATCTTCGGCCAGAATGGAAGCGGCATGCACACACACCAATCTCTTTTTAAGGGTAATAAGAATGCCTTCTTCGATCCAAAAGATGAATACCATCTCTCCAAGATCGGCAAGTCTTATATGGCCGGGGTTTTGAAACACTCCAAGGAAATTACTTCCATCACTTCTCAATGGGTGAACTCTTACAAAAGGCTTGTCCCGGGCTACGAAGCGCCCGTCTATATCTCCTGGGCGCGCAGGAATCGGTCAGCCCTCGTTCGTGTGCCTATGTATAAACCGGGAAAAGAAAAAGCCACCCGGATGGAATACCGGTCGCCTGACCCCGCCTGCAACCCCTATCTGGCGTTTGCTGTCATGCTGGCCGCGGGCTTAAAAGGGATAGAAAAGGGATATGAACTTGCGGCTCCTGTTGAAGAAGATATCTTTGAGATGTCTGAGGCGTCGAGGAAGAAACATGGGATCGACTCTCTTCCGGGAAGTCTAGCCGAAGCGATTCAATTGACCGAGAAGAGTGAACTGGTCAGAGAAACACTGGGAGATCATATCTTCCAAAAATTTATTGAAAATAAAAAGATCGAATGGGATCAATATCGGACCCATGTTTCCCAGTTCGAACTGGAAAAATATCTTCCGATCCTGTAGTCTTCTTCTCCTTTGCTTTGTTTACAGCCCCTGTTTACTCGAAGCCCCCCTTCCCCTGGTGGGAGTGGGGCTTCGTTAGATAAAGGACTTCTTGAATAAGAGCGCTGAATGAAGATCTAACGAGGCGAAGGGAGGCGGAACGGATTGAGTTTTCTTCATCCATAGGTTATCTTTAAATTAATTTATGTAACATTGCAGAGGTAAAGCGAGGAAAACGAGTATGGTGAGTAGTGAGAAACTTGCTTGGAGCAAAGATCTCGAAAACTTTTTACACCGGAATCCCGGTCTGAAGATGATCGATGATCCGGAGAAGCTCGAATACTACCGCAATGACCTGAACGTCGATCTTCCTCCACTGATCCGGGACCTCATGCTGAAGAGCTTGCCGGATATCATTTTCCAGCCCGCCGCTGAAGAACACCTGCTGGAGATCTTTGCCTTTGCCCGAGATCATAAAATCCCGGTAACCATTCGGGGCGCTGGAACCTGGGGATATGGCGGAGCAGTCCCTACCCAGGGGGGAATACTCATCGATCTCAGCTTCATGGACAAGATTGAAATCAACCCGGCGGCGCTTCAGCTGACCGTGGGTCCGGGGGCCCGGTTTCTCGACATCCATCGCGAACTCGAACGCCATGGCCTTACCCTCCTCAGCATGACTTCAGGAAAGGGCGGGAC
>Ga0116130_1000873_pt1 | contig 18218 bp, 19 predicted proteins | sample June2015DPH_17_5_FD_89733 | JGI IMG/M metagenome (GOLD analysis project Ga0116130, IMG submission 89733) | Peatland microbial communities from SPRUCE experiment site at the Marcell Experimental Forest, Minnesota, USA - June2015DPH_17_40 | ecosystem: Environmental > Terrestrial > Soil > Wetlands...
CGACAGTAGCTCCCAAAAGCCATCCCGCCGAGAAGGCTACGGTCGTAGGGGCCGTTCCAGCGCCGAAAAATAAAGCTGCTAACTCCGGCTCTCCGGTGGTCGCGACGAAGCGGGCCGTTCTGCCGCCTTTGGACATCGAAGTGGTCGCAGGGGACACGCACCGGATGGTTCATCCCGGAAGCAACGCGGCGAAAGTGGAAATCCCGACTGATTCCAATCGCGTCCGGACTCCAGCAGCCAATCAGGCTACGAATGCTGCTGAGCGCGAGCGTCTGGCGTCGGTGGATTTGACCTATCCTCTGCTTGCGCAGCACATGAAAGTGCAGGGATCGGTGGTGTTGCAGGCGGTGGTTGGCGCCGATGGCAACATCCAGGGCCTAAAGGTGCTCAGCGGCCCTTCCATCCTGACGGCAGCGGCGCAGCAGGCGGTGCGCCAGTGGCACTTCAAGCCCTATCTGCAAAACGGCCAGCCGGTCGAGACCAAGGCCACAATTGTTGTGAATTTCTCGATTCGAGTCGCCGACAATTCTGCCAAGAGCAGCTAGATTCCGCTTGGCGGTCTGGAAAACGCCAGCTGCCAACTAGATCTATTTCCTTCCGAAGTTCCGTTGTCAATCTCGCGAATCCCACACCGCGCCCACACAAAAGTAACCTACCCAAGAATCAGGGTTCAGGAGATGATGAAACTGCCTTCGGCGCTCCCTGTTTTGGTCCGAAGTTTGGTCCGAAAGTAACCATCATGCCGCAGAAAATCATGGATGTTCTTATGCTTGGGCGCTGCTCACACGAGTTCTCTTGGCCTCGGCGGGGTTCTGACGGGGACTACTACCAGGTTTGCCTTTTATGTGCCGCCGAATACAAGTATGACTGGACTACCATGCGCCGCACCGAGCGGGTGGAACACACGAAACCGGAGACCGGGATCCGGCGCAGCCACACGCGCGAGAAACGGCCGTCGTGGACCCCGCGGGCGCGTCGTTTAAGGCTGGACGTAGCGCTTCGTTACCGGGTCAACAACACCAGCACTTGGTACGAAGGCATCATCGACAATCTGAGCCAGACCGGACTTCTATTCCGCGGGCCGCAGCAGTTGCCGGTGAACGCTTTGATTGAGATGGTGTTTGAAATGCCCGAGGAAATCTCCGGCCAGAAGAATCGCAACGTGCTGTGCCAAGGCCGTGTCATCCGCTCCAAAGATGATGAAGAGGAAGTGCGAGCTGAACCCGCGGAAGCTGGGACCGGGCTTTTAGCTGCTTCGATCGTCGACTACAAGTTCATACGCTAGGGGCAGCATGCAGTTCTCGGTTAGCAGGAGCTAGGCGTACCGAGCGGCGCCGCTTTCCTCACGCATCCACGGCCAGAAACACACCGCTGAGATTCGCCGCCGTCGTTTAGGTCGTCGTAGACTTAGGAAGGCAATCCCGACCGTTTCGTATGCCTCCTATTACGGCGTTGCTCCACACCTCGAATGATGCTCTGCGCCTGGGTCGGGCGCTGGAGACACTTCTTCCCTGCGCCGAAGTTCTGATCGTGGACCATGGCTCGACCGACGCGACCTGCCGTGTCGCTCGCGTATACGGCGCGCGCATCCTGCCGGCCGATGGCCAAGCCACGGCAACGCATTATCTTGAACGTGCAAGCTCTGATTGGATTCTTTGTCTGGATCCGTCAGAATCCATCACGGAAACACTCCAGGCGACGTTGTTCGAATGGAATTCCCTGCCAACCAACAGCATAGCTGTTACGAGCGCCTTCTCCTTCTCCGTCCGTGAACAACTGGACCATAGTTGGCAAGACCTAGCAGAGCCCCAAACCCGGTTGGTACCGCGCAACTGGAGTCTTTGGAACGGACGCCTGCCCGCTTATGACCGTACCTCGACCGCGCTGGAAGGCAGTCTATTGCGGATTGCTTTTCCCTGACCCGCGTCGTCCGTTCGGACAGTGACTTCGGTACTTAGTCCTCCCCGCCCCCAGCGCCTTATAATCCACTCAAGATTCGGCATTGTCCGCGTTCTCAGGAAGACGTGCGCCCTGCAACTTTGGCGGCACTTTCCGCAGAACGCCACAAACTCAGTGGACCCTCTTTTTGCATCGTCGATTTTTATCCTGGGGCTGGCCTTTGGCAGCTTTCTGAACGTGTGTATCTATCGCTTGCCTTTAGGTTTGTCGGTGGTGACGCCGCGCTCGGCCTGTCCCCGCTGCAAGAGAGCGATTGCCTTTTATGACAATATGCCGGTCATCAGTTGGCTCCTTCTGAAGGGCCGCTGCCGACACTGCAAGACCAGAATTTCCTCGCGCTACCTGTTCATCGAGTTGCTGACGTGTGCTCTTTTCATTGGCTGTTACGCTTACTTCGGGCTCACCCTGGCCACGCTGAAATATTGCGTTTTTGGATTTCTCCTGTTGGGCCTGATCTTCACTGATGCCGAAACTAAGCTGCTACCAGATAAGCTGACGATCCCTGGCCTGCTTCTTGGAATCGTGTTCAGCTTGCTGGTTCCGGTCAATGACGTGGCTTCGCAGTTTCTGCCGGGAATGCTGAATCTGCCTTTCAGCGCCAATATCTCGGCTCACCTGCTCTCTTTGCTCGATTCCCTGCTGGGTGCAGCCTTGGGTGCGTCCTTCATCTACGGAGCGGGGGCCGCCTATTTGCGCTGGCGCGGAATGGAAGGCATGGGCTTCGGCGACGTCAAGCTGATGGCCATGGTGGGGGCATTTCTCGGTATCAAGCTCACCATTTTTACGATCTTCACCGCTTCACTCGCCGGGTCGCTGTTTGGCCTGGCTACGGTACTGCTGGTCTGGATCAAGCGCACCCATCGGTTCATGCGGCGGCTGGCCAACCTGCAAGCCGCGCGCCGCCGGGGATGGCAATCCGCGCAGATGGTCTATCGCCATTACCAGATGCCCTTCGGTGTCTTTTTGGGCAGCATGGCCTTATTCGCACTCTTCGTCGGCAACCAGTTCTTGCATTGGTACGGGAGGCTGTGGTGGTAAGGCTCCTCGCCAATCCGCTGGTGTTGCGCGCCACCGTGGTTTTGTTTATGGCGGTATGCGCGTTCGTGTTCGCCACCTTCCTGATCCGCCGATTGCGCAGCAATCTCGCCGCTGAGGCGGATCTCGATTGCGCCGCTCCTCCCAGTCTGGAAGCTTTGCCGGTCCATTTGTACAACACCGTCATCCAGCAACTGAAGCAGCAGAAACACGAGCTGCAATTGCAGAATCTCACCGAACAACGTCGCGCCCGCACCACGGAAAACTTCAGTCAGACCGTGCTTTCCAATCTCCCTTCTGGGGTGTTGGTTTTCGGCCACAACGGATTGGTAAAGCAAGCCAATCCCGCGGCCAAAAAGATCCTGGGCTTCCGCTCACTGTCGGGGATGAGCCCGCAAGATGTTTTCCGCAACGCCGTAGTATGTTCGCCTGATTCCGGTTCCGTGGCGGTCGATGGCCCGGTGGACTCGCCGGTGCCGCTTGTGGAGGAAGTGCATGCCGTTCTGCGCGAGGGCAGCAAACGCCGCCAACTTGAAGCCAACTACACCACTCCGGCCGGAGAGCAACTGCACATCGCGGTTACGATTTCCGCCGTTCCGGCAGTCGACGGCAGCCTGCTCGGCGTGGCCTGTCTGATCGGCGATCGCAGCGAGTTTGAAAGCATCCGCCGCCAACAACAATTGCACGGTGAAATCTCCGCGGAGATGGCCCTGGAGCTGCGCACTTCGCTCAGCACGATCGCGGGGTATGCGCAGCAACTGGCGCGCAATCGCGATCCCGATCTGGCTGAGCAACTGGCCGCGGATATCGCCGGCGAGGCTGCGAATCTGGACCGCCGCATCGGAGGATTTCTTGCGGAGAAACGGAATGCAGTTCGGCCTAACCCTCGTGCCAGTACGGTAGGCCGAGCGACTTAAAGAGTGACCGATAGTGCTGAAGATCGTGGAAAACAGTTGGAGGATGGAAGCTATGAAGCGCATGACGCATTTCGGATTCGTATTCGCGTTGTTCACAACCCTGGCTGGCTCTCTGGCAGCGGCACAAACCACAGCGCCCGCGCCCACGGCGACGCCCGACCAATCTTCGCTGGGCGATTATGCCCGCAAGGTTCACAAGGACCCGAACGCCAAAGCCAAACCCAAGGTTTTTGACAACGACAATCTTCCCCGAGAGGACAAACTCTCTGTCGTCGGGCAAGCCGCGCCCGCTGGCACTGAAGAGACTGCTTCCGCGGAATCCGCGAAGGCCGCTCCTGGCGATGACAAAAACGCCACTGAAACAAAACCTGTCGACGATGAACATGCCAAGAAACAAGCCGAATGGAAATCCTGGCAGGAAAAGCTGACGGCCCAGAAGAATTCGATCGACCTCGCCTCGCGCGAACTGGACGTGCTGCAAAAGGAATACCAGCTCCGGGCCGCCGCCATGTACGCCGACGCCGGGAACCGCATGCGCAACGCCGCTCAGTGGGACAAGGAAGACGCGGACTACAAGCAGAAGATCGCGGACAAAGAGAAGGTGGTTGACGACGCCAAACAGAAACTCGATGACATGCAGGAAGAGGCCCGGAAGGCTGGCGTTCCCGCCGCCATGCGCGAACCGTAGAGATCAAGCTTTCCGAACTCCTCGCGGGCTTCTAATTCCGTTTCAGGCAAAAAACTCCGGCCAATGGCCGGCGTTTCGTGGTTATGTCTCACACTCAGCTCGACGTTATCTCGCTCCCCGCCTGTCGGCGCAGCCTTTCAATCTGCTTGGCATGATGTCGTCCATGCACCCAGTGAAACTTTCTCCACTGCGCCGCCGTCAGCGGACCCAGAATCGGATGATCCAGCACTTTGCCGTGTCCGAAGCGAGCCTCGCACTCCTCGATGATCCCGTCCATCGCGGCAATCTTCGGCCCAACTTCCGCCTTTACCTTCTCTACCGCCAGACCTCGTGGAACGGTATGTTTGGGTGCCTTCCTTCCCGAAGGCATGTGGCCAAGTCCCAAGACAACGCATGCCCGCATGTGCTGTCGTATCGATGCTCGACTCACCATCGGCTTACCCGTTTGGAGCACTCGTTCAAATCCCTTCACCGTTCCCGTATAAGTTAAGTACAGATGTTCCAGCACCTCCGCCGCGCACCACTTCTCCGGGGGATGCCACTTCAATTGCTCCTCCGACATGCCTTGGACCGCCGACTCCAAAGCGAGTTTCAACTTTCCGAGCAAAGAATCCATGCCGCCAACTCGCGTTTCCGCGCGCATCAGGTAGAATATTGCGCGACCATAAAACCATCCCAAGTTATAACAGGAAGGGCGTAATGAAGATGCGGGATTTCGCCAAGCTGAAGACCCCTGACGTCGGAGCTACTGTTCAACCTTTTTACTTGCAGCGTCCCGCAGCCACAAAGACTTCTTCTGCCTTCCTATTCTCGATTCTGGCGCTGCTTGTCGCCTGCAACTCCAACCCGGCAACCACGCCTGAAGCCAAACCAGAACCCAAGGGTCCGGAACTGCTTACTGGACGCGCTGCTTTTCAGAAGGTCTTCATCGCGGCCCGTAGTTACGCTGTCGATGCAAAACCATTTCGCATCGAGTCCGTTCCTACTAGCGACGGGGACGGCAAGGACGGGAAATCGGCGGTCTGGCGCGCCAGCTTCGCATCCGCCGTGCAGCGTGGCGTGAAGCCTTTCATCTGGTCCGGCAGCAACGCCCCAGACGCTCCGTCGCGTGGCGTTTCACCCGGAAATGAGGACGTGTACAACCCCGGCAATGCCTCCACACAGGTTTTTGACGTCGCCTTCCTCAAGGTCGATTCCGATCAGGCATTCGCCTCGGCGCAAAAACATGGTGGGGACAAGATTCTGGAGAAAGATCCATCCATGCCCGTGATTTACGTCTGCGACTGGAACCACAACACCAACGAACTGGTGTGGCACGCGATTTACGGTGCTTCTCGCGATGCCGCCAAGCTCACGGTTGCAATAAACGCCACCACCGGCGAGTTTATCCGAGTGGAGAAATAGACGCGCTTGTGCTTCCGGAAGATGGTCGCAAAGACAAAACCAAAAACAACGCAGATGGTTTATTTCTGCTGTTCAGCCTGCTTGAGCTGGTTCTCGAGGGAGGAAAAAAAGCGGCACAATGCGCCAGCGGAGGCAATTGCACCCTTCAGTGCCTCAGGTTCTCCGAAAGAAATGATGTCAGCCACGGAATGCTGCAAGCGGAGTCGATCCGCGGCACATTGTGCGCTCAGCAATTCTATTTTCGCCGTGCGAAGGTCGGACGCCAGCCGGACAGCGTCTAGTTGTTTTCGAAGCGCATCGTTCAAGTTCTATACCCTCCGTGCCTGGTGTCTGCTGGATGCGGCGCGTTTCTACCGGAGCCACCGACTGGGGGGAAGGCCGCACAAAACTTTCTCAGGCTCCGGCAGGACACAGCCTGCGCGATTACGTAATGCTCGGCATCGATATATTGTACATTGTTAGTTAAACGCGGTTTAAATTATTTTGGGACCCCTGCATTGATCCTTTTCACTCCGGAGTCGAGCCGTTGCCCAGACAAGCCGATCCCCAACTCGAACAACGCATCCTGGAAGCTGCCAGCCGCCTGAGGGCCAAGGGCGGAGAAAAAGCCCTGACCATGCGCGCCGTCGCCAAGGCCGCCGGCACCACCACACCCACGGTTTACGAGCGCTATCGCGATCGCGACGACATTCTCCGCGCTTTGCGTATCCAGACCCGCTCCGAGCTTTTTGCCGCCCTTCGACAATCCCGCACGATGCCGCAAGCTTGCCAGGCTTATCTCGAATTTGCCCTCCAGCACCGGCACGCCTACGAAGTCTTGTATGACAAGTTCGCCGAGCCCCCTTCCCTGCACGAACCGTGGCCATCTTTCAACCTTTTGCGCGAGCGGCTTACGCAGCGCCTGGGAGGAACTCCCCGGCAGCATACGCGGCTTATGCTCTCGATCTGGTCGCTGATGCACGGAACGGCGATGCTTGCGATCCGGGGAGGCGCCGTGGGGCCGTTGCGGACGCAAATGTTCCACGCCTGTCTGGATGCTGTGGAAGCTATGGTGGCGGAGAGTGCACGATCGAAAGGTAGAACCGGCTCCGGCCCTAAGTGGCCCGCAAATTTGGTCTTGGGTGAGGAAGGCAAAAGTAAGGTCGTCCCGAGCGAGGGTGACGGAAGGACCAAAGCTGCTCAACCCGGACAAAAACAAGCAAAACCAATGCGGGCAGTGCGGACTCGAAGACCCCGTACCTCTCTATAATCCACCGCGATCAGCGGCTACTTTCCTGCGGCTTGTGCCTTCAGCCGGTCAACCGCTTTCTGTGCCTGTTCCGCTTCTGGTCCGTGCGGCAGAATTTTCAAATAGCTCGCGTACTCGAGGCGCGCGTCGTCCAATATCCCAAGCTTTTCGAGACTCACCGCCAAGCGAAAGGTCGCCACGGCGTCGTTGTCCTTATAACGCAGAGCCTCGCGATAGCGCTCCTCCGCCGCTCTGTAGTTCTTGCGCTTAAAGTAGAAATCGCCCACTTCAACACTCTTGGCAGCCTTGTGCGGATCCCAGGTGTGAAACTCGGTAATTCCGTTGCTGCCACCCAGCATCTCGGCTTCAGCCTCAGCCATGGCCGTCGAACTCTGCGGGTGGGCCTTGGCGTCGTCGTCCGGCGGCGTTAAATCCATCTGCGTGTCCTTGCTGGAACTTTGCCCCGCCGCGGATCCCAAGTCGTTCACCTCCACGCTATCCGAACGTGGCGGCGCAAAACGAGGAGAGTCCTGCGAGTCCGGCACAGCCCCTTTGGATTGGTTCGGGTCGGAGGTCCTGCCTTTTTGCGCCGATGCCGCCACCGCCAGAATTAGAAAAGCGAATACCAAGAAACGCGAAACCATACCTCTTATTTTAACCCGCCCGGGCGACCGATGAAACCAAGGCGCGAGCAAGCGTGGGATCCACGCCTGACCAGACAAAAAACAGGCCGCTCAAGGGGGAGGATAGAGCGGCCTGCGATAAATCCTCCGGAGAGGAGGAAACTGTTTTACATCGACGACGGGTTATTCTGCCCTGTCGTTGCTGGCGTTGTTGCCGGCTGATTCGTGTCGCCCACTGTGTTAGTCATCAGGCGGACGTCCACGCGCCGGTTATCGGCACGCCCTTGTTTGGTTTTGTTCGATTCCACCGGCTTGTCTTTCCCCAGCCCGATTACATAAATCTTGTGCGCGGGCACGTTATATTTCGAAGCCAGATACTGGATCACTGAGCTGGCCCGCCGTTGGCTCAAGTCATAATTGTACTCAGCCGACCCCACCGAGTCCGTGCTACCTTCCAGGGTAATAATGTAACCTTTAGTGCTCGCGATGCTGCCGGCCATCTGATCGAGAGCTTGTTTCGCCTCCGGCGTCAGATTGTCCCGGTTAAACCCGAACTTCACGGAGGTCTCGGCCACTGGACGATAGTTGTCGAGGTTCGCCACCGTGCTCGTCAGAACACCGACCCGCCCGTTGGCTGCGTCCGCCATTTGCTGCGCCGAGACTGCATTCTGACCGGCGGCCTGCGCTTTCTGATCGACTTCAGCTGTCTTGGCGTTCACCGCCTGGATTCCGGCTTGGGCGCGCGCGTCGACGTCTTTAATGTCTCGGCTGTTCTTCGCCGTCATGTCGTCAAGTTCGTTGGTCTTGTTGATCAACGGTGTGGTTTGTTGCTTTACATAGTTTTTGCTTGTACAGCCGATGGTGGCTGCCATGCTAGCTGCGAGGAAAATCGTCAACGAAGTGCGGTTCATAGTGGAGGAGCTCCTTGTCAATTCTTTCAGCTTACTTCTCTCAGCGCGCCTGCGTTCATCGCGCATTTCTAAGTTGCAATCCTTAGGCCGTCCGCTGGCAACTGCAAATCCCGCTGGCTACTTTTGCACGGGACGTGCCAGTTTCCCGCATTGATCTCGCTAGGTACAAGTATATATTGTTTCAATAGTTTGCGGAGACTTATCGCATACCGGCCGTCGCCTGTCAGGGGTGCGCGCAACGCAATCCGCACATAGGCTAGGGAAATTTTATACGGTTCGGGATCCTTTGCCAGGCGAGGCTCGCACGCGCGGCCCGGCGAGTTTTCCTCACGACTTGTGCTGTTTGTCCTGTCGATTTAGATCTTCTACTCAAGATCTTCCACCCTGAAATCTCCTCGTCTCCGACCCCTGACATCACAAAACGCGTGTCAGCTGTAATCCACAGTCCTTCTCGGCGAGCACACCGGCCACGCTGCTCATCGAATAAAATAAAAAAGACCCTAGCATGGATCTTCTGCAAAAAATCCGTACGATCCCAACCGAACCGGGCGTTTATCTCTACAAAAACGCCGAGGGCGAAGTTATCTATGTGGGCAAGGCCAAGAACCTGCGCAGCCGCGTAGCCAGCTATTTCCACGAAGGTCGCTGGGAAGATTCAAAAACCGGCACGCTGGTGCGCGAGGCCGTCGATGTGGACTATATCGTCGTCGGCAACAACAAAGAAGCGCTGGCGCTTGAAAACAATCTCATCAAGCAGCGCAAGCCGCGGTTCAACATCCTGCTGCGCGACGACAAGACCTACCCATACGTCAAGCTCACTCTGGGTGAGCGCTGGCCGCGCGTCTATGTCACGCGTCGTCTGCGAAAAGATGGCAGCGCTTACTACGGCCCATACTTTCCGGCGAACCTTGCCTATCGCATCGTCGATCTGATTCACCGCAACTTCCTGATCCCGTCGTGCAAGGTCGACCTGACCCGTTTTCATCCGCGTCCGTGCCTGCAGTACTACATCAAGCGTTGCCTTGGCCCCTGCGTGAAGGAATTAACCACCCCGGAGAGCTATCAAGAGGCCGTTCGCGACGTAAAGCTCTTCCTCGAAGGCCGCCCCACGGATTTAGCTCGATCGCTGCATGAGCGCATGGAGCAAGCCGCCGCCGCGCAGGAGTATGAACGAGCTGCCCGCTACCGCGATTTGATTTCCACCGTTGAGCAGTTGCAGGAGCGCCAGCGCATCGCCGCGGCCGAAGGCGACGACGCCGACGTCTTCGGCTATCACTATGAAAACGGCATGCTCGCCGTAAATCTGTTTCACATGCGTGGCGGACGCGTCGTCGACCGTAGAGAATTTTTCTGGGAAGAGTTGCCGCAGTTCGCATCCCCCTCAGGGGATGTTGGAGCTCCCAGAGAACATGAGTGGGCAGCCGGGCCTGGCTGTCCAGCCGAGCAAAGCTCGGCAGCCTCTGCGACTACCGACGCGTTTCATCCAGGTGAGTTTTTCTCCGCCCTGCTCAAGCAGCTCTATATCGGCCAGCCCTACGTGCCGCGCCATCTTTACGTCCCAGTCGATTTCGAGGATCGTGAAGTTCTGGAAGACCTGCTCTCGGAGCAAGTAGCCGGATCCGATCCTCGCGCCGCGCGCGTTCACATCTTGGTCCCCCAGCGCGGCGACAAGCGCGCCCTCATCGACCTGGCGGGGACCAATGCCAAACAATCCTATGATCAGCGTTTCCGCGTGCTCAAGCCGAACGCTAAGGCTATACAGGAAGAATTGCAGGATGTTCTAAGCCTTCCCGAGCTACCTCAGCGCATCGAGTGCTTCGACATCTCGCACATTCAAGGCGCCGAGACCGTTGCCTCCATGGTGGTGTGGGAAGACGGCAAGATGAAGAAATCCGATTACCGCAAGTTCATCATCCGCACGGTCGAGGGGGTCGACGATTTCGCCTCCATGCGTGAAGTGGTCACTCGCCGCTACAAGCGCCGGCAGCAGGAAGAGAAGTCCATGCCCAGCCTGGTGCTGATCGATGGTGGCCTCGGCCAGTTGCACGCGGCCGCCGAAGCCCTGGAAGCGCTGGAGATCATCAACCAGCCGCTCGCCGCCATTGCCAAGCGAGAAGAAATACTCTACGTCTACGGCCAAGAGAAAGATCCGATTGTTCTGGATCATCACTCGCCCGTGTTGCATCTCATTCAACTCATTCGCGACGAAGCCCACCGCTTTGCCGTGACCTTCCATCGCAAACGCCGCCAGATGCGTGACCGCTCCACGGAGTTAAGAGAGATTCCCGGTGTAGGCGAGAGCACCACGCGCCGTCTCCTCGAACACTTCGGCAGCTTGCAGGCCGTAAAACAGGCAGACGCATCCGCTCTCTCGGCCGTTGTTACCCGGGTGCAAGCCGAAGCGATCAGCAATCACTTTCGAGGAAATGAGAAATAGTGAGTCGCAGAGACGGCTGAGATCTTCCGCGGAGAGCACAAGAAACTCAGAGTCTCCTTACCGATCTCCGCGGCCTTTCTTTGCGACCTGTGCGTTTAAGGTGTGAGGCTGTTCGAAGAGTTTCCCATGTCGAGAACAACCTTCCAGCTCCCATCCGCCTGCTTCTTCCAAATGCTCGTGTACTTTCCGTGCTCTACGGCCGGATTTCCATCTTTGCCGACGGAGCGAAATTCATAGGTACCATAGGTGTACCCGAGCTCACCTGAAGCCGAAATATCAGCGCCCACCGGAGTCCAGCTGAGATGGTTATTCTTGTCGTCAAGAAATCCCATGGTCTTAGCGATGTTTACCTTTCCTGTAATAATCGCCGCACCGTTGGGCACTTCGACCGCATCGTCGGCGTAGTAAGATATGTAACCGGCCGAGCCGCGTTCGGCCGCGGCTTTCATGAACTCGCCTTCCATCTGCCGCAGGATCTCTGCGGTTGGTTTCGACGAGGCTGAAACCAACGGATGAGCGCCGGGCACGACAACGATCACCGCCAACATCATGGCTACCAGAACCAGCAGAAACGATTTCATGCAGCCTCCACGAATGACCCGATATTTTACACACGTTCTCCCTGGAGTTCGCCTCTGTCCTCATGTGCTGAGGTTCCAAGCTTTGCTAAACTGACCCGTTGTCGATGAAGTGACTCCATGCTGAGCAATCAGGGCACGCTAGTCGTGACAGGTGCAAGTCGGGGAATTGGGGCCGCGATCGCGGAGCTAGCCGGTGCGCGCGGATATTCTGTGGCGGTCAACTTCGCCACCGGTGCGGCCGAAGCACGGGCGATCGCGGAGAAGATCGAATCCGGCGGTGGGCGCGCTCGATCGATCCACGCTGATCTTTCCTGCGAAGAAGACATCGTCCGACTCTTCGAAACTGCCGATCGCGAACTGGGTCCCATCAAGGCTTTGGTGAATAACGCCGCCATTACAGGGGGATTTTCGCGAGTGGAGTCAGTCACCGCGGAGGCTCTGGCGCAGGTCATGACGGTAAACGTGACGGGAGCATTTTTGTGCGCACGCGAGGCCGTGCGCCGCATGTCCACCAAACACGGGGGAGCGGGCGGTGCAATTGTGAATGTGAGTTCGCGCGCGGCGCGCATCGGCTCCGCCGGAGAGTGGGTCCACTACGCTGCGTCGAAGGGCGCGATCGATAGTTTCACGATTGGACTTGCGCGCGAAGTCGCCACCGAAGGAATCCGCGTGAGCGCGGTTGCTCCTGGATTGATTGAGACTGGGCTGCATGCCGCCAACGGCGCGCCTGACCGACTGGAGCGCCTGGCAAAGAGTATTCCCAAGCAAAGATCTGGGAAACCACACGAAGTGGCGGAAGCTGTGCTCTGGTTGCTCTCCCCAGCCGCCTCTTATGCAACTGGCGCTATTTTGGAAATCAGCGGCGGACGCTAAGCGCAATCCAGCCTCGAATCCTACGTCTTCTCCTTCACATTTTCCCGTAAGTACGCCTTGGTCCTCTCCGGCAAATGTGAGGTGTGCAGAATGTCGCGCAGAAACGGCGGAGGAAGAGCGCGGGCAAATTCCAAAGCCCGGGCGAGCGGCGTGTGTGGGCTACGCAGCAGCGCCACGCGTATCTCTTGCCGCAGCGACCATTTGGGATGATGGCATACCGCCTCGACAAAAGCTGACCCTTTCGGTCGCAAGAGTACCTTGATGACGGCAGCTTCCGTCAACCGAGAATTTTCCAGGGCGGTGTGCGAGACGCGGGGTTCTTGGTCGAGCAACAGGGCAGCGGCAACGGCTTGCGATCCACGTCGGGCGAGGGTGAGGCGCTCCCCCAGCGTGACGGAGGTTAGGCGCGCGATGAGCTGCTCATCGGCTAAGCGCCTCAAATCAGCAGCGACCGCGGGATGCAACGTGAAGCGCATCAAATCAAAGGTGTAAAACTGCCGAATCAGCCGGAGCACGAGGTGTCGCGGGGTGTGCGGATGAGTGGCGAGGACGACCGATATTTTTCGTGACTTCATCACCGCTGGGTTCCGGCCGATTTCTTCCAGGGTTTCCGAAGGCAGGTCGCGGCGCTCGACTAGGGCCAGGAGGCCGTCCTCGTTCCGCAGCTGAGCGACGGACTCAGGAGCCAAGGGGTGCTGCTCCGACTCGGGTGGCATTCCTTCCGAATCCATAATCGATTTCGGCGCTCACAAAGCGGCTCTCCGCGCCAGTTGCAACGCGCCGTGAACCGGTTCGACCACTTCGGAGTCAAGAACCACTTGTGGATGCGCCGCGCAAACTTCATTGTAGAAAAGCTCTCGAATCATCGGCGCATGACGAAAGACTCCGCCCGCCATGGCCAATGGGACAGCCTCGTGCCACTCAGGAAAAAGCCGCAGCAGGACGATGCGGGCGAGTCGCGCTAGCTCACGAGCCGCCTGCGCAAACACTTGCCGCGCCAGTTCGTCCCCGGAATCGGCAGCAGCCAGAACTGCGGGAAATAGCGCCGCAAAGCCCGGATTAGAGTTGGCCGCGCGAGCCAACTCCTCGAAGGACTCTGTCTTCCAGAGGGATTTCATCTCGCGGAATAATAACGACGTTGGCTGCGCTACTGGATCGCCCGCGGGCTCGTCTACCGCGCGAAGCAATCCGGCGACTGCGGCGCGGCCGATCCAGTAAGCCGAGCCTTCATCCGAAACGGAGAAGCCCCATCCCCCGGCGCGGGCAGTTTCTCCCCGCGCATCACGCCCGTAGGCAATCGAACCCGTCCCCGCAACTACGATGACCCCCGGTCCCGCGCCCAGAGCGGCTTGCAGCGCGATCTGCATATCACCCACAACTTCGATGCTCCCGGGGATCAATTCCGCGACCATGTTGCGCACGACGCCGGCAATTTCTTCCCGTCCAGCACCGGCAGCGCCGATGCAGGCGCGACTCAATTGTTGGGGGGCGATTTTCGCCTCGGCGCAGGCTTGGCCTATCGCCTGGTGTAGCGATTCGCGAGCGCGAACCTCTCCAACGCGAGTGATGTTGCTGGGGCCAGCCACGGCCAGTGCAAGCAGCGAGGTTTCATCGCCCACAGCGCAAGTTGTCTTGCTGCCCCCGCCATCAAGACCCAGGTAGTAAGCCACGGAGTCATTTTTATCACAGGCAGCTCCCCGCTCGAGGTTTCACTTTTCGAAGAGTTGCGCTTGCAGGTCCATAGACTCTCACTCGCGAGAAAGTTGAAGTACGGCCATAATGGCTCAAACCAACGCAGCTGAAAGCATGGGCCTCGACAAACTCGATCTGGCGATCATCGCGCTTTACTTAGTCAGCATCACGCTGTTCGGACTCCGTTTCCGCAAGCGGCATCGCTCCTTGCGCGATTATTTTCTGGCGGGACGCGACATTCCGTGGTGGGCGATCGCACTCTCCATCGTTGCCGCCGAAACCAGCACGCTCACCATCATCAGCATCCCCGGCCTCGCCTACGACACCAATCTCACATTCCTGCAAGTTGTCATGGGATATCTGATCGGCCGTGTGGTGATCAGCTTCGTCCTGCTCCCGCATTATTTTCGCGGCGATCTTTACACGGCGTATGAACTCATCGAACGCCGCTTCGGAAGGGGGCTGCGGTCGCTGACCGCGGGACTTTTCTTGCTAACGCGCACGGCAGCGGAGGGCGTCCGCGTCTATGCCGTGTCGATTGTGGTTGCCATCGCGCTGGGCACGGGGGAAGTGGCGTCCATTGCGATTATTACTGCATTGACGCTCATCTATACGTTCGAGGGCGGACTGGCGGCCGTAATCTGGACCGACGTGGTGCAAACGGTTATCTACGTCTGCGGAACGCTGGTGGGATTGTGGACGATCCTGCATCTCGTGCCGGGAGGATGGAGCGCGGTCCATGCCGCGGCCGCGGGCGCAGGCAAGCTGCAAGTCTTCGATTTCACCCCGAGTTTGTGGCTTCCCTATACATTTTGGGCGGGCCTGATCGGCGGAACTTTTTTTATTACGGCCAGCCACGGCACCGATCAACTAATCGTGCAACGCCTACTCGCGGCTCGCAGCCGAAAGCAATCCGTGACGGCGCTGCTTTCGAGTGGCGTCGCCATTCTGTTTCAGTTTGCGCTGTTCCTGATCGTGGGTGTAATGCTGTGGGCCTACTATCGTGTGCCCTCGGCGGCGTTCGGAAAGCCCGATCGAATTTACCCCACATTCATCGTCCGGCAGATGCCACACGGCGTCTCCGGCCTGCTGATCGCGGCGATCTTAGCCGCGGCCATGTCGAACCTGAGCGCGGCGCTGAATTCTCTGTCCTCGAGCGCGATCATGGACTTTTATCTCCGCCTCCGGCCGGATGCGGATGAGCAGCGACGAATGCGACTTTCGCGGCTGGCCACGTTCTTTTTTGCGCTGGTTCTGTTTGGCTTGGCCGTGTTCTCTCTCCACAAAGCTGGGCGCGTGGTCGAAGTCGGACTGCAGATTGCGTCGGTGGCTTATGGCGCTCTGCTGGGAGTCTTCCTGCTCGGCGTTTTAACGCGCAGAGCCAATCAGCGCGGAGCAACGGTGGGCATGGTGTTTGGATTGAGTGTCGACTTATACCTGTGGCAGAGAACGCACGTCCCATGGACGTGGTGGGTCATGATTGGAGTGATGGTGACATTTGCAGTGGGATATGTAGCAAGCTCCGTGCAGCGAGCATAGTATTTCTCCTGCCTCTATGGATTTTCCTCGCGATCTCTACGATTAAGAGCTTTCGTTCTTCGTCACAAGAACTCCCAGCCGCTGACGTATACTTTCAGCCTTCGCTCATGCCAGATCCGACCCAACGTCCTGAACTTGCTCGCGATCTTGGCGTAAGCCACGCCTCCGCGGTTGTGGTTGGAACGATCATCGGCAGTGGAATCTTTCTAGTGCCCGCCGAGATGATGCAGGCAGTGGGCTCCGCCCAACTTGTTTATCTGGCATGGCTCGTGGGCGGCCTGCTGTCTTTCTTCGGCGCGCTTACTTACGCCGAACTGGGCGCCATGAAACCGCAGGCAGGCGGTGAATACGTTTACGTCCGCGACGCTTACGGTCCGCTGGGTGGTTTTCTCTACGGCTGGACATGGTTCGCAATCGCGAAACCAGCGTCGGTGGCGACAGTCGCCACTGGATTGGTGCGCATCCTGGGCACTTTCTCTATCTTTTCGTTTTTCTCTGAGAACCTTTATTCGGCGACCATCTCCTCACACGCTTTCGCCGTGACCTGGGGACAGCTTGTCGCCATCGCTGCAGCTATTCTTATTTCTCTGCTGAATTACCTTGGGGTCAAGAAAGCGGGTGAATTCCAGCTTGTATTCACACTGCTGAAAGTCGCAATCATTCTCGGCATCGTTATCGTGTGCTTCAGCGGCGCCGGACACGCGACAGGACGGGGCTGGGCCAACTTTGCCGGAACCTTCGCCGGCGCCAAGGGCGGAATCGCCGGCTTTATGGCCGCGTTGGTTGCGGCTCTCTGGGCTTATGACGGATGGAACGATCTGAACATGGTCGCCGGTGAGGTGAAAAAGCCGGAGCGCAACATTCCGATTGCGCTGATTGCCGGCGTAGCCACGGTCGGTGTTCTGTACGTGCTGGTGAATGCGGGCGTGCAGTATGTTCTGCCCGCGAATGCGATCGCGGCCTCGCCGCGTCCCGCCTCCGACGCGGTCGCCCTGGTGATGGGACACATGGGCGCAGCCATCGTGTCCGTGGGCATGGCCATCTCCATGTTAGTCACGCTGAACGGTACCATCATGAGCGGCGCCCGCGTACCCTTCGCTGTCGCACGAGACGGCTACTTCTTTCGCGCTCTGGCCGAAGTGCATCCCCGGTTTCACACTCCTTCGACTGCGATCGTGGTTCAGGCCGTCTTGTCAATCATCCTTCTGCTGCTGGGAGGAAATTTCCGACAGCTCTTTTCACTGGCCATCTTTGCCGAATGGCTTTTCTATATGATCGCCGGCAGCACGCTTTTCGTCTTCCGCTGGCGTGATCCGCAGGCGCCTCGCCCCTATCGGGTCTTCGGTTACCCATTTGTTCCCGCATTATTCGTTACTGTTGCGGCAGTCCTTCTCTATTACACGTTCCGGGAGAACTGGCCGAACTCTTTCTACGGACTCTTGGTAATTCTCGCCGGCATACCGGTCTTCGCCTGGTTTCGCCGGCGGCGTCAGGCAGACGCGCCTTTATAATCCGCGTCCCGGCCGGTTGCGGGCCCAATTCCCCTAAGTGTTCCTTCCACGGTTACCTTAGGTCAAGAGCCGTGGACACGTTTCCCCACTGTCCTTTTTCCCTTACTGTGAAGACTCCAATCCCGGTCCGCTCCCTCGGCCAGGAATCCCTTGGAGTGAATGGATGGCTACGCCTCAACACAGTTTTCAGCTCGGGATATTACCGGAGCGCAAGATCGACAGACGCGCATTGGCAACCAGCTACGGCTTCGTGGTTCTGGTCACTTTTCTGCTGGTGAATCTTGGGGTTTTGACTCCGGACCGGCTTGAGCTTAAGGCCTACCGGGTCACGGAACTGATCCCCATGCCCGCGCTGCGGCCAGAGCCCGCTCCGGTCAAGGCGAAGCGGTTGAAGTTGAAGACGAAGCCGCTTCCTCCACCACCCGTTTTCGAGCAACCGAAGCTAGTCGTTCCGCATGAGGTTCATCGTGCGCCCACCGCAGAGAAGGTGGAGGCACCCAAGGTCGTCATCAACCAGTTCGCCGCTCCCCAGCTCAAGCTGACCGCAGGTGCAGCGCGCCCACAACTTTTGCATACGGGAGATTTCTCGGGAAGCTCCGTTGCACCCACGGTAAATGTCGCCGTCCAGAAGGTACAGACGGGAGGCTTTGGCGATCCCAATGGCTTGAAAGGAACGGGCAAGCAGGGCGCCAAGCTGTACGCGGCGCAGGCGGGATCATTTGACCTGCCCGTGGGTCCGGGGCAAGGCAACGGGTCGGGCGGAGCCAAAGGCATCAAAGGCGCAGTCGCCAGCGCTGACTTCGGTAGCGGCATCGCCACC
>Ga0116130_1000879_pt1 | contig 18123 bp, 14 predicted proteins | sample June2015DPH_17_5_FD_89733 | JGI IMG/M metagenome (GOLD analysis project Ga0116130, IMG submission 89733) | Peatland microbial communities from SPRUCE experiment site at the Marcell Experimental Forest, Minnesota, USA - June2015DPH_17_40 | ecosystem: Environmental > Terrestrial > Soil > Wetlands...
CACGCTCGGGCGGCGCATTCCACCAGCTTTGCTTCGCGCAACAAAAAACCCCGCGGGCTCAACCGAGCCGGCGGGGTTTCGATTTCCGGTCAGAACTGGCTGCCTATTTCTTCTTCGGCGGAACGATCGAGTCCTTAGCGGCCTTGGCCACGCGGAACTTCACGACCTTTTTGGCCGGAATCTTGATGGTTTCCCCGGTCGCCGGGTTGCGGCCCAAGCGGGCCTTGCGATCCACGCGCACCAGCCGGCCGATGCCGGGCAGCACGAAAACGCCGTTCTTCTTGACTTCGCTGATTGCCGTGCTGGCCAGTGCTTCCAGAATGTCCTTCGCCACCTTGTTGGTGACCTGACCGTGCGCGGCGAGCGCCTTCACCAGTTGCGTCTGGGTCAATCTTGTCGTCGCCATATTTCTCCTTTGATTCTCCCGTTTTTTGGATGTGCCGCGCGCCGGGCTTTTGGGCTTCCGAGCAGCGCCACATCATTCCATCGAACATTACCGAGGCCCGACGTTTTTGCCGAACGCCAAGCCGGATCGATAACAATCATAAGGGAACGCCATGGCGATGTAAAGAAGAATTGCGCCAAAAACCCCGATTTTTCGAGGTTTTTTGCGTAATGTGGTGCTCAAAGGCCCGTTTTAGGCGGTTTCGGTGAAGCCAGCACCGGGAATCCACCGCAGTTCGCCACGCCCGTACACTGGGCCAGCCTTGTTTTTAAGTACCCGAAAGCGCACAGCCCCGGTTCCCGCCGGCTCCAGCGCGATGCGCACTGCGGCGTAAAGCTTCAGCGACGGACCGCCGGCGCTGGTGTCCGCATCCCCGCCACCTTCCATCCGGGAGCGCGTCTGGTTCAGAAATACCAGAGCGACGCCGCTCCTGGCGACGGCCACGGCCAGTTTTTGCAGTCCGGAAGCGAGCACCCGGCCGTGCAGTCCCGGTCCGCTGCTCCCAATCGCCGCATCCAGTTCGACCGCCGGAACCAGCGCCGCAGCCGGGTCCACGATCAACAGGCTGACGGCTTGCGAGGCGGCCAGCTTCGCCGCCATCTCGAAGGCCTCCTCGGCCGATTCGGGCATCACCACCACGAGGCGGTCAAGCGCTACTCCCAAGCTCGCGGCGTAGGCCGGATCGAACGTCCGGTCGGCATCGATCCAGGCTGCGCCGGCTCCGCTCGATTGCGCGCGGCGCACCATTTGTAATGCCAGCGTGGTCTTGCCGGATCCGCTCGCACCGAAAATTTCGGCGATGGCTCCCAGCGGCAGGCCGCCCGTGCCGAGCGCCGCGTCGAGCCGGGCCAAACCGGTTGGGATGATGGTTGCAGGATGGAATAGAACTCCATCCTCGAGCCGGGCCAGCTTGCGAAGAATCGCGCGTTGCCGTTCCTGCTCAGTCATCGAAAGAACCATGGCCACGGATGAACACAGACAAACACGGATAAAAACCAAGAGCCTTATCGGTGTTCATCGGTGGCTCGAATTGGAGTGAGCCAACCAGCCGACGCAGTTACTTCCGCGCCGGAACGGGCTTCGCTCCCGCCGGTTGCGGCATCGGCGAGGGCGCGCCCTCGGCCCCTTCCGTCTTGACCAGCCCCAACAGCTTCCGCAGCTCGCTATCGATCGCCAGCCGGATATCTGCGTTGTCCTTCAGGAACTGGCGCGCGGTTTCCCTGCCCTGGCCGATGCGCTCGCCCTTGTAGCTGAACCAGGAGCCGCTCTTTTCCACCACGTTCTGCGCCACGCCCAGGTCGAGCAGGTCGCCTTCCTTCGAAACGCCTTCCCCGTAAATGATGTCGAATTCGGCCTCGCGGAATGGCGAAGCAACTTTGTTCTTCACCACCTTGACCTTGGTGCGATTGCCGACCACCACATCGCCGTCCTTGATGGCTGCGATGCGGCGTATGTCCAGCCGGATGGATGCGTAGAACTTCAGCGCCCTGCCGCCGGTGGTGGTTTCCGGGTTGCCAAACATCACGCCGATCTTCTCGCGGATCTGGTTGATGAAGATCAGGCAGGTGCGCGACTTGCTCACCGCGCCGGTCAGCTTGCGCAGCGCCTGCGACATCAGCCGCGCCTGCACGCCCATGTGGCTGTCGCCCATCTCGCCCTCGAGCTCGGATTTGGGCACCAGCGCCGCCACCGAATCCACTACCAGAACATCGATCTGTCCGGAGCTGACCAGGTGCGACGTGATCTCCAGCGCCTGCTCGCCCCAGTCCGGCTGCGATACCAGCAGGTTGTCCACATCCACGCCGAGCTTCTTCGCATAGGCCGGGTCGAGCGCGTGCTCGACGTCGATGAAAGCCGCGATGCCGCCCTTCTTCTGCGCTTCGGCGACGATCTGCAGCGCGATGGTGGTCTTGCCCGACGATTCCGGTCCGAAGATCTCGCAGATGCGGCCCCGCGGCACGCCGCCCACTCCCAAGGCCGCGTCGAGGGAAATCGAACCCGTCGAAATCACCGAAACCGGTACGATGGCGTCCTTCGACCCCAGCCGCAGAATCGAGCCCTTGCCAAACTGCTTCTCGATCTGGGAGAGTGCAAGGTCTAAGGCGCGTGCGCGCTCTTTTTCGTCCATATTGGATGACGCTCCTGGATGGGGTGAATGCTCATTGTAGCAGCCCCAACAGACGGTAGTGCCGCTCGCGCGCCCCGGTTCTCAGACGTTTTCCCGCGCCGTATAATTGGACCGGAGGTGCCTCATGACGCGCCGTGTTTTCGCCGCGTTGCCGCTATCCGCTTTCCTGCTCGCGGCCGCTCCCAAGAAAACCACAGCGAGCGCCAAGGGCGAGAACGAAGATCTGATCCTGACCGCGACCCTGTACATAGATCCGCAGGAGATCAAGCAACTGGTCGGTTCGGACCTGGAGGGCCACTTCTTCGTCGCCGAGGTCAAAGTCGAGCCGAAGTACGGCAAGGAGATCGCCGTGGACCCCGACGATTTCGTGCTTTGGACCAACAAGGACGGCGAGCACACCCAGCCCTATGAAGCCAGTCAGGTGGCCGGCAAGAACATCATGACCATCACGCCAGCCAAAGGGACACCGCAGGACGGCGGTTTGCAAACCGGACCGACGTACGGCGGCATGCCCGTCCCCGTTGGCGGACCGATGGGGTATCCTTCGAACGGCGTCGGAGTGGGCACCGGCGGCTCGGGCGGAGTCGACACCAACAAGGCCACCGTGCATGTCACGTCCGATGAGCAGGACAACCCATTAGAAAAAGCCCTCGACGCAAAGATGCTGCCGCGCAAGAAGACCGAGCAGCCCGTCTCCGGCCTGCTCTGCTTCCCGATGGAAAAGCAAAAAATGAAAGACCTGGAGCTGCGCTACGGCAGCAAGGAAAACCGGATAACGCTGCGGTTTAAGTAAAGGCGCCTGGAGCGCCCTTCCTGGCGGATTCGGCGAAGCGCGTCCCAACCTCGACAGGCGTCTCACTGGCACATGCCAGATATGCCAGATCTTATCGGCTGACATTAGATTGAACCTGCGATCGAACTCTTACCGCCTCAATTCCCCTAAGAGCCAGGCGCGGGCCAACTTCCAGTCCCGCATGACGGTTTCGGGGGAAACGCCGACAACCTCGGCCGCCTCCTTCACGTCGAGTCCCGCGAAGAAGCGCAATTCCACGATGCGCGCCTTCCGGGGGTCGATTTCAGCGAGTTCATTCAGCGCCTCGTCGAGTGCGATGAGTTCCCGTGACTGCTTCGAGGACAGATCGACGGCCTTCTCCAGATCGATCACTTCCGGCATCGGCCCGCGCTTCGCCGCAGAACGCCGGCGCGCGCGATCCAGCAGGATTCGCCGCATCATGGTGGCCGAAACGGCAAAGAAATGCGCGCGATGCTGCCAGTCCAACCGAGTGACATCGACGAGGCGCAAATAGACTTCCTGCACGAGGTCCGCCGCCTGCAGCGACATTCCCGGACGCTCGTTTTGCAGAAAATGGCCGGCCAGGCGGCACAGTTCATGGTGCACTCGTGGAACCAGCGCGGTCAAGGCCTGCCGATCGCCGCCGGCCCACGCACGAAGAAGCTCTGTCGTTTCCGGTCGCGACGGATCCGCCATAAACTCCCCTCCGCCAGATTATATGCCCACGGGAGGAAAGCCGATACCGGGCGCCGCCGGTCCACCAAAAGAAATCTTTTCCTCGATGACAGTTTTTCCCGCCGGATTGCGCCTTTGGAGGTGTACGCAAACGACGAGTCATGAATTTGCAGTTTGCGTTACAGGAGGAGAAATCGTCATGAACGCGAAACGCCGGGTAATCACCACAACTCTAAGCGCAGCGATTGCGGGGATGCTGTTCATTCCCGCGGCAAGCGCGTGCGGCTATCCAACACAGCCGCAAAGTTCCCTCACCACTCAGCAACTGCGGCTGGATCCGCAGAATCCCCTGGAGGCAGTTTCCTCCGCAGGTCTCGCTCGCGACCAGAGCGCCGCATCGCACGGCAGCAGCGTGTCGATCGTAGGGATGTGGAACATCCAGTTTATTTCCATGGGCAACACAATGCACACTCCAGGCATTCCGGACGGAGCCCAGATCGACTTTGGATATGGCCAGTGGCACAGCGACGGAACTGAATTCTTCAATTCAGGCGGCCGCGCCCCGGCCACGCAGAATTTTTGTCTGGGGGTCTGGCAGCAAACCGGGCGCTACACTTACGTGCTCAACCATTTTGCCCTGAGTTACGACGCCACAACGGGACTTTTGAACGGCAAGGTCAACATCACTGAAACCGTTACTCTGTCACCTGGCGGGACCAAGTACAGCGGCACGTTTACGATTACTGTGTTCGACACCAACGGAAACCAGGTCGACCGCCTGACCGGCCAGATTACTGGCGACCGGATCACGGTGGACACGGCGACGCCCTGAGACGGGGCAGATCGGACGGGATATACGAATCGCGGCAGGGGCGGCGCGGCGAAAGCCCAACCGCCTTCCGCATCAACGGCGTTATTCCGGAAATCGGCCGGCGCCGCGTTCGCTGGAGCGCGGCGCGTCATAATACGGAGATGGCGCGGTTACCCGAATGAGCATTACTCCGGAACGCTGGAAGGAAATCGAGGAACTATACCATGCCTCCGTGGACCAAGCGCCGGAGAGACGAGACTCGCTTCTGGCGAAAACGAGTCCCGAAGTTCGCGAGATCGTTCAGCGGTTATTATCACAGGAACATACGGGCATCCTGGACCGGCCGGCCTGGGAGGCCGAAACGGAGTTGCTCACACCATCGCCCGCCATCGGGCCCGGGTCGAGCCTGGGGCCTTATTGCATTGAAGCCAGCGTGGGCACCGGAGGCATGGGAGAGGTTTTCCGCGCGTCGGACACCCGTCTTGCGCGGAAGGTCGCAATCAAGGCCATCCGCGCCGGCCGCTCTTCGGCGGGGCTTGAGTTGCGGTTCCTCGGCGAGGCGCGCGCCGCTTCGGCGCTCAACCATCCCAACATTATTACCATTTACGATGTCGGCACTTTGGAAGGACAGCCGTACATTGTTATGGAGTGGATCGAGGGCCAGACGCTGCGCCAGAAGCTGGCGCAGGGCCCTCTATCCATACCGGAGGTTCTCGGGATCGCCTCGCAAATTTTAGACGCACTGGCTGCGGCGCACGAAAGCGGGATCATACACCGGGACTTGAAGCCCGAGAACATTATGGTGAATGCGAGCGGCCGGATCAAGGTACTTGACTTTGGCATCGCCAAGCGCATGGCAATCCCGGAGAATCCAACTCTTGAGTTCATTCCAGGGAATACCTTCGGTTTCGTAGTGGGCACACCTGGGTATATGTCGCCGGAGCAGGCCCGGGGCGAGCAGCTTGATTTTCGCTCCGACCACTTTTCATTCGGCGCGGTGGTCTACGAGCTAGCGGCCGGACGGCGGGCATTCGCGGGTAAATCGAACGCGGAGGTGCAGGCGGCGATCCTGCGGCACCAGCCCGAACCGTTGACGAGCCTGAACCCGCAGGCTCCGGCGCCGCTTCAGTGGGTGGTGGAACGTTGTCTCAGGAAGGCTCCGCGCGATCGCTTCGAAACGACGGAGGAATTGCAGCGTGAGTTCTCCGCAATCGTCACGCGAGCCGGCCAGCTTGTGGCCTCCCCGCCCGTCAACAACATCCCAACACCGCGATCCGCCTTGATCGGCCGCGAAGCGGAGCTTTCCCGATTGCGCGACCTGGTGGCCGATCCGGATCTCCGCATCCTGACCCTGACCGGCGCGGGAGGCATTGGCAAGACCAGGCTGGCCGTGGAACTCGGGCGTCAGGTTGCGGATCGCTTTTCGGGCGGTGCTTGCTTCGTGCAACTCGAAAAGGTGAGCGATGCGAGTCTTGTGCCATCCGAGGTGGCTCTGGTTTTAGGCGTCGCTCAGTGGCCGGGCGCCGATCCGGGAGCGGCCATTGCGAATCATTTGAGGCAGCTTGCGGGGCCGGTGTTGCTGGTGCTGGATAATTTCGAGCACGTGCTGGAGGCCGCCGTTTTCGTGGCTCGTATGGCTTCGGACGGTCTGAAGGTGGTGGTGACCAGCCGGGCGGCCCTGCGAGTGTATGGAGAGTATGAGTACGCCGTTCCTGCGTTGAATTCCGGCCTTGGCGCGGGGCGCGAGGAGATGGCGCGCTCCCCGGCAGTCAGATTATTTCTCGAACGAGCCACGGGCCTGCGCGGTTCCACGATGGACTCGGAGCAACTGGGAATCGTGTCGGCGATCTGCAACCGGCTGGATGGCCTGCCGCTAGCGATCGAACTGGCGGCGGCCCGCACCAGGCTGTTTCCGCTGAAGACGCTGCAGGCGCGTCTGGACGATCCTCTGGCGGTGCTGGTTGGCGGTCCGCGGGATTTACCGCAGCGGCAGCACACGCTCCGGGCGACCATCGACTGGAGTTACAACCTGCTCGATGCGGAGCACCGGAAGCTGTTCCGCCGTATGGCCGTATTTGTCGGCGGCGCCACCGTCGAAGCGATCGAGGCAGTCTGCGACACTCGCCAGGATTTGAAGGCCCATCTGTGGGACGCGCTGGAACTGCTGGCCGACAACAGCTTAATTCGCCGCATTGACTTCGACGAAACGGAGCCGCGATTCGCGCTGCTCGAAACCATGCGGGAGTATGGCCTGGAGCAATTGGCCGCCGCGAATGAAGAGCATTATACGCGCAAAGCGCACGCGGCATATTGCCTGGTCTCCGCGGAAGAGGAGGCCCCTGCCATGCGTCGCGAGCGCACCGGAAAGCATCGATTCGACGCGGACCTCGGAAACTTTCGCGCTGCTCTCGATTGGCTCGCGACGAATGGTGAGGTGGAGTGGGGATTGCGGCTGGTGATGGCGTTAGGGGTATACTTCTTCTCGCGCCGTCTCCACACCGAAGGGCTGGACCGCCTCTCGCGGCTGCTCGCACTTCCGGGCGTGGAACGCTTTCCGCGCCTGCGCAACTATGGCAAGTTCTGGCAGGCCGACTTCGCTCTCGAGGGGTTCAATTCCGATCTCAGCGGCTATTTCGAGGCATGGAAGCTCTTCGAAGAAACCAATGACCGGCAGGGCATGTTCCGCGCCGCACATCGTTTGGGTTACACCCTTAGATTCACCGATATGGCGGAATCCCAACGATGGTCGGAGCGAGCCGTGGAACTGGCGCGGGAAACTGGCCATCCGGCCATGCTCGCGGGCGCCCTCAGCAACCTCGCTGACGTCGTGAAGACCGGCGACCGCACGTACGCGCGAGCGCTGTATGTGGAGGCGATGCGTCTATTCGAGTCGTCGGGTGACGAAGAGAATGCGATCTGGTCTCTCAGCCATCAGGCCGATCTCTACCGGGAAGAGGGAAACGAGACTCAGGCCCGTTCGCTCCATCAGGATGCCCTGAGAAGGTTCCGACAACTGGGCCTTTCGCACGGCGTTGCGTCGTGCTTACACGATCTGGCGGCCCTGGATGCCGCCGGCGGGCGGCTCGCGGAGGCGCGGCGTTTATACCAGGAATCCTTGCGCCTTTATGGACCGGAGAACCCGGCCGATCTTCCCCGCGGCCTGGAGTCGCTGGCTGACGTGGCGATCCAATGCGGGCAACCGGAACGCGCGCTGGCGCTGGCCGGAGCGGCAGCCGCGATTCGGAAGCGATTTCACGCCCGCACGACGAATCCGGCGCGGCGCGCCGAGGTTGAAAAGAAGATCGATTTTGCCCGTAAGAACGCCGGAGCGGAAGCCGCCGCGCTCTGGATGAAGGGCTGGAATATGAGCCTCGATGAAATTATCGAGTACGCGGTCGAAGGTGGAGACGATACATGAGCGAATTCTCAAGAGGTATCAGAGGCGCGGTGGTTCGGCCGGAGGATGCGGAATACGAATCTGCGCGCCGCGTGTACAACGCCGATATCGATCGAAGACCTCTGTTGATTGTTCAGTGCGCCGGCGCCGCGGATGTCGTTCACTGCGTGAATTACGCGCGAGAGAACAAGCTCCTCATAGCGGTTCGAGGCGGCGGCCACAGCGCCCCTGGATTCGGCACGTGCGACGGCGGCATCGTCATCGATTTGTCGCGGATGAGAAGCGTTCGAGTGGACCCGGAGCGCCGTACCGCGAAGGTGGAAGGCGGGTGCACCTGGGGCGATGTAGACCGCGCCACCCATCCGTTCGGACTGGCCACTCCCGGCGGCATCATCTCCACCACGGGAGTGGGAGGCCTCACCACCGGCGGCGGATTTGGGTACCTCTCGCGCCGTTACGGACTCGCCTGCGACAACCTGATTTCCGCGGACGTCGTGACGGCAGACGGGCAGATCCGCACGGCGAATGCCGATCGGAACGCAGATCTTTTCTGGGCCATCCGCGGCGGCGGCGGCAACTTCGGAATCGCCGTCTCGATCGAGTTTCGTCTCCACCCGGTTACTCAACTTTACGCCGGTCCCATTTTGTATCCACTGGAGCAGGCCGCCGGGGTCCTGCGGTTATTCCGCGACTTTATGCGTGACGCTCCGCGCGAGGTGAACGCTTTCTTTGCATTCTTGATTGTGCCTCCCGGCCCACCATTCCCAGAGTCCCTGCATGGGAAGACGGTCTGCGCGATCATGTGCGCGTGCACCGGTGATGTTGGGAAGGCCGAGATTGTCACGAAGCCGTTGCGAGAGTTCGGGCCTCCACTGCTGGCCTTGCCTCATCCGATGCCCTACCCATTTCTCCAGTCGCTTTTCGATGGTCTGCTGCCGCCCGGGCTGCATCACTACTGGAAAGCGGACTTCATGCGCGAATTGACCGATGAAGCCATCGCCGAACACGTCAAATTCGGGCCGCGCATTCCGACCGTCAACTCCGCCGTCCATATTTACGCGATGGATGGCGCCGTCCAGGATGTTGGCGCGAACGAAACCGCGTTCGCTTACCGCGACGTGAGGTTTGTCCACATTATCGCTGCCGTCACTCCCGATCCGGCTACCTTACCCCTCTATCGCGACTGGACGCAGCAGTACTGGGCGGCGCTGCACCCTTATTCGGCGGGAGGCGCTTACGTCAATTTCCTGATGGAAGAGGGCGAGCAGCGCATCGCATCGAGCTATCTGGGAAATCGAGAGCGGCTCGCGGCGATCAAGGCGAAGTACGATCCTCTGAACATCTTCAGAGTGAATCAGAACATTCAGCCAGCGAAGTAATGTCGATCACGTTTCAGCGCTGGCCGGGTCCATCAAGAGTCGGACGGCGGAGACGCGGTTAGCCGGAATTCCGCAGCGCGTGGCGTGCTCCCGAATGATCTCCGCATTCGGCGCCCAATATACGCAATAGACTTTGTTATCGGTTACGTAACTATGGAGCCATTGGATTTCGGGGCCCAAGTCACGAAGAACGCTCAACGATTTCTGCGCGGCGCCCCGAACCTGCTCAGCAGTCATGTCACCCGCCCCCGGGATCTCGCGCTCGATGACGAATTTCGGCATGCGGCTATCGTATCACGCCGGCCTCCCGGCACTCTGACTGCAGATCGCGTCGGGATCGGATTACCCGCCTGCCCGCTACCGGAGGGCGCTGGACGTGAAGATCAGAGAAGGCGGCCAAGAGATGCCTCCAGACAAAGATCTGCACTTCGAAGGATCAAAAGTCGGCGGCTTGTGATACGCTAACCGGAATCCGGGAGTCAAATGGAAATCCCGGCTCAGCGTCAATACCGAGGAGGATACATGCCATCCAGACTCACCAACCTATTAAAAGCCCTAACGTGGAACGATTTCCCCCGTGCTAACAGACCGGAACCAGCCCCCAACGCGACGGCGCACGGGGCGCAGATCGGTGTGGAGATTGTAAACCAGGGCCTCGGGCTCGACCATCCGGCAGGCGGAGGAGTCCACATCCGCGACAGTATCCACGTGGATATCCGGTACCGGCGCGACCAGAGTTGGGTCGCCAGTTGGGTTTTCAACCGGCCGCAGCCCTACCAGGACGGGCTGCTGGCGCACGAGCAGGGACACTACAATCTTGTGGCGCTGTTGGGGCGGGATTTTTTTCTAGCGCTGATGCGGCTGAAAGCCACCACTTACCCGAATGCCGCCGCAGCCCAGGCCGATCTGACTGCGGCCTCGACGGCGACGCCCAGCAAAGCCCAGGCTGTGCAAGACCGCTACGACGCTGCAACGCAGAACGGCACCAATGCGACGCAGCAGGCCCGCTGGCTGGGATTCATCACCACGGCATTCACGATGCCCCTGTCTCCGCCGCAAACCGCGGCCGACGGGGTATCGATCAAGGTGCCGATTCTGGCGGTGCTGGCGCAGAATGGAATTGTGATTTAGGAAGCCCCTCGACTTACCGGTTCCGCGAAGTCTTTAGTGACATAATGAGTGTCTCATGGCAGCCAGGAAGCCCTTCACTCCATTAGCTTGGGTCGGCTCCATCACCGCCATCTTCTCGCTAATCGCGGGAATCTACGCGGGTTGGGCCTTCCTCTCCGGCCAACTGGAAAGGCGCCGCGCCACGGATCGCCTGCTTGCCGATGAAGCGCTGCAACTCCATGCTTCCGACTACGAGTCAGCCTGGAGAACTCTCGCACAGGCTGCCACTGTCGGCGGGAGTTCCGCGCGCGTCCAGCAGGCCCAGGAAGAAGTTGCCATCGAGTGGCTCGATAACATCCGCATCTCGGGCGACCGGACGTTTGCCTCGATCACCGAAAAGCTCGAACCCGTCCTGATCCGCGGCGCGGCATCGGCGAAGTCGCCCCAGCGCCAGGCCGACTTGCTGGCGCACCTGGGCTGGTCGTATTTTCTGCGCGGCCGCGAATTGTCCGGCCCCGATCCCGAGTCTGCCTATCGCGACGCCCTCCGGAAGGATCCCGCCAACCCCTACGCGCACGCCATGTGGGGCCACTGGATTCTCTGGAATCACCAGGAATTTGCGAAGGCGACTGAACACTTCGCCGCCGCGCTCGCTGCGCCACGGCCCGGCCTGCGCCCTTACATCCGATCCATGCAATTAAGTGCGCTCAATAACGAGGACACCTCCGAGGCCCACGTGGAGTTTATTCGCGTTGTCAACGATATCCGCAAGGAGCACGGCGATCTGGACCCGCATTGGCCCCATGACATCCTGAACATGTACTGGGCGCACATCGTTCCACCTGATGAAGACAAGGCTGCTTTCTTGAGCGCCGTGCCGCCGCTCGATCACCTGGACACCTTTGACTGGCTGCTTCGACGGGCCGGCCCCGGCGAACCGGACGCCCTCACGCACGATTACATTCGCAGCGCTCTGTTGGAAGCCGCGGGCCGTCGCGCCGAAGCTCTCGCCGGCTACCGCGCCGTCCAATCCCGCTTCGGCCCCAACAGCGGCGGCACTCTGGTGGATGGCACCCGTCGAGCCATCGTCCGCCTTACCGCTACCAGATAGTTCGAATGTGGCGGGTGGCGAGACGCGGCAACACATCGGAGATCCGCCTCCCGTAGTCTTCGCGCAGCGCGTGAGCCGGTCGTCGTAGAGCGCAGGCAGGAGGCCGTCCTCATCAAGCTGCGCCGCAGCCGGACGGCCGGGAGGTCGCATTTTGCCCTCGCCGAGAATCGGTTACGATAGAGCGCGGAGGCCGAACCAATGGAATTGAATCGCAGGGATTTCATCGTGCTGCCGGGCGTCGCTCTGGCGGCCTCGTCCCTGGCAGCCGCGCCGCCGGTACCGTGGCAGCGGAAGATCCGCCGCGTCGGCCAGACTAACATGACCGAACACGACCCGGCCGTCTTGAATGTCGAGCAGTGGGCGGACTACTGGGCTAGCCTGAAGGTGGATGCCGTTCTGGTGAGCGTCACCGGTATCCTGGCGTTTTATCAAACCAAGGTGCCATTCCACCGGAAGGGCAAGTTCCTCGGGGAGCGCGATTTCTTCGGCGACTGCTGCGCCGCCGCTAAGAAACGCGGCATACATGTGATCGCGCGTATGAGTCCGGACCTGAATTGGGAAGACGCGGTTCAGGCCCATCCGGAGTGGTTCCAGCGCGATGCCGAAGGCAACGCCGTGCATCACACCGAGGATCCCAGACTCTTCCGCACCTGCATGTTCACCACATATATGACCGATTACATGCCGGCCATTATGCGGGAGATCAACTCGCTGTACGACGTGGATGGTTTGTACACCAATGCATGGCCGCCGCTGGGCGCCTTGCCAGTGTGCTATTGCGATCAGTGCCGTCGCCTGCCGCAGCCGGGGACGCTGGCTTACTGGGACAAATTCAACGAGCGCACGGTCTACTTGTGGAAGCTCTACGATTCCATCGCCAAGGAGAAAAATCCAGCCAGTTTTTACTTCGCTAATCTCGGCGGCGGCATCCGCTCCACGGCCAACCTGGTGCAACTCGGAGAAATCTGCGAGTGGTTTCAGTGCGACAACCAGGGCCGCGGCGGAGACGACACGCCGATCTGGGGATGTGCGCTGCAGGGCCGGGTCTGCAATGCCGTGCAAAAGGGCAAGATGGCGACCAACGTGACAGGCGCGTGGTCCACCGGGCGCCCCCGTTGGCGCAACGTCTACAAGTCGCAGCAGGAAGAACAGATGTGGTTTGACCAGACGCTGGCCTCGGGAATGGTGCCGTATCACCACATCATCGGCGGCGAGAACGGAATGGGCGAGGACCGCCGCTGGCTGGAGCCGGCGCACAAGTATTTCGACTGGATGGCCAGGCACGACGCCCACTTCGTCAACAAACGCTCGATCGCGAATCTGGGCGTGGTGATGGGACAGCGGACCAACCTATTCTATAAGCCGCCGCGTGGGGCGACCATGCCGCAGTATATGGACGGCATGTACTACGCCCTGCTGGAAGGCCGCTTTCTCTTCGATTTCGTGCACGAAGAGAAAATGGCGCCGGAGGATCTGCAAAAGTATTCGGCACTGCTGCTTCCCAACACGGCCCTGCTCAGCGACGGGCAGTGCCGGCAATTGCGCGCTTATGTAGACGGCGGAGGCTCGCTGTTGGCCACCTTCGAGACCAGCATGTTTAACGAGCACAACGAACGCCGCGCCGACTTCGGCCTGGCGGACGTCTTCGGCATCCATAAGGCGGGCGAGATCGTCGGCACCAACGGCAACGCGTACCTGGCGCGCATCGAAAAGCAGCACGCTATTCTCAACGGCTTCACCAATACGCACTGGATCCCGGGCGCGGAAAACCGCGTGCCCCTGGCGCCGGTCCCGGAGCCGATCCTCAGCGTGGTTCCCGGCTTCGTCGCGTACCCGCCGGAGCTATCCTATCCGTTACAAGACCGAACCGACGAACCGGCGGTGGTCGTGCGAGAAAAGGGGAAGAGCCGGCTGATCTACTTCCCGGGCGACATCGAACGGACCATGTGGCAGTCCGGACATACCGACCTGGCGCGGCTCCTGCAAAATTCCATTCGTTGGGTCGCCGGCGCAAATCCGCCGGTGACCATCGAGGGCGAGGGCGTAATCGAAGCGTTCGCCTGGGAAACCGAGGCCGGGTTCGCCGTTCATATCCTGAACTATACGAATCCGGCCATGCACCGCGGCTGGATTCGCAGTTTCTTTCCGATCGGCGAGCAAAGGGTACGCATGGATCTGCCGGCCGGCCGCCGCGTCACACGCGTGGAATTGCTGCGCGCGGAAAAGACCGTGCCTTTCCGGCAGACCGGCGGGACCGTGCAGTTTGCGATTCCCGAAGTGGCGGATTACGAGGTTGCCGCGCTGTACTCAGCGTAGGGTGCCACCCCGCCGACATACAATCTGGATATGAACCGCCGCGGCTTTTTCAAGGCTACTGCCGGTAGCGCTCTACTGACAAACCAGGCATCCCGCGCACGGGCTGCCTCCGACATGGGGCCGGAGATACTCGATTACGGAAAACCCGTTTTCAATTTGTACAAGTTCTTCGACGCCCCCGTCAAGATCGCGTCCATCGAATTACTGCAAGCCCACAACCAGTTTTTTCTGCGCACGCGGTCGTCCGATGGCGCCGAAGGAGTGATTCAAACCAAAGACATCGTAGACTACATCCAGATTTTGGCCCACCGCGTCATGCCGCACTTCCTCGGCAAGGACGCCCGCGATCTGGAACACCTGGTGGACGAAGTCTATGTGGCAAACTCCAACTATAAGCTGGCCGGGCAGGAGTTCTGGTGCCCGGTGGCATACATCGAGCAAAGCCTGTTCGATTTGATGGGGAAGGCGCTGAAGAAACCCGCGGGCGAGCTGATGGGAGGTGTGCTGCGGAAGGAGATCCCGGTCTATCTTTCGGGATCGGGACGCGACACCACCGCCGAGGAAGAAGTCGAGGTATACGTGCGCGAGGTGGAGCGGACCGGGGCCAAGGCCGTGAAGTTCAAAATCGGGGGCCGTATGAGCGATAACCGCGACGCCTACCCCGAGCGTACCGATAAGTTGTTGGAATTGGCCCATCGAAAACTCGCCGGCAAGGTGACGTTGATGGCCGATGCCAATGGTTCTTACGACGCGAAAAACGCGATCGAGCTCGGCAAACGGTTGCAGGAGATGAAGTACCTGTGGTTTGAAGAGCCGTGCCCCTGGGAGGAACTGAGCGAGACCAAGAAGGTGGCCGACGCTCTGGATATGAAAGTGGCGTTTGGCGAACAGGACTCCAGTCTGTGGCTGTTCCAGTGGATGATCGACAACAAGGTTATGGACGTAGTGCAGCCCGATTTGAACTATAACGGCGGTTTCATCCGCGCGGCCCGGGTGGCGCGGATGGCTCGCAAGGTGAATATGTGGATCTGCCCGCATGACACGCAGACGGGCGCCGCTACGGTAAATATCCTCCAATTCGCGGCGACCACGCCAAATATCGGGCCATGGATGGAGTACGTGTCGCGCAAGGCGCCCAAAAAGGAATCGTGGTACTCACCGAACTTCGACATCAAGGACGGCGTGATTCCAGTTCCGCCCGGACCGGGCATGGGACTGGAATTCGACCCGGATTTCCTGAAGAATGCCGCAGTGGTAAATCTCGCGTAAGGAGGCGCGGGGATGGCCTCTTACGCACCGCGGCCCTGATCGCGGTGCTGGCTGGAACCGTGGGCTCTGTCGGCTTGATGCTCCATGCAGGTCGTCGTAACGATTCCCGATTTCTGCTCGTACTCTTCGCACTCTGGGTGCTGTCCCCGTTCGTGGCCCTCGTATTGGCCAACGTGGTTGCGAAGAGTTGGCCCCAAACGGAGTCAGTTGGGAGCAGTTGAAAAGGGCTTTTTTGGAGCCGATTTCGAAGCTTTCAAAGAAGAAACGCCCGCCGTGGCGGGGCTCCAGGGAGTTGTTCGGGAAGGGGCAGCGCATTCTGAGCACCGCGGAAGGCAGGATGACGGTCCCCCGCACGACAACGATCTGTGAAGCCGGCCTGCGCGCGATGGTCGACCGCCCCGCGAACTGCCCTTGCTCTTGCAACCCGGCATTGCGGACGCGAGGGCTGCGCGAATCGCTCCGCTCAACGAATCCGACGTGCGCGGAATCGATGGCGCGATGCGAGGCGTCGAGGCCTCGGCGACTGCGCCACGTCGAACGAATCACGCCGTCCTCGGCGAGCGCGGCGCGAGAGAGCCGCGGAGAGCGAGCGTTGCGCGAAGATCGCCGAAGTGCGCCGCGCGGCGGGCAGCGCGACAGCGGCGGTGACGAGCGCGGCTCGTGCGCGGTTCTCCGCGAATCTCCAAGGCGCCGAGGCTTCGGCGAAAGCACTATATCGAACGAATCACGGAGAGCGAGTCCGCGCGAGTGCCGCGGCGGGCGAGTCGACGAGTGGAGGCCGTCAGAAACGACTCTTTCGACGCCGTTTTCGAAGCGAAACCGCGAACTATTCGAGGCTGGGCGCCGAATTCGCGAAGCGTGGAAGCGCTGTGCGGTGATGACGTCGCCGGCACGTTCACGATCAACGAAGCCGGCATGCGCGCGTTGGGGCTGCTGGTGGACAAGCCCGCGAACTGCCACCGCGCCTGCAACCCGCACTGCGGCTGTGAGGGCCACACGAAGCGTGACGCGCGCGTTCTCGCCGCGCGCCGCGCGAATATCGCCGGAGTCCGCGCGAGCACCACGGCGGAAGACTCGACGAGTCCGACGTGCGCGGAATCGAGCGCGGAGTACGTCGGCCGTGCGCCGCGGCGGCGCGACGAGGGCGGTGAGGGAGCGCGTCTCGTCGTGCGCCCCTGCGAATCTCCAAGGCGTCAAGGCCCTTGGCGCTACGCCGAACGAACCGCGCCACGCTCGCCGAGCGCGGGCTCTGCGCCAATACCGCGTCAGCGAGTCCGCGCGAGCACCGCGCCGGGACGCTCGACGGATCCGCCGCGCGCGGAGTCGAGCGCGGTTCCCGTCGAAAGGCGTTGGAGGCTCGCGCCGGCGCCACGGGGCGGTGGTCGCGCCTGGGCTGGCGCACACTTCCCACATTGCCGTATCGGAGGAGCGTACCGCCGGCCGGGCCAGACTTGCGAGTCGGGGACCTGTCCGGCCAACTCGGCGAGTCTAAATGGAGCGTGAAAAACGGACTTTGCTGGTGAGGTGAAGGAGCCAGCTCACCCGTGAGATAGCACCTGATGCTGGCTGACGCTGGAGCCATCGTCGCTTCTCAATTCGGCGAAAATGGCCGTCGAAATGACCGTAAAGCTGCCCATCACGAGAAAGGCTCGATGAATTCCGCGGATCATTTCCAGTGGACTGGAATGAAAACGATCGGGTACGAAGAGGGCCGTAACCAGGGAAGCGGTGGCCACGCCGAAACTGATCGCCATCTGCTGTCCCGTGGCGGCGATAGTGCTGGCGCCGCTGGTCTGTTCCTCGTCGATATCGGCATAGACCAGAGTGTTCATGCTGGTATATTGCAGCGACGTAAAGAATCCGAAGAAGAAGGTCTGGGTGGCAATCAGCCAGACGGGTGTCTCGGCCCCGATGGTCGCGAAAAGGAGGATCTGCAGGCCGATGATCACCGTATTCGAAACCAACACGCCGCGGTAGCCGATGCGCGCCAGGATATTGGGCATGATCGGTTTCAGACTCATGGCAGCAATCGCCTGTGGCATCAGCATCAGGCCGGATTGGATCGGCGTGAACCCGAGACCGACTTGGTAAAGAAGCGGGAAAAGGAAAGGAATGCCGCCGATTCCCAAACGGGTAAAGAAACTACCGCTCACCGAGGCGCGAAAAGTGCGGATGCAGAATAGTCTGAGCGGTAGCAAGGGAAAGCGGGCCTTCGTGACTCGAAATCCATACGTGGTCAGCAGCACCGCGGAAATCGCCAGCAGCGCGAGGATTTCGGAGGCGCTGAGGGTGTGCTCTCCGAATACCTCGAGCACGTACGAGAGCAGACCTATGCCGCCGCCAAACAGCAGAAATCCCGCGATGTCCAGCCGGTGGGGATGCTCTTCCCAATAATCCGGCAGGTGGAGATACACCATCAGCAAGCCAACCAGACCGATCGGGATATTTACGAAAAAGATCACGCGCCAATGTAAGTACCCCACGATGAGACCGCCGGCGACGGGTCCGAGCATGGGAGCAATCAGGCTGGGAATGGCTACGAAGCTCATCGTCCGGACGAGCTCCGACTTCGCAAAAGTGCGCACTAGAGTGAGCCGTCCGACGGGCACCATCATGGCTCCGCCACAACCCTGCAAAACGCGGCACGCGACCAGAACATGGATGTCTCGCGAGATACCGCACAAGAACG
>Ga0116130_1000884_pt1 | contig 18016 bp, 22 predicted proteins | sample June2015DPH_17_5_FD_89733 | JGI IMG/M metagenome (GOLD analysis project Ga0116130, IMG submission 89733) | Peatland microbial communities from SPRUCE experiment site at the Marcell Experimental Forest, Minnesota, USA - June2015DPH_17_40 | ecosystem: Environmental > Terrestrial > Soil > Wetlands...
ATCTTGATGGAATCGGCAATGAGTGGGCGATAGTTCTTGGGGCTTCTTCGGGGTTCGGAGGAGCTTCTGCAATAAAATTAGCTGAAGACGGTTATAACATTTTCGGCATTCATCTCGATCGCCAGGCTACAATGCCTAATGTGCAAGAAATTATGAATAAAATAAAATCTTATGACGTTAAATGCCGTTTTTTTAATGTTAATGCCGCAGATGAAGTAAAAAGGGGAGAAATAATAGCTGAAATTAAATCTATTGCTGAAGGTAAACCAATTATAAAAGTTCTAATTCATTCATTGGCATTTGGTTCATTGAAACCTTTTGTTCCTCTGAATGATGAACAGCCGGTAACCAAAGCGCAAATGGAAATGACTTTAGATGTCATGGCTCACTCACTGGTTTATTGGGTTCAGGATCTTGTAATGAATAATCTCTTATTAAGAAAAGCAAGAATATTTGCAATGACAAGTTCCGGCGGACATTCTTCAATCCCGTATTATGGCGCAGTATCTGCTGCTAAAGCGGCGTTGGAATCTCACATCAGGCAGCTATCCACCGAATTGGGATATATGGAGATTGCGGTAAATGCAATATTGGCAGGTGTAACAGATACCCCCGCGCTAAGAAAAATTCCGGGTAATATACCTATGGTTGAAGTTGCAAAACGGAAGAATCCCAGAACCCGGTTAACTACACCGGAAGATGTGGCAAAAGTTATTTCTCTTTTATGTAAAGACGGCGGTGAATGGATTTCAGGCGGTTTGGTTCATTCCGACGGCGGAGAAGACGTTGTTCAATTTGTAGGGCAAAACCAATCAACAGATAAGTCTATTTTAAAAATTTAACTATTCAAAGGATAAAGATGAAACCTATTACTATTACAGATGAGAATTTTCAGAGCGAAGTTATTAATTCTACGGAACCGGTATTAATTGATTTCTGGGCTGCATGGTGCGGGCCATGCCGTATAATTGCTCCTATTGTTGAAGAGCTTGCAGGTGAGTTTAGCGGTAAAGTCAAAATAGGCAAACTTGATATTGATAATAATCAGCAAACTTCAATTGAATACGGCGTAAGAAGCATTCCTACCTTACTGATTTTTAAGGATGGTAAAGTAAGAGAGACTATTATTGGGGCAGTTCCTAAATCCAATATTGTTCAAAAATTAAATGCAGTTTTATAAAATAGTAATTAATTCCATATCATAAATTATCCGGAATAAAATGAAAAAAATAATTATTACAGATGCAGTAGATAAGAAAAGTGTAGCTATCTTAGAAAACGCAGGTTTTCAGGTTACATATCAACCGGGGATGCCCAAAGAAGAAATACAAAAAGTAATAAAAGACTATAACGCATTAATTGTAAGAAGCGATACTCAGGTTACTCCCGAACTAATAGATCTTATGGATAATATGGAGGTTATCGGCAGGGCAGGAGCGGGTGTCGATAATATAAACCGCGAAGCCGCAACTCGTAAAGGAATTATTGTAATGAACACGCCCGGCGGAAACACTGTCTCCACCGCCGAACATACTATGGCTTTAATGCTTTCTATGTGCAGGAATATTGCGCAGGCAAATCAATCATTGCGGGCAGGTAAATGGGATAGGAAAAAATATAAAGGTACCGAGCTTCAGGGTAAAACTCTGGGTATAATAGGGCTCGGCAAAATTGGCCGTGAAGTTGCTATAAGATCAAGGGCATTCGGGATGAGAGTTATAGGTTACGATCCGGTGCTTTCCGAAGAAGTAGCTGCAAAAATAGGAGCGGAACTTGTTGATCTTGATACTGTTTTTGCTCAATCGGATATTATTACAGTTCATGTCCCTTTATCAGATGAAACAAGAAATTTAATTTCTACCGAAACATTGGAGAAATGCAAAAATGGCGTAAAATTAATTAATTGCGCCCGGGGCGGAATTATTAATGAAGCTGCATTGGTTAAAGCGTTGGATTCGGGAAAAGTTTCTGCCGCTGCATTTGATGTTTACACATCGGAACCGCCTGATTTCGGCGGACCATTAATTCAGCATCCTAAAGTTGTAACAACGCCTCACCTCGGAGCTTCAACAGATGAAGCGCAGGAAAAAGTTGCAATACAAATAGCAGAGCAGGTAGTTGATCTTTTTAATCAGAAGGGTGTGCGCGGCGCTGTTAATGCCGCTGCTATTGAAGCAGGTGGCAGTAAGGAACTTTCTCCTTATGTTCAGCTTGCAGAAAATCTCGGCTCCCTTCATTCTCAATTTAATAAAGGTCAGCTTAAAAAGATTAATATAAATTATAGCGGAGAGTCTCTCCATAATTCTACAACACTTTTGTCTACTGCTGTGTTGAAAGGATTCCTTTCAAAGAAATTAAGCGCCGGCGTTAATTTAATAAATGCGCCTTTCTTTGCTAAAGAAATGGGTATTGTATTAAATGAAACAAAATCAGGCGCCAATGCTGATTATACCAATCTTATGACGGTTGAGTTTATTACCGACAAAGAACAGCGCACCATAGCCGGAACAGTATTTGGTAATAACGAATGCAGAATTGTTTCCATCGATAAATATCATATGGAATTAAAGCCTGAAGGTTTTATGCTCTTCTATTATAATATCGACAGACCCGGTATGCTTGCAAGTGTAGGAAGAATTTTAGCCGAAGCAAATATTAACATTGCGGGTCTCTCACTTGGCAGATATGAAGTCGGAAAGGAAGCTTTAACCGTTGTAAACGTAGACAGCGAAATACCGAAAAATGTACTTAAATTAATTTTAGATGTAAGCGGCGTTCACAGCGTATCGGCGGTAAAACTATAAACTTTTTATAACGGTTGAGGATTAAGTAAATAATGCTCAACCGTAATTTCACTATATTTTTATATAAATTGACCTTGTATTAGAACATCGTTATTTATATTTTAGAAACTAAACAGACTATTGACAAAAAATCGGGGTTGTACTGTTTTTTTAATGTGTTTGAAAATTGAAATATGCCTAAAGTTTTTCTTCTTTTAAATTATATAAAAGTTAAGAATATAAGATAAAAGTGGGCTTTTTATAAACCTTTATAATTTTACCAAAATGAAAAATAAAATTTTCTTCCTGCTTTTAATGTTTTTATCTTTTTACTCTATAAGTTTTTCGCAAGGCAACAATAACTTATTCGATTTCGACTATGCCCAATTTGGTTACGATTCTACAACGAATTATATCGAAATTTATTATTCGATAAATCAATCTGCTCTTATGGTTAAGCAACAAGATACATCAAAATATGTTGAAGGTAAATTAATAATTTCCATAAAGGATTCAACTACGGAGGTTGGAATAGTTGATAAGCAATGGATGCTGAAATACCCGGTATATGGTAAACTCAGTACTGGAGAGGAAAATTTAGTAGGCGTGCTGAACTTTGTCTTACCTGGAGGTGTTTATAAATGTAATGTCAGCCTAATTGATCAATTTAATGAGAAAAATGTAAAAACTATTGTTGAAATTCTTCATATAAAGCCGTTTGAGAAAGATCAACTTGCGCTTAGCGATGTGCAGCTTGCCTCAAGGATGCTTCCAAACAGCTCCAATACTTCATCGATATTTTATAAAAATACTTTTGAAGTTACTCCAATACCTACGCTGGTTTTCGGTCAGAATATTCCCGTGGTTTTTTATTATTACGAAGTATATGAGAAAAAGGCAGATAACATAAATTCAAAATTGAAATTGAAATGCGAAGTGATAAACAGTAAAGGCAAAGTTTATTATACCAATAACCGCCTTATCAGCAAAGGAACTGCTACCAGGGCGGAAGTTGGATCAGTGCCCATTGTAAAGTATCCGACAGATTCATATTTTTTAAGTGTAACTTTAATAGATAGCGCTGAATCTATTGGCAGAACGTCCATCAAAAAGTTTTTTGTTTATAACCCGGGCATAAAAGTAACCGATACTTCGGGTACACAAGAGTCAGTCGTACTGGGAAGTAATTTCGGAATACTTTCAAATGAAGAATGCGATGATATTTTTGCAAAGTCAAAATATATTGCTACACGAAACGAAATAGATCAATATTCAAGACTTGGTAATGTTCAGGCGAAAAGAAATTATTTGTATGGCTTTTGGAAAAAACATGCTGAAGGTACAGAAGATCAACAGGGGGTTTCTTACAAAGAATATATGCAGCGTGTTCAGGAAAGTGACGAAAGATACGGCAGCTTAAAGAAAGCCGGATGGAAAACTGACAGGGGAAGAGTACTTATGATTTATGGGGAACCCAGCGAAATAGAACGTTACGCAAATTCAATGGATACCAAGCCTTATGAAATTTGGCATTATAATGATTTGCAGGGCGGTGTTACTTTTGATTTTGCCGATCTTTACGGGATTGGCGATTATCTGCTTCTTAATTCTACGGCACGCGGAGAATATCAAGATGCTAACTGGCAAAATAGAATTACGATTCAATAATAAATACTTTGTCTAAATTTTGCCTGATTTATCAATCCTTTAGGGTAGGCAGCAATTCATATCATGGCAGTAAATTTTATTTCCATTAATTACACCGAATCATTAACTTTACACGCTTTAATTGTATTTTTATTTATAATTATGTTTGATGACTGATAAAATAGAATATATAATTTTTATTGCCTTTAGTTATATCTTTAAATTATGCGGCATTAAATTATCTAAAAAATTTTCCTTTCTTCTTGCTGTAACTTTCTTTTATTTGATTCCAATCCGTAAAAAAACTACAATTGAAAACCTTACAAATGCTTTCCCCGAATATTCACCCGGGAAAATAAAACAAATTGCTTTTGGCAGCTATAAAAGCTTTGCCATTGCTCTAATTGAAATATTATCTGTTCCATGGATGAACAAAGATGATATTATAAATTCCGTAAAATGTTCAAATATAAACCTTGTGAAAGAAAAATATAATGAAAACAAGGGCGTGATATTATTAACAGCACATTATGGCAATTGGGAGTTTTTGGCTCTGTCAATTGGACTTCAGGCTGATATCTCATTCGCAGTCGTTGTAAAAGCTCAGAGGAATACTTATGTATCCGATTGGCTGAACAAGATGAGATGCAAATGGGGGAACAATGTTGTACCCCTCGGAATCTCGATAAGGCAGATATATAAGGAATTAAAGAATAAGAATGTAGTTGCGATGGTTGCTGATCAGCGAGGTCCTTTCGATGGCGTGCGGGTAAATTTTTTCGACAGAAGGACGTCCGTTTATTCCGGTCCCGCAGTGCTTGCTTTAAAGACAAAAGCCCCTATTCTTTATGCAATTTCTGTTAGACAGCCGGATTCCTCATATGTTTGTGAATTCTTTGAAATAAAAATAAATGATTTGCCGGATAACGAAGAAGATAAGATTGTGGAACTCAATCAACGGATGACTGACTTTCTTGAAAGTTACATCCGTAAGCATCCTGAGCAATGGCTTTGGATGCATAAAAGATGGAAATACTAATTACAAGATGGAAAAAATTTTAGTAATCCAAACGGCTTTTATCGGCGATGCAATTTTAACATTGCCGATGATTCAGAAATTAAAGTTTATTCTGCCGGACAGCAAAATCGATATACTTGCTATTCCGTCAACTGCTGAAATATTTTCCGCTTCACCTTATGTTAGTAGTACAATTATTATTGATAAAAGAGGTAAACATAAATCCATTTCCGGTCTTTTTAATTTTATTAAAGAATTAAAAAAAAATAACTACACCAGAATTTATTCTCCCCATCGTTCTTTGCGTACTTCTTTTATAGTCATAATGCTTGGCGTAAAAGAAACATATGGATTTTCGAACAGCAGTTTTAAATATGCCTACAAGTATTTAAGAGAATATATTCCGCTGCATCATGAAGTACAAAGAAATTTGGACTTAATCGGATATGTATATAAGGATGATTGGAAAATCTTACCGGAAGTCCGGATTTCTGAATCGGTAGAAAAAAAGATTGATAGTTTTATTTTGGAAAATAAATTTGACGGTAATATTGCTGCAATTGCACCCGGGAGTATATGGAATACTAAAAGGTACCCTGAAATATATTTTAAGGATATAGTAAAATATTTTAGGGAGAACTTGTATACTGTTGTTTTAATCGGGAGTGAAAAAGATAAAACTTTATGCGATGGTATTGCAAATGGCTTTAAAGAAGGAGTTGTTTCGGCTGCGGGAAGGTTTTCTATCATCGAGACAATTGGGTTTTTAAAAAAAACAAAAATAATTATTTCAAACGACAGCGCCCCAACTCATTTCGGGATGTGTGCAAATATTCCTGTGCTGACAATATATTGCTCAACTGTACCCGGGTTCGGTTTTTCACCTTATAATTACGGTAGTTCTTTCGTAAGTTTAAATGATCTTAATTGTAAGCCTTGCGGAATTCATGGTTACGAAAAATGTCCTATTAAAACATTTGTTTGCGGGTTTAATTTGAAACCGCGGATGGTTATTTCAAAAATAGTGGAAATGATAAATGATAATGTCTAAAAATGCTGATATGATCAGTATTGATGCCAATTTAGATTCGGCTGTTCAAAAAGCAAAAAAATTGTTTTTGGAAGGTTCGGTTTTTGTTTACCCAACTGATACAGTATATGGTTTTGGCGCAAACCCTTTCAATGAAGATGCGGTTAAAAGAATTAATGAAATTAAGCGTCGTGAAAACGATAAACCTTTCATAATGCTTGTCAATAGTATAGAAACACTGCTAAAGTATATTGAAATTAAATCAGAGAAACACCTGGATTTTCTTTTATCTATCTGGCCTAACCCTGTTTCGGTAGTTTTGTCATTAAATTCCAAAATAAGCGGAATACTTGGCGTTGAGACAGCTGCATTCAGAATTCCCAATCATAGGTTCTGCTTAAAACTGACAAGCGAATTGGAAATGCCGTTAATTTCCACAAGCGTAAACAGGAGTGGTCTGCCGCCGATTGTTGAATCGAGTGTAATTTATGATGAATTTTCATCGGAATTAGATGCAATCTTTCACACTGATAAAAAATCTTTTTATTCAGCCTCTACTCTTATCGATTTAAGCGACTCGGCTCCCGTCTTTTTAAGAAGCGGGAAAATAAAATTTGAGGATTTACTTGACAAATTCCAAAAATGTTAAAATACTTATTTAGTAAAAAAAAAGATTAATTAAATTGAATCTAAAAAGCTTAAAAAAGTTAAAAAGTCTTTCCATTTTAGTACTTCTCGGCGGCGGCGGTATTAAAACTAAAAGTCGCCAGTTTACTTTGGCTAAAACGCTTCTTATTATAGGTTTATATTCTCTGGTATTTTTTTTCTTGGGTTTCTTTATACTGAATCTTACCCCCATAAGAGGAATAATCTTTTCCGGTAATTCTAATCTAAATCCAACTGAAAAGAAATTGATGAACGACTTGAACCTGCGGCTTATTTTTATAACATCTGAGCTGGAAAAATTAAAATCAACGAACCAGCAGTTAAAAGATGCAATATTGCTTGGTGATTCAACATTAATTGATTCGTTAAACAGGGCAAATTCAACGGAAAACAAAAAAGACAATCCTTACGGCGGTAGTATTTTTTTTGTTATTCAACAGCTTCTTTTGAAAGGACACGAACAGCAGACAAATAATATTCATTTTTCAAAACCCGTCAACGGATATATAAGCAGGGGTTTTAACCCTGACAACGGGCATATGGGTATAGACTTTGTTATAAAAACCGGCACTCCTGTGTATTCTGCCGCCGGCGGTTATGTGGTCTTTGCGGATTATACTATTAATGACGGATATATGATCATAATTGCACACTCGGATGGATATATAACTGTTTACAAACATTGTTCGGCTTTACTAAAAAAAACAAGGGATATTGTTTTGGAAGGTGAAATAATTGCTTTAAGCGGAAATACAGGTGAATTATCTACAGGCCCCCATCTTCATTTTGAAATATGGAAGAATGGTAAACCAATAGATCCACAAAGTCTTTTAATAAATAATTAAATGGAAAAATTGAAATGAAAAACAATAATATAAACGTTGTGAAAGATTCCGTAACCATCATTAGTGAAGGAGTAAAACTTGATGGAAAATTAATTAGCAAAGGGAATGTGCGTATAGACGGCATTATAAATGGTGATATTCAGGCTGAAGGCAATATTACAATCGGAGAACATGGTGAAATAATAGGCGAAATAAAGGCTCAAGTTGTTACCATAGGTGGTAAAATTGCTGGTACTGTTGTCGCTAACGAGAAAATCATTTTGGAATCTTCATCAAAGATGAAGGGGGATTTAATTACAAAAATTTTAGTTGTTGAAGAGGGCGCTGTATTTGACGGCAAAAGTGCTATGAACATTAAGGATAAACCGGCAAATCTGGTTTCTACAAATACTTTGTTAAAATGAAACAAGGTGAACAAAACAATAATAAAGATGAAAATAATTCAGGACCAGGCTGGGTAAATTATTTGGGGCTGGGAATGCAGCTTGCCGTTACCGTTACGGCAATGACTTTTTTAGGGATTTGGCTCGATAAAAAATATAATACCGGGCCCATTCTGACAATTGTTTGTTCATTCTTGGGTATTACGGCGGGAATATATAATTTTATTAAAGCTGCACTGAAATCCCCTTAATATGACCGAATATAAAATACTTAAAATTAATTTTATTCTTGTTTTTTCTTCATTTCTGGCATTATTCCTGTTCAACCGCTTTTCTATTATATCATATAAAGAACTTTTGTCTATACTCCTTCCTGCAATTTTTTTGACGGTTAATTTTGTCTTAGCCGCCGCTTCTGTTGAAAAATCTTATAAAAAGCCGCATAAGAATGTTTTAAACAGCTTTTTAAAGTGGATGGGCATTAGAATGCTAATTCTGATGTTGTTTATAATAATTTCGCTTAAATTCTTGGATATAAACCGGAATAGTTTTATATTTTCGACTTCGATTTTTTATATATATTATTTAGTTATTGAGGTTATTTTAATAATAATCAAAGAATTCTGAATTTCTATGTTTTTTGGTAATACGGGTGAAACAATAGCTGTTGCCGATACTTTAAAGAAAGCCGCCCAGGGCAACGGCGATCCAAGCTGGATTATCCATCATGTTATGGATGCTAATTATGTTAGCTTTGAGCCATTCGGTAATTTGTATTTGCCTCATTTGCAATTATTTGGTCTTGATATCTCAATTACCAAATATGTTTTTTTTATTTGGATAGTTGCTATCCTATTGTTAATAATTGGGTTAGCTGCCGCAAGAGGCTATAAAAAATCGCTGATTCCTAAAGGATTTTCCAATTTTTTGGAACTTATAATCCTTTTTGTAAGAGATGAAATTGTAAAACCATCGATTGGAAAAGGATTTGAGCCTTATCTCCCCTATATGCTTACTTTGTTCTTTTTTATCCTGGTAAGTAATCTTTTAGGGCTAGTTCCTTTTGCAACCACAATTACAGGAAATATTGCCGTTACAGGAACATTAGCAATCATTTCTTTTATTGTTACCCAATATAGCGGTATGAAAAGTTATGGGGTACTTAAATATCTAAAAGGTTTGGTGCCTGCCGGTATGCCGGTATGGATTATTCCTGTTATGGTATTAATTGAGCTTATGGGGCTTTTCACGAAACCTTTTGCATTGTGTGTTCGTCTTTTTGCTAATATGGTAGCGGGGCATATTGTTATTTTTTCATTGATAGGGCTTATTTTTATTTTACATACTATTTATGTAGCCCCGGTATCCGTTGGATTTGTTTTATTCATTGAATTACTTGAACTTTTAGTTGCTGCAATTCAAGCTTATGTGTTTACTATGTTGACTGCTCTTTTTATTGGAATGGCTAAGCATAGTGAGCATTAATTTTCATTTATTATAAATATAAAATTCTAAGGAGATAAAAATGGAATTAGGTTTAGGTTGGTTAAGTGCCGGTATAGGTGCTGGTCTTGTTGTAATCGGCGCCGCTTTGGGAATTGGTAAACTTGCAGGTTCTGCATTGGAAGCAATGGGAAGACAGCCTGAAGCAATTTCACCTATAAGAACTTCAATGATTATTGCCGCTGCTCTTATAGAAGGTGTTGCATTTTTCGGACTTGTTATCTGTATTTTACTTGCTACCCACGCAAAATAATTGTTAAATATGCAGGCTTATATTCTGCTGATTTTTAAAGCTTAATAGGAAATGAAATTATGCTTACCGGTTTTTATTTATCGGCTCTTGCTTTAGCTTCCGAAGGAGGAGGCAGTTTAATTGATGTTAACCCGGGAGTTGCTGTTTGGACTCTGGTCACTTTTGTGGTCCTTTTGGTTGTTTTGAAAAAATTTGCTTGGAAACCAATATTAACAGCTTTGGAACAACGTGAGAATGCTATCCGCGAATCACTTGAGAAAGCGGAAAAAGCCAAAGAAGACGCTCAGAAAGTACTGGATCAAAATCAGGTTAATCTTGCTAAGGCAGAAGAAGAATCCAAACAAATTTTAAATCAAAGCAGGGCTTATGCCGAAAAATTAAAAGAGCAGATTGTTCAGGAAAGCAAGATACAGGCTAAAAAATTGATTGAAGAAGCTGCTGCCGAAATTGAACGCAAAAAAGATGCCGCTTTCGATGAATTGAAAAGCCAGGTGGTTGAAATTGCTATTAATGCTGCGGAAAAGATTTTGAGAGAAAACCTGGATAAAGAAACTCAGACAAAAATTGTCAATAAATATATTGGCGAGATCACTAAGAATTAATTTATGAGCGAGTATAAAGTATCAAAGAGATATGCGATTTCACTACTGGAATCAGCTGGTGAGAAAAAACTGGTTGATGCTGTATATGCCGATATGGAGCTGATTGCATCAACGCTGGGAGCTAATAAAGAATTGATACATGTCCTCTCAAGCCCGGTTATTAAGCAGGGTGTTAAGCTGACAATTTTGGAAGAAATATTTAAATCAAGAGTAAAACCGGATACAATAGTTTTTTTAAAATTTCTTATAGAAAAGAATAGGGAAAATCTTCTTGAAAACATTGCAAGAATTTTCTTGGAACTAAAAGACGAACAAGACGGAATTGTTAACGTGGAAGTTAGAGCCCCGGAATCTTTTACTGGAGATCAACTTGAAAAATTTAAGGGTAACCTGGAAAAAACTTTAAATAAGAAGGTTAGGTTAAATTTAAAAATCGATTCCGAAATAATAGGCGGTTTTGTTGCAAAAGTCGGCGATACCGTATTTGATGCGTCACTTAAACATCAGTTGGAATTGCTTAAAAAGCAATTATTAAAGGGTGGGGCGTCACTTAATTAAAATGAATTTTTGAAGGGAATCAAAATGGCTGAAGTTAGACCGGATGAAATTTCGGCAATCTTAAGAAAACAATTATCTGGCTTCGAGAACGAAGTTGATATCTATGATGTAGGTACTGTCCTTTCAGTAGGTGATGGTATTGCGCGGGTATATGGCTTATCTAAAGTAATGACCGGTGAATTGATTGAGTTTCCTAATGATGTATTTGGAATGGTCCTTAATCTTGAAGAAGACAGCGTAGGCTGCGTTCTTTTCGGTGAATCTACCCTTGTAAAAGAAGGCGATACGGTTAAAAGAACTAAACGTGTTGCTTCCATACCTGTGGGCGATGAAATGCTTGGTAGAGTTATAAATCCTCTCGGTATTCCTATCGACGGTAAGGGCCCGATAAATACTGATAAAGTTTTACCTGTTGAAAGAAAGGCGCTTGGTGTAATCCAAAGACAGCCCGTAAAAGAGCCGATCCAAACCGGTATTAAAGCAATTGACGGAATGATTCCGATTGGACGCGGGCAAAGAGAGCTTATAATCGGCGACCGTCAAACAGGTAAGACTGCCGTTGCTGTCGATACTATTATTAATCAAAAGTATACTCATTCGGAAGAAGCGAAAAAGCTTGGTATTACACCGGTTTTTTGTATTTATGTTGCAATTGGGCAGAAGAGCTCCACAGTTGTTCAAGTTGTTTCAAAACTTCAGGAACTTGGCGCTATGGATTATACCATAGTGGTTTCAGCATCTGCGTCCGAACCGGCGCCGCTTCAATATATTGCGCCCTATTCCGGAGCTACTTTGGGCGAACACTTTAGAGATAACGGGAAACATGCTCTTGTTGTATATGACGATTTATCAAAACAAGCTGCCGCTTACCGTGAACTCTCTTTGCTTTTAAGAAGGCCTCCGGGACGTGAAGCTTACCCTGGTGATGTATTTTATTTACATTCAAGATTACTCGAAAGAGCCTCAAAACTTAGTGAAGATCTTGGCGGTGGAAGTTTAACTGCTCTTCCTATAATCGAAACTCAGCAAGGTGACGTTTCAGCATATATTCCTACAAATGTTATCTCAATTACCGACGGTCAGATTTATCTCGAATCTAATTTGTTTAATGCCGGTGTACGACCTGCTATTAATGTAGGTATTTCTGTTTCCCGTGTTGGTGGTAATGCCCAAATTAAAGCTATGAAAAAAGTTGCAGGAAGCTTAAAACTTGATCTGGCACAATTCAGAGAATTAGAAGCTTTTGCTAAATTTGGTTCTGATCTTGATAAATCTACTCAAAAAACTATTTCAAGAGGTTCAAGATTAGTTGAGCTGTTAAAACAGGGACAGTATTCGCCTATGCCGGTTGAAAAGCAAGTAGTAAGTATTTATCTTGGTACAAATGGTCTTTTTGATGATGTTCCAATCCATGAGGTAAAAAGATTTGAGAAGGAAATACTGGATTACATTGAAGTAAACTATAATAATATTTACGAATCGATAAAAAAAGACAAACAGTTAAGTGATGAAGCAATAACCGGTATAAAGAAAGCTGCACAGGAAATGTTAGCAACATTTAAAGCTAACACTTGATTTTACGGATATAAAACATGGCGACATTAAGGGACATAAAAAGAAGAATAAGAGGCGTTCAAAGTACTCAGCAGATAACAAAAGCTATGAAGATGGTTGCTGCTGCCAAATTAAGACGGGCACAGGAAAAAATTATTAATGCCCGCCCTTATGCCCGTGAAATTTTCGTCATGTTTTCTCATCTGATAACAGAAAATGATTTAGCTGCTAATCCCTATCTTAAACCCCGCCAGGTTAAAAAGGTAGCTTTGGTAGTAGTAACTGCAGACAGAGGGCTCTGCGGTGCGTTCAATTCCAATATTATAAAAGAAGCTGCCCGTTATATTGAAGAAGAACTTTTGCCTAATCAAATGGAAGCTAATATCTTTTGCATTGGCAAAAAAGGAACCGAATTTTTTACTAAAAGAGAGTTTAATGTAGCCTATAAAAAACAAGGTCTGTTCTCATCCTTGCAATTTGAATCCGTACTTGAAATTGCAAATGAATTAATTAATGGCTATCTGCTCGGCACCTATGATAAGGTAGTTATTATCTATAACGAATTTAAATCCATTATTCAGCAGAGAATTATAGTTGAACAATTCCTGCCGGTACCGGTTGATAAAAATAATAGTAAAGACAAGCCAATTTCACCAAATTATATTTATGAACCGGATCAGCAATATATATTTAATTATCTGCTTCCTAAACATCTTAAAGCGCAATTATGGAGAATCTTGCTTGAGTCTAATGCAGCAGGATTGGGCGCCCAGATGACTGCTATGGATAATGCCACAACAAATGCCAGAGAATTAATTCGTGCTCTGCAATTGAAATTTAATAAGGAAAGGCAAGCTGCCATCACCAGCGAAATTCTTGAAATCGTTTCCGGTGCTAATGCTTTGAAGGGTGGTTAACCCGCTTGTACTCTTTCTTTTGCTCTTATTCTTAATCCGGTCTTCGTTATAAAGGTAAAAGAGTTGGATTTAGATCAAGGGCAAGCTAAAAAATAAGATTTTGATGGGAAAAAGTTGTAGATTATGTTAGAAGAATTATCTCTTAAACTCGAAACGGCATTAAATAAAATCCGGGGTCAGGGTAAACTGACTGAAAAAAATATTGCCGATTCTTTAAGAGAAATCCGGCGTGTTCTTTTAGATGCTGATGTAAATTATAAAGTCGCTAAAGAGTTTATCGAAAACGTTCAAATAAAAGCTCTTGGTAAGGAAGTAATTGTTTCAATTACACCCGGTCAACTAATTACTAAAATAATTTACGATGAATTAACCCAACTCTTAGGCGGAACCCATAATGAGATTAAAATTAATGGTTCCGGTATTACAACAATCATGGTTGTTGGGCTTCAAGGTTCCGGTAAAACAACTTTTTGTGCAAAACTGGCTAAGAAGCTGAAAGATAGTAACAGGAAAGTTCTTCTTGCGGCTGCAGATGTTTATAGACCTGCTGCTATAGAACAGTTAAAAATACTGGGTGAGCAGATTGGCGTAACGGTTTTTTCCCTGGAAGAAAAAAATGCCAGGAAAGTTGCTGCTGATTCGCTTTTATTTGCACAAGAAAAAAACTTTGATACGGTTATAATTGATACTGCTGGCCGTTTGCACGTTGATGAAGAAATGATGACGGAAGCTGCAGATATTAAAGAACTTGTTAATCCCACCGAGTCGCTTTTTGTTGTTGACTCGATGACTGGTCAGGACGCTGTTAATTCAGCAAAGGCATTTAATGAAATAGTCATCTATGACGGAATAGTTCTTACTAAATTTGATGGCGATGCAAGAGGTGGCGCTGCTCTTTCGATACGATCCGTTACCGGTAAACCAATAAAATTTATAAGTAACGGCGAAAAGTTAAATGCTTTGGAAACGTTTTATCCTGAAAGACTTGCGTCCAGAATTCTCGGTAAAGGAGATGTAGTTTCTTTAGTTGAGAAAGCTCAGGAAAGTTTTGATCAGCTTGATGCGGAAAGGCTTGAAGAAAAATTAAAAAAAAATAAATTTGATTTTGATGATTTTCTTAAGCAAATTAAAGCAATCAAGAAAATGGGCTCTTTGACGTCGCTGCTGGGAATGATTCCAGGGCTAAATTCTCAGCTTAAAAACGCAAAAGTTGATGATAATGCGCTCATGAAAGTTGAAGCAATAATAAATTCAATGACATTGCTGGAACGTTCAACGCCGAAAATTTTAAATGGAAATAGGCGTAAGCGAATTGCAAGAGGCAGTGGTACCACCATACAAGATGTGAACCGGCTGATAAAGCAATTCGGCGAAATGCAAAAAATGATAGGTAGATTTTCAAAAAGCGGCTTTAATGATTCCTTTTTGAATAATATAAAAATTAATTGATTGAAATAGTTTAATATTTGGAGGTTCAAAAAACTTGGCTGTAAAGTTAAGACTTAGACGAATTGGAAAAAAGAAACAACCTGTATATAAAGTTGTTGCTGCAGATTCCAGGTCGCCTCGTGACGGAAAATTTCTTGAAGCAATTGGATTATATAATCCTTTAACGGACCCGCTGACATTTGAGATAAAGGAAGACAGGGCTCTGTATTGGTTAAATGTTGGCGCTCAACCAACCGATACTGTAAAAAGCCTTTTAAGCCAGAAAGGGATTATCTTAAAGAGAGAATTGCAACGCAGAGGTTTGACGGAAGATAAGATTCAGGAAGAGTTTGATAACTGGGTAAAAATAAGAGAAGCAAAAGTAAAAACCAGATCTTCTCGGAAAAAAAGCAAGACTAAAGCCGATTCACAAGAAAAGGCTGGCAAAGAGGAAGTAGAAAATATAGAGACAGGTACAGCAGAGGTAAAGGGCGCTGCTTCTGATAAAGAAACTGCTGAATAAGAATAAATATTAATTTTTGTTCCGCGTTTTTTCTGTACATTATTTCTTAAAGCTCCCGTGCTGTAATATAGGAGGCCTCTTTCTATGAAAGAATTCATTGAATATATCGCAAAACATTTAGTGGATTTTCCCGATGATGTATCGGTGGAAGAAAAAAAGGAGGAAGAGAATAAAATAGTTCTTTCTCTAAAAGTAAAACCCGATGAGATTGGGAAGGTTATTGGGAAGCAGGGTAAAACAGCTCAGGCTATGAGAACGCTGTTGACTGCCGTTGCTGCTAAAGAAGGAAAGAGAGTCATTTTAGAAATATTGGACTAAGGAGTATTCCCTTTTTCTATTGTGAATGAATATTTTTTGATTGCTAAAATTGTCTCGGTTTACGAAAAACCCCGCATTATGCAGGGCAAATCTGCTTTTGGATCAGCGAGAGAAGGTTTCGTTAAAATTTTTTCTTATTCTGATTTCCCTGAAAGATTTTTTAATCTTAAAAGGGTTTATATCGAGTTCTTTGATGAAAAGAAAGAATTTTATATAGAGAGAGTTGAAAAAATAAAGGATTTTTTTTTACTAAAGTTTAAAAATTTCGATACTAATAACGATGCAAATGTACTTGTCGGTAAAGAAATTTTTGTCGATAATGAAAACTTAGTAAAACTGCCGGATAATTATTTCTTTGTTCATGATCTGATAAGCAGTAGTGTGTTTAGAAATAATAAATTTTTTGGCAAAATTAAAGATGTTCTTTCATATCCTGCTAATGACGTTTATGTAATTGAAAATAGCGGAGAGGAAATTTTAATCCCGGCTATTCCGGATTATATAGAAAGCTTTGATCCGGAAAAGAAAATATTGGTACTAAAACCGGGAGATGATTTGTACGAAAATGATGAGGATTGATATTATTTCCGCGGTGCCCGATCTCTTGGTTAGCCCGCTTAATACAAGTATTATTAAGAGAGCGCAGGATAAAGGGAAGGTTATAATTTCTATACATAATCTTAGGAATTATGCGTTTAATAAACATAAACAGATAGACGATAAACCTTTTGGAGGCGGTGCGGGTATGGTTCTTAAACCTGAACCGTTCTTTGAATGTATTGAAAAGCTTTTTCAAGAGAGAAAGTACGATCACGTAATATTCACAACGCCTAAAGGCAGAATTTTTAATCAAAAAGAAGCAAATAGGCTCTCTCTTGCTGAAAATATTTTATTTGTCGCAGGTCATTATAAAGAAATAGACGACCGTGTACGGGAAAAATTTGCAACTGAAGAAATTTCAATAGGAAATTTTGTACTTACCGGTGGCGAGCTTCCGGCATTAATGATCGTTGATGCCGTTATCAGGCTTATTCCGGGTGTTCTTAATGATAGTGAATCTGCTCTTGATGATTCATTCCAGGACGGTGAAAAAATAGAAGCTCCATTCTATACAAGACCGGCTGAGTATCGTGGTATGAAAGTTCCCGGTGTGCTTTTGTCCGGTAATGAAAAAGAAATAAAAAAGTGGAAAGAAGAACAATCGAAAACATTAACTGAGAAGTGGAGAAATTATAATAATTAGCGGAGAATACAATGATTGATTTAAATAACATATTACCCGATCAAATAAAAACAGATTTGCCCGTATTTAATCCTGGCGACCATATCCGGGTTCATGTAAGGGTTATTGAAGGGGATAAGGAGAGATTACAGCCTTTTGAAGGCGATGTTATAAACATCAGAGGCGCAGGTATAAATAAAACATTTACCGTTAGAAAAATTTCAAGCGGCGTTGGAGTGGAAAGAATTTTTCCTTTTAATTCACCTAAGATAGCAAAAATTGAACTGCTCAAAGAAGGTAATGTCAGAAGAGCTAAACTTTATTACCTGCGTAACCTTTCGGGTAAAGCTGCAAGAATTAAATCAAAAAGCTAGATCGAATTTTTTATTAAATTCTTTTTAATTAAGGGCATATTAATGCCCTTAATTTTTTTTCTGCCGTTTGTAACAGAATATTGTTCGTGTTGGTAAAATGAAAATACTATTCCCTCAAAATATTTTTTCGAGACTAATTGCGGATAGTTTACCTGCGCAAATAAAAGATAATATCAAGTTCCTTTCTTCCGCGCTATTAACTTCAGAATTAATAAAATCAGATGAAACCGTTGGATTAATACCTACAATAGATATTATTAAGCATAGTGAACTTTTTATTTCAAAAGATTTCGGCTTGTCTTTTGAAGGGTCTTTGTGTAATTCATATTTCTATTTTAGTGATTCCCGCCGGCAGCTAAAAGAGATCAGTTTATTTGGAGATGTATCTTCCG
>Ga0116130_1000890_pt1 | contig 17885 bp, 16 predicted proteins | sample June2015DPH_17_5_FD_89733 | JGI IMG/M metagenome (GOLD analysis project Ga0116130, IMG submission 89733) | Peatland microbial communities from SPRUCE experiment site at the Marcell Experimental Forest, Minnesota, USA - June2015DPH_17_40 | ecosystem: Environmental > Terrestrial > Soil > Wetlands...
AAGGCGCGCATGGCCAGGTCTCCGTCCTCACCTGCCTTGAATCGCGAGCCGGCCCCCAACATCTCGTCAAAGCCGCTCAGCGACTGCCAAACACTTTGCCGCACGGCCATGCAGGCGCCTAGTCCCTCCACGCGGTGCTTGTCCCGGATGCCTCGGGCGAGAAACGGCGTCTGCCGGATGTATGCCGGAATCGAGCCCACAGCGGGGTCGTGGGGAGCGGGCAGAACATTGCCGAACACAATCCCGATTCGGTCGTCCACGGCGAATGCGGCTTCGAACTGGCGGAGCCAGTCGGTTGGAACCGTGCAGTCGTCGTCGGTCATCAGCACGAGAGCGCCGTGCGCCTCGCGGATCCCGGCGTTCAGTCCCGCCGAGCGGCCTCTGGTTGCACTTCGCAGGAAGCGTACGCGTGGGTCGCTCGAGAATCGATCGAGCGAAGATTCCGTAAGGTTGTCGTCAGTCTGGTCGACGACGACAACTTCAAAATCCGGATGGTCATTCTGCAGGATCGTGCGAACGGCGTTCTGCATGACACTGGCACGGCCGCGCGTGGACATGACTACCGAGATGCGGGTGCGCTCCTTCGTCATGCAATTGTCTTCGGGCTTGGACGATTCGGCGCGACCGGCTTTCGCGCCGTTTTTCTCTGGATCGCATCCAGGAAGACCGAGATCTTGCTCCGAATCTTGCGTGGAACCAACCAGATCAGAAAATGCGCCAGGAAATCGACGGGTCGAGGTTTGCCATTTACAAACGCCTCCCACGGCAGCAACCAGAAAGCCTTCCAACTCTTGCCCCGCGCCGCCGTGGAACTCGCCCAGATCATCAGGAACGATGCGTAGGCGCGAGGTGTCACGAGCCCCCGATTCGCTTCGATCCAGCCGAGCGAATACCGCCAATCGGACGTATTGCTGATCCTGGGACGATTGGTCTCAATATGCCAAATGGCCCAAGGCTCCGGATCCGCCACAAACACGACCCTCACCCCTTCGATGGCCGTGGCGCGCAACAACCAATCGACGTCATTGTGCCTTGGCAAGTCCGCTCTAAAGGGAACCCGCAGCATCAGATCTTTCGTGGTCAGAACGGTGGAGGTCAAGATCAGGCCTTCGCCGCCGCGGACGCCCCTTTGGCAGAACAGATACTCGCCGATCGGTTCGTCAATCGCGGGAGTGCGGCGGGGCCAAATCAAATCGCCTTCCGCGCTACGCGCAATCAAGCGGCACGAGACGATGGGGTGGGGAAACGGGCACTGTTCGGCGGTTCGCAATTGGATTTCGAGCTTCCGGGGAAACCACTCATCGTCGTCGTCGAGAAACGCAATCCAACGGCCTCGGGCTTCGACTACGCCCGCATTGCGCGCGCCCGCACACCCGATCCCTGTCGACAGTGCTTTCACTCGCAACCGGGGATCGCCGATCGAACCGAGGGCTTGCAAGGTCTCGGGATCGTGGCCGTCCACAACCACGATGGCTTCGAACTCGCGCATGGTTTGACCGAAGACGCCTTCGAGCGCGCGCAGCACCAGTTGCGGCCGGTGAATCGTGGGAATAATTACGGAGACCAACGGAGTCAAGGCCGCCCCGGCTGAGAGAAGGCCGCTATCCGATTGCCAATCTCCCGGCGCACGCCACGGATGGTGACGAGCGCCTGCTTGACCGCACCCGGCGCACCCCGGCGCGGGTAATTCCCCTGAGTCTCTTTCTCGAAATGGGAATACCGCAAACACCAGTAGGGGCAGTACTCGTCGTCGCAGGGCCGGTCTTCGGGGAACAGATCGAGCCGCCGCTCAAAAATGTTGCCGAGAACCGTTTTCTGGCCGCAACGGAAAATCTTGCCGTCATAGCCGATGGAAACAGACATCCTGCCTGCGGAGCATGGAATGCCGGTAAAATCAGGGACTCCGTCGAGATAATGTCGGTCGAGAAGCGGATTGACCGTGGCGCGAAGTTGGTCGGGCCGCCACGTGCCGTTCCTCGCTATGATTTCGGCTTGCTCGGAGAAGCGGCGGAACTGGGTGCGCTCGGCTTCGGTATAGGCCTGCGGATACCAGCGGCCTTGGTAAGAACCCCGGATCGCCTTCGGAATCAGTGCGACGCCCAGGGCTGTAAATGGCTCCGCTACGCGAGGGAATTGCGCAAAAGCAGAAGGGGTCATGACCAGTGAGGCGAACACCGGGAATCCGCGTTCCAGCAAGGACGTAACATTGGGTAGCAGACTCCGCCAGCCTTTTCGTCGATCGCGTTCCTCCACGTGAACGCCGCAATGGACGTATCGGACGCGCGATGGATCGATGTCCGCTGCGAAATCGCGCACACGATGAGAGGAAAGGTTGGAATTGACGGAGATGAAATGCCGCGATGTGAGCGTCCGGCAAAGCCCGACGAAGTTTGGATGAAAAAATGGCTCACCGCCCGTAAGGTGCAGCAACCAGGTTTTCCCAGTCGAATTGAAGAATTCCAAGTACTGTTCTGGGGAGATACGTCCGACAAGGCGGTGCTCGGTGGAAGCGCGGCAGAAGCAGTAGTCGCAGTCGTAGTTGCAGAGCAGGTTCAGCGTCCAGTCCGCTTCGATGTCGAACGTCATGTTATGAAGGCTTCATTATATCTGAGCCGCGCGCAGCAGGATCTTGCTTCAGGCTCCTAACGGCGGGATCAAGCCGCGGGCATCACCCTCGCGCCCGAGATCAATGTCTTAGCGTTTCTTACAATTGGCCAGTTTTCAGGCGATCGTGCATCGCCGGTTTTGGCTGGTCGCCGAGCGGCTTGGCGCTCCAATGGAATGACCGTACTCGCCATCAAGGACTCAAGGTCTTCTTGACGGCCGCCGAGGTGCTGTCCTTTCCATCCGCTGAGTGGTTGGAGACGGTAATCGACACTTCGCCTTTGTCCGTGTCATTCAGCCCGGCCCGCAATTGAGTGGTGCTGACGAACTCCGTGGTTTTCGCTGGCGTACCGTTGATCAGCACCTTGGAGCAGTCTTTCACGAAACCGGTGCCTACCAACATGATAGTGCGGCCAGTTTGCTGCACATCCGTGACAACCGGCGTTAGTATAACTGCCTTGTTCGTTTCCAGCGGGTCCCTACCCTTATCGGCAGGCTTGAACAACGCGTCGAAGATCTCGCCTATCTTCACGCAGGCTTGCTCTTCGTATAGACCGATTAATCCGGAAATCACGCCGATCTTCACGAGATTGCCGGTGTCCGTGCCGGCAGCCGAAATGTACCCGCCGGCAAGGAGAAAGTACCCAATAACGGCCAAAGCGGAGCCGATCGGGGCGCGAAGGAAGTACCACCACGTCCAACTACTCGAGAACTGCCGGTTTCCCGCGAAGGCAACAAAGGACGAAGCCGCGTGAATGTAGCTGCCCAATGCTCCCATGATCATGACGAATAAGATGAGGAGCCTGGTCAGATAGCCGAAGCCGAAGTCCTGAGGATCGTTGGACAGATAAACACTCGCGGCTGCCGAGTCGCACTGATTGCTAACGATCACTGACACCCGTTGCGGTTGGCTGACAGTGGCGGGAGCCTCGTAAGAGCCTTTCTCATCCACTTTGCCCAGGGAGGGCGGCACGACCGACCAGCCGCTAACGCCGCAGGGCGACGATGCTTCCGCAGGTTTGGCGGCCGGGGGCGCAGCGGCCGGCGTTGCTTCGGCATTCGCGAGGTTGGTGGCCGGTTCCGTGGGCACGACGGTAAACGTCTGCTTCCCGAGCGGACGCAGAAGTGTGCTGGATGGACTAATGGTGAGGGTCTTCTTGCGGAGAAAAATCGTCGCGGATCCCGCCGTCTTCCCCTCGACCACCCCCGAAAGCGTGACAGCCTGGTCGGGAGCGTCATCCGGCGCGCGGTACAGCCCTCCGGTCGAAATGGTGCCTACATTGGGGCTGAGCGACCAGGCAACCGAGGTCAGGTTGCTCGCTGCCTCTGGCCCGGTAACGTCAAACTGTTGCGTATCTTTGGCCTTCAGCGTCACCACGGAGGGGTTGACTGCGGACAAGGGAGCAAACGAGCGCAACTTGGGCCAGATTGTCAACATTCCCCAAACGAGGAAGCCGGCCGTCAGCAACCAGAACAGCCCTATAACCGCACTCCAGAAGGAGGAAGCGGAGAGTTCGATCCTGGCGGCCGCAGGCTTGACATTCTCATCGGCGCTTCTAGCCAGAAAGAATACGCTTCGAGTGCGAACAGTCCAACGCGGAGCTTGATAGTAACCCTCCGTGTGGAAGCCGTCGCGGCGCTTCTCATTGGTTACCAGTTGCCAGGTTACACGTTGGCCGGGCGGGTCGATCACGAAGAGCTGAGATTGTGCAGGGTTGAGCGAGACCGAATCCGGAGTTATTGTCAGAACCGTTGGATTCGCCGGAGGACTTCCGCCAGGTGCCGCTGGCGGGGCGTCGGGCGGAATAACAGGCTCGGCCGCGGGCGGGGCCGAGGAAACCGGTGCGCCGCTATCTTCGGGCATGCGATGTCCTTTCTGGGCGGTTTAGATTATCTCAGATAAGTATTCCTGGTGCAATCGGTAATTCAAATCGGCCAGACCGCCTCGGACCGCCGGGCCGCAACCTGATTCTTCGCAATCTAATGCGTTGCAATTCCTGTCCCACTTCAGGTTGCAACTCATCCAATCCCTCGTAGAATTACTATAGAGTATACATGTCCCGATTCGTCGCCGATGGTCCGGCTGAATTGGGGGCGCGGGACTTGGAGTGCCCGCCTCCCCGGCGATTCGCCGGATGGTGGCTTGCGTTGCGCCGCCGGCCCGGAAGCGCCGCATTTCCCGTATCGAGGTCCCCGATTACGATAAGACTTTGCACATCTGCCGTTGTTCGCGACGGCCCTATTCCTTGCTGGCATCGTGGACGAGGACACCGACAACTTCGAACGGAGCGTGGCTGGGTATCTCAAGCCCGCGGATTCCCGCGAACTGCGAGGCAATCGTTGCGTCACTAAACAGGCCGACATCGTTCAGCGCTCCTCCAAAGCGTGCCCGCAGCTGTGACCAAAGCGGTTCTTTGTACCCGCAGCCTTTGAGCCCGCTACATAGTCCATTCAACTCGGCTACGTCGAAGCCCAGGAACCGCCACCCACGCAAAAGAAGGTCCTCCTCCCTGAGTGCCACGGCAAAATGGTCAGCCCAATGGTCCTCGGACAGTGCAGCGGCGGTCTCTCCACTGATCGTCAGGCACACCGATGTGAAGCCGACCGTCGCAATACCGTGTTCGTGCAAAGCTCCGAGAAGCCGGTCAGGGTCATTTAGCAGCCCGAGTGGATAGGCGCTTAGATCACCCCGGTAGAAGTCGGATATTTCCTCGGGCGTGGGCCAAACCCCCGCGTCTGCGCTGATCCGGCTCCGATTCAGCGGCACAAGCCACTGGTCGGTCAGAGAGGGATCCTCTGGAAGCGACTCGGCTGGCACGCGCAGATCAAATCCCGCACTAATATGTCTCGTCACATTGCGCCTCGAATAACCCGGAGCTACTTACATTAGTCACCCACAGCTAACTCTGGAATGCGGCATAAAACACTCGGGCCTGTCGATCCCAGCCGTGATGAAGATGACCCCTATCTGCTTCTTCACACTCCGTCCCCCGGGGGCCCCCCGGCCGCGATTGTGCGTGCCTCCTCGCCGATTCTCTCGCGGAAAGCCTCTCGGAGTGGCTCAGCCCCGAGCGCCGCCATGCCCATATCGCTGAGAAACGGTGCGGTGATATCCATGCTGATCGTCACCAAGCAGTCGACGTGGATGCGGTTTTGCGGCCAGAGTGAGATGAGATCCGTCATATATGCTCCCCGGAAATCCCGGGTTAATCTGATCTTGATTCCCCCCACCATTCTCCCGCGGAACTGTGTCCCGCAGGGCTCGACCCCATCCGTCGAAAACCCAATGGGGGTGAGAAACGGGGCGTCGATTTCCGCGCTGGCTGTTCTGCGGCCACAAGGATGCGAGATGCGTCGTCCGGTCCCGGATTAGGCGCGACTCTCGCATCATCCATTTCGCGGCAGCAGCACGGATCGTAAGTATACGTGGGTACGTCCCCAGAGGAGTTCACCGAGCCGTTCGGGATCGACTGATTCTCCACATTCCAGATGTTCGTCTGATTCACACTCGCGCCCAGCCAGTTGCCGTTGGCATCAAAACCATTGTCGCCGATCATCCTGGCTTGGTTGGTGGCGGAATTCACCTGCGGATACACCTGCGGCGCCGCCCCTTGGGTCGCCACCTTCGAGGTCAAGTTGCCAAAGTCATCATAGCTGTACGAGTCGCCCCATAATCGGGCCGCCGCTATTCGTGGTTGCCGCCGCTAGCGAAATTTCGGAGCGCCAATTACACATTTCTAATTGGTCTTCACCGGTCACGCCGCCTCGCGAAAAATCTTCGTCCCTGTTTTCATGGGCCTGCGCCGGTTCGGCCGCACTGCCCGGCAGCCCGCCGGGTTACTCTGAAATCAAAAAAGAGCTGCTCGCTCGCCAAGACGCAGCACGTTTCGAGGCCACGTCCGGTGCCTAGCCGCCTTGCAGGAGACATTGAAACCGGGTCACGTGGTGCAACGTTCGAATAGGCGGTCACAGAGGCTTGTACTCTCCTCCACGAGAGGAGTCAAAAATGGGTTCGATCATTCCCACAAAAAATGCCCGTTTTTCTTATTTTCAATGAGTTAGCCCAAGAAAAGTGGGCCCGATCATTCCCACGCCGGAAGAACCGGCGACTGAAGGAGGGAAAACCCGCCCGTCCTGTGGTAACTTCAGATCATGCGCTGGTCCTTTCTGGCAACCGCGCTGCTAATAGCGTCGGGCCTCACATATTCGCTGCGCGCCGGCGACCCGGATCGCGACTTTTCCGGGAAATGGGTGCTGGACCCGGCCTCGAGTGACCTTCGTTCGCTCGGCCAGGTCGAGTCGTCTCTCACCGTCTCGCAAAGCGCACTCGCCATCCTGTGTTCCACGGGACCTTTGGGGTGGTCGTATGCGCTCGATGGCAGCGAGACTCGAAAGCGCATCGGCGACGAATCCTGGAACTCCGTCACTAAGTGGGAAGGCGCGGCGCTGCTCGTCAACACGCTGGTTTCCGGCCCGCGCGATTACACCGTGATGGACCGCTGGGAGCTCTCGCGCGACCATAGCACGCTGACGATTACCCGGCAGGTGGTTCGCGCCGGCGGGGAAACCGAAGGCCGGCTGGTGTTCCGGCGCGAAGGCGAGCCGGTGGCGGCCGCTCGCCCGCCGGTCGCCGGCACCGCACCCGTAACCGCGTTGCGCCCATCCGAACCGGACGCCGACCTGCCGCAACCGGCGCTGGCGAAGAGACCCGAGCCGGGCGTGCCGCCCGACATCACGGTTCCCAAGGGGACACGCGTCCTGCTGGCGCTGATCGGTGAAGTGAGTACGAAGTACGCCAAGGAGGGCGACCGCGTCTATCTGCGGACGGACGCTCCGGTCGCCGCCAATGGGCGGGTGGTGATACCGCGCTGGAGCGACGTCTCCGGCACCATCACCCGAGCCAAGCCGGCCGGCCGCGTCTCCGGCAAGGGCGAGTTATACATCCGGTTCGACTCGCTGATTCTGCCTAACGGCGTATCGCGCGACTTTCACGCGCGGCCGCCGGGAGACGAGGGCAAAGTCGAGGGCAAGGGCAAGTCCGCTGACGGCCGCACCGTGATGGAGGGAGCCGGCATGGGCGCGGGGATTGGCGCCATCACCCGGGGACTGGCTGGCGCCGGAGTTGGCGGCGCGGCCGGCGCTCTGGTCGGGGTCCTGGTCTCCCGCGATCAGAACGTGACGCTGCGCCAGGGCACCCATATCGAAATGGTGCTCGACCGCGACCTCGTGTTTCATCCCGACGAGCTTCGCTCGACGCGTTGAGTGCGCTCCACTCGCCGAGCGGCAATCGGCAAAGCGCCCCCATCACTCCGCGGCTCTTTTGGCGGAGCTTGGCGCACCCATCCTTTGTGTCGGGAAGCCGATGATGGCGCCGACGACGAAGCCGGGCATCATGATTTCCAGGTAGGGATGCCTGCCATTCACCGTATCCGTAGCCGCCACCAGAAAGGCAAACAACAGCCCCAAGGCTCCGCCCACCACGACCCCCCATTTCGTCGACTGAACTTTGCGAGCGAACCAGCCGCTCAGCAGGCCCACCACCATGCCCTTGATGGACGACCCCACCATGATGCCGCCGATCATCGACCGCACCTCAGGGTAAAACCACGCCGTGGCGCCGTCCAAGGCTCCGAAAATCAATCCAAACAGCAGCCCGACCAGAATTTTGTTCATCGTTGACTCCTCTCACCATGGAATTCCACGTCGGCGGCAATTCCTTTAAAGATTTCGCAACAAAAACAGCAGGAGCTTGACACTGACATACGCCGCGAGCAGCCATAGCAGAACGGCATTGCGCGATCCGAACCGGCGCCAGCGATACCATAGGGGTTCCGGCCAGGCCTCCACGGCCAGCCCATCCTGAAAGCGCTCGATATCGGCCAGCATGGCCGAAGCATCGGTGTAACGCGCGGCCGGGTCCGTGCTCATGGCCTTGGCGGCGATGGCGCGGAGTGCCGGCGCCGCCGACGCGGGCAGTACGAACGCGAGCATCCCGCCCAGCGCGTAGATGTCGGAGCGCCGGTCCAGGACGGCCTCCGGCGCGCGAAACGCGGCGGTGCCCGCCACGGCGTCCACGCCCCAATCCATCACGTAGACCTCGCCAAACGCGCCGACCATGACGTTCTGCGGCTTGAGGTCGCGATGAATCGCTCCGCGCGCATGCGCGAACGCCAGCACCTCGCCCACGCGGCGGATCACGCGCAAACGCTCGGCCAGCGACGGACCCCCGCCGAGGTAGCCGTCGAGACGCGCGCCGGCCACCAGCTTCATCGCATAGAAGATGCGTCCGTCGGGGAGTGTGCCGGCCTCATAGATGGGAACGATGCCAGGATGTTCCAGCCGCGCGATCAGTTGCGCTTCGCCGGCCAGTGCGGACTCCAGGACCTTGAGGGCCACCTGGCGATCGAGTTGGCGGTCGCGCGCCCTGTAGACCACGCCCAACCCGCCGCGGCCGATCTCACTCTCCAGTTCGTAGCGGGTTCCCGTGAGATCGGGAAGCGCCGCCACGTTCCGCAAATATCAACCGATCATAACCTTTCGATGGGCGGGAGGGGGCGAACAGCGGATCTCTGGGCGCGCGCTGTATCCCTCGGTAGTTTCCACATTTGCGGAGAGGAAAAAACACCGGCGGCAAAGACCGCCGGCGCTACGGCTACGGCGGTGCGGTTCTTCGTAGCGCCGGCGGTCTTTGCCGCCGGTTCTTTTGCGAGCCACGTCGGCGAGCGAAAAACATCTCCGCCTGCCGGGAGCCCTGACTACGCTACTGCGCGCCGTCCGGTTCGGTCCGCAGCCCTTCGACCGTAAGGAGCACCAGGTCGACGCGCCGGTTGTGGGCGCGGCCCTCGTCGGTATCGTTGGTATCCGCGGCGGCGTTCTCGGCATATCCGGCGACGGCCATCCGGGTGCGCGGAATCTGGTAACGGCTCGCCAGAATTTCCAGCATGGCGATGGCGCGAGCCGACGAAAGCTCCCAGTTGCTGCGGAAGCGCGAGTTGTGAATAGGGACCGAATCGGTGTGCCCTTCCAGTCGCACCGGGTTGGGCAGGCCCTGAATCACGTCGGCGATTTTCTCCAGGGCCGCAAAGCTGGAAGGCGATACCATGTCCTCTCCGGAAGCGAAGAACCCCGATTCGCGCAGGCTGATCACCAGGCCCCGCGCTTCCAGTTTGAGCCCCACCTTGCCGGCCCGCAGTTCCGTGTCCAGCACCCGGCTGAGTGTCGCCGCCGACCGGGTCAAATCCACCGGGCCGGCCCGCGCCGAAACCGGCAACGCCTCGAACGCATCCGGCTGCACGTGCTTGTCCCTGTCATGGCGGCCGCGCCCCAACACATTCAGGATCGCGTCGCTGATCTGCCCGTGCGCCAGCGCCTCCCGCACCGACGCCGACACCGCCCTGGCCTTGCCCTTGTCGGCTTCGGTGGAGGCAAACATCACGACAAAAAAGGCGAAGAGCAAAGTGACGAAATCGGCGTAAGAAACCATCCAGCGTTCGTGATTCTCAACCGGATGGGCGGTTCTGCGGATCATCGGCGTCTCGCTTTCGGTGGCCGGCGTTCCGGCGCCGGGGGACTGGCCGGGACCGGGCGAGCGGCGACGGGCTTGGGCTGCTCGCGGCGCGGGTCGAAGGATTCCAGCTTGAGACGGATGAGCGTCGGGTTGAGGCCCTCGACGATGGCCGCCACGCCCTCCAGAACCATTTCCTCGATGGCAATGGCCTCGCGCAGCTTGGCGCGTAACTTGCTGGCGGCCGGCAGGAAGAATATGTTCGCCGAGCCCACCCCATACACCGTGGCGACAAACGCTACGGCGATTCCATGGCCGACCTCCTTCATGTCCTCCAAATGCTTCATCACCTGAATCAGACCCATCACCGCGCCGATAATCCCGATGGTCGGGGCGTAGCCGCCCGCCGATTCCCAGACCCTGGCTTCGGCCTCGTGCGCCTGCTCGTTCTGGACGATGTCGATTTCCATCATTCTCCGCAATTCCTGCAGGTCGGTGCCGTCCACCGCCAGGCTCAGGGCCTTGCGCAGGAAGGGATCGGGTATGGATTCCGCGTCGCTTTCCAGGCTCACGATGCCATCCCGTCGAGCCATGGTGGCGAACCGGATCAGGTTCTCAATCACCACCGAGTGCGGTTCCGAAGAATCGAAGAACACGTCGCCGAGTCTCTTCAACGCGCGCAGCACCACGTGCAGCGGCGTGGTGACCAGAACCGCGCCGAACGTGCCTCCCAGGACGATCATGGCAGCCGTGGTTTGGGCAATGTCCTGGATGCTGCCCCGCTCCAGCAACAGTCCGCCGATGAGCCCCCCCATCGCCAGGCTGATTCCCGCCAGGGTGGATAGGTCCGGACGCCTGGACGCCCGCGTGGCCAGTCTGCGCTGTCCGCCCGGACTGACCGCGACCGGTATGGGGGTAACCTCCGGCGCCTTTTGGGGAGCACTCGCCATGAGCTATCAACTCGCCTGCGAAACAGCCGCTTCCGGCTCATCGTGGCCGGACTCCTCGCGAAGCTCGTGCGGAGCGGCATCCGGGCCGTAGATCCGCCGCCGAAAAGCTACAATCCGGTCGATAACTTCCTCGGCGCTTTCGCGCACCCGCCAAATCTGCCCGTTGGAGAGCGTGATCACCGTGTCTGGCGTTACCTCGATGTGCTCAATCATGTCCGAGTTGAGCACCAATGCGACGCGGTTCAACCGGGTAAGCCAGATCATTAGATTCCACTAGATATATCGGCGGGGAACCAATTTTCATTAATCGACGAGAAGGTCCGGCCGAAAAGGATTTTGGAGCTTGTTCCAGGCAGTCTTCGGAGGCGAACGTGAATCCATCAACCGGCGCGGAACCCCAAACCTTTGTTATCCCTCTCTGGCCAAGATGGGGATATCATGCTCAGGCCGGTTCGCCGGCGCTTTCATCGGCTTTGGGCGAGGAACGCCGGGAAGTTTTCGAATGCGTGTTGAACAGCCTGCGCACACAGCCGGATGATCCCGATGCCCGCGCCGCCTGCCGGTTCCTGTTGCGGCACCTGGCGGCATCGGCTCCCAATTGCTGAGCGGTTTCGAGTATGATGGCTAAATCCTGGAGGAGAAGCCATGAGCCCTGCCACCGCCGCAACTGCCGGCGCTTCGTTCGGCCTTTCCAACATTGGCCAAATCGCCATCACGATCACCAACCTGGAGCGCGCCGTCGCCTTTTACCACGACACGCTGGGATTGAAACCGCTGCTGCAAGTGCCGGGCCTGGCGCTTTTCGATTGCGCCGGCATCCGGCTGATGCTGTCTTGCACGGAGAAACCCGGCGAACATTACGGCTCCATCCTGTACTTCAAGGTGCCGGATATTCAAGCCGCGGCGAGTACCCTGGAGAGCCGCGGCGCGCCGTTCGACCGGCTGCCGCACCTGGTGGCGCGCAGGCCGGATCACGACCTCTGGATGGCCTTCTTCCGCGACCCCGACCGCAACCTGCTCGCCCTGATGAGCGAAGTGCCGCGCGCCGGGGCATAGCTTTCCGATCGCTAAGCCCGCGCCACGGCACTAATGGGACGGATCTCTCATCGCGTCGTTGAGGCCGCGGAAGACGGAATCGTAGTGTCCGCTTTCGGCGGCGAAGCGGAGACGCTTCACGTTTTCGACGCAGATCTCAGTCACGTCAGGCTGGGTCTTCAGGATCTCCATCGCCTCCGCAATGAACCGATCGAGGGGCATCGCGCGAGGGTCGGCGGCCCCGTCCAACAGGTGCGTGGCGACATAAGGAGGGATGAGTTCGAGGACCTCTATCGCAGTCCCCTGGAGCTGGTAGCGAAGCGATTGCGTGTACGAGTGGATCGCGGCCTTGGTTGCGCAATAGGTGGGAGTTGGCGCCATAGGAACAAAGGCCAGCCCCGAGGAGACGTTCATGATGGCGGAGTAAGGCTGCTTTTCGAGCAACGGCAGCAGGGCCGCGGTCAGACGGATGGGACCCAGCAGATTGGTTGTGACGAGGGCTTCCGCATCGGCGGGATCGTCCGCTTGCGCTCTCAGCTTTTCGAAGCGCATGATGCCGGCATTATTGATGAGGACGTTCAACGCCGGGTGTCGCGCCGCCAACTCAGCCGCGAAAGAGCGGATGTTGGCGGGGTCTCCGATGTCGAGCGTAAGCGAGGTCACGCCGGGGTTCGCGGCAGTAGTCTCGTCGAGTGCCTGCTGGCGGCGCCCCGCGATGATGATGTGGTTTCCCAGCGCGTGGAAAGCTTCCGCCAGGCCGCGGCCAATGCCGGAACCGCCGCCCGTGATCAGGATTGTGTTGCCGGTCGTTCTCATGGAGACAAGTTTATTCCAAACCGGCGGCCTCAGTTCACAGCGGGTGCGGGACCCGGCGTTAAAAGCCCAGGAGGCTCGATGCGTGTCAGCCCGTCAGGGCGAAAGAAGCTAGCCCACGGCGTAAGCCGCGGGAAGTGCGCGAGCATAACTAGGTCTTCGACCGGGTGATGTAGTGCTCTATATTGGAGCGCTGCCCCCTAATCGTCACGCCTCCGAACGGGGCCGCGACCATAGGGAGCGGTCCTTTCGATAGAACCGAATCTGCCGGTCGAAGACCTAGGCCCGGAACGGTAAAGTGGGGCAGGCGCTTCCGCCTGCCAACCGATTCTTCGACAGGTTCAGAGTTCCAGCTTGTCCTGGTAGACCATCTCGTCCGGAAGGAAGTCCTGTGTGAACTTCAATTGGCCGACCTCGGCATCGAATTCGACCTTGTCCTTCCGCGTAATCTCGTTGCTGCGCGGGAAAAGATACAGAATCACCGGCCCCTCGTCGTGCATCAGAACTTCCACGCTGGAAGGCTTCATATCCTTCTTGCCCTCGCGTTTGATCGCCGCGCGATTCTTCAACTCCGCGCCCAGGTTGTTGGGGTCGCCATGGATCATGCGGCTGGGCACGCCGTACACCGCGATCGCGTAATGGTCTTCATCCACCGCAGGCGCATTCAGCTCGTGCGCGATCAGTTGCGCCGAACTCATCGGCAGCGCGCTCACCCACCGCAGTGTCAACGCCGGCATCTGGCCGGAATCCGGACTCCCACCGTCATTGGACCCACGCCCCGCGCCGCCCATGCCGTGCCGTCCCATTCCGGGAAGTCCAATGCCTATCCCGCCGATCCCGATGCCAGGCTGTGCCACGCCAGCCCGCGACTGCCCGAGCTTGCCCGATCCATCCGGCGTCGGCGTCACGGTCTTCGCCCACGGCGACTCCGTGAGCACCTGCCGCGCTTCCTCCACGGTCCATTCCGCGATCAGCTTGTCCTTCCAGACCTGCGCCCCGGCCGGCATTGCCGCGCCGCCGGCGGCAACCAGTACGATCCAGGCACACGTCGGTCTTTTCGGCATCATTTTGTTAAACGTGTCCCGTCCCCTGCCGGTTGCCGTCCATCGTCGCCGCCGTCCGCATGGCCCTTTTGAGCTAATGATTTCCGGGCCGGCCGGCGTGTTGCGAGCGCTATAATTCAAACCAGTGGGCCGGCTGCGTCCACTCCGAAGATCCGCGCCGCGGGTTTCTCGCGTAAGGAGAGTGTTGTGCGCGCCTGGTCCTTTTTCCTTCTCATCGCCGCGCTGCCCGCGCAGACCCAGACTGGCGAGGTTACCACTCGCGAAGAGACGCCCACCTTTCAATCGAGTGTGAACCTGGTGCGCGTTCCGGTGGTGGTCCGCGACAAGCAGGGGCACGCCGTCGGCAGCTTCCAAAAGCAGGATTTTCAGCTTACCGATCACGGCAAGCCGCAGGAGATTGCGCAGTTCGCCCTCGAGGGCAGCGCCGTCCCCAAGCCGGCGCAGCCGGCCAAACCGGCCGCCGCTGCCTCCAAAATGGTGGTGCCCACCCGCTTCGTCGCCTTTGTCTTCGACGATATCCATCTCAACACCGGAGACCTCGCGAATGCCCGCGTGGCCGCGCTGAAACACATCGAACAGGGAATCGCCCCGCAGGAACGCGTGGCTTTGCTCACACTCTCTGGCAGCGTGTCGCTCGAATTCACCAATGACGCGGCGAAATTCCGCGAGATGCTGATGAAGATCGCGCCTGTGCCGCCTCGCGTGCACTTCCCTCCCGCCAGCTTCTACGTGGCAGACCAGTTTATGAGGAGTCCCGGCGACGAGTCGCTGGGCTGTCAGGGATATCAGGGCGGCTGCCCGGTAACCTGCGACCAAAGGATGCCGCCGGCGCTGCTGATGCAGGCGTGGGTTACGATCGATTGCGAGCTCAGTTGTTCGACCGCATCCGACGCTGCCCCCATCGCCAGGGCCACTCTCCGCGCAGTGTTCAATGAAGGCGAGAGCGAAACGAGCAATGCCTTCCGCACGCTCAACAACGTGGTGCGGCTGCTCGGCTCCATGCCTGGCGATCGGGTCATGATTCTCGTATCGCCCGGCATGTATCTCCCCGACACGTTGCAGAGGAACCTCAGCGAGTCCATCGACCGCGCCACCCGCTCCGGCGTCATCATTAATGTTCTCGACGCGCGCGGCGTTTACACCGTCGACCCGGGCGGCCAACTTCAAGGCTGCAACCTGTCGAGCGTCCTGACACAGCAGCAGGTCGAGCAGTACAAACATTTCGAAGTTGCCGCCCAAGGGCTGATTTTAGGCGACCTGGCCAGTTCGACCGGCGGCACCGCCCTCGCCCAGAACGATTTTCTGGCCGAATTCAACCGCCTCGCCAACCCGCCCGACTTCGTCTATTATTTGGGCTTCTATCCGACCGATCTCAAACCAGACGGAAAGTTCCATGACATCAAAGTGACGCTGGCGAACGGCAAGGGATTGTCCGTCCAGGCGCGCAAGGGTTATTGGGCGCCATCCCATGTGGAGGACGCCGCCGCCGCTTCGGCGCGCGAAATCAGCGAAGCCGTGTTCTCCCACGATGAACTGCGCGACCTGCCCATCGATATTGACACCCAGTTCTACAAAACCACGCTCGCGGGCGCCAAGCTGAGAATTACCGCTCACCTCGATATCCGGCTGCTTCACTTGCGCAAACAGGACGACCGGAACCGCAACGACGTGACGCTGGTGTGCGCTCTCTTCGATAGCAACGGCAACTACCTCAAAGGCACCGAGAAGGTGGTGGAGCTTCGGTTGAAGGACGAGAATGTCGAACACCACCGTGACCTCGGCCTCACCATGAACACCGATTTCGACGTCAAGAGCGGCGCTTACATGATTCGCGTGGTCGCGCGCGACGCCGAAGGCCAGCAAATGGCCACCGCCAACGACACCGTGGAGATTCCATGAGAATTCCGCAGATGCTGCAGTATGCCTGCCGCACGGTGTCCGCGGCCGTGCTGCTGGTGCTCGGTTCCCCGCTGCTGGCTCAAACCGGCGGATCCGGCGGCGAGGCCACGGCCAGCGTGAAGCCGAAACCCGAGGCGCAGCCGGTGCTGGTGGATGTGGTGATAACCGGCCAGAAAGGCGAACCCGTCCACGGCCTGGCCGCGGCCGATTTCCACCTCCTTGAAGATGGCAAAGAGCAGGCCATCACCGGACTCCAGCCGCACATCGGCCCTGCCGTGCCTGGCATTCCCCAGCAACAGCATGTCGTCCTCATGTTCGGCCCGCAATCCACCGAGGATCAGAAATGGATCGAGCAGGCTGCCGGCAAGTTCGTCGCGGACAATGCCGGACCCAACCGCCTCATATCCATTGTCTACACGGACGTCTGCTACAACACCATCGCCACGCCGTTTACGTCCGATGCCGGCCGGCTTCAGCACGCGCTGGACACATGGCCGGACCTTTTTCACTGCGACCACGTCGCCGCGCCTGGTGGAGATCTGCGGCCGCTCTACTACGCCCAAATAGCGATGGGCTTGGCCCAGGTGCCAGGCCACAAAGTGGTGGTCTTGTTCGTGGCCAATGCTACGCCATCCGCCGCTGCGGACGACAAAAAGCCGCCGGAGCCCGTTCCCTCGGCGCGACGGGGGCGCGGTAAAGGTGAGAAAAACGCGGAGCCGCACCAGGATCCGTTTGATATGGAGCTCGAGTTTCGCAAGGCGGACGTCTCGGTCTATCCGGTCGAAGCCCAGGCCGGCGTGGCAATTCCGGCGTGGGCGCTCGATCTCGCCGGCGCGACCGGCGGGTCCGTGCTCTCCCGCGGCAGCGACGGTCTCGGCGTTTTCGATCCGCTCGCCCACGAGCAGGACGAATCCTACACGCTTGCCTACGTGCCGCCAGTCTCCCCGGAAGGAAGCTGCCACGCGCTGAAGGTCACCGTGAACCGGCCCGACGTGACGGTGCGCGGGCGAAACCTGTACTGCAACGTCCGCCAGGCCGTCGTGGCCGCCGTCAAGCCGAAGGAGAACACGTTGGAAAGCCTGGCGGAGTCGGCTGGCACTGGCAATACCGCGGCATCGGCCACCGTCCCGTTCTTCTATGAGGCCAACGGCGTGGCGCGCGTCAACCTGGCGCTAGAGATTCCAACGCCAGCTCTCGATCCTACCGAACTGAACGGCAAGCTGCATGCCGAAATGGACGTGCTCGGCATGGCGTACATCCCTGGCGGCGATGTGGCCGCCCGGTTCACGCATAAGTTGAAGTTCGATTTCGACAACCGCCAGCAGTTCGACGATTTTCTGCGGCGCCCGCTCCACTACGAAAGGCAGTTCGAAATCGTTCCGGGCAATTACCGGTTCAAGGTCGTTTTCCGCTCGGCCAAGGATCGCTACGGCGTGGTGGAAGCGCCGCTCGAGGTCGCTCCGTTCAACGCCGGGCAACTCAGCGTGAGCGCCATCGCCCTCAGCCGCAACGTGCAACCGATATCGCCCGAGGCCGCGCAGGAGGAGACCGGGGCAGGGAAGTACCCGCTGATTTTCCGCGGTAACCGAATCGCCGTCTCGGGCTCCGATGTTTTATCGAAGACCGGCACGGCCGAAGCCTACTTCGAGATCTACGAGCCGCTCGCCAACGGCGCCGGAAACCTCCAGTTGACCATGCGCCTGCGCCTGCTGGACGCCCAGAGCAACGAGCAAGCGTGGAATTCCGGCGATGTCGACCTGAGCGGCCTGGCCAAATCCGCCAACAAGGTGATTCCGGTCGCGCTCAAATTGCCGGTCGCCATTCTTCCGCCCGGAACCTATCGCGCCGAGCTGACGGTGACAGACTCCGCCGGCGGTCAAGCCACCCGCAGCATACAGTTTCGGACCGAGTAAACGCGTGGCGCGGCCTGTCAGGCTGCTGTGCGACGCAGAAATGGCGAAACTCTCCATTTGAATTCGCACGAATCTGAATTATTGAATTCGCACGAATCTGAAT
>Ga0116130_1000897_pt1 | contig 17807 bp, 10 predicted proteins | sample June2015DPH_17_5_FD_89733 | JGI IMG/M metagenome (GOLD analysis project Ga0116130, IMG submission 89733) | Peatland microbial communities from SPRUCE experiment site at the Marcell Experimental Forest, Minnesota, USA - June2015DPH_17_40 | ecosystem: Environmental > Terrestrial > Soil > Wetlands...
AGAGTACCGCCGGCTTGGTTGCGATCGACGCCCGCGGATTCGAGGTGGGGTCGTATCTCGCGGATGTATCGGTCGAGCATTTGTACGTCGACGAACGCCCGACATTTTTCGTCACGGTGGACAAGAGCATAGGGATGGGCTCGTATACCGGTCCCTTCACCTATCCGGTCGAGTTGGATGGCGAGCGGCTGGTGGGGCTGCGGGTCGAGAACGAGGGGACGCGGGAGCAGTACCCGCTGGAACTGCGCGCGACGCTGAAATCGGGATGGCGGATCGCGGCGAGCAGCGATGGCGGCAAGGAGCTGCTGGCTGTGTCATGTTATCCGAATGCGGCATCGCTGGAGAAGGGTGTGCATCCAACGGAACGTGGAGTTTGATACGACGCTCATCCGGTATCACTTCGAGGGCGGCCGTTGGGTCGCGCGGCAAAAGACACAGCCGGGGCTCTGGGAAGACGTGGACGACAGTTTTCCCGCGCGCTCGATGTTCCCGTAACCCGATCAAACGGCTTTGATCAATAGCGATCTCACACAACTATCGCAAGACGGCGGATGGGGCAATGCGAATGGCATGAGCAATCTGGGCAACATGTACGCGATCGGGCGCGGCGGTTTGCCGAAGGACGAGGCTCAGGCGGTCGCCTCGTGGCGTAAGGCGGCGGATGGGGGCAATGTGATATCTGGTATCGCAAGGCGGCGGACGGGGGCGACGCTCAAGCCCTGGCAGCGCTAAAGCGATTGGGCAAGTAAATGTATCGCCGTTTGCCAAAGTCCCGGTACTATCCACAGTAATTTGGACCCATTCGCCGAAGCCGCGCCAATCGCGGGGTTGACCTGTGCCAAATGTCCGGCTTCAAAATGTGGTGCGCCGCCCGGGCATGGCGGGGCTCTCGATTGCTCGGGAGAATTGGGGAAACCCGCACGGTCCCACGTTCATTCGCGATGTCGGCTAGGCGGTTTGCCGAAACATGATGCCCAGGCGGTGAGGCAAGATTGATGTCGGAAAACCCGACTCAAACTGGCGTTCTGCCGGTCTCCGATGTCCGCGCGCGCTTGCGAGATCGCCGCGAAGGCGCAACCTCCACGCTGGGCGTGCTTCGGCGGGCCGGCACGGTGTGGTGTTTTTCGGCAAACTGCCCATTGCGAAGCTATAAAATGGGATATAAGGACCTCTCAGTCCTATGCTGTGCCGAAATCTGCGTCAAACTGTGAAAAATCTCTGTTCAGAAATCCAATGTGGATGTACGCTCCAATATGTGGAGGCGTTCTTGTGGTGTACCCGTTGTCTCGATGGTCGCCTGCAACCTGGCTTCCTGCGACACTGCCGCGAGAAGCGCCGCGGGGGGACCCGCACCCGAGGCGGAGCAGGTGGTCAGCGCAGCCCTGAAGGAGTTTTTTACATGGCTCCCAGCGCGGCCCCTCCGCAGTCCCCGGCGCAGCAGAAGGTGGTCCTGCAGAAGACTGAGGAGGCGTCAGCCTCCGCCATGTTGGGAATGACGGAGTTCTTACGGGCAAAGGGACACGACCTAGGGAGAACAAATGAAAATCAGCTCTAGTGCCAAGCTGCTTTGGGCTGCGGCGGTTTGTCTGTTTCTGGCTGGGGCCCCGGCGCTGGCACAGGCGACCTTCAGCAACCAGGTTGTCACGACTCAGGCTCCGCCTTCCACGGGTTGCGTACGGCCAACTCCAGCAACCTCATTCTTGACCACGGACAACACGGTCTACCTCTATTTCGAGGCCATAGTTACAACGAGCGATACGCTCACCAACAACTGGCTGGCGCCCGACGGCACGGTTGTCGCCGCCTCCAATTGGAACTCGAGTCCTGGCAACTTTTGCTTCACTGGGGCTAGCTTGAGCATCAGTAATCTCCCCGCCAGCCAGCTCGGTTCCTGGCAGGCTCGCGTGTACGATAACGGTCAGCTTCTCTTTTCGGTATCGTTCAGCGTCAGCACCCCGGCGGTGAGCGGCCCTACCATCTCAGCCGGTGGTGTTGTGGATGGCGCCAGCTTCAAGCCCGGTCCCGTAGCCCCGGGTTCCATCGTTTCCATCTTTGGCACCGTTCTTGCCAGTGGAACCGCGCAGGCGACGACGGCTTCGCTCCCTACCACGCTGCAGAGTACCCAGGTTCTGATTAATGGAATCGCAGCTCCGCTGTTTTACGTCTCCCCCTCTCAGATCAACGCCCAGGTTCCTTGGGAGGTCACCGGGCTGTTTACGACTGATCTTACGGTCAAGGTGTTTTCGAACGACGTGCCGTCCAATGTGGTTGCCGCGGCTCTGGCTACTACCGCGCCTGGGATTTTCGTCATCACGCATGATGCCGATAGCACCCTTGTAACTTCCGCCAGGCCCGCTGTACCAGGAGAGTATCTGCGCATTTACTGCACCGGCCTGGGGATGGTGACAAACGAACCGCCCACCGGCGCTCCGGGGCCATTTAGTCCGCTCGCCTACACGGCTCAAAACTCGACAGTGACGATCGAGGGACTTTCGGCGTACGTCCCCTATTCGGGCTTGGCGCCGGGTTTTGTGGGGCTCTACCAGGTGAATGTCCAGGTGCCGGCGAACGCGGTCAGTGCCAGTGCGGCCCCGCTCGTGCTTTCCAACGGCGGCAACTCGACGACGGCCGACATTGTGGTGCAATCGGGCGGCGCACAGCAATTCACTTTGACCGCGGCTACCGCGGGGAGCGGGAGCGGGTCCATCTCCGCGAGTCCGCCAGGGCCGTCTTACGCGGCGGGAACCGTGGTCACACTGATCGCAACACCGAACGCCGGGTCGACATTCGCCGGCTGGTCCGGCGCGTGCTCGGGAACGGGCAATTGCACGGTGACGATGAACGCCAACCAGGCGGTTACCGCCGCATTCAACCTGACCGTTACTGTTAATCCAACCCTGACCATAACGACGTCGGGCACTGGCAGCGGCACAGTCAGTCCGTCTCCGGCAGGGACTTCGTGCGGCTCAGGTTGCCTGAGCTTCGCTGCGGGAACAGTCGTTGCGCTTACGGCGGCGCCGAACACCGGCTCCACATTCGCTGGATGGTCCGGCGCGTGCTCGGGGACGGGCAGTTGCACCGTGTCGATGAACTCCAACCAGGCGGTTACCGCCGCGTTCAACCTGACCGTTACTGTTAATCCAACCCTGACCATAACGACGTCGGGCACCGGCAGCGGCACAGTCAGTTCTTCTCCTACAGGGACTTCGTGTGGCTCAGGTTGCCTGAGCTTCGCCGCAGGAACGACGGTCACGCTCACGGCGACGCCGAACACCAGCTCCACGTTTGCCGGGTGGTCCGGCGCGTGCTCGGGGACGGGTAGTTGCACGGTGACGATGAACTCCAGCCAGGCGGTTACCGCCACGTTTGACCCGACGGTGGACATAACCCCGCAGCTCGCGGGCGCTTTCAGTTTTCCCGGACCGTATCCGCTGCCCGGACCTGTTGTCTACACGAATCAAGCAGGCCAGACCATCACGAGCCATGCGCATCCGGGCCAGATCTTCCTTTTCGTAGCGCCGAACCAGATGGATGTCAGCGCTGCGACCGCACTGGTCGCAGCGCATAATGGCTCGATCATCGCGCAGATCCCTACCTCTGGCCTGTACTGGGTTCGGGTGACAGTTGGTGCCGAGGCCACGTTCATTGCGGCGGTCGAGAACAATCCGGCGGTGATATTTGTGGGGCCGGACGTTCCTGCGACCGGCTCACAAGCTCCTGCTGTAGACCTCTCGGGCGCCACCTCTCTGATACCTCTGATTCCAAACGGTCTGATCGCACAATTCGACAATTTCCAACCGGTGGGACATCAAGTTTGCGGCCAGTCTCATGGCGCAGCAGTGAATACCCTTTTGGAAGCGGGCGGGCTGACCGCGACCGGCTATGACATCTCGGAACTCCAGCAGGGCACGAACCAAGTGGCTCTGGACGAGGGGTTGAACGCGCTGGCGCACAGCTCGGACATCGGATTCGGCCTGGCGCGAGCAGCCCAGGGTGCCTTGGATCGCGGGCAAAAACTCGTGGTGAACGTGTCGCTGCAAGCGGGTGGCCAGCCGAATGATGGAATAGATAGAAGTATTTGCGAGACCCATCCGAATGACCCACAATACCCTCAATGCTCGGCGGTATGGAACAGCGCCACATCCACATGGGTCCAAGGCGCAGGGTACGCTTCTTGGAAGACCGATGAGTTTTCGTTCCTGGTGGGCATCGCCGGCGCGCTGGAGTTTATGCCGGCCAGTTTGCGGGACAACACGCTGGTGGTGGTCTCCTCCGGCAACTCGGGCCTTGATCTGACGTATGAGACCGGCCTCATCCAGACGCTTCTTCCGAATGCGTTTCCTCATATGTTGATTGTGGGAGCCACTGGAGCAGGCAGCCAGCCGTATCTTGGGTACAACCATTCCAGCAATCCAGCCGCGATGCTCTACGCGCCCGGTCCCGGCGTGGTGATCCCGCAGACTGGGGGCTGCCTGGCGAATGGCACCTCCTTCGCCGCGCCGCAAGTCGCGAACCTCGCAGCCCAACTGGCGCAGCGTTTCCCCAATCTGACCACGGCGCAGATCGTACAGGCGATCATGACGGCCGGCCCGATCGTGAATGGCCTACCGACACTCCCCACGCCGGGTCAGGTGGTTGCGGTGATCCAGTCCCCGCCGTCGACTCTGCCATCGCCTGGGACGTACTCGGGGGCCTGTGCCGCTCAGGTCTCCGCGACAACGTGCTGCGACCCGGAGACTGGATTCTGCGCCACAGCTCCCGGAGTTTCGACCCAAGGGACATTCGGCTTTACGCTGGTGCCAGGAACCTCGCTTTCGCAATTCACTTCGCAGGTGTGCGCCATTGAGGATGCCGCCTTAGGTGCGGCCGGTTGTGTATCCTTTTCGTGTAATGTGGCAGCGGTGACCAGCACCTCGGCCACTTTTGCCATCTCGTGTATCCCCCCGCCCGTGCCCTCTTGCACAGGTGGGACCACAACCGAGACTTGCAGCGCGACCCAGCAGTGATGGCGCCTGCGCTGATGCGGGGAGCGGGCCTTCATATCAATTTTGGAAGAGGCCGGTTTACCTCTGCGGACCACGCACACCGGCTGCGCTTGCGAGGCCGAAGACCATAGCGACCAGTTGGGGACAGTGGGCACGCACCCAGCCAGATCGGTAGCGATCGCCCCGCGGTGCGGCCAAATTCACATTTTCATTATGGGGACAGACCACCCTACAGGAGTATCCGTCACGCGCGGCGTGTGGAATAACTATACACTCCAAGTTACTTTCATCAACGATACGGTGAGCGGCTTTTACAACGGCGCCCCGGTTCTTCAAGGTGCCCCTTTCTCTTCGACCGGTACTACGCTTGGGTTATATGCATTCGACGCTCAGGGTGGAAGCCCGCTTGGTGGGACGGATTCGATCTACTTTGACAATCTCTCTGTGACAGCTTCCGCAAGCAACGGGGCAACTCTGGTATCGCTTGCAGTAACTCCGGGTAACTCCACGATGCAAGCGGGGACAACGTTGCAGTTGGCCGCCACGGGCACTTACGGAGATGGGAGTGCACAGAATTTGACGAATGCGGTGAGCTGGAGGTCTTCCAATACTGCCATAGCCACGATCAATAGTTCGGGTTTGGTAACTGGTGTAATAGCCGGCAGCAGTACGATCACGGCTACCTCAGGCACGGTCACCGGCACAACTGGTCTGACGTCGGTAGCTCGACCCAGGGATCCGCAACCCTGACCAAATCGACGCAGGGCACAGGCAGCGGCTCAGTCAGTTCTTCTCCCGCTGGGACTTCGTGCGGCTCAGGTTGCCTGAGCTTCGCCGCAGGAACCGTCGTCACGCTCACGGCGACGAGGATTGCGTCGCGGGTTTCGGCATAAGCCCAATTACTTTATGGGTTCTTCGTCGATTAGCTTGCGGTCAGGAGGGCAGGTGTAGTGGCACCAGCTTCCTGTGATACCGTTAGCCGTCCAACCGAGCCGCACAGTAGTTTCGGCGTCAGCGCCATGAGAGCCGCAACTCCAGTCCACAACTTCGATAGGACCAGATGCGCCACGCAGCGCCTCCCACTCCCCATAACTCAGATAGAGTGGTTTACCCGGGGATGAAGCGGTGCCGAGCACGTGAAGCCGGGGGTTCCTCTTGGAAACACCAACCACGAAACCCTCGGTATGGCAAGCAACAGCCCCGCTCTGCAAGTAGAATTCGTTTTTCCAACCGTTGTGGTCATAATCGCCAAAATTCATCACCTGGACTGTCGGGCGCTTGCTGACAAGAAGCGGGAAATCCTGACGCTGCGAATCCTTGGGGTCTTTGTCGTAGTCGATTTCCCACCGCCGGATGACGGCGCTCTCGCTGGGGAATGGTCCGCCGGCGAACAGTGGCGTCAGATGTAATCGATCGATCTCGACACCATTGCGCAGGCGAACAAGATCGAGTTCGCCAGCCTCGCCGTAGGCGAAACCGGTGCATTGACAGTACAGAGAGTCCTGGTTCGGTTCGCACTCTGGCTTGGGGTTGGTCATCCACTGCAGACGCCAGGTCTCGCTGACTCCGTCCACCATAACCTTCTGTTCTTCACGAACTCTGGGCGTCGGATACTCCGAACTCGGCGCCGCTTGCGTCTCTCTTGCGAATCCAGCCAGCAGGAAACTCAAGCCGGCTAAACAGCTTGCTGGAAGCGCACAATTCTTCATATTGCAGTAAGTATATATCTGATAGCTCCGTTCCGCGTGATCAGCGATTATCCGCTATGATGGGCCACAGAGGGATGAGCTCGTCATGTCCAGCCCAACGCCTCCGGATCTGCCGGCTGAAACGCGCGCAGCTCCGGCAAGAAAGATCAAGCTTTTGGTGTGGATTCTCGGCGGGATCGGCCTGCTCCTGGTCTGCGCGGCGCTCGCGGTTGGTTTCCTTGCCGTCCGCGCCGTAAAGAACGCCGGGTTTGCCTTCCGCTTCGATCCCGCCAAGAAAACGCTCGTAATGATCGGGGGCGACGGTAAGGAAGTCAAAACATCGGCCACCGGCGATGGCGGACACCCTCTCGGTGGGACGGAGCAGAAAGTGCTTGTCGCCTGGCTGGCGCAGCATCCTGAGTACCGCGCCGCGGTGGACGCGGACTGCGCCTGCGATGAGTTGCTTCGATTAAATCCGGGCGCACATCCCTATACCGCGACGGGCGATTTCGCTCACGATGGCAAGACCGATTTCGCGGCCGCAGTGATCAACAAGCAGACCGGAAGGTTTGCACTTCTCATTTTCAACGGGCCGATCGGGGGCGATCCGGTGAAACCAGCATTATTCCTCGTGGATTTGGATCTTCGGCGGCAGGGCCTGTTTTTCGGTCTGTCATTCGAGGAGCCGCCGCGCCTGTACCTTGGATATTACAATTCCGACGATTTTCGGCGCTTCGTTCCTACAAACACTTACGTTCTCGAAGACGTTCTACCCGACTCACCGCCCGCCGGAACCTCTTTTCGGTTGAAGGCCATGTCAAGAACGGGAGTCGGATTGGTTTTGCCCCGGCTCCAAACCTTACCATTCTTGAAACATCAGCAGAGCGGGGGCTTCGGCGGTCTCGAACCTGCGGGCGATTCCTTGAGACATGGAACCAGCCCGCGTAAACGTCTGGTCGGTGCTTGCGGGCGTGAACCGGTGCTCGGGGGGTGGCCCGATCCCCATTGTCCGCCGGCACGCTCCTGATCGACGTGCGAAGCGCGAGCTGGGGTCACTGCTTGTCGATCTTTCTGTCGAGCCTGACGGCAGTTATTATTCCATTTATTCCATTAACAACGGATTCAGGAAGCGGTCACGAGGAATCAGTGAGTTAGGTTGCCTTGTATCAACGCCTTGGACGCATAAGTCTTTTATTGACAAACGCCGACTAATTTCCCAAGCTGGACGTCAGCGGTTGGGCCGTGCAAAGCGCAGACTGACTGGTGGTCAGCCGCCAAACACTCGAGGGTTTAACCAAGCTCGGCCTGCGGACACTCTCATCCGTGGGCCGATTGTGCGCCAGAGATCGTCCCGAGGTCACGTGCCCGCCGAAGAGTGTGCCTAGTCTTGCGGCTGGTTTCCCCAGGGCCGACCGAAGGGCCTATTCCCCCAAACGCCAATCCCGGACCAGCCGTTGTTATTGTTTGTGTGCAATAATTCGCCCGGCAGGCAAACTACTTGACACAAAACAAGAACAAAGTTATGCTTTATGCTTGGAAGATCGCTTGTCAGGCAATCTATTGAACACAAAAGAGAAGCCTCGGAAGACCGTCGGCAACCAGATGGCGTCGCTTCTAAGCGCTCTCTATGATCGCGCACAAACCACCTTCACTTTGGCGGATGCGGTCGAGATCACACGATTGCGGCCAGCACTGGCCAGCAGCCTCCTTCATAAAGCCGCCCAGCGCGGGCTGGTCTCGCACTTGAAGCGTGGTGTTTTTGTGTTGGTTCCGCCAGAATTGGGAAGCGCTACTGACTACTCGGGGAACCCGTATCTGGTCGCACGGCGCCTCGCTGGCGACGCGCCCAATTTCATCTCGCACGCTTCCGCGATGGAAATCCACCGCATGGTCACCCAGCCGCAGTTCGTGATCTTCACATCGAGCACAAAACGCATTCCGAACCGCACCCTGGAAGGGACGGAATTCCGGTTCGTTCTCATCAAGCCGAACCATTCCTTCGGCACGACCAAACACTGGGTGACCAAACAGGAATCTGTGGAAATCAGCGATCTCGAAAGGACGGTGATCGACGGACTCCGGCAGCCGGAATACTGCGGCGGCGTGACAGAAGTAGCGAAAGCTCTATGGATGCGGCGGCAGGATATGCAACCAAGCAAGCTCGTCGATTACGCCCTGCGTTTGGGCGTCGGAGCAGTCGCACGCCGCCTTGGATACCTGCTTGAATTATCTGGCATCGCGCCCGAAGTGGAGTTGGCAAGATTACGGCGAGTTCTGACGTTAACTTATCTTCCACTCGATCCAGTCCTCCCGCGGGAAGGTCCGCACGTCGCGCGCTGGCGCCTGCAGCTCAACATCTCTCCAGAAGAACTCGAAGGAGTCCGCACGACCTGAAGTGATTCCACAGCGAAACATCTCGCTGCTGTCGAACCGCCTGGCAGCCGGCGGCGGCCGCCGCATCCGCGAGGATGTGCTCGAACGCGACTACTGTCTGGCATGGTTCCTGGCAGTGCTTTCGCAGTCGGACCTCAAGCCGGCTCTGGGATTCAAGAGCGGAACGGCCCTGAAGCGTTGCTATTTCGACGACTACCGGTTCTCGGAAGATCTCGATTTCACACTGCTTGAAGAGATACCTTTCGAAGAAATCCTCCGTCGGCTGGACGCCGTTTACCGAGAAGTGCATGAAGGCTCCGGAATCTCGTTCGCGTTTGACCGTCAGGACCGCCAGCAACACACCAACAGTCACACGTTTTATCTCACGTACTTTGGCCCGCTGCCTGCCGGTAACGGCGTCAAAGTGGACATCACCGTCCGCGAGCGTTTGATGTTTCCACTCGAGGATCGGGCCGTTCACCGCGGTTATGCCGAATTCACCGACATTCCCGAGAACCGATTGGTCCGCGTCTATTCACTCGAAGAGGTCGCAACCGAGAAAGTGATCGCCTTGATGGATCGAGCCCGGAATGAACGGCGAGATCTCTATGACCTCTGGGATCATTTGAGCGACGCAATCTGCCGAAAACTGGAGTTTCGCGACCGGGATTGCCAGAACCATCGAAAACGCGATTCTCCAGAAGGAGACCCGTCTGAAAGCTCTTTGGTCGGCTCGTCTGGCCTACCAGATGACCCATTTGCCGCGGTTTGAGGAGGTTTTTCGTGCCGTGCGTCGAACGCTCAGACAGGCAAACCTGCCTTGAAGGTTTTACATCGGGCCGTCCTCAAGAGGAAATCGACTCAAGAATGCCCAATCTACGGTATGCCCACTGGTATGCCCACGATACGCATAGACGGATATATATGTACTACGCGGCTGGCCGGAGACCATGCTCGCCGATCTCAGAGAACTCGAACGACCGACAGGCCGGTGAAAACACCGAACATCGACGTTCTGCCGTTCGTACCGTGTCAAAACCGTGTCTTAACTCTTTGCGTTGGAGCTGCTGGGGTTAGCTTTGAGCGAAAAGCAGATTCCCCAACTTATTGAAATCATTAGAAGTGTGGAGAACTGAAGGAACCGTTGGAAGGGGTCAGGATGCGCCCAAGGCAGGTGCGCTACCAGGCTGCGCTACGCCCCGACATTCTACTCCTTTGATTCTAAACCGCTTTCTCCGGCCTCGCAATGGGCTTCTGATCTTGACCGTCGCAAAACCGCGACAAAACGCGATGTTGGGCAAAGACCGTGACAGAATTCCGGAGTCGTAATATCAGTGAGTTACGGCCCGAGAATTCGAAGGCAAGCTGGCTCGCATACGTCTCGAACTGGCTCGCGCCTGACGCATGCATCGTGAGATAGACAGAGGAGCGCCCGGGGCCGAATCCGCAGGCGCCGGTGGGGCTGCGCTTCAGCGGCGTCCCTACGGCTATCGATACTTCAGCTTCGGTGAGCGCCGAGCAGATATTGGCGGCGCGCGCGGCTAGCGCGCTCAACAAGGGGGTTTGGCAAGAACGACTGCCGTGAACCACGGCCGATGAGGCTTCACGTGTGCGAGCGTACACTGTGATCGCTTCAATTCCGTCAGATCCGCACCGGGTGAAAACCCAGGGCGGGTCGCGCCCGAAACGGGACCCATTCCATAAATTTATGGTGACACGGCCATTTCTTTAGATTTTCTTCAGATTGCGGTGCTCTAATGCTCCTGGTATGCACTCCCGAAAGAAAAACCAATCCGCTCGCGTTGCAGCTTTTGCCGCTCTGCTTGGGCTTGCCTGGTTCCCACGTGCTGGGGTCAGTTTGAAACAGCGTCCGTGCTGGGGACCGTTCTGGACGCACATGGCGGAGGGATTCCGCACGCCAGCGTCTCCCTGGAAGATTTGGACACCGGAACCGCCCAAGCCACCGTGACCGATGCCAACGGAAACTACCAGTTTCTTGAGGTGCGCGTCGGCCGTTATCACATAGTAGCTGAAATGGCGGGATTCAAGAAAGCGGTAACACCTACGTTCAAAGCGGACGTTGGCGCCCGTCAGCGCGTGGACGTCACTCTCCAGGTGGGTGACGTGAAGGAAACGGTTCAAGTGGAGGCGTCCGCCTCGCCGCTGGAACCCGATTCCAGCGACCGCGGCCAAGTGGTGAATCAGCAGTCCATAGTGGACCTGCCGCTGAATGGCCGCTCCAACGCCGCCCTCACACTGCTTTCGCCTGGCGTACGGCTGGCGTACGGTCTCTCGAAGCGGGAATCTTCCTTCAACATCGGCGGCCTGCGCAGCCAGTTCAACGACTTCATTCTCGATGGAGTGGATAACAACGCCTACGGCACCTCGAACCAGGGCCTTTCCAACCAGGTGATCCAGGTGGCGCCGGATGCGGTAGCGGAATTCAAGGTAATCACCAACAGTTACAGCGCGGAGTACGGACGCGTGGGCGGCGGTGTCATCAACGCTTCCGTTCGCAGCGGAACCAACGAGTTCCACGGAACCGTGCGGGAGTTTCTGCGCAACACGGACTTGAACGCCACGGGCTTCTTCAAGCCGACCGGGGGGCAAAAGCCAGTCTTCATTCAGAACCAGTTCGGCGCCGCGGCCGGCGGTCCCATCAAGAAGGATAAGCTTTTCGTGTTCGCCGACTATGAGGGCCTCAGGCTCCTGCAAAAAGCGCTTTCGTTCGCGAGCGTGCCAACGCTCGCCCAGCGCCAAGGAGTCTTCAGCGTAGCGGTCGCCAATCCTTACAGTGGAACGATCTACCCCAATAACACGATTCCGGCGTCGCAGATCACGCAGTTCGGAGCTACGGTGTTCAATGCCCTGCCGGCGCCTAATCTTCCCGGTAATGTCAGCAACTTTTCCGCTCTCTTACCGGCCACTGATACCAGTAACAAGGGCGACATCCGCGGCGACTGGTACGTTAACAACAAGATCACGGCCTTCTCGCGGTTCAGCGACCGGCTGGAATACCAGCTTGCCGCGCCCAACAGCGGGATTCCCGGACCGTCTGGGCAAGGCGCCGGGATCGTCAGCCGCATTATGAACTGGCAAACGGCGAATGGTATTACCTGGACCGTCGATCCAACGTCGCTGCTGGAGTTCCGCATGGGCGCGTCCAAGGTGGAAGGCATGAAGACGCCGGCCACGCTCGATGGGGGCCCAAACATGCTGCAACTCTACGGAATCCCGGGACTGCCAACCATCACAGCACTCACTGGCGGATTGAACACGCAAAACATCACCGGCTATCAATCCTACGGCCGCGATTACACCAGCCCGCAATGGCAGAACCCCCTGGTGGTCAATCCTAAGTTGAACTACTCCAAGATCTTGGGCCGCCACTCTGAAAGCCGGATACGAATTCCAAGCTATCGAGAACAAGAAACTCGAGTTCCGCACCGAATTCTTCAATGCACTCAACAAAACGAACTTCTCGCCGCCGAGCGGTGACGTTTCCAAAGCCACATTCGGAACTACCACCAGCACGTTGCCCGCCCGGCAGGTGCAGTTCGCTCTCAAGCTGATGTTTTGAATCGAGCCCGCGGATTAAGCTACAGCAGCTGCCGTTTTGTGAATCTTCGATTACAGTGCAAAACCATAGGTTGTGTTAAGGTTCGAATGTTCGAATCGCAGTTGAAACTCTCAAATCTTGGATGAACAACATGTCTAACTTCACTCGCCGGCAATTCGCGCGACTGGCGCCCGGCCCGTTGCTGCTTTCGCTCGCTTCTCGCGGCTCGGCAGCGCCGGCTGCGCCAGCCGCTCCAGGAGCGGTTCCGTCGCGGATCGTTCTCACGTGGACGGGCGATCCCGCCCGGACCCAGGCAGTGACTTGGCGAACGGAGGTTGCGGCGGCGTCTCCGCAGGCACAGGTCGCGAAATTTACGCCCGATCCCAAGTTCGAACCGTCGGCCAGCACGGTCGGTGCCACTTGCGAAAAAGACGATTTGGGTGACGGCCGCTCCGCCGCGCATTACGCCGCGAGGTTCGAAGGGCTGTCGCCGGACACGACGTACTGCTACAGGGTGGGCGATGGCCAAGTCTGGAGCGAATGGAACGTGTTTCGCACAGCCTCCACCAAGCCCGAGCCTTTCCGGTTCCTCTACGTGGGCGACGAGCAGAACGCCATCAAATCCCTGTGGTCGCGATCTATCCGGCGCGCGTACGCCGCCGCTCCCGATGCGCGGTTCCTGGTGCACGCTGGCGACCTGGTCGCCGAGGGATATGACGACCGTTTGTGGGGCGAATGGAGCGACGCTCTGGGCTTTATCTCCGCCACCGTCCCCAGTATTCCGGTTCCGGGCAACCACGACCTGCATCGGCCCACCGGTTCCCCGGATGCCAATACGACGCTGGCCGCTCCGTTGCCATGGCGCCGCCACTTCGTTCTGCCGGCAAACGGGCCGAATCTGGACGACATGCCGGGCCAGTCGTATTATCTGGACTATCAGGGAGTCCGCTTCATTGCTCTGGATGTGAACGCTTTCGCCGAGGAAAACTTCGAGGCTACAGCAAGAAAACGCGTCACCGACAAGGAAGTCGAGTGGCTCACCAAGGTGCTGAGGGATAACCCGAATCACTGGACAATCGTCGTACAGCACCAGGGGATCTACGCCATCGCGCAAGGTCGGGAGTACGCGGCGATGCGCGCCGCCCTCGCGCCGCTCTACGAAAAGTACCATGTGGACCTGGTCCTACAAGGGCATGACCATGTCTACGCCCGCACCCACAAGATCGCCCGCGACCGGATCGTAGACCCTTCGGCGCCCGGCGTTATTTACGCCATTTCGGTCAGTGGCCCGAAGATGTACAAGACCCAGAAGGTGAACAGCCAATACATGGCGAAGATGATCGAGAACGAACAGTTCTACCAGATCGTCGATGTATCGCCGGAGCGGCTGGCGCTGACGGCGTATTCGATTGACGGCGCCGTGGTAGACGGTTTCGAGTTGCGCAAGAACGGAGCGTCCTCCATCTACATCGACCACTCCTCGAGCAAGTCGGCGGGACGGAATATCACCGCGACCGCTTTACGGGCATAGGCCGCCAGCGTGAATACAGTCTGTGGCGCCGCACGAGCCTGCCGATGGCCGTCGGCGAAGTCTCGCGATTTCAGCGCGAATCTGCCAATTTTCCACGTGCCGCGAGCGGTAGGATGCTGGTCCGCATTGACCGTATTGTCAACATCCATTCATCGCCTCGAAACATCTATCAGATAAAGTACTCCTATATTATCTGTTTCAGCCTGGAGGTCCACTTGAATCGATTGTTTTTGTGTCTATCCCTACTTGCGCTCCCGTTGTGCGCGCAGGATCGTGCCGGCATTAGCGGCACCGTAACAGATCCATCGGGAGCGCTGGTCGGCGGAGCCGCGGTCGAGGTTGAGTCGGCCGCCACCGGCTTCCATCGCGCCGCAGTGACGGGTGACTCCGGGCTCTACGAAGTTGCGCCGCTCGGCGTGGGTGTGTACTCGCTGCGCATCAGCAAAGCCGGGTTCAAGCCGGTGACTGTCACCGGTGTCGATCTTCGATATGGAGAAACCAGGACCGTCGATGCCAAGTTAGAGGTGGGCGCGACCTCCGACGCGGTCGCAGTCACTGCCACGGCAGAGTCGCTCAACCGCACCAACGCCGAAGTGGGCGGCGTCATCGAGTCCGAGCAGATCAAGGAAATCCCGGTCAGCGGCCGGGACTGGGCCAGCCTCATGCTGCTGGCGCCCGGCGCCATCAACTACGCCGATGGCAGCCAGCGCGAGATCCGCTTCTCCGGCCATTCGCTGGACGACAGCAACTTCACCTTCGATGGCGTCGACACCAGCGGCGTGCAGGAGCAGACGCAGAAGGCCAATGCGCGGCTCAATATCGCGCTTGACTCGATCGCCGAATTCCGCGTCAGCACCGCCAATTACACCGCCGAAAGCGGAGCGGCCGGCGGTGCGCAAATCAACGTAGTTTCGAAGACCGGCACCAACGAGTATCACGGCAGCACGTTCTACGCCGTGCGCAACGATGCACTGGACGCCCGGTCGCCGTTCGACGGCGCGACGCTGCCTCCGTTCACCCTGAATCAATTCGGCGCCAGTTTTGGCGGCCCCATCGTCAAGAACAAGGCGTTCTTCTATGCCAACTACGAAGGCCTCCGCCAGAACCTGGGCGAGACGTTCGAAAACTTTGTGCCGAACGCCGCCGTTCGAGCGCAGGTACTGGCGACATCGCCGGCGATGAAACCGATCATTGACGCCTATCCGATAGGGGAGACGCCGGTGGACGCCTACACCGACATGGTGTCCAAGGTGGCTACCGATACGGTCCGCGAAGACGCCGGCATGTTGCGCTTCGACTACCGCCTCAACGACACGAACACAACGTATGTGCGTTATAACATCGATAACGCCTATAGCGACAGCCCAAGCGACGCCCTAGGAGATCACGAAGTCATCCCGTTGATTCCCACCAACCTCGTTCTCGAGTATCTGCGGATCTTTTCTCCGACCGTCGTTAACGAAGTGAAGTTCGGCTTGAACCGCGCCAATTACCACGATTGGACCTACGGTACTGCGCCGGTCGCCGTGACAGCGGCGAACTATGACGGGATAAGCGACACCTCGCTCGATACCGAGGTTGGAACCACGTTCTCCTACATCGACAACTTGACCTGGAACCACGGGCGCCACACACTCAAGTTTGGGGTCGACTTCCGCCGCATCCGCCTGAATAATTCCGGCAACACGCTGACCACGTCGACTATCGACTATCCGACCGTTACCGACTTCATCAACAACTCCGCCGATACTGCCACTTATCTGCAAGGTGAGGGCGTGGTTGGGAACCGGCGGACCTTCTATCAGGGCTATGCGCAGGACGAGTTCCGCGTGACGCCGACGCTGACGCTGAACCTGGGTCTGCGCTACGAATACTATTCGGTAGCGCACGAAATCCTGAATCGGTCGGCTGTGGTGGACATTCTTGGCTGCGGCGGGTTCTGCCCAAAGGGTACGCCCTACTATGCCCCGAACACCAAGGATCTCGGACCTCGTCTAGGTCTGGCGTGGGCGCCGGCGGCGCTGCACGGCAAGACCTCGATTCGCTCGGGGTTCGGCATCTACTACGGCGGCAACCAGAACGATGACTTCAGCGATCCGGCGGAAAGCGCCGTGCCCCGCTACTCGCTGGCGTCGTCGGACTTTCCGGCCCTGGCCTACCCGCTGACCGCGTTTCTCGATCCCGCCAACCAGCTCTACAGCCCGAAAGCGATCGCTCGCGATCGCAAAGACCTCTCCTACAATGAATGGGACCTGGTGGTGCAACAGCAATTGCCGCAAGATTGGATGGCGCAGGTGGGTTACACCGGCTCCGAAGGCCACCACCTGTTCGACAAATACACCGTCAATCTGATCAATCCGCTCACCGGCACGCGTCCACTGGCCGGCTTCGGTTCGTTCGGTTTGAAGGCCAACGACGGCAACGACAACTTCAACGCGTTGCAAGCCTCTCTGCACCGCCGGTTCACGCGCGGGCTGTTGTTCCAGATGAACTACATGTATTCGCACGGCATTGCCGACGCATCCATCGGCTCCGGCGAATCCGTCGGTTTCCAGGACATGGCTTGCCGCGCCTGCGACCGCAGCAGCACCAACATCGACGTGCGGCACACGATGACCGCCAATGCCGTTTACGATCTGCCTTTCGGGCACGGCAAGCAGTTTCTGCAAGACGGCACAGCGTCCAGAATCTTCGGCGGCTGGAAGTTTGCCGCCATCGCCAGCGCCCAGACCGGTCTGCCGGTCAACATCACGATGACGCGTAAAGCGGGTGCGCTGTTAGATGGCAACACTTCCGGCCAGCGCCCCAACCTCGTGCCCGGCGTATCCATTTACGCCGCCAACCCGGGCGTCGACGGCTGGTTCAATCCGGCTGCGTTTTCGGTGCCCGCCAACGGCACCTGGGGCAATCTCGGCCGGTACATCGCCAACGGGCCTGGCATGTCCGAGATCGACAGTTCGCTGCAGAAGAGATTCAGGGTGACCGAGCGTCTGGCGCTGAATTTCCGCGCCGGCGTGTACAACCTCCTCAACCACCCGGTTTACAGCTCGCCATCCGGAAAGATCGGCACCCTGACCGGCAACCCACCGTCGGTTAGCGGCAGCTTCGGGACCATCACCAGCATCATCAACACCGGCGCTGTCGGAACGGGCGCGCCCCGCCGTCTCGAATTCATGTTCCGGGCCGAGTTCTAGCGAACGGCCCGCCGGCAGCCACCAACGAGGGTTCGAGTTGAACGACGCCCGCCTCCCGCGGGCGTCTGCCGCATCGGGCTCGGCGCGGTGTAAACTGAACAGGACCTAGTGGCCCAGGATGAAACGTATCGCTCTGATCGTTGGTGCACTCGCGATGGCCGTGCTGCCCGGGGTTGCTGGAGACGCCGGCCAATGGAACCGCGTGTGGCGACTTCACGCCGGAACCAGGATCGCGATCGATCTTTCCGATCAAAGACGCGTCGAAGGTCGATTTGCGCGCGCCTCAGAAGCGGACCTTACCTATCAAGCCTCTCGCGAATTCACGGTGCGCCGGGCCGATATCATCCGCGTCTCCCGAAGACCGCGCCTGAGCCGGACCGTGAGAACGCTGCTGGGCGCGGCGATCGGGCTGGGTGGCGGCGCGATTGTCAACGCCACGCTGGGCGCGCGTTTTGCCAATGAGGGGCGGGACATCAC
>Ga0116130_1000903_pt1 | contig 17737 bp, 27 predicted proteins | sample June2015DPH_17_5_FD_89733 | JGI IMG/M metagenome (GOLD analysis project Ga0116130, IMG submission 89733) | Peatland microbial communities from SPRUCE experiment site at the Marcell Experimental Forest, Minnesota, USA - June2015DPH_17_40 | ecosystem: Environmental > Terrestrial > Soil > Wetlands...
CAGGCGGAAAGAGGTCGAATCCAGTCTGTTTCCATTCAAATCGTTCTTGCTCCAAACATGCGTTATCGAGCTTATCTTCAATGAGTTAGGCCAGCTGCCAGAAAATTTAGCCGGACAGTAGTGAAGTGAAATACTCACTTCATAAGGTTTGTTGTCACAATTATCACCTGTCGGCTTATGCTCGGCTTGCGTTTCGGCGACGTTGGCTCGCAGCCTGTCCGCAACTTTGTCAAATGCCAAAGGCTTACTGAAATAGTAGCCCTGAATCTCGTCACATTGATGGGCTCGCAAGAATGACATTTGAGCCTCGTCTTCGACACCTTCGGCAATTACCTTGAGATTTAGGCTTTTGGCCATGCTGATGATTGCGGCTGTGATCGCCGCGTCATCAGGATTCACGGCGACATCTCGGATAAACACCCGGTCGATTTTCAGTTTGCTGACCCGAAACTGTCTCAAATAGCTGAAGCTGGAATAGCCAGTTCCGAAGTCGTCAATCGCCAGTGTCACTCCCGTCGCCTTTAATTTCTGAATGACTGATAACATCAGATCTGCATTCGTAAGCAAGAGGCTTTCCGTTAGTTCCAGTTCGAGGTTTTGCGGCCGGAGCCTAGTCTCGTGCAGCACCTTCCTAATGACTTCGCAGAAGCTCTCTTGACGAAACTGGATCGCAGATACATTTACCGCGACGGTCAGTGCAGGAAGACCTTCGTCTTGCCATTTCCGGGCTTGAGAACAGGCGGTCCTGAGCACCCATTCTCCAATAGGGACAATTAGACCGCTGTTCTCGGCAATTCGTATGAATTTGGCCGGTGGCACAAGGCCCAATTGCGGGTGTCGCCAGCGGAGGAGTGCCTCCAGTCCGGTGATCCTTCCAGTAGCGATATCCATCTGTGGTTGATACATCAGAAAAAGTTCTTCTTTGGCGAGTGCCGAACGCAAGCTGCTTTCTAAGGTCAACCGCTCCACCGCCTGAGCGTTCATGTCGTCGGTGAAGAATCGAAAGTTGTTACGTCCGTCAGCCTTGGCGCTATACAGCGCCGCATCGGCGTTCTTGAACAGTGTTTCGCAATCCGCGCCGTGTTCTGGGAAGATGCTGATGCCGATGCTGCAACTGACATTGAGGGCATGCCCTTGAATGACAAATTCAGCGGTCATTGCATCCATGAGCCGCTCAGCGGCAACCGCTACGTCGGGCACGTCCTGCACGTCAGTCAGCATGATCAGGAATTCGTCGCCACCCAGCCGGGCGACGGTGTCCTGTTCACGCCCCCATGTCCTGAGCCGCTCCGCAACCTTTTGCAAGAGAAGGTCGCCAGCCGAATGTCCCAGCGAGTCGTTGATGTCTTTGAACTTATCGAGGTCGAAGAACAAGACTGCGACTTTATGCCTTTGCCGACGAGCGCCAGCAAGCGCCTTGTCCAAGCGATCCTGAAGAAGAGTCCGATTGGGAAGTGCCGTCAGCGCATCGTAATAGGCAAGGAATTGTATCCGTTCCTCTGCTTGTCTGCGGTCATCGATGTCCATGGTGATACCGGACATGCGAGTCACGCGCCCGGTGTCGTCATAGAAGGCTTGCCCACTGGACGTGCACCAGTGCACGCTATTGTCGGGCCAAACAACGCGGTACTCGACGATGTAGTCTCGCTTTTCCCGAATTGCTCCGTCAATCTCGGTCTGCATCATTTTCCAGTCGTCCGGATGTACAGCGTTCATCAACGACTGGTAGTTGGCTGGGCTGTCTGGAGCCACTCCCAGCAGAGCTTTGCAGGTGTCTGACCACACGTGCTCATCCTTAATGACATCCAAATCCCAGAAACCGATCTCCGCCGCTTTCATTGCTATCCGCATGCGTTCTTCGCTGCGACGCAACTCGGATTCGGCCTGTTCCCGCGCCATCACTTCCACTCGTAGCGCATCTTGTGCTTGCCTTTGAGCGGTAACATCCCGTCCGATACCCGATACCCCGACGATTGTCCCGGTCTTGTCTTTGATGGCAGAAACCGACAAAGAAACGTCGATGATCGCGCCACGCTTAGTGAGGCGTTGCGTGTCAAACCGCTCGATGACTTCACCAGCGGCAATCTTTTGCAGAAGAACATTAAGCTCCCCATGTTTCTCTGGGGGAAGACAAAACGAAATATGGCGGCCTAGTGCTTCAGCAGCAGAATAGCCATAAGTGTGCTCGGCTCCACGATTCCAGCTTGTTACGGTGCCGTCCAATTCCACACTATTGATGGCGTCGTCCGATTGTTGCACGATGATCGCGAGCCGCAGAAGTTGTTGTTGCACCGCCATGTCCCGCCGACGAACGACGAAGCTGATGCAGAACCCGACGCAACCTACGAATAAGATGGTGATGATGTGCGATTGCACAACGGATATTCGTGGCAAGCATATCAGCTTTGTGGTCTCGCAGACGGCCGTCGCGGACATCGCCGCGAGTCCGATCCGCACGGCCCTCAGATTGTAAGAATGTCTAGACATGAAAATGCTCAAGCACGAGAGAGAACTTGAAAGCAGGAAAATTCGCGTACTCCGTAATCATCTTTATCGCCATCGCATCTCCGTTAGCCAGCCCTTGCTGCCCCCGGCCCTGTGCACGCGCCAAGGTCGCGTTGATCCAAACGACAAAATCCCCTATCCCTCGATTACACCAGACATAAGGTAGCCGCGAGCGAACTTCGGTCACTATCGCAGCTTCGGCCGGAGGGTGATGATGAGTGGTTAGAAGTCTCGCCAGCTTTGCGTTGGCAGATGGAGGGAATCGATGAACCTCGGGGGCTTTTCAATCTGGAGATTCATCGGGGTCTCGGCGTTTAAGTCGCGACTTTCCCGGAGAATCGGCATTTCGCTCACGAAGAGCGGACGGCAGCGCAAGTCGGGGGCTTCATCCTGAGGTTGTTTGGCTTCTAGCTATGGACAGAGATTTGTTTAGCTACAACCCCGGTATTTCGATTCGTGCTGCTATGAGCACTGGATTCGTCAAAGACTGGCTTAGCCGAGAGTCCTTCATAAACGGAATCGAATTCCGCCGGATATCCAGATTGAGAATGCACACGAAGACCAGCCTGCGCCTTGGTGAGTTTTGCAAGCGAATCCGAAAACTAGATGAATGCTTGCGTAAGGAAGGAGACTGGTCAAATGCACCACCATATCAAGACTTCATTTAGGCATGTCGTGAAGTGCTTGGGCTACGCTCAGAACTTGCGTCTCGACAAGCCCGTTATCGGGGCGGCCAAAATGGTGTACAAAGCTGCAACGCACCCCATCACCCACAAGGTCGCCAGAGCAGGCGTTCACATTGGCGTGGGGACGGTTAAGACCGGTTATAAGCTGGTTACGCATCCGACTACGGCGAAGATCACCCACAAACTGTGGCTGCACGGCTCAAAGGCAGCTAAACATACCAGCCAATTCATGGTCAAGGTTGCGCTCAAGGGTTTTAAGTTGCGGCGCGGCTAAAGTCCTCACGGGCTTTCAAGAAGCCTACGCCCCGTCGAGATAGAAAGATGCGGAAATGTCCGGCTCGCTAGAATAAAAATGTTTTGTTTTGAAAGGGCAAATGAAATTTGGCAAAGAAATTGAAGGGCTCAAGGAGCGAATCTTCAGTCAAACGGCTTGATTGGATTGGAAGAAGCCATGCGCTGTTCAATCACACAAGGGCACAAACCCCGAAGGAAGGTGAGCGGACCCCTTAAGGCATACTGCACGGGTGGAGCACAAGGGGCTTGCTCATCTATCTTCGGCTGGAGTTCGCCGTTGTTTTTTCGTTTCGCGCTCCGACTCAGAAGGTATACCCGTGGGCCAAGGACTCGGCCCTCTTACTAGATAGTAACGGGCTGTCTGGCGAATCAATACGTTGCGGGCATCGCGAACCCCTCAAAAACGCAGCCTTGCGGGCCATCTTCGGTTTTTGCTTTAGCCGCGTCGGCGGCTGGTTTTGGGGTCACTCTGCTGCGATCTCTGTTCAAAGGAGATGACGTTAGATAGCATAGGCTTGGAGTTTGTCCGGACAGATGGCGACCAGCTTCCAACCGTCTACGAAGTCCGCATCTCCGGAGGAGAGTGACCAGCCTTTTGTTTAGCCTGACGGAACCCTCGGAAGAAAGGATTCGACGCTTCATTTCGGGGCAGAAGGACTCAGGCTTCTCGTACCCGGAAGTCGGAGCGTCGGCCACCGCCGCGCCAACTGGGTACAATGTAGACCACAATCGCATCCAGCTTGGCAAAGGCGAAGATACTTGGCAGCGGGCAGCGAACGCGATTCGCGCATGGAAAATGTTCAGCATGCCTTGGGTGAACCTCCATTGGCCGAGTGCCCCGCTACAGATTGGAACCGACGTAGCGGTTCCGTGCATCACTTCGGGTTCTTTTCGTTGAACGCCTGCCGCATCGTCTACACCCTTGAAGAGGACGGACCCATTAAGCGATTTGGCTTCGCCTACGGCACGTTGGCGGGACATGCAGAGAGCGGAGAAGAACGATTCACGGTTGAATGGAATCGAGAGGATGATAGTGTCTGGTACGACATCCTCGCGTTTTCTCGCCCCGGGCAGATGCTCGCTAGACTAGGGTATCCACTGTCGCGGTCACTTCAGAAGAGATTTGCCGAGGGTTCAAAGGCGGCGATGGTTAAAGCCGCAGGCGACAAATAGACGTTGCAGGGCAACCGTTCTAGACGTGTGAAACAATCAGCAAGCTCCCTGCAACTGCAATCACGTCTTCCGCTATCGCCACGGCAAAGTCTGGGATGTGTGCTCGCAACACCAGAGCATGGCGGGTTTTGTAACCCACGAATGTCCCTATGAGAGCACCGCCGACGCCGACGATTGCAGGAACCAGCAAGTTTCCACCAGCGTTTGTCGCAAGTGCGACAGCGCACAAACAACCAAGGACAACGCGGGCGATCAGTCCCGGAGGCGCTGTACGCGCCGGGGTCTTCGGCAGCTTATCTGCGATCAGTTCTGCTACCGCTAAGATCGTTAAAACAACGAGCGCGACAGAGCGGTCCATGAAGGCTAGCTTGGTACCCGCAAAATTCAACCAGCCCAGATGCGCAGCCCAACAGACTGCCGCTGGCGGGGTCAGCGAGCGCAATCCAGTAAGGCAGCCGAGTAGAAGGCAAAAGACAAGTAATGTCATGAGCGTTGCAATTCGCGCTTATTTGGACGCAAGCACCTTACCATTAGAGGTTAATTCGCATCCAGTTCCGCATCGAGCGTTCTTTCTTCGCCTGAGTGAAGCCGCAGCGTCGGCTCGGAAGGGCTGGATGGGTCGGTGTAGAACCAGCGTTTATAGCCGGGAGCCTGAACAATGATCAGTAAGTCTTTATCGGGCGGAACAGATATTTCCTTCTTGCTCGTCTCGGATGGACTTGTCAGCATATCGTCAATCACTATCCAGCGCACGGTTGCCAACTCTACTGCTTTGCCGGTGTTCCTGTCGCTGATATTAAAGCTCAAATGCGCCGGGATTTTCCCAAGTTTGACAATCACATGAGCAACGGGGTTTTCGCGACTTAGTTTGATTCGTATACCCGCCTCCGGACCGTTGATGTCATGCACGTTGGCGTCGTGCCAATAGCCCCCCTCAGGTTTTTGTCCGTAAATCCGATTCGTCTCCAAGGGCACGCGAATATCAAATTGTCCATGCTCGTCACTTTCAGGGCCGCAGTTGGTGCTGGACGAATTGGAAAGGACGACGCTTGTGCACAGTCTTGCTTTCGCAATCGGTTCACCTTGGTCATTGACGGTGCTTCCGATTACCCGGCCCTCGTTCAACACCGTTTTGTCATCCTGAGAGGTTAGTAGTTGGCAAAGGACTATGACGGCGACCGCAACGCAGGGGGAGCGCATGGCACCTCCAGACTTTCGGAATTCTATATCACCCACTTGTCCGGAACTAGCAAAACCGATTCATGCCGGGTCAGGACCGCTCCACACTCTAGCATCGGATCGGCGGCGGCGAGAATCGGCTACGCGGCACCAAGACCGCCGCGCCAACCTTCGATTTCGCCTTCGAACCCGAAATTCTGCATTTTGGATTTACTTGTCGTACATCTCGTAATGCGTGGAGCACGGCTCCATTTCGATCAGGAAATCCTTGTCGAAGTCGTAGTATTTCGCCACGCTGATGTCGTCTCCGGCGAAGGCTCGGATTACCACCTCGGACTCCCAGAACGTGACCATCAAGAAATGAGCGGTATCGCCTTCCATACGTCGTAGCGCGTAAGCGCCCTTGTTGCCGGGGGTCGAGCGGTAATCGGGGATGGCAACAGTTCGCATCAAGTTCAGGTACTCGTCGCTTTTCGCTGCGGGCGTCGTGCCATGCCAGATTCGGGTGATCATCGGGAACTCCTTGCGTTTCGTTTGCGTCCAGAACTCTTAGATGTCGCAACCGGGCGCTTGCACTCGCGACCTCGACTGCGATCCACCGGGTTTGCAGTGCTAGCCTATCGTCATGCAGAAACCCGTGAAAGAACGCATCGCTAAGTTCCGAGACGAAATAGTTCAAATCAGCGAAGCGAACAAGCAGTACGTGCAAGGCGGCAAAAAGGGACCCGGCGCACCGGAACATGAACGTCGGCTTCAGAGATTGCAGGAAATCCAAGACGAATAGGTGTCGCTGACCGACTGGAAAAAGCTGCGAGATGCATCGACCGCAAAACTTGCCTGATATGGGAATTTACGAGTGCAGGGGGCGCACTCCGGGGAGGAAGCTCTTACAGCTTAAATATTGATGCCAACGAAGCGTCATCAATATGGCTAGCAGGTGCCATCCAGTGAACAAACTCTCTGGCGCTGATGTGGGTCGGCTTTTGAAACTCCCTTTTCTCAAGGCCCGATTCAAGGTCTGCTTGTTTGCCAGTGTTGCTGACCACCGTCCATGTCTTCGTCTTCATTGTCTTTGCCTCGCTTGCTGGCGGCAGAGTAACTACGCCACTGCCGACTTAGGTCCGCCGTTTGCAAAGGCATCCATTGTCTGGGTCAACTGTGCATCTACTTCGTCCGCGATGATCATGACATCAGGCAACAGCACGCTGAAATCAAGAGCGGTCAGATGCTTGTGCAACGTCCCAAAGATGGTGACTTGAAGGATTCGTGATTCATGGATCAGCATGGCGGCAGAATAGCCTTGCTTACATCGGAGCTTGCCATGAGCGACGGCGGCGAAAGACGAGATGGCGTCACTGTCTTTATCGGGCAACTTGGGTCTGCCCAGACGTTCGATTAAGTCTTCCACCAGCTTAGGAAGGTGCCCGGTGCGTTCCTCGTCGCTAAGACGAAGGTGATTGAGTTCACGGGCCTCTTTTGCTCGCGTCAACCAATCTGCGATCAGCGAGGTCTTACAGTCTGTCAGTACCGCGGCTACCCTCATTATCCCCCCCTTGCAATTTGTCATCCACCATCAGAACATTGTGTGCGATTGGCACTTTGACTGGAGCAGCCATCTAACACCGTCTTTTCTTGTCGGGATTGATGCCACTCTACCCCTGAATAATTCGCAAAACTGGTCAATAGCGACCAGGTTCAGTTCCTTGCGCATTTTGGATTGCCGAATTGGGAACCTACCCTCTGGCGCTAGCGGGTAGCAGAACGCTCGGGATCGAGGTGAGGCGAATTTGGACCTTGGTGGGAATGTTTGGCATTATTGCCATGTTTGAGGTTGTGCTTTGGTCAGCGATTACCAACCTGCAACGAGGGCAAAGGGCTGTTCCGGCGACACCTTGCACTCGGATTTGTAATGCGGCCACGAATCCTCGAAAGTGAAGATTCCGCCGCAGACCAAACATTCGCTTAGCAGCATCGGGTTAGTCGGCAAATCCCCGTTGGTGAAGATTTTAATGATGCCACGACCAACAATATCGTCTGCGACATGTGCGGTGCGATTGCCTTCGCGGTCATCAATCATAGTGATTGGCTCCTACAGGTGAGTCTGCTCCCTGAGCTTCCCATCGGAAAGTGACGCTGGTTATCGCAACACGGTTACGGATGCCCCCTGAAGTGAAAACGTAGTCGCGCATTCCGTGCCGAGTACCCTTTTGGAAAACCCACGTTGGCGCTCTTCGTCACGCACCCGTGGAGAGGGGGAGGATCAGCGCCGAGGAATTCTTTAGAAGCCACAGGTCAGGCACAGCCGGAACGCAGGGAACTTCGCAGTGTTCCCGCGATGCGTCACGGGTGAATAGGCGCTCGCAGACAAGACACCTGCGCCTGCCGTGGACAAACACCATAAACAGTTTGCCGATTCGGTCATTCATTATTTTGAGTCACCCCCTACAGCCGAACTTGCGCCGCGACGTTCCCATCGGAAGTTAAAACTGCGACGGCATGAGAATTTGTGTTCGACTCTTTCATCAAGCTGCACACGGACGCCCTACTTATCGAGTGGCGCTTTGCAACCGCGGTCAGCGACATTCCGGAGCGGCGATCTTGAATAACTTGCTCCCGATTGATGTCCAGTCGGGCTCTGCCGATTTGGCGACCCTCCAATTTTGCCCTTCTCATGCCACTTTTCACGCGCTCGACGATAAGGCTTTTTTCAAGCTCACCAATCGCAGCCACGATGATGATAAGGGCGCGTCCAAGCGCCGAATCTGTATCTATATTTTCGCGGAAGCTGACGAAGCCGACGTTCAGACGGTTGAGTTCGTCCATGACTTCGAGGAAGTGCTTGACCGAGCGGGCGATCCGGTCGAAGGCCCAAACAAACACCACGTTGAACCGCCCGCGCCGGGCGTCGGACAAAAGGTGATCGAGTCCGGGACGCTTGGCTTTTGTGCCGCTGATCGTATCGGAGTATTCAGCGACGATTTCGTAACCGCGAGCCTTCGCCAAGGAGCGCAGGTCGCAGAACTGCGACTCGACGTTCTGGTCATTCGTGCTCACTCTGCCGTAAATTGCCGCCTTCTTCATTTGGTCAATTGCTCCTTTGCGTTTCGTAGCATCAGCCTGCGTTTAGCGTGTTCGCAAATGCCGAACTCCGGCTCAAAGATGTGAAATCGCTCTTGGGCTATGAGAATGAGGTCGCCGATCTCAAAGTCGGTGCAGTGTGCGAGTTGCCTGTCCAGTGTGGCGGCGATCCAGAGTGTTCGGAATCGCATCGCAATATTGGTCGAAGTTGCGTGGCGGTGTTGCCTCTGGATCAGAGCACGAACGACCCGTAGCAACTCTGATCCTTGTTCCACGGCTGGAGTGTACAAACCGCCTGCCGGATTTCGCTGGCAATCCGGGCGTGATTACCAAAGATGTCTGCTGAAAGGTAGTGAATTCCGTCAGCTGCTGCGTATATTCCGCCTGTGAACCCATCCAAGTTCTTGTCGCAGGTTGTCAGCTTTGTCGCAGTGGTGCTCTTCACTCTCGCGCTGCCGTTCCTTGTTGTGGCCGCGGCCATTTGGGGCGGGAACCTCACGGGCGCCGCCTCTGACAGCATTTGGCCGATCAAGATGGGGGCGACAGTCTTGGGCCCGTTCAGCGCCGTGCTGTGGTACATCCTCGTCAGCCATCTCGTGCTGCGTAGGAGAGCGGGCTACTTGATGCAACTCGTGATCTTCGTCGGAACAGCCGCCGTGATCTATCTGCTCCTGATCAACGGGGTGTACCACCTGTGAAGATCACCAGACACGCATTCGCTGAGTTATTCGGCGTCCACCTACCCGAATGGTCACGTTCCGCTTGGGTGAAAGGCACTCGGTATGAATTTGTCTCCGGCACGGGCGAAGTTGACGAACTGGAACGCCTTTGCGGAGGAGTAACTTGTGGCAAGTCGTGAGCATGCCGCAAGCGAGTCCAATGCCGTCCAGCGCCGCATCGCTTTGACGGGAGCCTACCTGAAGGTAGTGTGCCCCGGTGTCAACCAAAGCACACGGACAAAGCTGGCGGACTCGATTCTTGCGCTGATTGATGGCGAAGACCGCACATTGCCGCAGAGGAAGATCACGGACCCGCAGGCAGTAGAGATGGTGTGGCGGCACAGCCAGTGCGTGCTTAACCAGACGGGCAAGTGTCCCCTGCTGGTCTTTGGGCGGCAACTGGCTGAGGAGATCAATGAGTTTTTCACGGAGGATGAGTGAGGGGCAAGGTGAGAGTCGGTGTGCGCGGCAGTAGGGTGGTTGTATTTTTCCCTGACGGAACCCAGTTGTCAAAGCCTATTCCCGAGGGCATGACTGCGGAACAGGCCATTCACGAGACCTTAAAGCTACTGGAATTTTCCCCGCAGGATCAGAATTGAGCGACTACCCAACGTGCCAGTTCGTGACGAACACCGACGCCTTGATGGAGTCAATCTTTGACGGTGAGGATAAACCGCTGCCTGAAGAACTCCGCTGCGGGCATCGTGCCTTCTTCTGCTTCAACAGCTACCACCGCCATCACATCGAAGCTGTGCGCTTGTTGCTGCCGATCCTTGACCAAGAACACGCAAAGGAATACGGCTGGGAACGTGACCACAATCGGGAAGAGTGGCTTGCCCGGTTCCGTGAGAAGGTCGGGGATGATGCAGATCACTGGTACTTTCTCTGCCCCCGGCATTGGCTGTACCACAAATGGCTTCGCATCACGATAGGGATCGAGAATTACATCAGCCATTACATCTGGCGAAGATTCTGTTGGCACGCACCATGGGATCAACTAAAGCGGCTGTTCATTCGTAACCCAACAGGAGATCAATGAAAATTCTGATCGTTGACGACGATGACGCTCTGGTGGCGTTTCTCGCGAAGGAACTGGAAGCCCGTGGGTACGAAATCCTCCAAACCCACTTTGGAGATGGGGGACTGAAACTCTACAACAAGTACGGCCCGTGGGAGTTTGTCTTGAGTGATTTTCGTTTTGTGCCGGGAACCAAGATTAAAGACGGTGTGCAGTTGGTGACTGCGATCCACGGGATCAACCCTCATCAGCAGATGGCGTTGATGACCGCTGACCCCAAGGGAGCGACAGAGAATCTGCCGCAGGCTTTGCGCCACCTCCCAGTGCTCAGGAAGCACTTCCGACTGGAGCAACTGGTGCGGCTGCTTCGGCAGCCCGTGCTGCCGCTAACAAACTAGCGCGGATGGGTCAAGATGTGGCGGTCGGTGGTCGGGGGGATACTGCCGTCAAAAGCTTGACCATAACTTGGGTATCTTGTTTGCAATAATCGAGCAGAGATTGGCGTAGCTCCCGCTTTTCATCCGCCGAGATGTCAAGGTCACACAGACGTTCCCAAGCCGGAAGTACATCTTCGCCGCAAGAAATCTCCAGTCCCTCGTATCCATCAGAGACCAAAACAGGGGACACTTTTTTAATGGAAAAGCTGCCTTTGAATCCCGGATGGTAGATGTTGCGCTTAAAAACTTCGCACAAATCCCACAGCTTGGCAGCTACAGCGTGTAATTGTTCCGCGTACTCCGGAAAAGCTTCTGCTAGCTTGTTCAGTTGTGTCTTTTCATACGGGCTCCACACCGCTATCTTCGCGGCCGATTTCACCGCTGCCAGCAAGTGCCTGACGAACTCCGGGCGCGGATCGGTTCCGTCCGCTTCGGCGAGGAACTCGAAATGCTCGATCCCGTCAAGGCTAAGCTGATGCACGGAGAATTGGATTTGCATCGGTTGCCACGGCTTCATTCCAGACCATCGGGGAATCGCAAATCCAACGGTCTCGAAATCCATGAAAGCCAGCGGCAACGGTATTTGGCTCAACTCCTGTTGGAATTCGGGTTTCCGAATGACGATGCCGTTAACTTGTAAAGCATCTTGTGCACCGAGGATATTCTTGCGCTGCAAGTCAGTAAAGTTACCGTGTAGATCGATGTCGCAAATGGATGTAATACCGCTCTTCCGCAGTCGGTTAACTATGTCCCACTTGGGCGATATCGGAGTGTAGGCGAGATCATCGACCCGAAGCTTCGCATGGCAATGGGCGCTGAATTCACATGGGTGTGGATCGGTGCATTGCCGACCGACGATAACGTCGGGGGAAACAGGCTGATGCAGAGTGCGCAATTGATCATTAGCTTGCTCGCGCACCCAACCTTCGGGCCTACGCTCGATTCGTTCCGTTTTGAACAGTGGAAGAGTTCCGTCGAGGGTGTACTCAGGATTAAGGTGTATAACGACCGCCGCGCCAATTTTTACACCCGCGGATTCCAGCACATGCGCCTGAAAACTCACATCATCGATGTGGTAGTCCTTGACTTTGGTGAAAAATTTGACCTCGCCGAGCAGATGGTCAGCTTCCTTGTCGGGAAGCGTTATCGCCTCCCACCTATCATCGACCCGCACGAGGATATCCGCACGCGCTCGCAAATTGTCCTTTTCAAACGCCGCCTCGAAAATGACCAGAACATCCGGGTCTGCGATTAGACGAGCGGTTTCTGTTACCGCCTCGGCGAACCGAGTGTTCGGAATATCTACGAGCACCCCGCTAGGAAACTCTTTCTGAGCAATCAGACCAACCGATGTTCCTTGCTGCTTGATGCCGAGCGCGACGACCTCTCCCACTATGCCCTGCTCCTTGCCATGCTTTTGCAGCCACAACCGTTTAGGGCATTGCAAGCCAGCGGAAAATTGGGATTTGGAAATGGTGTAGTCGGAAATTGGTCGCGGCTGATGGGGCTCGTTGTCCATCATTGCCTTAAGAGCAGCCAGCAACATCGCTGTCTTGTCCATGAGGTAAGTGTACGGAGGAGGGTGCCTTCTGTAGCCATGACTTCCGTAACATCATCTCGTTGGTGCTCCTGTCCGTGACGCTTTACCGTTCTCTCCGAAGAGCAAACTACACGTGTGTGTAAACAGGCTACACGGGTGTGTGGGTGTGAAACGTAGATAATTTGGAGGAGTTGTCGACTATCCCTGCGCAGCTTTCAAACAGATCGTCCCGTGAAAGGGCGTGTTGATGTATATCTCGGCGAACGGTAGATTAGCATCGCAGAAGGCGCGTTGGAATGCTGCTACCTGATCATCATCTACGAAGCCCGCAACGCGAATGATCAGGGTGAGGTCTCGGACAGCTTCCTCGCCGCCGTATCTTGCCAGCTTGTGCCGGATGCCTTCTTCTATCCAGCGACCATCTGGGGGAATCGCACCGCCAGCGGGAATGTCAATCTGCATCCCGCAAAACAAACCGGGCCGCGCAATGACGATGGTGTGAACTAAGTCGGCGAGTTCGGGGGACTGTTCGTAGATGTCGTCGTATCGCAGCGTCACATCCCGCTCTCCCCATTTCTGGACTATGACGTCAGCGAGTTGTTCAACCTGCGGTCGCGTCATCCCGTGCGTTTCCACTTCACCACTGAGAGACAACTCCACATAAATCTCATTGATACCCCGTTCCCTGAAAAGTTGAATCAGTCTTTGCTGCACTCTGATCACAGTCTGCTTGTCGTCACGGTGACGGAAATCGTAACGGATACGAAGTCAATACCGAGAGATGAGAATTCCTCCAGCGCCCGCAGAAGGTGGCTGGTGCTCCTCGCAAATCGATCGAAACGCCATACGGCAACGACCGAAAACTTTCCGCGCCTTAGCATCCGCCATCAGTCTATCTAGCGCTGGCCGCTTATCCTTCGCTCCGGTCATCACATCGCTGTAGATCTCGGCCAGGTGCCAACCTCGACGTGCGCAGAACTCAGGCAACTCCGTCGTCTGCAAGTCGCTGTTCTGCTCGCCAGTTGAAATGCGGGTATAGATTGCCGCTCGATTCGCCTCCATGATGCCTCCGACTGTCTTAAAAGTTATAACCTGTGCGCCAGCAGTATCGGCTGTGAAAGCCCGCAATCTGCCACTACAGCTTGTGTTTTGAACGGCGCTGGGGGAAGGACTTTTGCGCCACTGTACCTACGACTTCTTCTTCGCCTTCTTCTTAGATCGCGCCAACACGTAAACAAACGTCCGTTTGATTGCGACCAACACACTGCACCGTAAGTAACTGAAAACTCGCCGGAGCGAAGATGGCAATCGCGCACCGTTTGTTGGCGGGCGCACGCCGACCGTACGCCCGACTTCGCAAACGCTCATGCACTGCACGCCATAAGCATATGAGAACGCAGCGACAAAAAATCTGTTGACACGGTTTCAGATTATCGATTGCGAATTCGACCGTATTAAGTGGAAGTGCGAGGCCCTTGGATGCCGCGCCAGTAGCCGCGAGTCAGCAGCTGCACGGCGGCAACGAATCAATCAGCGTTCAACGGGAGCAAGCAACGCGGGAGGCAACGAACGCAGGGGAGCGCAGGATCAGGAGGCAATTAGCGCGGGAGTAGCAACGAAGTCGGACAGGCTTGGAACGTGGGATGGACGCGCACTACTTTACGAGTATGAAACTGGGTAGGGCAGGGCTGGCCCCCTTGACCACCTTGCGCGAGGCCGGATCGCTTAGCAAGATTGCGCAGCCTTTCTCGCCACATTGCAGCGAGACGATTGGCGGCGCGGCATCAGTTGAAGTGGTGCTCTTGCTACATCCCCGGCGCAAGCGAGACCGATCCGCCCGAGCTGACCAAACGTCAAGCCGCTCGCCTGGCCGTCGAACTGTGGGAAGAAGAGCACGATAAAAACGGGGCTAGCGGTGAGTTGCCAGTGGGGGGGCGCCGACCGAGAAGAAGATGGTCGCAAGGATGGTGGTGAGGAGAAAGACAAATGTTTTTCGCATGGCTAGTTACCTCCGGTGCCACATTGCAGGGTTTGGACATCGCAGCAGGCATCTTGAGCCTTGCACGATGCTCGCTTTGGCCCAGCCGCCAGGAAGCTGCTCACGGCTGGCTCCTGTGCCAGTTTCGTGTCGCGCAGCACAAAGGGGAAGACGGGGTGGGTGAGAAAATACTCCAAGTTGTTTCCATCCTGACCTACGACTTGGTCGAGAGGCGCGGCATGACCGCTGTCATTGAAAAAAAAACTGCCTGATAGGTCCGACTCCTTCCCGCCAGCGATGCGGTTACCGTGAAGAGGCAGTAGGTGCGCAGTCCAGGGACTGCCCACTCCTTCTCCAGGATAGGAATCATTTGTTTAACGCTAGAGGTATGCACCGTGCCATTGGGACCTTCGGGAGTGGGCGGCGGACCCCAATTGACTTGCAAGGCTTCCATCGAAGTTGATTTGTTGGCCTTGCCCTCACCCTCGCTCCAGTTCACTGTGTGTACGCTGGTGTGGATGATCTCTTCTCCGGTCTCATCCACAACTGGGAAGCGACTGACAAAGCTAGCCTCTGCGATGTCGCTGAGGCGACCGACAGTAAGGTTGCTCAAGGTGAAGCGCAAGCCTGGTGGGGTGGAATGATCGGGGCCGGATGTGGCTGCCCTAAATACGTTGTCAATATTGACAGCGTATGCCAGCCTGGCGTAGGCCGTCCGGACCGTTGTTTCCTCGTGACTCATTTCAGCGGCGCTCGCCGACAGAGCACAGAGGCAAAGCAGAGCTGCTAAGTAGCGCATGGGCTAGGCCCCCCCTTTTTGGGGTGTCGGGAATGCTGCCACAAAAAGGAGCTTATGACTACCGCTTGCGTGATTTTGTTCGGATTTCGTAAGAGACTATCCGAATGGATAGCTCACTGGTCTCCATGCGATGCTTGGCGCGCAGGTAAACGTGTCGCGGCACACGCATGGTGCGGTAGCGTCGGGCCGGATCGTTGTAGGACCAGCTCTGGCGTGGTCTTCTCAGTAAGTCTTACTTTTCCGATCCATAGTCTTTTTGATTTCATCTTTCACACCGCCCAAGAAAGCTGTACTTTGAAGAGCGGGAGGCGGCTAAAAGACGCGGGCGAACCGATCGGACCAAGCGGCACGCGCTCTCGGAGTGGGAGAAGTGGTACCAAACGGAGGCGCAAGAATGTAGGTTGCTACATCAGGCGAGAGTTCTAAGCTGGGGCAAGGAGAAGAGATATTACTTTCTTCACAAGGTGAGTTCGCACCGATTCTTTAATGGCCCTTCATCCAGAAAATTTTGTAACAACCCTTGCAACAACCCCGCCTAAACCAGCCCATCCCTGCCTATCGGTACTGCCGGGAAATCGTTGAAACCATTCGTTGTTAGTTGACGTTACGGAAACAGTAGGTTGGAGGTTCGATTCCTCCCGCGCTCACCACTCCTTTAATGCGGGTTCCCGCGTTATCCCCTGTACTGGAGCGGATTTCCGGCCGATTCCTTGTTCACATTTCACCACATCGAAAGTACACTGGGAATCGCTGAGTTCCAATCGCTACCCTGACAAAACCCTGACATGGAATTCAGAAAAATGGGAGGGCAAGTACACAGACAATGCAGAAGCGGCAATGAAGGTGTAGAGAAGCGGTTACCAACTCTCTCTCAAAGAATGCGAGAAGGGGGACCCCGGCATAGTGCCCGCCCTAAGTGTCGTCAGAATATAATTTTCGTCTTGACTAAGTAGGCGCGGTAGTCGGAATACACATGCTGCTCCCGAAATAGCTGGCCGCTGACGTCAACCGTAACCACGACCTTTTGCGGCAGCCATAAAGGCTCGGTCTGCGCGACTTGGGTTTCTCCAAAATAGATGTCGGCAGTGAGCCTCTGCAGGTGAACATCGCGGAGGGGACCGAGAAGATCGGTGCGCAAATGCACAATGTGGAAGTCCGATTCCTCAACCCAGGCGATGCCCTGGTAATAGATTGGAAGCGTCTGCCCCTCAAATCGAAGTTCTCCGGGCGATTGCACTGAAGCCGGTACTTGCGCAAATGCGATCACGAAGTTGTTATGCCCCTTGATGCGCTGCCGTCCCAGGTAGCGGAATCTGGCTTGAGAGCGATTGGAAGGATAGAAGTACACCCAGCCGTTGGCAAACCCCTGGCTCAGCGGCAGACCTCCTTTGTTGTGTGTGCTGGCTTCGAGGCTCAAACGTTCCAGGTCTGCAATTGACACGCCGCCGGAGATCACCGCCGAGGGGTTGTAGGTCTCGCTCGGCATTTCTGTTTTATGCTGCAAATCAACGCGATACTCATCCAGGCTTACATCGTTCTCCGTGCGGTGAGACAGGATGAGGTATTCGAAGTCTTGCCGGGTTGGCTTGGCACCACTTCGCGCCTGAAGGACTTCTTCATGCGCAATGAGGTTTGGCATTTTGTGAAAAAGCGCTTCCGCCTTATCGCCAACTTTCTCCAGAAGAATGGGTAGTTCTTCCTGGTTCCTTGCAGGCTTGAGTCCCCGCAGTTGTGGAATGGCTTTCAGAAGCTTCGGGAGCGTGAAATCCACGACGGTCGCTGAAGTTTCAGCGGGCCGGTTGTCGGCCAAGGCGGTTGACGGCGCCTGCGCATTTTTGGTTGAAGGAGCGTTCTGGGTGGTGTTTGGTTCACTTTTCTTTTCGTCTGTGTCGGCAGGCCGGATGGGTTCAACCGCCGAGCAACAAGCAGGAGTTGGAGGTTTGGACGCACTCCCGATGCCAGAGCCTGCTACTGCAACTTGACCGTCCGCTCCATCCAAAAGCCAAAGCAGAAACACACACGCCTTGGCAGTGGCGCGTTTCATAGCATGATCATAGCTCACGATTGCGGAATGAGCCACCAGTTGATGCAATCAATTACACTCACAACCCCTCAGTGAGCGATATGGCGATAGCTGGTAGTGTGCTGTTTTAAATTATTTCGCGTGATGCAGTTAGCGCCGTAGGGATTCCACGATTACACCGATCAGCGCATAAGTAACGGCATTCGCAGCTAGAACCCCATACAGGCTAATCGGGTAATGCTTGCCAGCTATCGCAACGGGGCAGGTCAAACAGATGAGAGTCCAGACATCCCGCATTCGTTCGCTCG
>Ga0116130_1000904_pt1 | contig 17714 bp, 13 predicted proteins | sample June2015DPH_17_5_FD_89733 | JGI IMG/M metagenome (GOLD analysis project Ga0116130, IMG submission 89733) | Peatland microbial communities from SPRUCE experiment site at the Marcell Experimental Forest, Minnesota, USA - June2015DPH_17_40 | ecosystem: Environmental > Terrestrial > Soil > Wetlands...
ACAGCAGTAGGTGATTCAGCCTCCCCCACCCTGCCTGAAAAGGATGATTTGTATGAAGCGGGCATTATTCACAACTTCCTGTATGGGTTAACAGCAAAATTCGATTTCTTCTATAAAAATTCTTCACCGGGGCTTGACGATGAAACACTAGGTTCCAGCGAAATAAAAGTGAATGTGAATATTAATAAAATAATAGTTAGAGGTTTGGAATTTAGTTTAACTTATAATGACCCGTCCAGTCCTTTATCCGGTTTTCTTAATAGCGCTATTATTCATGCTTTTGGTACTGGCCCTGTTTCAGGCGGTTTCATTCCGGCTGATAATTCAACAACTCCCTTTGATCTTGATCATGATCAAAGGCTCAGCGTTGTCGCAGGAATAAATTATCAACCGAAAGATTGGTTTGTAAATTTGACAGGGATCTATGGCAGCGGTTTGTCAAATGGCAACAATGACTATCAATTCAAGACAGGCCTCTTTGATTTCAACACAGGCGCACATACTGCTCCATCCTGGATATTAAATCTTTCGGGCGGCTATATATTTGCACTTGCGGATAATCATTCAATTGAGCCATCATTATATATCGATAACCTTTTAGACCATCATCATTTAATAAAGGGTGCATTTTTCAGCGGAGCAAGCTTTGAAGCCCCAAGAAATGTTACTTTTAATATTAAATATCATTTTTAAATCCTTATTCTTCCGTTCCCTCCGGACCCGGAGGGAACGAGTTTTAGAGGACATTTGGTCGAGGTCTTGACATTAATTCTGTGATGTACTAAGTTTACTCCGGATTGAATCGAGCTATCGGAAAGAGTTATTGAGAAGTCTTTCAATTATTTTCTCATGATATTTTTTTTCAAAAGGCTCTTCCCGTTGTTTCGGTTTTCTACAATTCGATAGTTTCTCTTCATGCGGTTGAATTACTACCGTGATGAAATAAGAGAGATGAATTGTATTTATTACATAATTGTGATATGAAACATATGAATGACGGTAATAAACTCTCCCGCAAGAACTTCATAAAAATCGCTACTTTTAGTGCAGGTGCCCTATCATTTACTACTGGCAGCCTTAGTTTTATTGAAGGATGCAGTACCGTAAGTAAACCGGGAACCGTCTTTTTTTCTGAAAATGAAATCAAATTGGTAGAAGCAATCGCGGAACAAATCATCCCGGCCAATAACTGGCCCGGAGGCATGGATGCAGGCCTAGCAAATTTTATAGATATACAACTTCACAGGCCCATACCGCCGCTTTCAAGAGAACTACCGCAAGGGCCCCCCCTAGCAGTTCTCGAAAATACATGCCGGAACAAATTCCATCATAAGTTTGAAAACCTTTCCTGGGATTCACAAACCGCCGTTCTGAAGGATATGGAAGCAGGAAGACTCGAAGGCAATATATGGAGAAAGGGGTTCTCCGAATATTTTTTTGAGCTGCTGCGCTCTCATTGTTTGCAGGGTTATTACGGAAGCCCGCGCCATGGAGGAAATAAAAACTTTGTAAGCTACAAAATGATCGGCCTTGACGAACTACAGATCGTCGGCGAAAACCGGTATGGGATCTAACGTATGAGCAACAAACATGTAAACGCCGTGATTGTCGGCGCTGGTGCAGGCGGCGGGGTTGTCGCAAAAGAATTGAGCGAAGCCGGAATGTCCGTAGCGCTAATCGAGCGCGGAGGTTGGGGGAACTATGATGAGCATGACAGCGATGAACTAATCTCGCAGCGAACGACTTCACTCGGAAATGCATTCGGGCCGGACGATGAGCGGTATCGGAGAGTCGTCGTAAATGATGACGGTTCGACAAAGGTCGTCGTTGCCAGCGACATTGACTACAACAATGTGGCGGCTTGTGTTGGTTCCGGAACAGTAAGTTATGGCGCTATGGCGTGGCGGTTCATGCGTGAGGATTTTCGAATGAAGACGACCTACGGACTTGTAGAAGGATCGACGCTGGACGACTGGCCAATCAGCTACGAAGATATTGAACCCTGTTACGAAAAAGCAGAATGGGAAATCGGTGTTTCCGGCGACCCTTCACTAAACCCATTTGCAGCACCCAGAAAGAAGCCCTATCCAATGTCGCCGTTTGCTTACAACAAAGAAGCAAAGATTCTTGAGTCTACAATGAAACGTATGGGGCTGCATCCATTTCCGATTCCCATGTTGAGGAACTCCGTAGCACGAAACGGCCGAGCTGCGTGCGTAAGAAGGAGGTCATGCTGTGGCTTTGCATGTCCGATTAATGCAAAGTCCGGAACACACAACACCGTTATACCTGTTGCTTTATCCACAGGTAATTGTGAACTCCGGACAAATTGCGTGGTAAACGAACTTGTAATTGATGAAAGGGGCAAAATTAACGGAGTCACTTATTTCGATAAGGACAATCATTCACAGTTACAGACTGCAGATATAATTGTCATTTCCGCATCTGCAACCGAAACACCTCGATTGCTGCTCAATTCGAAATCGAAATTTTATCCTTCAGGTGTGGGAAACCGCTATGACTGGGTGGGACGAAACTTTCAGGGACACGCATACACAGGCGCCTTCGGTTTGTTCGAGGAAGATATCTTCGACGATGTTGGACCCGGTGCTTCGATAGCAATAAGCGACTTCAGTCATCACAACCACGGGATTACCGGAGGCGGGATTCTCGCCAACGAGTTCAACAGGCTCCCATATTTATTCACAGGGGTCAGGCCTCCCGGTTCTTCAACATGGGGCATGGCACATAAGGAATTCCAACAAAAGTATTTCAAAAGAAACGTCCCGGTGGTTGGCCCTATACAGGAGATGCCTTTCTTCGATTCGCGTGTCCAGGTTGATCCCACGGTTAAAGATTACTGGGGAATTCCGGTTGTCAGGTTATCCGGGCATAGGCATCCGAAAGACGTTGAAGGATGTAAATTTCTTTCGGGCAAAGCTGAAATGATCCTAAAAGAAGCGGGAGCATCTTTTACTTGGCAAAGCGTCGGCGGGAAAGGCTTAAGCGGAGGACAGCACCAGGCAGGAACATGCCGTATGGGTAACGATCCACAGACTTCTGTTACGGATAAATACGGACGGGTGCATGATACTTCTAATGTATTCGTAGCCGATGCTAGCCTGCATGTGAACAATGGTGGTTTCAATCCCGCGCTTACTATAATGGCTCTCGGATATTGGGTGGCCGAACACATTGCTTCCGAGTGGCAAAAAGGAAACCGATTTGTTTAAATGACAATAACATGTAATTCTCTCAGACAAGGCTTATGAGCAGCATTTGGAAATTGTCCGTATATCCGCCCCTTTGGGGAAGGATAATCTTGATTGCAGCAGTAGTTCTTTTTGCCGCATTCGGAGGATTCATTCTCTACTGGGATTTAGCTTCACCTCAGTCTACCTGCGCATCGTGTCACGAAATTGAAAGCTCCGCCGCACTGTTGGTGGAAAGCGGTCACCGGTCAATGCTCTGCAAGGAATGCCATGGAACCGCTTTCAGTAATGGTTTTCACAGCCTTGTTGAAAAAGGAATGATGGTAGTACATCATTTTTCAGGATACGGTAAACACAATGTCAGGCTTAGCGAAGTACAGATTGGTGCGATTCTCGAAAATTGCAAACGCTGCCATGGTATGGAGTATGCAAAATGGTTGTCGGGCGGACACTCGGCTACGTATTCGGCAATCTTTCTGAATAAAAGACACAATAGCGCGGTGCAGCCTAATGCAGATTGCCTGCGCTGCCATGGAATGTTTTATGAAGGTTCTATCGCGGATCTGGTTTCGCCGGTCAGCATCAAAGGCCCATGGAAAATAGTAAACTCGGAACAAGGGACAATGCCGGTAATTCCTTGTCTTACTTGCCATGAAATCCATAGGAAGGGATCTGTCGCGGTTAGGGCAGACTATTCAGATCCAAAAGATATTTTTTACAAGAGTTTTATTCAGTTCCCTGTGGCGCTTTTCTATGACCGGTACGAAAAGATTCATAGAGAGCCCGGTGATTTGCCGGAACTGAAGCTTTGGGAAGGAGAAAGAAGGGTTCATGTTTCGGACGACTCGCATCAAAAGATTTGTGTCCAATGCCATGCACCTAATGCTTTTCACCAGGCGGGAACAAGCGACGACAGGACTCCGCGCGGTGTTCATGAGGGGCTTAGCTGCCTTTCATGCCATGCGAATCACAGCAATGATCCGCGGCAGAGCTGTGTTAATTGTCATCCTGCAATCTCTAACTGCGGCCTCGATGTAACAAAAATGAATACTACATTTTTTGACAAAAGCAGCCCGCATAACATCCATTCAGTAAGCTGCGTAGATTGCCACACTAAAGGTATACCAAAGAAGAAAATATGAAGGGACTGTTTGGTAATTCAAAATAGGTAATAAACAAGATTCGGATATGTTGTTCCAAATAATCAATAACTGTATGAGAATGGTTCTTTAATAATAACTTCCAACGTTACACTGTTCTGAGGAACATCTGTAAATATGGCTTTGTGAACAAATTGGGCCAAAATATGTCACCGTGTGGCAGTTAAACTGTTAACTACTTCCTTCTATAAGTTCATTTTTTACATTTGGTTGTTGGATTTTTTCTTCTGACTTTATCCGGTTTCCATAAATATTTATCCATAATAACACATCCGTTTTTATCAAATTCCACGCCTTCTGATCTTAATAAGTCTTCCATAAGGTCATACTCTCCGAAGTGGTACTTCCCGGTTAAAGCGCCAAAACGGTTTACAACACGGTGACACGGCAGCCCTGAATCCTTAGTCCCATTTAGCGCCCAGCCTACCGTTCTTGCAGCAGACCTTATACCGCAAACTTCAGCTATATCACCGAAAGTTGTCACTTTTCCATAAGGAATCTTCGCAACAACTTCATATACACGGTCAAAGAAATCTTCTTGTTTGTGTTTCTTTGTGATTTGTAATTTAGTTTTATTCATATCTGAAGTTTAGATTAATTAATTTTGACTGAACTTAAGCAAATAAGCTTTTATAAACTTGTTAATATTTCCATCCATAACCCCCTGCACATCGGAAGTTTCTTCATCAGTACGATGATCTTTCACCATATTGTAAGGATGAAAAACATAAGACCTGATCTGGCTACCCCATTCTATTTTCATCTTGCCTTTCTCTACTTCATCCAATTCAGCTTCCTGTTTTTCTTTTTCAATCTGATAGAGCTTAGACTTCAATAACTTCATAGCATTATTTCTGTTTTGAAGCTGTGATCTCTCACTTTGGCAGGCTGCAACTGTTCCGGTGGGAATATGCGTTATCCTAACGGCCGTTTCAACCTTATTTACATTTTGACCGCCTTTGCCTCCTGAACGGTATGTATCCACTCTTAAATCGGCAGGGTTTACATCTATTGCAATTGTGTCATCTATTTCAGGAATAACAAATACCGAAGCAAAAGATGTATGCCTTCTCTTATTTGCATCAAAAGGCGAGATTCTAACAAGACGGTGTACACCGTTCTCAGCTTTCAAATAACCGTAAGCAAATTCGCCTTCAACTTCAATAGTAACACTTTTTATTCCGGCGCCATCGCCTTCCAAAATATCTGCAATAGACATTTTAAAATTATTTTGTTCTCCCCAGCGCATATACATACGCATCAGCATTTCAGCCCAGTCCTGCGCTTCCGTACCGCCGGCGCCGGAGTGAATTGTAAGAATACAATTCCTTGCATCCTCTTTACCGCTAAGCATATTTTTAAATTCTGCATTTTCAATTGCAGTACTTAAAGCATCAATTTCACTTTGGATTTCTTTCGCAAAAGATTCATCATTCTCGATTTGCGCTAATTGAATTAATTCATCGAGGTTTTGCGCTTGTATATCCACATTTTTCCAGAGATCAATCCAGGATTGCAGGATTTTAACTTCCAGAAGGGTTTTTTGAGCCTCCATCTGATCATTCCAAAATGAGGGCTCGGTGGTTTTATGTTGAAGGTCTCTTACTTTAGCATCTTTATTATCGACGTCAAAGATAACCTCTTAAGTTGATAATTCTTTCTCTAAGTATATTCAGCTTTTTTAATTCTTCTTCGTACATTTTAAAATCCTCTTTTTATTATTTTTTTTATCTAATATTTTCTTTGCATGCTATTTCATCTGCAATGTTTTCCAAATCTTCTTGGGATTTTACATCAAACCAAGTTATTCTTTCATCCGCTCTGAACCATGTTAATTGCCTTTTTGCAAATCTTCTTGTATTACGCTTAATTAATTCAACAGCACGTTCAAGAGTAATTTCATTATTCAGATATGCAATTATTTCTTTATAACCAACAGTGTTTAAAGAATTAAGTCTCCTGTCATATTTTTCAATTAAAGACTTAGTTTCTTCAATTAAACCATTAGAAATCATTTCATCAGCTCTTTGCTCAATATAGTTATAAAGAATTTGCCTATCCCACCGTAAACCGAACTGGACGAAATTTATATTTGTTTCTCTCATTTGCTCCCGATGATGTACTCCAATTGGTTTGCCGGTTCTATAAAAAACTTCCAATGCACGCATAATACGTTTCCAGTTTTGCGGAAGCATTTTTGATACACTCTCAGGGTCGACTATTTTTAATTCATCATATAAAAAATCATTTCCATACAGCCTTCTTTTCTCCAGAAACTCGTTACGGAGTTCTCCATCTGCATCGGCAACATCAAATATTCCGTCAATCAAAGCTTTGATATATAAGCCAGAACCTCCGGCAACAATTGGTATTTTTTCTTTTCCGGACAAACTTTGAATAATATAAAGAGCATCATTCTCAAACCGGCTAACATTATAAGTTTCACCCGGTTCAAGAATACTGATGAAGTGATGTTTAACTTTTTCTAATTGTTCTTTATCCGGTTTTGCAGTTCCTATATCAAGGTATTTGTAAATCTGCCTGCTGTCTGCAGAAATAATTTCCGAATTCAATTTTTCAGCAAGCAAAATTGCAAGGGAAGTTTTACCCGAACAAGTCGGGCCGACAATAACGATTACTTTTGGTTCCAACCCTCTCTGCCTATAAGTGGAACAAAAGAAAACTCGGGAACATCACACACTTCAAATTCATTATCATTTAATTTAGTGATAATTTTTAGAATCTGAGAATTTTTATTACCGACGGGTATCACAAGCCTGCCGCCAACTTGTAATTGTCTTTTCAAGGATTCGGGAACCGTAGGAGAACCGGCTGTAACTAAAATTCCGTCATAGGGGGCAAACTCATCCCATCCTATAGTACCATCTCCGCATTTTGTATGGATTCTAAGTCCTATTTCATCTAAAAGTTTCCGCGTCTTTAGATAAATATCCATATTTCTTTCAATACTGAAAACGTCTATTCCCATTTTTTCAAGGATAGCCGCCTGATATCCTGACCCTGTCCCAATTTCTAATACTCTTGCCTTAGATTTTAACCCGAGTGATTGAGTCATAAAGGCAACCGTATAAGGCTGAGATATAGTCTGGCCATAACCAATAGGTAAAGCAATATCCGAATAAGCATGCTGCTTCATAGCTTTAATCACGAATTTATGACGTTCTACTTCGCGTACGGCTTTAAGCACATAAATATCGGTTATACCTTTTTCAGATAATTTATCGGCTAATTCTTCTCTTTCTCTTTCGTATGTCAACATAGTATTTTTTAAGTTGTTAAAGATATAATAAAATTTATTGATTTTTTAATTTTGAATGTTATTTTATAAAATTGTAATAAATGAATTTTTATTAAATTTATCGTGCGAATATTCTAATTTATTTTTTAATAATAAACCTCCTTAATATAAATTTTAATGAAATCTTTTATTTTATACATTATTGATACGTTAAAGAAATATAATATTAATCTTCAGTCAGATTTTACCGAGGAACTTCAAAAATCTGATAATTTTACACAGCCGGAGAAGATATTATCTATTTATCGAAACACGGCGGCCTATAATTTAACTATAACAAATTTGGGAATAAAATATTCCAAAAACTCACCGAGTGTTTTCAACTCACGGATAGAAACAATAAAAAAGAAACCGCATTGGATGAGCCTATTTGCAAATAACCGGATACTTGTTCCAATGTCCGGTTTTTATGAATGGGAAAAAGAAAGCTCTCAAAAGATCCGTACCGCATTTCCATTCCCGGTGAAGAATTATTTTTTTTGGAGCAATATACTATTTGGATCATAACAAAAATATCTTTATTCCTTTAATAACTACAACACCAAATAGTTTTATAAAACTCATTTACCACTGAATGCCTGTTATTTTTAGAATTACCGAGGGTATCAAATTTTTAAATAGTGACTGCAATTCCGCACTTAACATGTGTATCCCATTCCTGGGAGATATGAATAAGGAAAAAGTTCAATAGTATAAAAGAAATAGACTATTCAGTTGCTATATCTAACATAATTAAAATAAAAATTGGTGTTTATGTGGCATTTATTTTGAAAAATAGATAGATTGTACTTGAATATAAAATCTTCATATAAAACCATTTTAACTTATTGATTTTTTAGTCCATGAAAGGATTTTCTAATGATAAAATATTTTTGCCGGTATGCATTATTCATTTTATTTCAAATTTTCGTAATTAATTGCATAATTTACCCATTCCCGACAAACTTTATCCCTGCAAATGATCCCAACATCCAATACATTGGCAGGTGGGATTTCTCTGATTCACTACATCCGGAACAATCATGGCCTGGAGTATATATATGCGCTGAATTTTCAGGAACAAGTATTGGAATTAGAATAGACGACAATGTAAATTATTATAATGTTTATATAGATCAAAGATTCTATAAAATATTTCACGGTGATAAAGAAGAAGAAGCGGATTATATTCTTGCAGATAGTCTTGAAAATACTCACCACTCATTAAGATTAAGTAAGCGCAATATTTCATTCGGCAGAGTTTTTACTTTTTCCGGTTTTCTGGTTGATGAAAACGGCAGCATTTTACCTCCTTCACCTGAACCTATAAGAAAAATAGAATTTATCGGTGATTCTTTTACCGCAGCCGAAGGCAATGAAGCTAAAGAACCGGTAATGAAATGGGAGGATAAATTTCCTTTCACAAATATTGATTTAGGTTTTGTCGGCGATATAGCTCAGCATTATAATGCGCAATATCATGCAACATGCCGCTCCGGCATGGGATTGGTTTGTGATTGGCAGGGTAATTATAATTTAGCAATGCCCAAATGGTTCGACCGTACTCTTATGGAAAGAGAATATCCCAAATGGAATTTTAAACAATGGGTTCCCAACTTAGTGGTTATCTGTCTCGGGTTGAACGACCTATCCGGATTAAAAGGTAAAGATACAGTAGTTTCTGAAGAGAATTCCTCCCTATTCCGTAAAACATACCACGAATTTCTTACAACAATCAGAAGCGTTTACCCAGGTGTTACAATTGTTTCCGTAGCAGCGCACGCCGAATGGGCACAAAAAAATGTGAAGCAGGTCGTGGATGAAGAAATTGCAAACGGACAAAAAGATATAAGTTATGTTCAATTTGGCGTTTATATTGGCGGTTATGTGGCTAACGGGCATCCTACTGTTGAAACCCATAAAAAGATTGCAGGAGAAATAATAAAAGCAATTGATCAGACAAAGGTATTTCCAGAAGTGAATTAATAGATTACAAGAAATAGGGGGCAATTTTTTTGACATAAATTATCTGCTGATTTGTTTTACTTTTGCCTAATTTCAACATAATTTTACACATTAATTAATATTCTCTATGTGGGGAGCTTCCATTATAGAGCTTTATTTATGCACCGGGATAATATATTTTGTATGTTAAATAATTATTATTAAATGAGCCATACGATGAAATTTAATGGATTCAACAAGATAAGCTTCTTATTAATATTTGTATTATTTACTAATGTTAAAATTTTTTCACAAAGTACGATTCAGGAAGCGTATAATTTTTTAGGGGAAGGGAAATTTGAAAAAGCTGAAGAATTATTCCTAAAAGAGGCAGAATCTTCAAATAGTTTAAGGGCACAGCTTGGATTAGCCTTCTTATACAGTATAGAATCAAAATATGATAAAGAATGGCAGCATTTCTCGGAAGTTATTAAACAAGCAGACAGACCGGAAATATATTTGCTTGCAGAATTTGACGGATTGGCTGTTGCGAGGAACATTCAAAATGAAAAATCCGGTATCTTAGAACTGCTTGCTAAAGAAGCTTCCAATAAAGATGATGGATTTATCAGCGCTATTGCCAATGAAAACCTGGGACAATACTACCAACTGCATAATCAACTGGAAAAAGCAAAAGACTATTTTAGACATATCGGTGCAGTAAATGATTGGAGTGTTATAGGTCCTTTTGAAAATATCTCTGCTTCCGGGTACTATGAGAATTATCCACCTGAAAATGAATATAACCCCGACACAATTTATACAGGAAAGAATAATAAGCCCATCCATTGGTTTAAAATTGACAGGAACAGATATGATAATTGGGTGGATTTTACACTGTACTTCCCTAGCGATAATTCAATTTATTATGGTAACACATTTGTTTATTCACCTGAAGAGCAAAAAGTTCAAATCAGAATAGGTACATCGGGATCTTTCAGAGCATTTCTTAATGACAAGTTAAATACGGAATGCTATGAAGAACGCAATAATGACCTCGACACTTATGTAACTGAAACGACTCTTCAAAAAGGCTGGAACAGAGTTTTAATTAAAGTTGGCTATTCGGACATTGACAGATGCAATTTCCTTTTAAGAATAACAGATGACAAGGGGTTTGCATTAAGCAATCTAAAGTATTCTACCGATAAAACTACTTATAATGCTGCGGGTAATGATACTTCCACCGAAGTATATTCTTCTTATGAAAAATATTTTACAGATATTTTAAAGGAGCATCCGGATTATCCCGAAAATTATGTTCTTCTTTCAAAAATCTATTTAAGGAATGATAAAATCAGTGAAGCAGAGTCCACTCTCTTAAACGGCTTAAAAATACTTCCTGATAATGTTTTATTACTATATAGCTTAATATCCGTATACAATAAAGGCGGAAAATTAACCGAACGAAATACTATCTGCAAAAAGATTGACGATATCAGAAGCGATATACCCGATATTTTGACCATCAAAATGATGGAAGCCGCCGCAAATAAAAATCAGGATAAATACAAAGAGCTTCTTGAAAAATTGATTTCGATAGTGCCTGAATCCCCTGATTTATATGTATCTAAGATAATATATTATTCACTAAAAAATATACCCTCACAAACAATTGACATTATTAATGAAGCATATCAAAAATACCCCGATGAATGGGCTATAGTCAACTTCAAGAAGAATCTTGATTATAGCGTAAGCAGGGATTATACAAAAGCTGCGGAGATTATTGAGAAATTTTCCGAAAACAATTTTAACCTTTCTGCTATGGAAGAGTTGGCAAATATCTATCTTTCGACCTCCAAGATTGATAAATGGGAAAGCACATATAATAGAATAATTGAACAGAATCCCGCATCACCGGGATTCTACTATCAAATGGCAAAAACATATTATTCATTACAGAAATATGACAAAGCTTTGAACGCAATTAACGAAGCATTGCATATATGTCCTTTTGCTACTAATTATTACCAAATGCTCGGAGATATTTATACTGCCCAAAATAATAATGAAGACGGTAAAGAAGCTTACCGGAAAGCTATAATGTTTTCCTCAACTAATTACGAAGCGAGAGAAAAGTTAAAAAATCTTACAGGCGATGACCCAATTGATAAAGAATTAAAGCCGTTTGATTTAAAAGCATTGATGGCGACCTCTCCTATTTCCGATAAATATCAGGGAAATGAAGCCTTAATATTGTCCGACGATGTAAAAAGAACTTTTTATGAAGGGGGTGCATCCGAATATGATGAGGAAGTGCTAATAAAAATCTTAAACAAGGACGGAATAGAACGTTTTACAAGCTACGGTTTGAATTACAACTCCAATGTTCAGGAATTAATATTAGACAAAGCAGTTGTAATAAAACAAAACGGGTCTGAAATAGACGCCGACAAAAAAGATGGGGATCTTGTTTTTAAATCTCTGGAAGTTGGTGATTATATATATATTAAGTATAAGATAAGAAATTTTTTCACCGGTGAGTTATCAAATCACTTTTGGGATGAATTTAATTTCAACAAATTTTATCCTGTAGTAAACGAACGATATGCACTTATAACACCCAATAATAAGGAAGTATTTTACCGCGGCCAGAATATGAGTTCCGAACCTGTCATGAAAAAAGTGATCGGGAATAATACTTTATATGTATGGCAAATGGAGAATATTCAGGCTGTAAAATATGAGGCTGCAATGCCCCCGCTGGATGACGTTGGTATGATACTTTATTTTTCAACAATAGAAAATTGGGACTATATTGCCAAATGGTACTTAAATCTTACAAATTCCAAAGGGGTTGTTAATTATGAAATTAAGGAAAAGGTTGCGGAACTTTTAAAAGGTAAAGAAGATTTGCCTGCAAAAGATAAAGTAAAAATAATTTATGAATATATAATTAAAAACATTACTTACAGCAGTGTGCCTTTCAGGCAGTCTGCATTTATACCGCAAAAAGCCAGGGATGTATTGGTAACTAAGATCGGCGACTGCAAAGATATGGCTACGCTTTTTATTACTATGTTGAAAGCAATTGACGTAAAAGCTGATTATGTTTTAGTCAATACCCGGAATGAAGATGCAAATACAAATGCTTTGCCCGGAATTTATTTTAATCATGTGATTGCCCGGGTAAATATTGATGGAAAACCTATGCTGTTTGATCTTACTGCGCGGAATTATCCTTTTGGAACAATACCCGAGGGAGATATCAATTCATTTGCACTGGTTGTGAAGCAGGATGAAAGTAAACCGTTTTATATTGAGAAAAAAGACTTCGGTAAAAGAACTATTGCCCGCAATACAAATGTTTTAGTTAAAGATGACAATTCCATTGAATTAAGCGTTGACACAAAGCGGACAGGATCGGCAACTGCATTTGTAAGGGAGATGTACGGTAACATTGATGAAAAAGAACAGATTAGTAAATTAACTGAAAATCTTGCCGACAATTTTAATAACTACAAAGTACTATCATTTAAAAGCGATGATCTTGATACTCTGACAACTGAAGTAAATTACAGCTACTCATTAATATTAAACCAGTATATCGGCATAGTAGGAAATTACAAATTACTTAAAATACCATGGGAAGATGCTGAAACTTCAAGCACACCTTTATCTTATGATCAAAGGAAATATGCCTATGACCGGATCACTTCTACCGATGAAATTGAAGAAACAATGAGCATTAAGCTGCCTGCCGGGTATACACCTGTCGAATTGCCTCAGGATGCAAAACTGGACTGCAAAATTGCTTCATATTCTATTGAGTTCAAATATTCCGACGGAATAATTACAGCCAAACGTGTTGCAATAAATAAGATAGATTCTATTAGTCCGGAAGATTATAAAGAATACAAAGACTATGTTAATAAGACAATAGAAAATGATTTAACGCAAATTCTATTGAAGAAAAAATAAAAATTATTCAATCTTGAAATATTTAAATTTCAATCTTCCTTCCTTTCGTTTCCGGGAATACCCATATCCATGTTCCTGTTAGAATTGCAAATAAAGCCGCGAGCGATATTCCCCCGCCAAGTCCATAATGTACCGCAATAGTTGCAATTATAACAGGAGTTAAAAACTGAATGCCGCGGGCAAGGTTAAATGCAGATCCCATAGCAGTGCCGCGAATATTTGTCGGGAATAATTCAGCAAAAAGAGGACCGTAACCGCTGAACATTCCCGTACCCAAACCCACGAGAAACATAAAACTTAAAATAAGGGGCGGATAAACTGCAACCTTTTCCCACAACAAGGTTATCATAACCAAGCCTATCGCCATAATAACCGAGTATACAGAATAAGCCGGCCTCCTGCCAAACTTATCAGCGAAGAATCCGAAAGAAAAATAGCCCAGTAGTCCACCTGCTTGTGTAATCAACATCCAGCTTGCAGACTTAACAATTGTAAACTGCCTCTGCTGATGCAGGTACGCAGGCAGCCACGTATAAGTAAACCAGTAAGCGGACATATCAAAGATAGCAAGCACCAGGCATTGAATGAAAAGTTTCCTGTTATCATTATTGAACAAAAGGAAAAAAGTATTTTCTTTCTTTTCTTTCGCAGTAATATTTATAGAAGAAATTCTTTTCCGCTCCAGCCACACATCGGATTCGGGTAAGTTTTTTCTTATAAAAACGACAAGCAGCGCCGGTAAAATTGAGATAAAGAAACACAGTCTCCAGCCTATTTCCGATTCAACAAACCCGCCAATTATTGATGCAAGTATAATTCCGAAGGGCGCGCCTGACTGCATAAAGGCTCCATAACGCCCGCGGACTTTTGCGGGGAAAGTTTCGCCAATATAGGTTTGTCCCGTAGCCCATTCTCCCCCAACACCCAAACCTGTAATTATTCTAAAAATTAAAAACAGCCAGATTGATGACGCAATGCCGCATAAAAATGTGCCTATACTATAAGTAAAAATTGTCCACTGAAGAACGTTTTTTCTGCCGAAGCGGTCGGAAAGAATACCGAAAATAACTCCGCCCAAAGCTGTAGCAGCTAAAGATGAGCCAAGTACCCATGAAAGATTAAAATTTGAGATGTGAAGTTCTTTACCGATTGGAATAAGAAGAAATGAAAACAAGATAAGGTCATAGAAATCAAATACCCACCCCGCCCAGCTCATAAAAAGGATTTTGAAATGAAGAAAAGTCGGCTTTTCATATTCGTTCAACAACAACTGGTCTTTCATGTATCCTCCGTTTGAACGAAATATATGGAAAAAAATTAATAAATAAAAGATTGGAAACAAGGCTCGAAGAGAATGAAATTAGAAGTAGCCGGCAAATCGTTGCCGGATTGATTGAATTATATAACTGAAGTAATCCACCAGGTAATACCAAACGGATCGGTAATGCCGCCGGTTCTGCCATACTTCTGGTTCGATAACTCAGTAATTATTTCTGCTCCCTCGTCAATTGCTTTTTTGTAAGTTTCATCGGCATTTTCAACATATACCATCAGCGTTGCTTCGCGGGGTCTAAACTTGTCAGTACAATCGGCAAGCATAATAGGACTTCCACCAATTTTAATTTCTGCATGTCTAACAAGATTTTCATCTCGAAGTATACGAAATGTTAATTCCGCATTAAAAACTTTTTTTGTAAAGTCGATAAATGCAGATGCATTCTTTACTATCAGGTATGGCATTACAGCTTCATATCCATCCGGAATTTTCATATCAATTCTTTTTAATATTATTCTTTTAAATATATTGCAACCTGCGAATTATAGTGTGATAAGCGGCAACCATTAACTGAAGAAATATTTGGGATAGTATCATCAGGCAATAAGCAAACACAGCTCAAGAACCTGCAATGATAAATCGAATAAATTTATTTATTTTAAAAGCAAATTATCTTTAATAGGGATAAACCTGGATGCCGAGTTAATTAATGAATCGGCGGTAAGTTGAGGCACTCCGTATACTTCAACAGTATTATTATATTCTTTTTTAATTTTATTGACCAGTAAATCAAAATCACCGTCGCCGGAGGCTAATACAATTACATCTGAATTCCCTGCATAGCCAAGAATGTCAATAGTAATTCCTACATCCCAATCCCCTTTTCTTGAGCCGTCACTCCGCTGGATGAATTGCTTTAATTTTACTTCAAATCCAATTCCTCTAAGTATGTTTTGAAATTCTTTCTGCTTTTCATCGCCTCTATTAGTTGCATAAGCTATTGCTTTTACAACCTCTCTATCTTGCGTTACCTCTGTCCAAAAAGCATTATAATCGAAATGACAATTGTATGCCTGCTTTGTAGTATAATACATGTTCTGAACATCGACAAATATTGATACTTTTTTCAAACGTCTAACCTTTTCTAAAGATTATTTTCTTCAATTTTTTTCACTTATATAATCCAAATAAATACTCATTTAAAATTTAAGCCATAGCTTGCCTACCGGTAGGCAGGTTTCGCCAAAAGAATGATTAATTATAAAGCAACGTAAAATGCGATTCAGCAAATCACATTACATTCAATCAGGAATAATTAAAATTCTATTTTAATTTTTTCATCAAAAGATTTATGTACAAAATTAATATCTAAAAGATATTCACCGTTTTCATTTTTAATATTCAGATTTCCGTTTAATTTTTCATCATCTATGTAAACTGCTTTAGGCTGAAACGGAGAAATAATTTGAGTAATATTTTTGTGTCCTGCAAAAGCTTTTAGAGATAAATTTAAAGCCTTTTTCTGAAAATCGTAATTGCATTTTTCCAGTAGTGAATTTGTATTTGCAATATATGGAGTTGAAGGAGTTCCTAAAACTATTTCTGCCTTATCAAATTTGGAGTTATACGGTATCACCGCCGAAGGCATTTTCCTGCCGTCATATATAATTGAATTAATATACTTACCGCTGCCTGTAATATTAACGTTTAATGGCTTCCCATAAGCATTTATTGTAAATAAGCATGATTTCTGATTCGGGATCAAATAGGGCGTGAATGTAATATTCCATGGATTCTCATTAATACCAAAGAGCTGATATAAACTGTATATGTACCACCCTCCTGCCCATAGAAATTGGGGTTTATCGATTTTACCATAGACATTTGGATTATTATAATCGCTTATCCTGTATTCATACATAGCAGGCTGTCCGTTCGGGCTGTTTATTATTCCGTCAAGAGTCATAGTTTTTTTAATAAAATTAAACGCTTCATCTTTCTTATTATCTGCAATTAACGAAAGAGCAAACCATGCATTTGAATTCACCCATATACCGCCGTTCGCGTAATAAAAAGGCTTTCCTGCTTCACCCTCTTTTAATTCAAGGAAATCTTTAAGATTTTCAAGATCCATAGGAAACATATTATAAACTCCAAGTTTAGGATCAAACAAATGATATAGAGCGGAATTAACAAGTACATCAGTACGTTCGCTATTCAATAATTTAAAATGAGGAGCTATTAAGGAGCCCATATAATAATGCGTGTCTATTTTTCCGCCTTTATAATAGTTAATCAGGAATCCAAGTTTATCGCTCCATAACTTTTTGTTTAAAGCTCTTTCCATATTATCTGCTAAATCTTCATACTTAACCAGCTCATTTTGATTTTCACCAAGCTTCATTGATATAAATACAAACTCTTTAAGCGATTCAATCGCAAGCGATGTCATAAATGTGCGCGGCCCATAGCTTTTCGCAAGATCGGAACCGTCTATGTGAGCTTCCCACATTAAATCATCATCTTTTTTATTTAGAAGAGTCTGATTTAAACACTTAGTTAAGTACGGATATAAATGCCTCATTAGCTCAAAATCCGCAGAATGTTTTAAATAACTTCCAGCCGTTATTATGAACCAGAAATTATTCCAGTTATCAGACGAAGCAAATTCGGTTTTATAAGAACTGTCTTTCCAGTAATATGCGTGGGGTATGATAAAATCTTTACCTGCATGAACGATTATAAAATTAAGATCATTCTTAACTCTGGGTAAATCAAAATTAACTGCAGCATAGTCTGTTACAAGAACATCATGAGTAAAATAGAAATTATATTCTGCG
>Ga0116130_1000905_pt1 | contig 17709 bp, 16 predicted proteins | sample June2015DPH_17_5_FD_89733 | JGI IMG/M metagenome (GOLD analysis project Ga0116130, IMG submission 89733) | Peatland microbial communities from SPRUCE experiment site at the Marcell Experimental Forest, Minnesota, USA - June2015DPH_17_40 | ecosystem: Environmental > Terrestrial > Soil > Wetlands...
AATGACGGGGCAAGTGAGACAATCCAAATCACTATGCCGAAGATGGGCGAATCGGTAATGGAAGGGACAATAATAAAATGGCACAAAAAAGTCGGTGAGCAGGTTAAGAAAGACGAAATTATATTTGAGATCAGTACCGATAAAGTAGATACCGAAGTCCCGGCGCCGGCGGCTGGAACGCTTGCTGAAATTCTGGTAGGTGAACAGGAAACAGTTGAAGTGGGAACAGTAGTTGCAAAGCTGGCTAAAAGTGTTGTTCTGTCCGAAGCAAAGGAGATAAAAGGCAAAGTAGAATCATTACCAAAAGCAGTTGAGCATGCGATATTGACCGGCGAAGAGAATAAAACGGAATCTCTAAAAGAGAGTTCAAAATTTTTATCTCCTCTCGTATTAAATATTTTGCGTATAGAAAATATTGCCTATGATGAACTTGACAACATTAACGGTACAGGTTTGAACGGGCGGGTTACTAAAAAAGATATTCTGGTTTACATAGAGGACAAAAAGAATCAAGAATCTGCAAAGGTTGAACAGAAGGCTTCAAAATCACTAGATGAGAATTTGCAGGAAATAAATTATAAAACTGTAGCCACACCTTCACAGTCTTCTGCCAAAGTCCGAACTTTATACTCGTCTAATGAAATTGAGCGGATACCGATGGATAATGTTCGTCAGAAAATAATGCAGCATATGATAAACAGCCGGGATACTTCCGTGCATGTTTCTGCTATGCTTGAGGCGGATGTTACCAGGATATACAATTTCCTGAAGAATAACAGGGATGATATTCAAAGGAAAGAAGGTGTCAAATTAACATATATGCCTTTCATTGCTCATGCCTGCATAAAGGCTTTGAAGGAATTCCCATTTGTAAATGCTGCACTTGATGGAAATACTATTATAAAAAAGAAATATATAAATCTTGGGATTGCAGTAGCGGTCGATCCGGCAGGATTGATTGTTCCGAATATTAAAAATGCAGATGGAAAAAATATTTTCGGTCTGGCAAGATCTATGAACGACCTTGCAGAGAGAGCTAAAACAAAGAAACTTGTACCGGATGATATAACAAATGGAACATTTACAATTACAAATTACGGTGTATTTGGAACTATATTTGGAACGCCGATAATAAATCAGCCGGAAGTAGCAATTTTGGGTGTGGGCTCTGTAGTTAAGAAGCCTGTTGTCATAGAGATTGAAGGAACAGACACAATTGTAATAAAACCGATTATGGCGCTTACTCTTACGCATGATCACCGTCTTGTTGACGGTATGCTTGGCGGAAGATTTTTGAAATCAATTAAAGACACTTTGGAAAACTTTAATGTTAATTCAATCTAATTTGCAATTATGAATAGATATAGCAATTTCATGGAGATGTTCATATTGTATTATTTATGAGAGTATAAAGAAAAATGATAATAAATCAGCATCAGAGAAAATATAAAGAGCAGGTTGAAAAAGTAAAAATTTCGCTTGGCAAAAGACCTGAATGGCTTAAAGTAAAGCTGCCAGCCGGTGAAAATTTCAGCGATGTAAAAAATTTAATGAGGAATCAGCACCTTCACACCGTATGTGAAGAGGCGCGATGCCCTAATATTGCAGAATGCTGGAATCATCGTACTGCAACATTTATGATACTGGGCGATACGTGCACAAGAAGCTGCGGCTTCTGCAATATTAAAACAGGTATACCTGCAAAGCTTGATCTTGATGAATCGAAAAGGGTAATGCAATCGGTCAAAGAATTAAAACTTGCTCACGTCGTTATTACTTCAGTTAACCGTGATGAATTAAAGGACGGCGGCGCATCAATATTCAGTGAAACGGTAAGACTCATAAATGAAAAAATGCCGGATACAACTGTAGAAATATTGATCCCTGATTTCAGAGGTGCAGTTGAAGCATTTGAGATTATTATGAAAAATCCGCCGGATATTTTAAACCATAATCTTGAAACAGTTTCACGGTTATATCATGTAGTAAGACCGCAGGCAAAATATGAGAGAAGTCTTGACCTTATAAGATGGTTCAAAGACAGGTACCTGAAGACTAAAAGCGGATTGATGGTCGGAATTGGTGAGCGTACTGAAGAAGTTCTTGAAACTATGCACGATCTTGTTAGGCATGGATGCAATATTCTTACAATTGGCCAGTATCTCCAGCCGACTAAAATGCATCTTCCTATTGACAGGTTCGTTACTCTTGATGAATTTAAAATGTTCAGGGAAGAAGGATTGAAAATGGGATTTAAAATTGTTGAATCTTCTCCACTTGTAAGAAGTTCATATCATGCGGATCAGCAGGCAAAAGCAATATTTTAATTTATAAGTGCAGATAGGGTTTGGTTGCGTGGTCTATTCTATATATGTGATAGCTAATTTCATGTATGTCTTGGACTTACGAAGAAAGTGCATATTATTCCTCCCAATAATTTTATAATGGAAATACTTGTAAAATCCTGCAGTTATTGCTAAATTTGTCAATAAATTTTTAATTCTTGATGGAAAGATAATGAGTGAAAATAAAGGGAAAATTATCCAGATAATTGGTCCGGTTATCGATATAGAATTTGAAGAAGGACATCTCCCTAGTATTTACAATGCAATTAAAATTCCGAGAATAAGCACCGAGGGTGTTCAAGAAGATTTAATTGTTGAAGTTCAGCAGCATTTAGGTGAAGACAGAGTACGTGCTGTTGCTATGGATTCAACTGACGGTTTGACAAGGGGATTGGATGCTTATGATACCGGTGAGCCTATTATGGTTCCCGTAGGCCCAGCCACACTTGGAAGATTAATTAATGTAATTGGACAAGGGATTGATGGATTAGGTGAAATAAAATCAGAAAAGAAATATCCAATTCACAGACCTGCTCCTCTATTTAAAAATCTTTCTCCAAAGACAGATATTTTTGAAACCGGTATAAAAGTTATTGATTTGATTGAGCCGTATTCCAAAGGTGGAAAAACAGGTTTATTCGGTGGTGCAGGTGTTGGAAAAACAGTTATTATACAGGAATTGATTCACAATATTGCACAAGAACACGGAGGTTTTTCAGTATTTGCAGGTGTTGGTGAAAGAACTCGTGAAGGAAATGACCTTTGGCTTGAAATGAAAGAATCAGGCGTTTTACCAAAAACTGCATTGGTTTTCGGACAAATGAACGAGCCGCCCGGAGCAAGATTAAGAGTAGGTCTTACAGCTTTGACAGTATCCGAATACTTCAGAGACGATGAAGGAAAAGACGTACTATTATTTATCGATAATATTTTCCGTTTCACTCAAGCCGGATCTGAAGTTAGTGCGCTGTTAGGACGTATGCCTTCGGCTGTGGGTTATCAGCCCAACTTAGCTACAGAGATGGGAGCTTTGCAGGAAAGAATTACTTCTACCGATAAAGGCTCAATCACATCTGTTCAGGCTATTTATGTGCCTGCAGATGACTTGACAGATCCTGCTCCTTCAGCGGTTTTTGCTCACCTTGATGCTACAACAGTATTAAGCCGTCAAATTTCCGAACTTGGAATTTACCCTGCTGTAGATCCTCTCGATTCTACATCAAGGATTCTTGAACCGGGTATTATCGGCGAAGATCATTACAATGTTGCAAAACAATGCAAAGAAATTTTACAGCAATATAAAGACTTACAGGATATTATTAACATTCTTGGTATGGACGAACTTTCAGATGAGGATAAAATTGTAGTGAAAAGAGCAAGAAGGATTCAGAGATTTTTCAGTCAGCCTTTCCATGTTGCCGAGCAGTTTACCGGTTACAAAGGGAAGTATGTTAAGCTGGAAGACACTATCAGGGGATTCAAAGGAATTATAAACGGCGAATACGATAATCTTCCTGAATCGGCATTCTTGTTTGTTGGTTCAATTGAAGAAGCTGTTGAAAAAGCTAAAGCGATGAAGTAAAATGGCAGAATTAAGTTTAGATATATTTACTCCGTCTAAATTAGCCTACTCCGCTTCTGTAAAAGCAGTAACTATACCGGGTACAGTCGGTAGCTTCCAAATACTTCATAATCATGCTCCTTTAATAAGTACTTTTGAACTCGGCGCTATTAAAGTTATAATTGATAATAATAGTACAATCTTCTTTTCTACAAACGGCGGTACAGTGGAAGTACTTAATAATAAAGTTAAAATTTTGGCAGATTCTCTGGAATTAGTGCATGAAATCGACATTGACAGGGCAAAGGATGCTTTAAAACGCGCTGAAGAAAGACTCGCTAAAAAGGCAGTTGAAAAAATTGATGTTGCCCGGGCAAAATCCTCTTTAGCAAGGGCGAACAACAGAATTAAAATATACGAAAAATATTTTAATTACCAACCATAAGGGTAATTTTGATATTTTATACAAACAAGCCTCTATGGTTTTGAAACCATAGAGGTTTTGTTTTAATTCAGATAACCGTCTCCCAAAACAATATTTTTCAAAGCCGAGTTCTCATTAAAATTTTCGTCTAATTTTTCAAAATATTCAATAAGAAAATTTATTCTTTCACTTTCATCCTGAATAATTAAAAGGGTCTGCTGCTGTTGAATTGATAAACCTGATTTTTCTGCCATTTTATATGATTTCATGTAAGATTTATTATAATTATCCCAGAATGACTCTTCAAGCTTATAATTTACACGGTCTATAATTTTTTCAAATTTTGTCTTAACTTCGTTTAAAAGGTCACAATCAACTGAAGAAGAAAAATCATTGTACTCTTCTACATTTGCAATGTAATAACCATCCGGATGCATTTCAAAGTTTGTCATTAAAAATCGTTCTTTCCCTTCAACAATAATATCCATTTCGCCGGTAAGATATTTCTTAAGAACTTTTGTAATGACGACATAAGTCCCCACCTTTGAAAATTCTCCGCTGAAAGAAGCTGTGATTCCAAATCCTCTGTCTTCATCCAGGCACATATTAACCATTTTCTTATATCTTTTTTCAAAAATATGAAGCGGATACCTGGAAAGCGGGAACACAACAAGCTTTAAAGGAAATATCGGGATTACAGGTTTCATTGCGGTTATTTTATTATTATTATAAAATACAAAAATAATATTCAGTTATTATTATTATTTTCCTTTCAAATGAAACACGAAACCCCTGTTTGCGCGTAGCTGCTGCAAACGTAGTTATTATTTCAATGAAATTAAAGAATACATTGTTGTTACAAAAAAATCTCTCTCTTGCTTGCATAGCTCTTGAGAAATAATTGTCTGTAAATAAATAATTAAACTACACATAAAATTTACGAAAAAAACGTAAATATACATGCGCTGCATTTCTAATTTATAATTACTTTATTTATAATAAAAACTCTTCTTGGAGGAGAAAATGTCAAGAGTAATGATCATATTTATTTTTGAATTATTTTGATGAAAATAATCATTAATACTACAACCCCAAAAGTGTAATGGAACTTTTAGCGAGATCAACCAGAGGAGTAAAGTAAATACCAAAAATTATAACCGGGGCAGCAAGCAAGAATACAAGGACAAGGGCTCCGTAAGAAGCTGAAAATGCAGGGACTTCTTTTTCGGATTTATCAAGAAACAGGCACTTTAAAACTTTTATATAATAATAAAGAGATACTACTGAATTAAGAAGCGCAATAACAGCAACTATTATCATTTTGGCATCTACAAGAGCTATAAACAAATACAGTTTACCAATGAATCCTACAGTAGGAGGCAGTCCCGTAAGGGAAACCATAAATATTGCAAGTGATACGCCAAGGAAAGGAGTTGAAGAACCAAGCCCTTTATAATCATCCAATTCTTCGCTTCCGATTTTATTTGCAATAAGCATTACCACGAAAAATGCTCCAAGGTTCATAAAAGCGTATGCCATAAAGTAAATTAAAATAGCTGTTATACCTTCATTGGACATAACTGCTAACCCTAAAAGCAGATAACCGGCATGTGCAATACTGGAGTAGGCAAGCAGTCTTTTCATATTTGTCTGCCAGAGCGCTGTAAAATTGCCGAGTGTCATTGTTAATATGGAAATTATTATAATGAAAGATTTCCAATCGATAATTGCTAATAGATGCCAGAAACCATTCGGGTCTATAGACTGAACAAATGTTACTTTTATAAATCTGATCAAGAGAGCAAATCCTGCTGCTTTACTTGCAATCGAGAGAAAAGCAGTAATCGGAATAGGTGCGCCTTCATAAACATCAGGCGTCCAGAAATGGAATGGAGCGGCTGAAATTTTAAAACCAATCCCGACAAAAATCAATATACCGGCAAGCAGAAATGCTAAGCTTTGCATTTGCGGTGCTTGTATTAAGGAATTAATCTCGTAAAGGTTAGTACTCCCGGTAATTCCGTACATAATTGAAATTCCAAAAAGCATTATTCCGGAAGAAACACTGCCGTAAATAACATATTTTAATGAAGCTTCGCTATTTCGTAACGATTGCTTGGTAAATCCTGCAAGTATATAAGATGAAAGAGAAACAAGTTCAAGTGAAATGTATATAACTATTAGATCGGAAGCAGAAACCATAAACATCATTCCGATAATCATACCGAATATAAGAGTATAGTATTCACCGTGCCTGGTCAGGCTGTTCTTTATTTCGGTTGAAAATATTGAAAATAGTATAACAAGTATTGAAGCAAAAACAATCAGTAGTTTAAAGAAACTGCCGAAAGGATCTACAATGAACATTCCTACACTGCTGTTTGTGGAAAAAGCAAATGTATTTGTTCCAAACTGGTCAATCAAAAAATAACCGGCGGTCAAAAGTCCTATAATTGAAATATAAGGAAGCAGTTTTTTATTCTTTATCCATATTAAATCCACAACAACAATCAAAACAATAACTGCCGCAATTACCAATTCAGGTTTTATTAGATAAAGACTATTTACAAGATAATTTAAATTATTAGTATTCACTTTAACCAAACATTAAGTTTTACAATATTATTAATGAACCAATGAGCCGTAAATAACTTGTGCATCGGTCATAAACTTGACCAAAGCATTTACCGAAGAGTTCATCAGGTTCAGCATTGAAGAAGGATAAACTCCGATAAAAATTATGATAATGCTTAACGGAATCAGCATTGCGTATTCTCTAAAAGTCAAATCACCCAAAGCAGTCCATTTTTCTTTTAAACTTCCGAGAAAAACTCTTTGGAATGTCCAGAGCATATAGCCTGCGCCAAGGAGTATTCCGAGGGTCGAGATAACAGTTATTATTCTTATTGTCTGGAAACCAAAAGCGCCGAGAAAGATAAAAGATTCGGAGACAAAACCGCTTAAACCCGGCAAACCAATTGCTGCAAAAAACGCAAGGGTAGTAAAACCTGCATAAATAGGCATCTGTGTAGCAAGTCCGCCGAAATCTTCTATACCTCTTGTATGGGTTCTATCATATATAACGCCAACAATTAAGAAGAGCATTGCTGTTATAGTGCCGTGATTAAACATTTGTAATACTGCCCCGGATATCCCAAGCGTATTTAATGAAGCCATACCAAGAAGTACAAATCCCATGTGTGAAATAGATGAATAGGCAATAAGTTTTTTAAAATCCTTTTGAGCCATTGCACATAAAGCGCCGTAAATAATATTTATCATCCCGAATAAAGCAATATACCATATTAGCTGCCGCGTAATTTCGGGGAATACAGGATAACAGATTCTTAATATTCCGTAAGTTCCCATTTTCAAAAGGACACCGGCAAGAATAACGCTTATTGCTGTTGGAGCTTCTACGTGAGCATCTGGCAGCCAGGTATGGAACGGAAACATCGGAATTTTTATTGCGAACCCTATAAATAATGCTATATATGCAATAAATCTTAAATTAGAGGGATTAAGAGGGGATAGTATTCCAGTCAAGTTATAATTTTGATGATTCATCATGGAAAGCATGTTGAATGTAAACACTTTGGAACCGTCTGCAAGAACTTCTGAAGAACTGAAATATAATCCTATTATTACTAAAAGTATAAGAACGCTTCCGAACAAAGTATATAAGAAGAATTTAATAGCGGCATATTCTCTTCGCGGTCCGCCCCAAATTCCTATTAAGAAGTACATAGGTAAAAGCATTAATTCCCAGAAAATGTAGAAGAGGAAGAAATCGAGAGAAACAAAAACACCCATCATGCCGGTATCAAGTAAAAGGAACAATGCAAAATATCCCTTAACAGATTTGTTGATTGTCCACGAAGACAGAGAAGCAATAAAAGATATTAAAGCAGTTAACAATACGAGAGGAATACTTAGCCCGTCTATCCCAAGGAAATAATCTACTTTGATCTTGCCGATCCATGAGAATCCGCTTATATCAATCCATCTGAATTTTTCTATGAATTGGAAAGAAGCCGGATCATTTATTCCGCCAAGCGCATAATTGTAACTGCGGAGTAAAAAAACTGCTGCAACAACCTGCACCAATGTGATAAAAAGCGTAAAGCTTTTAATTAACACATCCAGTTTCTTAGGAATGAATAAAATAATAACCATTCCCAGTATTGGAAGGAAGGTTATAAACGATAAGATGGGAAAGTATTGCATTTTCTATTTACCTAAATTTTCAAACTAAAAAGACTTAAATAAGAATAAAATAATTACTAATGAGAATACAACTAATACTATATAGGTCTGAACTTTACCTGTTTGAAATCTCCTGAATATTAATCCGATAAAGCCGCTTAAATAACCCATGAAATTTACAAGCCCATCAACTACATAATGGTCAAACTGACCGCTGAAGCTTGAAATAAGTTTTGTAAATGAAGCTGAACCATTTACAAGTCCATCAATTATATAAGCATCTATCCAGTACAAAATTTTACTTAATCCAAGAGTAAGTACGATGAATGTTGAATCATAAATTTCATCAAAATACCATTTGTTATATGAAAGTTTATACAGCGGTTTAATTGAATCGGCAAGTTTATCCGGATTTAATCTTTTCCACTGATAAAATAAAAATGCGGTTAGGATTCCAAGTCCGGCAACTAACAGTGAAAGTAGTATTGCGGGAATATGCGCATGGTGCATTGCTTCAGTATAAACTTCCGAATATGTTATTTCATTATCCTTTTGCCTAATTACTTTGTCCGGTAAATTGTTTTGACCGGCAGGCTTTATATTGTCATTTCTCATAAACGGATAACGGGTATTTTGAGGAGTAGAAAGTTCGGGAGCCTTTACCCAGGATGAAAGCAACGCACCTTGTTCGGGGTTAACCGGATTTGGCGTGTACCATATAAATACTGAAAGCGCAGCTAAAACAACAAGCGGCATAACCATTACAAATGGAGATTCATGTGCATGATCGTATTTTTCTTTGTCTCTGGGTTCGCCGTGGAAAGTTAAAATAACCAAACGGAACATATAGAAAGCAGTCAACAATGCAACAAAAAATCCAACAGCAGGGAAGAACCATTGCCCTGTAAGAGAAGCAAACGCGAATGTTCCGGCTAAAATTCCATCTTTACTAAGAAAACCCGAAGTAAGAGGAATTCCGGAAATTGCCAATGTGGCAATTAGGAAAGTATAATAGGTTATTGGCATTTTCCTTCTTAATCCGCCCATTTTTCTTATATCCTGTTCATGGTGCAATGCGTAAATAACTGAACCGGAACCCAAGAAAAGTAATGCTTTAAAAAATGCGTGAGTAATAAGATGGAAAAATGCAAATGAATAAGCGCCTACACCAAGCCCCATAACCATATAGCCAAGCTGGCTTATGGTAGAATATGCTAAAACTTTTTTAATATCGTTTTGTGTTAATGCTATTGTGGCAGGAATTAAGGCAGATATAGCTCCAACTATAGCAATAAACTCTAATGCTCCGCCGGATAAAAGAGGAAATACTCTGACAATAAGGTAAACACCGGCAGCAACCATTGTTGCAGCATGAATTAAAGCGCTTACAGGTGTAGGGCCTTCCATTGCATCCGGTAGCCAAACATGAAGCGGAAATTGAGCGGACTTTCCAATAGCCCCGCAGAAAATAAGAATGCCAGTTACAGTCAGCCAAAACCCACTGTTAAACGGAAGAACTCCCGCTGAGATTTGAGCAAATATTTTATCAAAAGTAAATGTATGGTATGTTATAAAAAGCATTAATATTCCTAAAAACATGCCTATATCACCAATCCTGTTTACAATGAATGCTTTCTTAGCTGCATCGGATGCTGATTTCTTTTCATACCAGAAACCAATCAATAAATATGATGATATACCTACAAGGTCCCAGAATATATACATCATTAATAAATTATGCGTAAACACTATTCCGTTCATTGAGAAAGTGAAAATACCGAGATAAGCAAAGTACCGGTTATATCTTTTATCACCCTTCATATAAGCAATTGAGAAGAAATGGACGAGCATGCTGATTATTGAAACAACAAAGATCATCAATACCGAAATGTTATCAACAAGAATTCCAAGATCAACAGTAATGCGCCCTAAAATAGGAACATTGCCTAAATCAATCCAATGTATATCTGCAAGAATGTTCGTTCCTGAGAAATAATTCAGTTTAGTATAAGCAAGAATAACGGAAAGTACAAAAGCAGTAATTAAAACAATATTTTCAAAAAGATAGATAAACTTAATTTTCTTACCAAGGAACAGAGTTATGGTAAAACCTAATAGGGGCAGAAAAAGTATGGCTATAGCTAATTGAATCAAAACGTTCTCTGTCATAAATGCTAATCCTTTAAAGTATCAATTTCATCAACATTAACTGTTGAGAAGTTTTTATAAATATTCAACACGATAGCAAGTGCAATAGCCGCTTCGGCAGCAGCCAGTATGATTACAAACAGCGCCATAATTTGTCCCTGGTATCCAAAGTTTCCGAACTTGGCAAATGCTATAAAATTAATATTTGCCGAGTTGAGAACAAGTTCTATCCCCATAAGAACCATAATGGCATTCTTCCTTGTAACAATGCCGAAAATACCCAGGCAGAATAGAGTTATACTTAAAAACAGAAAATGATTTAAAGTTATTTCCATAATAATTTTATTTACGCGCCATAGAAGCTGCTCCGATTAGCGCAATTAATAATAATATTCCAAGTAATTCAAAAGCCACTGCATATTGTTGTAATAATAAAAGACCTAAGGAATGAGTTGTGGAAAGAGGTAATTCACTGTTAATGGTTTTCCATTTTGTGTTTAATAATGCCGTGACAAGAATTCCGGCAAACAAAGCAACTGCAAGCGCTGCGGGAACAATTTTAATTGTCCCTGTTTTTATTTGAACATGTGTAATTTTATTTGTTAACATTACACCGAAAAGCAGCAATATCAGTATACCGCCGATATAAACAACAAGCTGAACTATTGCAATAAAATCTGCCCCAAGAAGGACATAAATTCCGGTAACTCCAAAGAAAGTAAAAAGCAAATAGTAAGCAGAATGAATTATATTTCTGGTTGTTACTACGAAGAATGCAGATAAAATCGTTATTGCTGCAAATAAATAAAATATGATAGAATAAATTGGCATAATTTATTGTTCCTTAGGTATATTTACCGGGCCGGGAACAATAGCAGCTTTTGCTGCTTTTTCCGCAGCCTTTTCGGCTTCAAAACGTGCAAAATTAGCTTTTTTCTTCTCAGATTCTTCAGATGTTAATATTGAGAAGTTATAGATTAAATTTGATCTTTCATATTCTGCAAATTCATACGTATCCGTCATATAGATACATTCAGTAGGGCAAGGGAAAACACATAGCTGGCAATAGCAGCATTTGGCAAAATCTATAGTAAATTCAGTAACCCATAATGCCTTCTTTTTACCTTGAGATGTTTTTCCTAAGTCTTCAGTAGGGAGTGCTTTAACGGTTTCAATTGATATGCATTCGACGGGGCAGGCGCGAGAACATTGATCGCATCCTATACAATCATCAAAGTTTACATAAAGGCGGTTTCTTTCTCTATCCGGCAGCTTTGGCTTTACACTGGGGTATTGAATTGTAACGGCAGGAACAAACAAGTGTTTAAAAGTAATTTCCATACCGATAAGAATTGTTGCAATCGCAGTCCATATATTTTTAAAATATTGAATCATTATATTATATCAAAGTTATTAAACCAATAATGATTAAATTGACAAAAGCCAGCGGGATTAAATATTTCCAGCAGGTATTCATCAATTGATCCACACGCAATCTTGGCAAAGTCCATCTTAACCACATTTGAACAAAAACAAAAAATAATCCTTTTGCGGTGAACCAGAATAATTGTTCAATAGGAATAAGCCATTTTAATCCGAAAAGATTTCCAAGATAACCGCAAGGTGATTGATATCCTCCAAAAAAAAGAGCCGCTACCAAAGCAGAAACTGCAAACATATTTGCATATTCAGCCAAGAAGAACATGGCGAACTTCATTCCTGAATATTCTGTATGGTATCCGGCAACTAATTCCGATTCGGCTTCGGGAATATCAAACGGAGTTCTGTTAACTTCTGCAAGAGTACTTATATATATTATTCCAAAACCAATTATCATAAAAGGAATAAGCATAAATTTTGTAACGCCTGAACCAGGTCCGCCAAAAATCATCCAGTTCCAGAAATGACCTGACTGCATTTCGCTTAATGTATTTAGATTTAGAGTGCCTGTAACCATCACAATGGTTATAATTATAATAATTGTAGGAATTTCATAGCTGATAATCTGAGCAACAGACCTCACAGCTCCAAGAAGCGAATATTTATTGTTTGATGACCAGCCTGCCATCAAAATTCCTGCAACAGAAAATCCACTAACCGCAACAATGAAAAATACCCCAAGGTCTAAGTTTGAACCAATGAATACGCTTGAGAAAGGTATAGCGGCAAATGCTGCATAACTGCCGACAAACACAAGGACGGGTGCTATATTAAAAAAAAACTTATCAGTATCTGAAGCAATAATATCTTCCTTTTGAAAGAGTTTAAAAATATCTGCAATCGGCTGTAATGCGCCGTGCCATCCAACTCTCATAGGTCCCAGGCGGTCCTGCATGTGAGCGGAAACTTTTCTTTCCCACCATACTGCAAATAAAGCATAGGGGAGTATGAAGATAAACAATGGGAGTAAGCTTTGAATTAAAGCTGCAATTATATCACTTCCAAATAGTTTATAAAAAAAATCGTATATCATCTATCTACTTCTCCCAATACAATATCAATGCTGCCGAGAATTGCAATAACATCGGCTACCATATGCCCCTTGCAAAGTTCATTCATTATGCCCAAATGTACAAATGAGGGACCTTTAACTTTAACTCTGAATGGATTTGGGGTACCGTTACTTATAATAAAGTAACCAAGTTCACCGCGCGGATTTTCAACACGTGAATAAACCTGTCCTACAGGTGGTTTTATTCTTTTAGGAATTGCAGATGTCACATCGCCTTCTGGTATCTGTTTTAATGCCTGCTCTATTATCTTAAGGCTTTCTTCTATTTCCAGAATACGTACATAATACCTATCCCAGCAATCACCAACGGTTCCTTGCAATCCCTTCCCTACAGGTATATCAAAATTAAATTTATTGTAAACAGAATATGTATCATCTTTTCTAATATCCCACTCAAAACCACTTGCTCTAAGATTTGGACCGCTTATTCCGTAGTTAATTGCAGTTTCTAATGGAAGGATACCTACGTTTGCTGTCCTATCTATAAAAATCTTATTATATGTAAGAAGGTTATTTAAATCTTTTACCTTAGGCCTGAAATAAGTTACGAATTCTTTGGCTGATCTTATGAAGTCCGGATGTAAATCATGTGAAAGACCGCCAACCCAGATATAGTTATAAAGAAGCCTTGCGCCGCATGTCATTTCAAAAAGGCTTAATATTTTTTCCCTGTCTATAAAACAAAACAAGAAAGGAGTAAATGCGCCTATGTCAAGTCCATAAGTACCAATAGCAACCAGATGTGAAGCAATCCGCTGAAGTTCACCCATTATTACCCTTATGTATTCAACTCTTTCCGGTACTTGAATTCCAAGTAATTTTTCAACAGCAACCGCATAGCCAAACTCATTATATATTGAAGAGAGATAATCCATCCTATCGGTATAAGGAATAACCTGCGGATAAGTCATAGCCTCGGCGTGTTTCTCAAAACATCTGTGTAAATAGCCTATATGAGGTTTTACAGCTTTAATAATTTCGCCTTCAAGTTCTAATTCCAACCTTAGTACGCCATGCGTCGATGGGTGCTGCGGGCCCATATTAAGGGTCATATGTTCGGTTTTAAAAGCCATAATTTATTTTATTTTGCATGTGACTTACCTTAAAGCTGAGTCTCAAATGCTATTAGTCAATATGGTACTTTCATTCCCTGATAAAATTCAGGATTTTTATAATCTTTTCTTAAAGGATGACCGGCTTCCCAATCATAAGGCATTAATATTCTTCTTAAATCGGGGTGATTGAGAAAATTGATCCCAACCAAATCATAAGCTTCACGTTCGTGCCAATCTGCATGATGCCAGATTAATGCAACGGAAGAAACCTCAGGATTTTCTCTTGCGGCAGAAACTTTCAGAACAACTTTATGCCTGAATTTAGTTGATTCAAGGTGATAGTAAACGCTTAACGTTCCGCCTTCTATTTTATTATCGCCGTTTTCATCTTTTATTGTTTTCCCATTTGCATCGTCAACACCCGAAAGACAGACTAAGCTGTCAAATTTCAAATCTTCATTATCACGTAGAAACAAACAAACTTCATTGATTTTTAATGGTGATATAGTAATAAAAGGTTCAAAAGGTTGGGATGAAGTTAATTCAAGAACAAAATCACCTAATTTTTCTTTTAAAATAGAAAATATTTCTTGAATATTTTTCATACTGTCTTCTTAACCAAAGATTCATTCCTAATTTTTTCCTGGAGTTTTAGCAGCCCTTCCAATAAAGCTTCAGGTCTTGGGGGGCAACCGGGTACATAAACATCAACAGGTATAACTCTGTCCACACCTTTCAAAACATGATATCCGTGTTCCCAATAGGGGCCGCCGCAGTTTGAACAACTGCCCATAGATATAACATATTTAGGGTCAGCCATTTGTTCATATATTCTTTTTATACGGGTAGCCATTTTTAAGGTAACTGTTCCTGAAATAATTATAATATCAGCCTGACGCGGTGAATTTCGCGGAATAACTCCAAAACGATCAAAGTCATAATGTGAAGCGGAAGTGGCCATCATTTCTATTGCACAGCAGGCTAAACCAAAACCTACCTGCCATAAAGAAGATAAACGGGACCAATTAAGTAAATCTTCTAATGATGATACTACTATACCTTCTTTAGCAAATTGTTTGTCTAATAATCCCATAACTATTTTTGTATTTAAATAGATAGTAAGTTTTTAGCACATCTAACAACCTATATTATTCGAAAGTGTACTCAACCTTGTACCTCAACTTCTTCTGTGGAGGGTTTTTTTTCAAGAACCGGCGGAACAATTTTTGGTTTTATCCATTCGAGATCGCCTTTTCGCCATTCGTATGCCATGCCTAAGCCCAACAGGAATAAAAATATCGCACCGACCAAAAATCCTTGTAAACCAAATTCTTTATATACCAATGCCCACGGAATTAATAAAACTATCTCAACATCAAAAATTAAGAATATTAATGCAACTACATAAAATCTTATATTAAACTTTACCCACGGAGAACCTATAGTGTCTTCACCGCATTCATAGATCATTAATTTTTCTTTGGAAGGCCTTGCCGGACGGACTAACTTTGCAGCTAAGATTGCAACAATAACAAAAAGTATTGCTACAACCATGAAAACAAAAATTCTACCAAAATCTACAAGCATTTTATATTAAAATTTATTTATAAAATTAAAATAAGTGTATAGTAATGTCAAATAAATAGATTATTTTTCCATAAACTCTTTTTTAATCTGTTTATATTTTCAATATATATGCCAAAGAGTTGATTTATTATTTCCTCTTATAAGTACTTATAATGCAATATAATTATAGTATGATTTTCATTTATAAGAACTATATATAAAACTCTTTTCCTAAAGGAGAGAACAAATTTTAACAAAGGCATATTATGATGAAATTTTTTTTAATATTTCGGTGTTGTACGGAATTAGAAAAATAACTTTATAAAACAACGCAAGGCATATATAAGTAAATATTATAAATCGGCGATCTATCTTACACATGAATTATTATTAAGGACTTTGAGTTTATCGTCTGTTTTAATTGATTATAACTTCTATAAAAATTATATTTTACCGACAATTTAATAAAATGTATATTTATGAGACCCACTTATGCAGAAATCAGCTTAAATAATTTAAAGAGCAATTTCCTAAATATTAGAAAGAAAGTTCGTAATGTAAAAATAATGGCTGTGGTAAAAGCTGACGCTTATGGTCACGGAGTTAAAAAAGTTATAAATGTTTATAATTCTTTAGGAGATAAAAAACCGGAATATTATGCCGTTGCAATTTGCGACGAAGCGATAAAACTTCGAAAATACAATGTTAAACAGCCTATTCTGGTGTTTGACCCGTTTGAGAAAAATGAAGCAGAAGCAGTATTTACATATAAGATTATTCCAACTGTATTTGAAAATTCTCATCTCGATATATTATTAAGGGCAAGAAATAAGCGTAGACGAAAAAATTCCATTTTCAAAAAAATTAAAGTGCACATTAAAATTGATACCGGCATGAACCGTCTTGGTATTAATTCAGATGAGGCTGTAACATTTATTGAAAAACTCAGCCATAATGATAATTTTTTAATAGATGGTATTTATACCCATTTTGCAACTTCGGATGAAAAAGATAAAACTTTTGCAAATCTTCAATTAAAAAGATTAAAAGATTTATTAAACGAATTAAAAAAGAGAAATATAAACTATGGGCTGGCTCATGCCGCCAACAGCGGCGCTATACTGGATATACCTGAGAGTTATTTTGATATGGTTCGTCCGGGAATTTGTTTATATGGATATTATCCGTCTCTTGAAACCTCGGAATCTATACCGGTAAAACCTGTTATGTCTCTTATTTCGCGGATTGCAAGCGTAAAAACGATTAGTAAAAACGATACGGTTGGTTATGGAAGAACTTATACCGCAAAAGTAAAGACAAAAATAGTTTCTGTGCCGGTAGGATATGCGGACGGATATAATAGAAATTTATCCAACAAAGCAAGAGCTATTATAAACGGGAGATCATATAATTTAATCGGCAAGGTATCGATGGATAGAATTATATTTAATGTTAAAGACGATGATGTAAGGGTTAATGATAAGGTGATCCTGATTGGCGAAGAAAACGGATCGCAAGTTACTGCATGGGATTGGTGTAAATTATTGGATACGATTCCTTATGAGATTACCTGTAATATTAGTAAAAGGGTACCAAGGGTTTATAGAAAGTAAATGGACATTGTAAAGCAATATATTATCCAGAGTCTTTCAGCAGCGTCAAATAATCTTCGTCTTAGTACGGAAAAAATTGAGGTTGTTGCATTGCTGCGTGAAGTTATTTTACGTTCCAACGATTTGCAGAATGATATTAAGGTGATGAAAAAAATTACGGAGCTTTCAACTTTAGCTATCAGGTTGAACGAGATATATAATTATCTTACACAGGGACAAGTTGATTTGTTTAAATTGTCGGATAAATTTAAAGAGCATAGTCAATTTTTAATAAAAGAT
>Ga0116130_1000906_pt1 | contig 17685 bp, 12 predicted proteins | sample June2015DPH_17_5_FD_89733 | JGI IMG/M metagenome (GOLD analysis project Ga0116130, IMG submission 89733) | Peatland microbial communities from SPRUCE experiment site at the Marcell Experimental Forest, Minnesota, USA - June2015DPH_17_40 | ecosystem: Environmental > Terrestrial > Soil > Wetlands...
CGAACAGCTCCTCGATCTCCTTCATGTCGGTCTCTTTGTAGACCGTGGTGTTGGTGCAGACCTGGAAGCCGGCCTTCTTGGCGATTTGAATGCCCTCGATCGCGGCGTCGAAAACTCCCTCGCGCTCGACCGCCAGGTCGTGGGTCTTCCGCATCCCATCCAGATGGACGTTGAAGTAGAAACGCTTGTCCGGCAGGAACTCGTGGATACGTTTCTTGAGGAACATGCCGTTGGTGCAGAGGTAAATATGGCGGTTGCGCTGCAGGATGCCGGCCGTCAGCTCGCCGATCTGCGGATACATCATAGGTTCGCCGCCGCAGATGGAAACCACCGGCGCGCCGCACTCATCCACAGCGGCCAGGCACTCCTCGAGCGGCACCCGCTCGGTGATGGTGGATTCGTACTCGCGTATGCGCCCGCAGCCGGTGCAGGTGAGGTTGCAGGCGTGCAGCGGCTCCAGCATCAGCACGATCGGGAAGCGCTTGCCGATCATGGGATGCGGCTGGTGTTTCTCACCGGCCTTGGGCGGCAGAATGCGGAATGGGTTGGCCGAGCCGGCGTCGCGGACGGCGTTCTTCTGCCACTCCGGCCGTGGGTGCCTCTTGTTCCTGAAAATGTATCCGGCCAGGCCGGCGGTCATCGAGAGTGGAAATTTCATAACCTGTCTTTCGAGTTGGCTCGGGTCTTCACGAACGAAGACAGCGCGAGTAGCGGGAAGTAGTCCTTGTATAGGTGGTAATTCAAGTAGAACACCTTCGGGAAGCCGGTGCCGGTGGCCAGTTTCTCTTCCCAGCTTCCATCGGCGCGCTGCGTGTCGAGAAGATACTCGATGCCGTGGCGCACGCTTAGGCTGGAATCGTCGCCGCCGGCGATGAGGCCGAGAATCGCCCAGGCCGTTTGCGACGGCGTGCTGCGCGCGGCGGTGAAGGTGCGATTGTCGTAACTGGCGCAGCTTTCGCCCCAGCCGCCATCGGCGTTCTGAATCGAGCGCAGCCATTCGCCGGCGCGCAGGACGTGCGCTTCGCGGTCGCTTTCGCCGCTGGCGGCCAATCCGCGCAGCGCGAAGCAGGTGCCATAAATGTACGCCACGCCCCACCGGCCGTACCAGCTTCCATCGGCTTCCTGATGGCGGACCAGCCATTCCACGCCGCGGCGCACGGCGGCGTGATCACGCCCCAGGCCGTGAGCGGCCAGCGCTTCCAGTACCCGCCCGGTGATATCGGCGCAGGTGGGGTCGAGCATGGCGTTGTGATCGGCCACCGGCACCTGGCTCAGAAATTCCCAGTTGTTGTCGGCGTCAAAAGCGGCCCAGCCGCCATCGCGCGATTGCATGGCGAGCAGCCAATCGAGCGCGCGCCGCTCGGTTTCCCGTTGCGCGGCCGCGTCCGAACCGTGCGCCTGACTGAGGGCCAGCACCACCATCGCGGTGTCGTCGATATCCGGGTAGAACTCGTTCGCGTATTCGAAGGCCCAGCCGGAGGGTTCGGTGCCGGGGCGCTTCAGGCTCCAGTCGCCCTGGCGACGCACCTCGCGCTCCAGCAGCCAGTCCGCGGCGCGCACCGCCGCGCGAGCCCCAGGCTCGCTCTGCGCCACCGCATAGGCGCCGATGGCGGTGTCCCACACCGGCGAAAAGCACGGTTGGAAAAAGAAACGCTCGCCATCGTCCACCATCAAACTGTCGAACTGCCGCAGGGCTTCCACGCGCAGCGGATGGTCCGCGGCGTATCCGAGCACATCGAGAGCCATCACCGAATACATCATCGGCGGGTAGATAGCGCCCAGGCCGTTGGAGTGATTGAGGCGCTCGATCATCCATTCCGCGGCGCGCTTGACGGCTTTGCGGCGAATGGCTTTCAGCCCGCTCCGCTCCCACCACTTCACGAAACCATCGGCCGCCAGAAAGGTGTTGTGCCAGGAGAACAGCGATGGGTCGCGATGTAAAGCCGGCCTGACGCCTGGTTGCCAGAGTTCGTCAAGCTGAAAGCCGGCGGGCACGGGGCGGCGCGGGTCGGCGGCGTGCACGATCGAAAGCGAGACCACGATGGCGCGCGTCCAGGCCGACATCTGGTAAAGCAGGTTAAACGGCAGCAGCACGAGCTCCGGAGGAATGCTGGGGCAGTACCGCCGCGGATAAAGATTGAACAGACCGAGATTGATTTTGACGTAGCTGTTGGCCGCCTGAATTCCGCCCAGGCTCAGGATGCGGTTGCGCAGGCGCGCCATGCGTGGATCCTCAACCGCCACGCCGGCCAGTTTCAGCGCCACATAGGCCTTCACCGACGCGCTGACTTCGCTCGGTCCCTCGGCATAAATGTTGAAGCCGCCATCGTCGAGCTGGCGGTCGAAGATGGACCGCACGGCCTTGTCGATCAGCGGGCGCGTGGGCGGATCCCAGCGGCCCTGCGCGGGAGGATGAAGCCAAAGCTGGAAAAGAACGTAATCGGATTCGAGGGTGGTGTCGGCGGTCAACTCGGCGCACCAGTGGCCGTCGCGCGCCTGCAAGTCCACCAGTCTGGCGCACGCGCGGCCACGGGCGAGCTCGGCGCCCGTCTCGATCGACCTGGCCGCTTCCACCTGCGTATTCATCGAAGGCTGACCATCAGCTCGGAGGGCAGCGAGAATCGCACATCCTCATCCACCATCTCGATCTCTTCCACCTGCCGAAACCCGTCGTTGCGCAGGAAGGCGATCAATTCCTCCACCAGATGCTCGGGCGCGGAGGCGCCGGCAGTGACGCCAACGTTGGTAACGCCCGTCAACCATGCGTGATGCACGTCGCCGCGATCGTTCACCAGGTAAGAACGCACGCCGAAATTCGTGCCCACCTCCACCAGGCGCTTGGAATTGGAGCTGTTCTCGGAACCAACCACCAGCAGCAGATCCACCACTTCGGCGATCGCCTTCACCGCCATCTGCCGGTTTTCGGTGGCGTAACAGATGTCCTGCGCGGGCGGGCCCTGGATCAGCGGGAAGCGCTGTTTGAGGCGTTCGATGATGTCGCGCGTTTCATCCAGGCTGAGAGTGGTCTGGGTCAGATAGCGGACTCGGGCTGGGTCGGGTAGTTCGAGGCGGTCGACATCCGCGACGGTCTCCACCAGGTGGCTTGCGTGCGGAACCTCGCCCAGCGTGCCGATCACCTCGTCGTGATCCTTGTGGCCGATGAGAACGATGCTGTAACCGTCGCGCGCGAACCGCGCCGCTTCCAGGTGAACCTTGGTGACAAGCGGGCAGGTGGCGTCGATCACGTCCAGGCCTCGCCCCTTGGCCTCCTTCCGCACCGAAGGGGCCACGCCGTGCGCACTGAAAATAGCGCGGCCGCCGGCGGGCACTTCATCCAGCTCTTCGACGAAGATGGCTCCCGCCTGCCGCAGTTCATCGACCACATGCTTGTTGTGGACAATTTCCTTGCGGACGTAGACCGGCGGGCCGTAAAGGTCGAGTGCAATCTTGACCACATCGATGGCCCTGACGACACCGGCGCAGAAGCCGCGAGGCTTGAGCAGAAAGATCTTCTTCTCCGCGCTGAGGTTAGGTGCGAAAGGCTTTAACGGCATAAGGACGCGTGTATACAATTATAACAAGCGAGTATCGGCTTTCGCAGAAATACTTGAGCCCGAAGCACTTGTGAACTCGCGATCACACGATTCACCCAGGCTGATTTCACCATGTGGCAGTCAATAGAAGAGATGTTCGCGGGAGATCTCCGGTTGCGGCTGACAGCCAGCGCCGCCGGAATTCGAGCAATTGAGTTCGAGCCTTTCGCGCCGGCCGGCACGGCGCCGAACGCCGGCAACCCGCTGCTGGCCGAGGTAGCGCGCCAGTTGCACGCCTATTTCGAGGGCCAGTTGCGGCGCTTCGATCTTCCGCTGGACCTGGCGGGCACCGAATTTCAGCGGCGCGTATGGCTGGAACTGACCCGCATCCCGTACGGCGAAACCCGCAGCTATCAGCAAATGGCCTGCGCCATCGGGTCGCCAAAAGCCGTTCGCGCGCTGGGCGCGGCCAATGGCGCCAACCCGGTCGCCATCGTGGTGCCCTGCCATCGAGTGATCGGCGCCAGCGGCAAACTGGTGGGATACGGCGGCGGATTGCCGCTCAAACGCCGCCTCCTGACCCTGGAGCGCGGCGGGTTGTGGTAGGGCACGCTTTAGCTTGCCAACGCCCGCTTGCGGGCGCGTTTTTTCACAGCACTTCCAAAATCAAACACTTCAAATAATGCGTCTCCGGCACGGTGAGCAGAATCGGATGATCCTGGCTCTGCGTGCGGCGCTCCAGCACGCGTAGCGTGCGGCCGGCGTCGAGCGACGCTGCGGCCACCAGTTCGAGCAACATAGCTTCGCTGACATGGTGCGAGCACGAGCAACTCGCCAGAATGCCGCCGGGAGCCAGCAGCCGCAGCGCGCGCAGGTTGATTTCCTTGTAACCGGTGGCCGCGCCGTCCAGGCTGCGGCGCGACTTAGCGAACGCCGGCGGATCCAGAACCACCATCGAGAACTGGCGCCGCGCCGAGGCGTAACCGGCCAGCAGATCGAATAGATCGGCCTGACGGAATTCGATGTTGGCGAAACCAATGGCTTCGGCGTTGGCCCGCGCCGTCTTGAGCGCGGCCTCCGAGCTGTCTACCGCTTCCACGCTTTCGCAATGCGCTGCCAGATGCAGCGCGAAGCCGCCTGTTGACGTGAAACAATCGAGCGCCTTACCTCCCGTCGCATAGCGAGCCACGGCGCGGTAATTCTCGCGCTGGTCGAGATAGATGCCGGTCTTCTGACCGTGCAACAGATCGGCGCTCAGCTTCAGGCCGTTCATTTCCACCGCGACCGCTTCAGGAATCGTCCCGGCCAGCACCGCGGTTTCGAGCGGCAGCGCTTCCTTGGCGCGCACCGCTACGTCGTTGCGCGCGACGATTCCCAGCGGGTTGAAGATTTCCTCCAGGCAGGAGACGATCAGCGGCTTGGCCGCATCCATCCCCTGATCGAGCGTTTGCACCACCAGGTAATCACCGTAGCGGTCCACCACCAGCGCGGGCAACAGATCGGCTTCGCCATGCACCACGCGGTAGGCACTGCTGTGATGAACCACGCGAAGGCGGTGCGCTTGCGCGGCCTGCAACCGGCGCAGATAGAAATCGCGGCCAATCTCCTCGGTTTCGGCCGACAGCATGCGCAAAGCGATTTGCGAAGTGGAGCTGTAGTGCGCCGTGCCCAGCGTCCGCCCGTGCGCATCGGCAACCCGGACGGCCTCGCCCGGCTGCGCGCCATCACGGTCGGTTATGTCACTCGAGAAGATCCACGGGTGTCCGGAAGCGACCCGGCCGGCCGCCTTCCGGTTGACGCGGACTTCGTTCATCGCATTTCCTGCAAGCGGCGGATGCGCTCCGCGGTAGCGGGATGCGTCGACCACAGGCTTTGAAACCACGCACCACTGGAGGGTTTGATGATGAACAAGTGCGCCGTGGAAGGAGTGGCCGCCATCGGCAGCCGCTTGCTCCAGGTCTCGAGTTTCTGCAAACCGGAGATCAGCTCGTAAGGCGTGCCGGTGTACTTGGCGGAAGCGGCGTCGGCGTCATACTCGCGCGAGCGCGAGATGGCCATCTGGATCAGCAACGCGGCGATGGGCCCGAGAATCAGCATCAGCAAAGCGCCAATGCCGCCGCCTTCGCGGTTCCGGTCGTCGCGCGCGCCGCCAAAGAAAAAGCCCAGGCGCGAGGCGAACATGATGGCTCCGGCCAGCGTGGCCGCCACCGAGCTGATCAGGATATCGCGGTGCAGCACATGGCCGAGCTCGTGCGCCACCACACCTTCCAGTTCCTGATCCGTCATCAAATCCAGAATGCCCGCAGTGAAAGCGACCGAAGCGTGCGACGGATTGCGGCCGGTGGCGAATGCGTTCGGCGACTGCTCCGCGATCAAGTACAGCTTCGGCATCGGCAGGCCCATGCGGCGGGTCAGGTTCTCGACGATCGGCGCCACGCGGCGGTAAGCATCCGGGTTTTGATCGGGTGTCACGGGCTGCGCGTGGTAAGTCGCCAGCGCGATCTTATCGGAAAAGAAGTAACTCGAGAAGTTCATCACCACGGCGAACGCCAGGCCCATATAGAGCCCGTTCCGGCCCAGGAATAACTCGCCTCCATAAATGAGGACGCCGGTTAGAAGGCCGAGCAACAATACGGTCTTGAAGCTGTTAGTCATTTATCGAATCTCCGGTTGGCGGTAGCGCCGGCGGTCTTGCCGCCGGCGATTTGCCGGGGCAAGCTAAAGCATGCCCCACCACGGCTGTGGCACGCTCACGGCTGGGCCTCCATGGGGACTTCCACCGGAGTGGCTTTGGCGAAGGACAGGCCCGGCACGTCAGGCGGCGCGTCCGCCACCACGGTATCGCCCGGGCCGTATGCGCCATTAAGCAGTTCGAGCGCCAGCGGGTCCTGCACCAGCCGTTGTATGGCGCGGCGCATCGGCCGGGCGCCAAACTGCGGATCGAAGCCTTCGCCGATGATGCGGTCCTTAGCCGCCGGCGTGACTTCGAGCTTCATCTTGCGCGCCTCGAAAAGCCGGGCGACGGCGTTCAACTGGATGTCCACGATCTTGCTCAGGTGCTCGCGGCTCAAAGTGTTAAACACGATGATATCGTCGATGCGGTTCAGAAACTCCGGGCGGAACTGGTGCTTCAAAGCTTCCAGCAGCCGCTTGCGCGTATCGTCGTTGGCGGCGTCCCGGCCATGCACGGAAAAGCCGATGGTGTTCTTCTCCACCATCCCGGTGCCCAGGTTTGAGGTCATCACGATCACCGTGTTGCGGAAGCTGACGGTGCGGCCCTGCCCGTCGGTGAGCCGGCCGTCATCCAGGATTTGCAGCAGCGTGTTGAAGACGTCGGCGTGCGCCTTTTCGATCTCGTCGAACAGGATCACCGAATACGGCCGGCGCCGCACCTGCTCGGTCAATTGGCCGCCGTCTTCGTAGCCCACGTATCCGGGCGGCGAGCCCAGCATGCGCGACACCGAGTGCCGCTCCTGGTATTCGCTCATATCGACGCGGATCATGGCCTTGTCGTCGTCGAACAGGTAGCCGGCCAGCGCGCGCACCAGCTCGGTCTTGCCCACGCCGGTGGGTCCGAGGAAAATGAAGCTGCCGATGGGGCGATTGGGATCGCTCAGGCCGGCGCGGTTGCGCAGGATGGCGTTGGAGACCAGGCGCACGGCTTCGTCCTGGCCCACCACGCGGTCCTTGAGGCGCTCCGGCATATGCACGAGTTTCTCCACTTCGCCTTCCATCATCCTGGCCACCGGAATGCCAGTCCACTTAGCCACGATGCGGGCGATATCGTCCTCGCCGATCTCTTCCTTGAGCAGCGCGTTTTCCTTGACCGATTCCAGCTCCTGCTCGGCGGCCTGTATGTCTTTTTCGATTTGCCCCAGGCGGCCGTAACGCAGTTGCGCGGCCTTTTCCCAATCGCCGGCGGCGGAGGCCTTTTCTTCCTGCTGGCGCAGCGAGTCCTTCTCTTCCTTGAGCTGGCGCACCCGGCTGATGGCGGACTTCTCGCGGTTCCAGCGCCCCTTGAGGACGGCGGCCTCGCCGCGGATCCGCTCGAGTTCGTTCTCGACCACCCGCAGGCGGTCGTGCGAAGCGGGGTCATCTTCCTTCCCGAGCGCCTGCCGTTCGATTTCCAGATGCGACATGCGCCGGTCCAGATCGTCGATCTCAATCGGCATCGAGCCGATCTGCAGGCGCAGCGCGGCGCCGGCTTCGTCAATCAGATCGATCGCCTTGTCGGGCAGAAAGCGGTCGGCAATGTAGCGATGCGAGAGCAAAGCGGCCGCGATGATGGCGGAATCCTTAATGCGCACGCCGTGGTGAATTTCGAATTTTTCCTTGAGGCCGCGAACGATGGCGACCGTATCGTCCACCGATGGTTCGCTCACCAGCACGGTCTGGAAGCGCCGCGCCAGGGCGGCGTCTTTTTCGACGTGTTTCTTGTATTCGTTCAACGTGGTGGCGCCGATGCAGCGCAGCTCGCCGCGGGCCAGTGCGGGCTTCAGCAGGTTGGCGGCGTCGATGGCGCCTTCGGCAGAACCGGCGCCCACCAGCGTGTGCAGCTCGTCGATGAAGCAGATGATCTCGCCGTTGGAATCGATGATTTCCTTCACCACGGCCTTGAGGCGGTCTTCGAATTCGCCGCGGAACTTGGTGCCGGCGATCATGGAACCCAGATCGATCGCGGCCAGCCGCTTGTTCTTCAATTGATCGGGAACGTCGCCGCGCACGATGCGCTGCGCGAGGCCCTCCACGATGGCGGTTTTGCCCACCCCGGGCTCGCCGATCAGCACCGGGTTGTTCTTGGTGCGGCGGCTCAGCACCTGCATCACGCGTCGGATTTCTTCCTCGCGGCCGATCACCGGGTCGAGCTTGCCCTTGCGCGCCGAATCAGTGAGGTCGTGGGCGTAACGTTCCAGTGCCTGGTATTTGGACTCGGGATTCTGATCCGTCACGCGCTGCGTGCCGCGAACCGATACCAGCGCGCGCAGCAGAGCGTCGTGCGTGGCGCCGGTGCGGTCGAGAAGCTGGCCCGCCGGGTCGCTGCGCTGCTCGGTGAGCGAGAGCAACAGATGCTCGGTGGAAACGAACTCATCCTTGAAATGGCCGGCTTCGTCGAAGGCGCGCTCGAGCACCTGATTGAGCGGCTGCGAAAGGTAGATACCGGGCTGCCCGCCGGAAGCCTTGGGAAGACTGCCCAGCAGGTGGCGCGCCTCGGCCACAATGGCAGCCGGCTGCACGCCGCATTTTTCCAGCAGCGGCTTGACGATGCCTTCCTTTTCATCGGCCAACGAGATCAGCAGGTGCAGTGGAAACATCACCTGGCTTTCGCCCGATTCGGCGAGCGCCTGCGACTGCTGCAAAGCCTCCTGTGCTTTCTGCGTCAGTTTGTCTAACCGAAACATAATCATGTCCCCTCGTCCGTCCTTGCATGCAAAACGGGCAGGCGGTTGCCATACGGCTCCGCCTGCCCTCAACTTACCAGTTTTCTTGGTGGGGCAGGTTTCAACCTGCCAACGCTTTTGGTGGGGCATGCTTTAGCTTGCCAACGCCCGCTTGCGGGCGAGTTTTGACAGCTTCGTGAGCAGCTCCAGCCACTCCACCTTCCTCGCGAGCCCCTTACGCGGTGGCTTCGATCTTGATCTGGCGCGGCTTGGCTGCTTCTTTCTTCGGCAGCGATACGCTCAGGACGCCGTTCTTGAAGGAAGCGGCGATTTTTTCGGTATCGAAGCTGTTGGGCACCGCGAAGCTGCGCGTGAAGTTACCGTAGCTGCGCTCGATGCGGTGATAGCCCGCAACGTTGTCCTGCTTTTCGAACTTGCGCTCGCCGGCGATCGTGAGCGTCTGGTTCTCCACCCGGACATCGATATCCTTGAGATCGACATCCGGCAGATCGGCTTTCACCACGAGATCGTTTTCGGTTTCATAGATGTCCACGGCGGGCGTCCAGGGCCGGTTGGTCTGGGGCTCGTTGAACATACGTGTGAAAGCGTCCTCGAAGAGGCGGATATTGGCTAATGGGTCGAAGTGGGTGAGAGACATGTTGGTTAAACTCCTCTATTAGAACTGATGTGTTGGATGTTTTATAGCTTCATCCAATCACAATAATAAAATATGCGCGCTATATTGTCAAGTTTTTATTAGCAAATAATTGTGCGATGTTATTAACACCAGGTATAGCGCTGATTTAACATGTTTTACTTGGATCGCCCGGCGTGCGCTGACTTCACCGCCGTTTGAGCGCTTCCAGCTCTTCAATCGTTCGAGGCCAATCTTCCCGCAATAGGCGCGACAGCGCACGATCGGCCAGCAGACGCCCGCCGGTCTGGCACTGCGGGCAATAGTTGGTCTCATTGGCGCGGTAGCGAATGCGCTGAATTTTGGCGCCACAGTCGGGGCAAAGCTGACCGTAGCGGCCATGAACGGCCATGCCTTCGCGGAAGGCGGTCACTTTTTCCGGGAATCCCCCGGCGGCTTCGATGCGGAGGCGGTTGGTCCACTCGGTGAGAACGTCGCGGAGAGCCTTATGCAATCGTCGAGCTTCGGCGTCGGTAAGCTTGAGCGTCAGCGCCACCGGCGATAGCCGCGCGCGGTGCAGAATCTCGTCCGAATAGGCGTTGCCAATGCCGCTGAACAGGTGCGGATCGGTGAGCGCGCGCTTCAGTGTGTGATTGGCCGAGCGCAGTGTCGCGGCGAACGCGGCTTCACTGGCGCCAATCGCATCGATGCCGCCTGCATCGAGCGCCGCCAGTCCCTCTTCGCCAACGGCCACATGCAGGGCGGCGCGCCGCTCGGAGCCGGCTTCGGTCAGCGTGAGAACACCGCTCGAAAACTGGAACAGCGCCAGCACGTTTTTGGGGACGGTTTTGGGCGCGGCGTTGCGCCAGTGCAGGCGGCCGGCGATCATCAGGTGCAAGACCAGCCACAATTCGCCATCGAGGCCGATCGCGATGCGCTTCCCGACACGCCGCACCTCGCGCACTTCCCTGCCCTCGGCCGCTTCGAGCGGCGGCGCGGTGGACCGCAGCAGAAACGGGTTGCGCACCAGGATGCGCTCCAGGCGATGGCCCGCCACGCGCTCGCGCAACGCTTCGACGTACACCTCGACGTCGGGCAATTCCGGCATGAGGGTTACACTATCATGGAACTGCAGGCAAGCTAAAGCGTGCCCTACCAAACGCGCCCTACAATGGTTGCTTGGCGCGTAGAAGATTCTTTGTCGATGCGGTGCGCGGCGGCGTGGCCGAGCTGGCTGGCGATAACGCCCGCCACCTGACGCGTGTGCTGCGCGTAGAGCCGGGCCAGCGTTATGAAATCTCCGACGGCCGCGCCGCGTGGCTGGCCGAGATTACAGAGGCGCGCGGCCCGCGCGTGGTGTTTCGCGTGATCGAGCCCGTGGAGACAGCGGAGCTGGCCGTGCGCATCACACTCTGCGCGGCACTGATCAAGTTCGACCGCCTGGAATGGATGATCGAAAAAATTACCGAGCTGGGCGTGGAACGCATCCAGCCGGTGGAAGCCGCCCGCAGCGAAAAAGGCCTGCTGCAAGCTTCCGCCAAGCGCGCCGAACGCTGGGCTCGTATCGCGCGCGAGGCCGCCGAGCAATCGCGCCGCCTGCGCGCACCCGAAATTCCGCCCGCCGTGCGCCTGGATGCTTGCCTGATGGAAGCAGCCGTCGCCCGCTACCGTCTGGAAGAAGGAGCCGCGCCACCGCTCGCGCGCCTGCTCGCCGAGGCGCCCGAAGCCGGCGGCGAAGTGCGGTTGCTGGTGGGGCCCGAAGGCGGTTGGACTGAAGAGGAGCGCCAGGCGGCCGCGCGCGCTGGGTGGCTGCCGGCGTCGCTCGGCCCGCGCGTACTGCGCTCCGAAACCGCGGCCATCGCGGCCGTCGCGGTGGTGGCCTCGGCGTTCGCCAGCCTCCAATCGGTACAATGAAGCAAGGCAATCCGGATGTCTTTCCAGTGGCTGCGCGCCAGGGTTTACCATCTGGTGATGGCGGGACAGGGACCCTCGTGCGTTATCTGGTTCTGAGCGATCTTCATTCCAACTGGCAGGCCCTCGAGGCGGTGATTGCCGCTGCCTCCGGCCACTATGACCGCGCCCTCTGCTGCGGCGACCTGATCGGTTACGGCGCCGATCCCAACGCAGTGGTGGATTGGGTGCGCGCCAACTGCGCGGCCGTCATCCGCGGCAATCACGACCGCGCGTGGAAGGCCGAAGAGGATCTGGGATGGTTCAATCCGGTGGCGCGCCACGCCGCCCTGTGGACGGGGCGGGCACTAACGTCCGAGAACGCCGCCTACGTGACGGCGCTGGCGAAAGGGCCGCTGCTGGTGGACGGTTTTCAACTAACGCACGGCTCGCCCTATGACGAAGACGAATATATGATGTCCGCCGAAGAAGCGGTGCTGGCATTCGAATACCTGGAAACGCGCCTGGCCTTTTTCGGCCACACCCATCTGCAAGGCGGCTTCATCTGGAATCACGGGCGGGTGGAGACGATTTCCCCTTTTTGGCAGGGATTCTATCCGGACCTGATGAGGGTTGACGGGGACTGCGGCTACCTGGTGAATCCCGGCTCGGTGGGCCAACCGCGCGATGGCGACCCGCGCGCCGCCTACCTGATCTACGATTCCGAAACGGCCACGGTGGAATACTATCGCGTCGCCTACGACGTCGAAACCGCACAACAGCGCATCCGCGAGGCCGGCCTGCCGCCCATCCTCGCCGACCGCCTGTCCGAAGGGCGGTGAATGCTAGCGCCGGCGGTCTTTGCCGCCGGTGTCTTGAAAAAATGCCGGCGGCAAAGACCGCCAGCGCGCCTGCTCTACCGCGGTTTCACATCGCCGCAGTCCGAGCCAAGGTACCTGGTGTTGACGATCATGCTCATCTTCGGCACGCCGTCCTGACTCATCTGTATGGTCGCCCTTCCGGACACCGGGCTGAGCGCTTCGAACGTCATGGTGCCCGTCAGTTTGTTGTTATCCATGGCGCATTCCATTTCAACTTGCTGGCTGGTGGAGGACGAGCTGACCACTTTGACCTGGCAGTTTTTCCGCTGCTGGGCGCCGAAGTCGAGCGCTTTGCTCATCGACTCCTTCGTCATGCACACCTTTGTCACCGTGGGCTGACCCCGCCCCGCCATCATGGCTTGCATCTGCGCGCGCCGCTCGGGCGGCATGTTCGCCATGGCGGCTTCCATCTGCGAGCGCTGCTCGGGCGGAATATTGGCCATCGGCGAGCCGGACGTCTTCATATTCACCGTGGATTCCCACAAACCGGGCTTCAGCCCCAGCGGCGTGAAGTCGGCCGCAGCCGCTAGCAGCGGCAACAGCAGCACGGTTCCAACGGGGGCGTGCGCCACGTTAGTGCATGGCGCCGCCCTTCGTCTGATAGCGCGGCTTCTTCATCACCAGCAGCAGCGGAAGCATGAGTAGAAAAACCACCGACATCACCAGGAACGTGTCGACGAAGGAGACCATCGCAGCCTGCCGTTGGACCATGCCCCAGATGGCTCCGTAGGCGCGATGCAGTGCGGTGGTGGGGTCGCTACCGCGCGCGATCATGCTGGTTTGGATGCCCCGCGCCATGGCCCGCACCTGCGGGTTCAACGCGGTGACGTGCGCCCCCAGCAGTTGCGTATTGTACTGCTGGCGCCGGAACAAATAGGTGGTGGCAGTGGCGATGCCGAAGCTGCCGCCCAGGTTGCGCATCAGATTGAACATGCTGGTGGCATTGCCCATCTCTTCCCGCGAGATGCGATCCATGGTGGCGGTGGTCAGCGGCACGAATAGCATCGCCAGAGCGGCGCCCTGGATGAACTGCGGCCAGAAGATATCCCAGTAACCGGCGTTCAGATTCAGCCGGCCCAACTCGTAGAGGGTCCAGGCGGCAACGGTCAGGCCGCAGGCCAGCACCTTGCGCGGGTCGAAGCGAGCCAGCACGGTGCCGACCACCGGCATCATGAGGAACGATCCCAGGCCGCGCGGCGCCATGGCAATGCCGGCATCGAGCGCCGAGTATCCGAGCAGCGTCTGCAGAAAAATCGGCAGCAACAGCAGGCTGGCGTACAGCACGAAGCCGAGCACGGTCATCAGAAACACGCCGGCGGCGTAAGTCCGCTCCTTGAATACGCGCAGGCGCACCACGGGGTCACGCGTCGAAAACTCGTGCGCGATGAAAATCGCCAGGCCCGCCACCGCGATCGCAGCCAGCGCGGTAATCCAGTGGGAGGCAAACCAGTCCGCCTCCTGCCCTTTGTCGAGAACTATCTGAAGCGCGCCCACCCACACCGCCAGCAGGCCAATGCCCCAATAGTCGATTCCCAATCCGCGCTTGCGAATGTAGGGCGGATCGAAGATGAACAGCCGCGTCATAACGATCGACGCCAGGCCCACCGGCAGGTTGATGTAGAACACCCACCGCCAGCTCCAGTTGTCGGTCAGCCAGCCGCCGATCATGGGGCCGAGCATGGGCGCTACCACGATGCCGAGCCCCCAGAACGCCATCGCCTTGCCGCGGTCGCGCGGCGGGAACGCCTCCAGCATCACCGCCTGCGAAAGCGGCTGCAACGCTCCGCCGGTGGCCCCCTGCAGCACGCGGAAGAAAATCAACATGCCGAGCGTTGGCGCCAGGCCGCACAGAAACGACGCCGCCGTGAATCCGAACACGGCGGTAATCAGGATATTCTTGCGCCCGAAGCGGCTGGCCAGCCATCCGGTCATGGGCAGGATCACCGCATTGGCCACCAGGTACGAGGTCAGCGCCCACGCCGCTTCGTCCACACTCACCGAAAGGCTGCCCGCGATGTGCGGCAGAGACACGTTGACTACGGTGGTGTCCAGCACCTCCATGAAGGTGGCGAACATTACCGCGACGGCTACAATCCAGGGATTGACGTGTGGAACCTGCGCGCTCTCAGACGGCATCCGAACCCATGCTTATTTTGTATCATGGGCCGGAGGGAGCCTGCCCGCGCGGAACGCCGAAATCGCGGTGAGGATTGGCATGTCTTCCGGCGCTGGAGCGCGGCGTGGTACTGCTACAATAAGGTCGGATTACCCGGTCCGGCACGCCGGCATGGCGCCTGGCTCGTCGATCGGCAAAACTAACGGAGAAACGGTAGGCCTTATCATGCGCACGATCCATCTGTTCGCTGCCGCTGCCGCGCTGCTTACGCTGGTCTCTTGCAGCCGGGATCCCAATGTCGTGAAGCGGCGCTACCTGGAGAGCGGCAACCGGTACTTCGACCGGGGCAAGTACAAGGAAGCCGCCATCATGTACGCCGACGCATTGCAAAAGGACCATTTATGGGGGCCGGCCCACTATAAGCTGGGGCTCACCTGGATCAAGACCGGCAACTTGAGCGGCGCCGTCAACGAACTCCACAAAGCCATCGAGCGCCTGCCCAGAGATTCCCCGGACCACTGGGACGCGACCGTCAAAATCTGCGAAATCTTTCTGTCGGCGGAACAGGCCCGCGATAGCGGGCCCATGATGGCGGAAACAGAGAACTACATCAAGGAGTTGCTGGCGCGCAACTCGAATTCCTACGATGGGCATCGGCTCAGTGGCGATTTCAATTTCGTGCGCGCGCAACAGGCCCGCACAACGGGCCGCATGGACGAAGGCAGCGGCCTGCTGGACACCTCGCAAGCCGAATATGAAAAAGCCGATGCCGTCAAACCCGGACAGACCGGAGTCAGCATGCAGATGGCGCGAGTGGCGATCGAGAAGGGCAACTTCATCGAGAAGAGCAAGCTCGACGAAGCCGATAAGATCTACCGGCAGGTGATCGACAAGGACAAGACATTCCAAACCGCGTACAACGAACTGTATCGCTTGCAGGTGCTGTATGAGAAGAATATGGACGCGGGCGAGCAGACTCTGAAGCTCGGCTATCGGAACAATCCCAAGGCGTACGCTTTTCTGACCTCGCTGGCTATGCATTACAGCTTTCAGGGCCGCAAGGACGACATGCTCAAAGTGTTGCAGCAGATCAAGTCCCTGCGGGATTTCCCGGATGGATACCTGGTGGTGGGCGACTTTTACCGGCGGCTGGGCGACACCGACTCGGCGAACAAGGAGTATCGCGAGGGCCAGGCGCGGGATCCCAAGCGGAAGACGGTGTACCAGAAGCGCATCGTGGAAGCCTTTATGGCGCGTGGGAAGGCGGCCGAGGCCGAGGACATCAACCGCCAGATATTGAAGGATAACCCGCAGGACAGTTTCGCCAAGGAAGTCGAGGGCAGCCTGTTGCTGGACCGCGGCGATGTCGCCGACGCGATGGTGGATCTGCAGGGGGCGGTCACAGCCGACCCCAAGAACCCGGCGAACCATTACCGGCTGGGCCTGGCGCACAAGGCGCGCGCGATGTCCGACCGCTCGGTCGCGGCCGGTGAGATTGAACAAGCCCGCCAGGAATTCGAAAGAGCGCTGGCCCTTCGGGCGGACTTTGTGATGGCCCGGTTGGATCTGGCGCGCATCGAAATCGCCAAGGGAGATTACGAGGCCGCGATGAAAACGGCCGACCTGGCGCTGAAGGTCGACCGGTCAAACCTGCCCGCCAAGATCATCGAATCGGCCGCCTTGCTGGGGCAGAAGAAGACCCCTGAGGCGCGGCAACTGCTGGAAAGCCTGCGCGCCCAGGCCCCCAATTCGCCCGACGTGGTCTTTCAGTTGGGAGGGGTGAGCCTGCTCGAAAAGAAGTACAAAGAGGCCGACGAAGAGTTCCGGCGCTCCTATCAGCTCAATCCGACCAGTATCCGCGGGATGACCGGGCTGGTGGAGACCGATCTGGAGCAGAACAAATCCGACGCCGCTATCCAAACTCTCAAAGACGAAATCGCCAAGAACCCCGAGCGCAGTGAGATGAGGCTGCTGCTGGCCGACGTGGAAGTGAGGGTCGGCAAGTTCGATGACGCCGTCGCCGACTACCAGGCGATCGTGGACAAGATGGGCAAGAGCTCCAAGGCGAGGGCCAGGATCTATGTCCGGCTGGGCGAAGCCTATCGCCGCAAAGGCGATCTCGCCGGCGCCATCCAGGCATTCCAGAAAGCGCGCGAACTGCTGCCCGATGACGTGCAGGTGCTGAGTGAACTGGCGTTGGTGCTCGACGCCGCGCAGCGCTGGAGCGAGGCCATGAGGGTGTACGAGGCCGCCATCAAGCTGGCGCCCAGCGACGCCGTCAGTCTGAATAACGATGCGTTTCTGATCGCGGAACATGGCGGCGACCTGGACCAGGCTCTCACCAGGGCGCAGCGCGCCACGCAATTGCTGCCCAACTACCCCGAAGTGGCCGACACCCTGGGCTGGATTTACCTGAAGAAAAACCTGAGCGATCAGGCGATTGATCTCTTCAAGAGGAACGTGGCGCGGCAACCGAACTCTTCCACCTACCGTTATCACCTGGGAATGGCGTGGTACCAAAAGGGCGATAAGAGCCAGGCGCGCGAGGCACTCGTCGAGGCGCTGAAGTACAATCCTTCGGGGTACGAGAAACAGAAAATACAGGAGCTGATGGCCAAACTCTGACTGAGCCTGTCAGTTTTCAGCCGAATGGAAGCCGCCGGCGCCGGCGCGGAAGTCGATGTTGCCGCGTTGCGGGTCGTCTTCGAGCGACGTGCCGCAATTCCACAGGCAGCCGCCGCAGTGCACGCATTTCTCGCGATCGAACGCAGGCCTTCCATCCGCGCCCAGCGTGATCGCCTGGCCCGAGCACATCTCGATGCACAGTTTGGCGGCGCAGCGCGCACAGAAATCCGGATAGACGAAATGCACGTGGTCGGCGAAGCCGCCCGGCGCCGCCACCTTGCCGCCCAGCAGCAGCGCATCCTGATGGGACACCAGCAACTGGCCGTCGCACGGAATCTCGGGCCAGCCGCAACGTTCCATCAAAGCGTCGTGACAGGCGACGCCCCGGTTGCGGCATTCGGCAATGATACGTTCCAGATCCTCGGGCGGAATCTTGTCCCGGTAATACTCCTTCGGCTCGGGCAGAAGTTGCGGCTCGCCGTCCAGCGTGACCTTGCCCTGGGTGAACCCGGCCAGCGCCATGCCGATCATGCCGGTGATGACGCCGTGATGGAAGCCATCGCGCGCCTTTTCCGCGACGCGGCCTTCCTCTTCCACCCAACTCGCCCGGCGCCGCGCCACATAAGTC
>Ga0116130_1000907_pt1 | contig 17678 bp, 15 predicted proteins | sample June2015DPH_17_5_FD_89733 | JGI IMG/M metagenome (GOLD analysis project Ga0116130, IMG submission 89733) | Peatland microbial communities from SPRUCE experiment site at the Marcell Experimental Forest, Minnesota, USA - June2015DPH_17_40 | ecosystem: Environmental > Terrestrial > Soil > Wetlands...
TTCCTGATGAAATTGAATTCTTACCGGAATGGAAATAAATATGAAAGAATTTTTTGTTAGTACATATATAATATTCAAAGAAGAAATAAGAATTTTAATCCGCAACCCATTATGGATTTTTGTCGGACTATTTGAACCCGTGGTTTACCTTCTTTTGTTTATGCCGTTCTTAAAAGGCGTAACATCTGCGCCTGGTTTCCCTGCAGAATCTACAGCAAGGTTTTTTGTACCCGGGTTAATTATAATGACAGCAATGTTTAACTCATCATATGCAGGCTTCGGCGTGCTTGATTTGCTTGAATCGGGATTTATAGAGAGGCTCCGTGTCACTCCGGTAAACAGGCTTTCTTTAGCCCTTGGCTTTGTTTTGCAGAGTGTAACCGTGCTGTTTATTCAAAGTTTAATAGTCTGCCTGGTTTCTTTATTCTTCGGATTCACACCTAATTTAATCGGCATGATATTCCTTTTTATGCTTGTTATTTTAATGGGAACTTGCCTGTCTTCAATTTCGTACACGGCTGCTTTCATTGTAAAAGACGGCGGAGTGCTTGCAAGCGTTATAAACTTTGTTGTTCTGCCGCTGTTTCTTTTATCGGGAACTATGCTGCCGCTTAGCTTTGCGCCGAAATCGATACAAATTATTGCGATGCTTAATCCATTTACCTATGCCGTTAATGCCTCCCGCTTTCTAAGTGACGGCAATATTGCCAACAACGAAGTGATTATTTCATTTGTCATTTTTATTATACTAAGTGCTCTTACAGTTCAATGGTTTATAAAAATAATGAAGGAAACCGTAGCCTAAGGTGGTGGTTTTTTAAACCACTTTAATAACCACCATCGTCATATCGTCATGCTGATCTGCTTTGCCGATAAAGCCGTCAGTTCGACTTGCATCACATTCGAAAAGAGAAGTTTTTTCAGTCAAATAATATGCTAATAAATCATATATTTAAACTTAATTATTTTGTAATTATATAGTTTAAACTAAAATAGCCGTGCAATCGTCTAAATAGAAATTTGATCCTTAAATAATTCGTTGTTGATTTTGAAAAAGACATATAAAGTACATTCCTACATAAGAATTCTAATCGTTTTACTTATTTCTTTAACCGGACTAACAAGTTCTTTAGGGCAGGATTCTACATCAAGCCTGGCATTCAAGAAGAATAGGCCGGATAGCAGAGTATATTTTTATTATCATTCGGATATATCCTACGAATTATGGCAGCGTTTTAACCTTTTCAAAGACGCAAATGCGGGCAATCCTTTAGCTGAACATGAACTGGGTATAAGATATATCTTAGGGATGGGATTACCCGCCGATACCGTTAAAGCAGCATATTGGATTCATAAAGCAGCTGAACAAAATTTACCCGGGGCTTGTTTTAATTACGGTATAATGGTAAATAACGGGTGGGGCGTAAACTGGAATCCATTTGAAGCTTTTAAGTATTTCTACATTGCCGCCGAAAATAACATGCCCCAGGCAGAATATATAATCGGTATTTCATACATAGATAATCTTGCGGTTAAAAGAAATTGGAGTGAAGCATATAAGTGGATTAAAAAATCCGCCGATGGAGGCTTTAAGCCTGCTGCTGAAACTCTTGCGGAATTGAAGAAAAGTGTTTCTTTTTCAAAGATCGATACAACTCATGCAAACACAGATCAATCAGACAGCGGCAATAAAAATCTTCAAGCTCAGGATAATCAAACATCGCTTAATTCTTCAACAAATCTTGTATTCATAGATTTTAATACAGTGTCCGATACCGTTTCTGAAATTCCAAACAAAACATTGTTACAGGATATTTTACATGAAGGAAATGAAAAGCTTGCAAATGTACTTCATCTAAATGATAAGAAAGATACTACACTTGCATTTAACCCTTCTGCAATAGATTCATTAGCCATATTTGGGGAAGCCGGAAGCCCGGAAGCATTAACTCTACTCGGCAAACTTTGTGAACTCGGTCTTTATACAAAAAGAGATCTTACGCAAGCTGCAGTATACTACCTTAGAGCAATAAAACTTGATTCACCCCGTTCTCCTGTTTTACTATGGAAGATGATCAGAAGCCAAAAATACTTCGTTCAGTTGAAAAAACAAGTTGAAGATAATGATCCCAGAGCAATGTTCGTTTGGTACGGATTATTTTCTTCCGGTATCGATAACCAAATAACTGAAACAGACGCCTTAAACTTCTTGAAAAAGGCGGCTTCGTTAAATTATATTCCTGCATTGAATGAGCTGGGACTTAATCTTTACACAGGAAAATTTTTAAAGCAGGACAGAGAAAAGGCTGTAACAATTTGGCAGCATTCTGAAAACTTAGGCAGCCGCGAGGCATCTCTTAGAATATTGGTTGCTGAAATCTTCGGTTATGTTAAAGCAGAAGATTTCCAAAACACCGTTGCTGAAATTCAAAAAGCAGATGATGCAGGTTCGATACTTGCCCAGGAAACTCTTGCTTATTGTTTTGAGAACGGCATCGGCACAGAGACAAATGAAGCAAAAGCAGTTATGTATTACAGGATGGCAGCCCAGCGCGGAAGCCGCTTTGCTTTTGATGAGCTAAAACAAATGTATGACGCATTAAGGCCTAATGATAGTAATTATAAAGTTGATTAGATAAAGCCTTTCAAAAAAAAATAAAAGCCTTAGCACAATTAATCGCTAAAATAAATTCAAAGCTGTTTGATATCAGATAAAAATGATTTTGAATTTGCAGAATACTTAACAAAAAGTATAGGCGTCGCGGTAATTCCGGTGTCGCCATTTTATTCTGATGGGAATACCCGGAAACTTATAAGAATTTGTTTTGCCAGGCGGGATGAAATTTTATTAAAAGCTGCAGAAAAGTTAAGTTTGGTTATTTCTTAAAGGAATAATTTCATTTGAATTATCAAAAGGGTATAATTGAAACCTATAGAACGGCTTAACCGCCTTTATAATTTTTATACAAGCGATTTAAGTTTTAAAGAAATTGAAAAATTAATAAAAAGGGACATCCCCGAGCTTTACAATTTCTATGTTAGGAAAATGAAAGACTCCGCCGGTACTGAGAATACCCCGCGGAAGTTTTTTAAATTCTTGCGTGCTTTATTTATCGAATTCCTGCAGCAGCTTACCCCTGTGAGAAGACTTCTTTATACGATCGGTTTATTCCTTTTTATATACGGTTTTTTGTCCGAACAATATCAATTATCTTTTATAGGCTTCATACTTATAAATCTTCTTTTGGCTTTTGAACTTGCAGATAAGCTTGTTGCAAAAGACGAACTTGCTATAGCAAGGGAAGTTCAAATAGGGCTGATGCCGAAAGAGCCTCCTCAAAATAAATTTTATGATATAAGCTGCTACTCCGAAGCAGCACGGGAAGTAGGCGGAGATTATTTTGACTTTATAACCAATGAAGCTTCACCGGGAATTATTTACATTGTTATAGGAGATATTTCGGGAAAAGGAATGGCGGCAGCGTTACACATGGCTCAGGTTCAGGCAGTGCTGCATAACCTGATCAGCTATAATAACTCACCTAAAGAGATTTTAATTCTTTTAAATGAAAACTTTATAAAGATATTTAAAAAAGGCTCTTTCTTTACAACCATCCTTGCCCGCATAGAGCCGGACGGTTCTATTTTATTCTCACGTGCAGGGCACACTCCCCTGCTTCATTACCATATAAAAGAGCATAAATGCTGCAATGTTATACCGCGCGGAATGGGAATAGGACTCAGCCGCAATTCTATTTTTGAAAATTCATTGGAAGAAATTAAAATTCACCCGGAAAGCGGAGATATATTAATATTTTATACCGACGGGGTTGTGGAAGCAATGAATGATTATATGCAGCAATACGGCGAAGATATGCTAAAGAACGTTATTCTGAAAAATGCAGATAAATCTGCAAAAAAATTACAGGAACTGATACTGGAAAACATATCCGATTTTACGGGATCCTCCCCTGCTCATGATGATTTAACTTTGATAGTAATGAAAACAGTTTAAAATTCAAAAACATTTATCCCACAATTTTTAAATATTTAGACAAAGCCACATCTTCGGAGAATCTTTCAATTTTGAATCGTCTCTTCAACGGTCAGTTCTTTTTGCTCTTTATATTTAGGCACTTCAACTTTTTGCAGAATAATCAATCCCGACAGAAAGAATAATCCCATTGCAAGCGCCGCAAATCGTTGATTGGATAAATCGGCAATAATACCATAAAATAACGGGCCGACTACTGCGGATGATTTTCCGAACAAGCCGTCATAAAAGCCGAAGAACTCTGCTTCCCTTGACTTTGGAGTAAGGAGCGCCATCAAGCTTCTGCTGCATGACTGCGATGAGCCGATTGCCAGCCCGGCAGATAAACCGACAAGATAAAATTCAGAAACCGACCGGACAAAGAAAGCCCCAACTGCCACCAACAGCCAGATAATCAAAGTAATGGTTATTGTTTTCTTAGGTCCGATATGATCCGAAACTATACCAAAAATAAATGCACCGCCGACAGCAGTACTCTGTGTAATAATGAAGAAGTAAATAACCTGCGCGTCAGTCATCTTTAGAACTCTCGAAGCAAATATCGATGCAAAGGCAATTATTGTAATTATTGCATCGTTATATAAAAAGAAAGCAAGCAGGAAGCGTGATATAGATGGATACTGCTGTTTTATAAATAATGCTTTTAAAGTCGCTCTGCTTTTCTTAATACCAACTTTTACTGCAAACTTCTTTAACGGAGAGCTTATCTGCGGCTCATTTACAAAAAAGAAAAGCGGCAGCGAAAAGAACATGAAAAATACCGCAGCAACAACAAATGAAAGCCTGACATAAAAATAATAGTTAGGAGATGAATATGCAGGAAGCAGAGCCATTATAATTAATAAAATTGTAAGAGCGCCGACATAGCCCATTGCAAAACCATAACCGGATACACGTCCTAAATTTTTCTTTTCAGTTAAGTTTGGCAGAAAGGCATCATAAAATACCAGCCCGGATTCAAAACCTATATTAGCAAAAATGAAAAGAACAAGTCCTAATAATACATCCCCCTTCCGGATATAAAACATCAATGCGGTACAAACTATGCAAATAAAAGTGAATAAGAGAAGAAACCTTTTCCTGTTCCGCGATAAATCCGCAATGGCGCCCATTGGCGGACTTAGTAAAGCGGAAATAACCATAGATATACTTACGGCAAAGCCCCATAACCATGTTTTACCGCCCGCAACATAATTAGTAAAATACCTGGAATATATAACCGTAACAATGATAACTGAAAATGAAGTATTCGCGAAATCGAAAAGAGTCCAGAAAAAAATTTTACTCTTTGATTGCATAAACTATTTTTTAGCAGAAGGTTTAGAAATGCTTTCTTCCAGCAGGCCGCGCCCTGTTTTATTTAGTTTACCGGTATCTTTCAACTCGGTTAATATTACATCCAGTATGCCGTTAATAAACTTTCCGCTTCCGGCTGTACTATATAGCTTTGCTATTTCTATCGCTTCGTTTATCGAAACTTTAGGAGGGATATCCGGGAAGTAAAGAAGTTCGCAAATTCCCATCCGGAGAAGAATTTTATCAATAAGTGCAATCCTGTTCATTTCCCAATTGTCTACTCTGAATTTTATATGCTTATCAAGTTCGTCTTTATGAGCCAAAACCCTATTCACTAAGTCATTAGCAAATTCTTTATCCGTCTTATCATTTATGTCGGAAGTCATTACACCAATAAGAGAATCAAGAGAATCCTTATTCAGATTGTAAGCATAAAGTATTTGGAGCGCCTTCTCTCTTACAACTCTTCTTTTGAATACCTGGGACATAATTTGGAATACCTGCAATTAATCAATAATAAGAATATAAAAATATCGAGAATCTTTCTCTAATTCAAAATTAAATATAACTATGGGTTAAATTATAATTTTTTTAACTTAATATTTTTATGGGTTGGTTATTTCCGCTTATAACGCAAAAAGCCAAAATACCAACAGCGCAATACTTTCCTTCATTTTGTAATAAAGATTATGCTGGAAGTTTAACTTTAAATCGGAGGCAGCGAGTTCCGTTCTTATTTTATAAAACTTGCACATCTCACGTACACGGGTTAAATGATATGAATCGGAAACAATTATAACCATGCCAATATTTTTCTTTGTAAAAATTTGATCTCTGATAAATCTAACCTGCTCTGCCGTTGAGGTGGTATTGGTCTCCCGCCATACCACTGAAGTATCTACATTTTCAAGCTTTATATAATAAAAAGCTACATCTGCTTCACTCATTTCACCGGGCGTATTACTTCCTGTAACCAATATTTTATTGACAATACCCTTTCTATACAATTCTACGGCTTTATCAGCCCGCGCCGCCAGGCTCGGGCTGGGTGAATTGTGCGACCAGACCGCTGCACCTAATACTACTGCAACATTAATAGAATTTTTAACGGGTGTAAATTTCTTACCTTCATCCTTTTTTAAGTTTATGTATACAAAAGTTGCTACAAGCAGAAGCATTACCAAAGCTGCAGAGTTTACAATCGAGCGAAGGATAATTAATTCCCTTCTGCTAACCAGCGTAAGCCAAATTATTGCAATAAATAAAAACAACAGGTATTGGTAGAATGAAAAGAGCGCGCCTTCGGCAATTTTTTGCAGCGGATGATCAAGAAAGTAAACATTAGGCAGAGGGAGTCTAACTCTGGTACTCATAGCCGCAACTATTAATGCTGATGATAAAAGTATAGTAAATGTAAGCATAAAGGCCGGGCTGAAAGTCGATTTTTTGCTTAACGCATAAAATATCATCCCAAGTATTGTGGCAAAAGTAAAAAACAAGTTAAGAATATTGCCAAGGAAAAATAAATTAAAGCGGGATACCGGCAGACCCTGATTTTCATATTTAGTATAGATTAAGAAAAAAAGGTCTAAAAGGAGAATAAGTATTATAACTCCTGAGATAAAGCCTCTTTTGGTTCTATTACCCTTGCTTTTCATCATATTCTCAAACCTGGCATAACCTCACTTCATTCTAAGTCTCCCTCCGGTACAATCGAATTTCTTAAAAATTTTATTGCGCCGGGTAATTTATTAATGATATCTTCTGCGGTATAGCCGAACTCCGTGTATTTCCGCAGCAACAAATCTGCAGCAAGACTGTGAAGATATACTCCCGCTATTGCCGCTTTCTCAGGATTTTTTATTTGTGAAAACAAACCTGCAATTGTTCCGGTAAGAACATCGCCTGTGCCGAATTTAGCCATACCTGCATTTCCGGTAGAATTTATCAGCGCTTCTCCAGCGGGAGTAAAAACAATTGTCGGCGCTCCTTTTAAAACAAGGTATGAGCCTGTATCAACTGCAAATTTTTTGCCATACATAAGAATATCTTTCTTTAAATCCTGTACGTCAATACCGATTAAATTTGCAAACTCACCCTGATGAGGTGTTAAAATAAAATCCTTCAGATTAAGGCTTTTATAGCGGTTATCATTCAATGCAAAAACAGCATCGGCATCAATGACCATTCTTTTGGCTTTTCCGCTTTTTATTATTTCCAGAACTGCTTCCTGAGTTTCCGGTTCCCTTCCAAGTCCCGGGCCTATAGCAACAACATTAGCCCATTCTAATTTTTTCCCGAATTCTTTAATACTATCCTTCGTTAAGAATTCTTTTTTTTCATCATCATAACCATTAACGACAAACTCGGAAGCTTTCTTAAAAATTAATTTTCTTAATGATTTAGGAAAACACAATATAGATGCGCCTGCTCCCGTTTTAAGTTCGGCTCTGGATGTAAGCATTGCAGCGCCGGGAAATGCTCCCGAACCTGCAATTGTTAAAATCTTGCCTGAAGAATATTTATTAATATTTTTCTTTTTCTTCGGAAGGCAGTCTAAAACATCCTCCGGCTCAATCAAATACTCATTTGTATCAAATCTGTCGAAGAAGCTGAATCCAACACCTATATCCCCTTTCACAATTTCGCCCGAGCAGGCATACCCATCGCCAAAGAACAAACCTTTTTTATATTCGCCTAAAGTAACAGTAAGGTCTGCATTGAAAACCGTTTCCGTAAAACCGATATCTGCATTCAGCCCCGTGGGTATATCCACTGCGACTTTGAACGAATATATTTTATTCAGAGCTGTAACGATTGAGTTATAAGGCTCTTTCAATTCTCCCGAGGAACCGCTGCCCAATAATGCGTCAAGGATAATATCGCTGTCGTCTATACAGCTTAAATCTTTTTCGGATTCATATTGTTTTATTACAACGCTCACATCTTCCTTCGCCATATTCGAAAGAATCTTATAGTTTGCAAGACAATCCGGGGACATTTCACTCTCGCTGCCAACATGTAATACAGTTACTGAAAAACCGTTATTCAACAAATGTCTGGCAGAAGCAAAGCCGTCGCCGCCGTTATTCCCTTTACCGCATACAATTCCGACTTTCTCTCTTTTATTCAGATGGGAAGATTTTTCATTTACTTCAGAGAAAATTTGAACAGCGGCATTTTCCATCAAAGCCATGCCCGGCACACCGAGCGTGTTTATGGCATAGTCATCAATCTCTCTTACCTGGTTTGTAGAAAATAGTGGTATCATAGTCTTATTATTTTTATTATTAACAAATTTACAGTCAAAAGTGTTGGGAAAAAAGGATAATATTTAAAGTTCAAAGTGAAAAGGACAAAGTTTGAACAGGATTTCAGGCTCAAAGGATTTGGAATAAAGTTTCCAAATTGGAAAGTTTAACGATTATCTAAAATATTTAATAAAAAGTCCCGAACTTGATTTTTTTCACTTAGTCTTTTGCCCTTTGAACTTGATCCTTCCCAACCCTGCTAATCCGATAATCATCTAAATCGTGCCCAACAATTAATTATCTCAGGAATGAGCTTATCAATCCAATTAGGCTGCCCGGTGCAATGCCGATTACAATTACAAACAGCACACAAATAATTACCGCAAGCAAACTTGCATTGCCGTATTCTACTTTAAGTCCGGATTCTGATTCTTTACTCCCGGCTCCTCCAAAATACATAAGCACTACTACGCGCAGGTAAAAATAAACGCTTATTACACTGGAAAGGACTCCAATAATTGCCAGCCAGGTTAGGTGAGATTTAACAGCGGCAATAAACACATAATATTTGCCAAAGAATCCGGCAAACGGCGGAATGCCCGCAAGCGAGAACATAAATATTGCAAGAAGCGCCGCCAGCAACGGACTCCTTGAAGCCAGGCCTGAATAAGATTTTAATTCAAGATTTGTTTCTTCCCTTCCTTCTATCAAAGAGACAATACCGAATGCACCGAGATTCATAAAAGTGTATGCGGTAAGATAAAATATTATACCTGCTATGCCGTTGTAGCTGCCTGCGGCAAGTCCTATAATCATATAGCCTGCATGCGCAATTGAAGAATAAGCAAGCATTCGTTTGATATTAGTTTGGGCAATTGCCGTTATGCTTCCGTACACCATAGAAAGTACGGCAATAACCGCAAGATACGGTTCAAATATATTGTTTCCTGCCCCATTAAATAAAACTCCAAGCGTAACAATAATTGCGCTGAAAGCCGCAGCTTTACCGCCCGTAGAAAACAATCCGGCTACAATGGAAGAAGAACCTTCGTAAACATCCGGCACCCACATGTGGAAAGGGAAAGCCGCAATTTTAAATGAAAATCCTATCAGGAATAAAAGAATACCGGCATCAAACAAAAGATTGGAATGCAGTTCGGGAAATTTTGATGCAATAATATCAATTGAAGTAGAATGAGATATACCATAAAGAAGCGCAATACCATATACAAGAAATCCGGTAGCAAAAGCGCCGAGTAAAAAATATTTTAGCGAAGCCTCATTTGCTTTTAATCTTTTCCGGTTAATACCTGCAAGCGCATAAAAGCAAAGGGACATAATTTCGAGCCCCAGAAATATCATAAACAAATCTTTAGCGCCCGCCATAAACATCATACCCAGAACGGAAATTTGAAGCAACAAGTAAAACTCGCCGTAATAAGCGCCGTATTTTTTTAAATAGTCTACCGCAAGCAAAGAAACAATTGCTGCTCCGAGAGTGAATATAAAGTAAAATATATTAACAGTACCGCCCGTTGCAAGCATGTTTTGCATTATTACGGAAACTGAATTGACGGTAGCAAGCGAATAGAATGACGCCGAAAGGAAAATAATAATTGATACCCACGGAAGAATTTTTTCACTATCCTTCACATACATTTCAATACAAAGTGAAATTAAAATTCCTGCGCCGAGTATTACAAGCGGCAGCATATTGTAAAATTCTTGAATGTTATTTAACATATTTACTCTATAAACAAAATGTCTTCGTCTGTTTTTTCAATTGTTAATTTATGCTCTTCGCCCACATGTACGCCTAATTTAATGTGGTTGTCGAAATTAAAAATATCTTTGCCCTTTTCTACGGCAATAAGCTTAATAGTTTCATATTGGGAAATTATTTCTTTTAAATTCTTAAACTGCTTAAAATAAATTTCCGTATAACCATCACCTTCTCCAACATAAATAATTTTTGAAGACGGTGAAAAATCCATTATTATTTCATCTTCAATAACAACCTTCAATAAAAAACAATTGAAGGGTAAAATAGCCCTGTTGCCGTAATATAAACCGCAACCAACAAACCCAAAACAATCGAAACTTTAGGATAATGTTTTTCCCAGAAGCGCTTATAAAAAAGCGGGGCCGTTGCAATCATAATCAGAAGCAATATGAACGGGATAACCATATAAGGAGACGGAGAAACATGTCCAACTACTCCGTTATTTGCAGAAACATGCACCAAAGTATGTGTTCCTATTATTCTTGCGGGTATAGCAGAGACATCAATATTTACAAAGAACAAAAATGACCTGTTAATAAAACTATTGCAATACATTTACAGCGAATCATTATTTTTATTTTCCCGCAGGAGATGTTTCTCCAATTACGGCAGTTTTAGGATGCAAGATTTGTCCTGAAGGAATTTCCGCATGCGCTCCTGCCATTACCTGCTGAATTATAGTTTCTGTTGACTTAGCCGAAACGTTTAAGAATGTGCTTGGATAAACACCTATCCAAACAATAAAGATAAAAATTGATGAGAGGATAAATATTTCCCTCTTATTCATATCGGTTAAACTATTCATCTTAGGATTTTTCACTTCACCGAAAATTACCCGCTGATACATCCATAACAGGTAAACAGCGGCAAAAATTACTCCGCTTGCGGCAAAAACCGCATACCACCAGCTATTTAATACGGGTGATTCAAATGCGCCAAGCAGTATTAGAAATTCACCGACAAAACCGTTCAATCCCGGCAAGCCCATTGACGATAACGAAGCTATCATCAGGAATACTGCAAAGACAGGGACAACCTTTGCTATTCCTCCGTACTCGGAAATTTCCCTTGTATGTGTCCTTTCATAAAGAATACCGACTAAAAGGAATAGCGCTCCTGTAGAAAGCCCGTGGTTCACCATTTGTATTACAGCGCCCTGAACTGATTCCTGCGTTAATGCAAATATTCCAAGTACAACAAATCCCAAATGAGCAACGGAAGAATAAGCAACAAGCTTCTTCATGTCTTTCTGTACCATTGCTACAAGAGCGCCGTATATTATACCTATAACGGCAAGAGTGGAAATATACGGTGCAAAATAAACAGCCGACTGCGGAAACAGCGGAAGACAAAACCTTAGCAAACCATAAGTTCCCATTTTAAGCAGCACGCCTGCAAGAATAACACTGCCCGCAGTAGGAGCCTGTACATGCGCATCCGGCAGCCAGGTGTGAAGCGGAAACAAAGGGACTTTTATTGCAAAGCTTAATGCAAACGCAAGGAACATCCATCGTTGAATTTCCAATTGAACTACCGGGCCAATGCTATATAGCTCGATTAAGTCTGTCGAAAAATGCCCGAGAGAAGAGGATGCATAAATAGCCAGCCAGATAATTGCCACAAGCATCAGCAGACTGCCGAACATTGTGTATAAGAAAAATTTTACAGATGCATATATTCTTTGATCGCCGCCCCATATACCTATTATAAAATACATAGGTATCAGCATTGCTTCCCAGAACACATAAAATAAAAACATATCCAGCGAAACAAACACGCCAAGCATACCAACTTCCAGCATCAGCATAAAGAAGGTAAACTCCTTAACCTTGTTTGTAATTGCTTTCCAGCTTGAAAGAAGCGTTAACGGAGTAAGAAACGTAGTTAATAAAACCAGCAGTAGAGATATCCCGTCAATCCCTACATGGTAACTTATGTGCAGGTTTTCAATCCAGGTAACCTTATCGATTAGTTGAAATCCGCCTTTGTTAATGTTATAACCGGCATAAATGAATAAGGAAATAACAAATGTTATTATTGAAAAAATAAACCCAAGATACCTTATTAAGCTTTCTTTACTTTTTTCAGCAAACAAAAGTAAAATTCCGCCTGCCAATGGAATAAATAATAAATAAGAGATTAAGTGGTTGTTTTCCATTTACTGTTTATTAAGAATTAATTAAAACTCAATATTAACCAGAATAAAGCCGCTGCTATACCCAGTAACATAATTACAGCGTAGACTTGCGCAATGCCGTTTTCCAATTTTCTAATATTTTTTGAAATCACTTCGATTAAAGAAGCAGTGCCGTTTACAGCGCCGTCAATAATTTTATTGTCGGTAATTTCCCATAAAATTTTGTCGGAGCCGCGGACAATGGGATTAACAACAGCGGCATCGTAAGCTTCATCAACAAAATATTTATTTAAAAGTAGATTATAAAGCCCTTTGAACTTTTTGCTGTAAACAGCAGGCAATCTCGTTTTTTGCAAATACAAATATCTTGCATAAAAAATGCTTCCAACTGCGCCGGCAATGGTAACTGCCATCAATAGAAATTCCGTAGAAGAGCTTTGAATTCCAAATGCAGCAAGCTTTGCATTTGCATTGCTGAATATAGGCTCCAGCCAGTTCTCAAATAAATTTCCGTGTTCACCGGAAAATATTTCCGGTATACCTATAAATCCGCCTATTACAGAAAGAACTGCTAAAATAATTAATGGAATCGTCATTACATTAGGAGACTCATGAGGATGTTTATCCTGTCCGAATCTTTCTTTACCGTAAAATGTAAGATAAACCAGTCTGAACATATAGAATGCAGTGAGTAAAGCAGTAATTGTGCCTATAAGCCAGTATAAAATATTCCCGTTGGCAAAAGCATACCAAAGTATACCATCTTTACTAAAAAAACCCGAAAGAGGAGGAATGCCGGATATTGCAAGGGCGGCAATTATAAAAGTTATAAAAGTTTTCGGCATGTACTTTTTAAGTCCGCCGTAATTCTGAATATTCTGTTCATCGTGCATTGCGTGAATAATAGAACCGGCACCAAGAAATAAAAGAGCTTTAAAGAATGCATGCGTCATAACATGGAATATGCCTGAAGAAAAAGCGCCGACACCCATAGCCAAAAACATATAGCCAAGCTGGCTTATGGTGGAATACGCTAAAATCTTTTTAATATCATTTTGAACCAAACCGATTGTCGCCGCAAATATTGCAGTTAATACTCCTACAACAGCAACAACAGTTAATATATCAGGCGCGGAAGCAAAAATAATGGAACATCGTGCAACCATATAAACTCCGGCAGTAACCATAGTAGCGGCATGTATCAACGCTGAAACCGGTGTAGGGCCCGCCATTGCATCAGGAAGCCAGACGAACAACGGTATTTGTGCTGATTTTCCGGTAGCGCCGATAAATAAAAATACAGCAATAAAATTCATTGTGCTTACAGGAATGCTTATTGCAGAGGCATGTGAAAACACATCATTAAAGTTTAGACTGCCAAACGTAAGATAGATAAGAAACATTCCAAGTAGGAATCCGAAATCCCCTATCCTGTTAACAATAAATGCTTTTTTTGCGGCATCGCTTGTCGTACTTTTTTCAAACTTTCTGTCATACCAGAAACCGATCAGCAGGTAAGAACAAAGACCGACACCTTCCCATCCTAAGAAAAGCAGGACAAAATTATCGCCTAAGATCAGATTCATCATTGCAAAGATGAATAAATTCATGTAAGCAAAAAATCTCCCGAAGCTTTTATCACCGTGCATGTAACCGATAGAATATATGTGAATGATGAATCCTACCCCGGTAACAATTAAAGCCATAACAAGCGACAATTGGTCTACCTGGTATGCAATATTTATATTTAGTCCGCCTGCTTGCAGCCATGTAAAAAGATTTACGATTGTCTGTCTTTGTTCAACCGGCAATGCAAGCGTTTGGAAGAATGCGCCCAGTACAATTAAAAAGGAAATAACGATTGTTCCGCTGCCGATAATCCCTATTATCTTTTCATTTTTAATCTTTCTTCCTAACAGACCATTAATCAGAAATCCTAAAAACGGAAGAAGAATTGTTAGATAAATTAATTGAATCATATTATTGGAAAAATAGATTAATTCTTAATGATAAACTTACCTTACTCAAAATAAATGGATTTATAGTCACAACCTTTGGCAAAGCCATCACTTTGGGAAAATCCCTCTCTTGAAAAGAGAGGGACTTTAGAATTTTAAATGTTCTCACCCTCTTCTCTTTTTAAGAGAAGAGGTTGGATGATGAGTTTAAATGATCTTCACAAAGCCTCTTTAGGCCGTAGTAAAATAAACCTCTGGAATTTTACAAATAATCTTAAAAAACTTCGCTACCACTTAAGAATATTGATTTCATCAATATTCATTGTCATCTTATTCCTGAACATAGCAATAATAATAGCAAGACCGACAGCAGCTTCAGCCGCCGCTACAGTCATTACAAAAAACACAAACAACTGTCCGATTGAATTGCCCATATATGAAGAAAATGCAACCAGCGTAAGGTTAGCCGAGTTTAACATAAGTTCAACAGACATAAATACAATAATTGCGTTTCTTCTTATAAGCACACCCATAACGCCAACAATGAACATAAATGCGCTTAAGATGAGATAATATTCAATAGGAATAATCATACATTAATTTTTTATTTTATTCTAATCAAATTTCTTTTTAGCCAGTATGAGAGCTCCGATTGTAGCAGCCAGCAAAAGAAAACCCGCCGCTTCAAACGGCAAAACATAATTTGTGTATAGTTCCCTTCCTATTTGTTCAATTGTACCTGCCTTAACACTTTCTGCTACAACAGGATTAACGGAAGAAGATGGGTGAGATAAAAAAACCATGTACACAAGCTGAATAAAGACCAGCATAGCAATTATCAACGCAAATGTTTTTACCCGGGGATGTAAGGCAAATAATTTTTCTCTTTCCGGTTTCAGCAGCATTATAACAAACAGGAACAAAACCATAATTGCGCCCGCATACACAATAACCTGAGCAACGGCAATAAACTGGGCATTAAGCAGCAGGTAAAGGCCGGCTAAAGATGCAAAATTAACTATTAGAAAAAGTGCGCTAATTACAGGGTTTGATCTGGTAATCATTAATATAGAAGAAACAGCCGAAATCGAACTAAATATAATGAATAAGATTAATTCTATAGTCATTTACAAAAGCCTTTGGCTTAATCGTAATATTAATGAAACAAATACTTAAGGAGTATTTCTATAAATCATTCTGGGGAACGGTATAGTCTCTCTTACATGGTCTAACCCGCAAATCCATGCAACCGTTCTTTCAATTCCCAATCCAAATCCGGAATGGGGTACCGAACCATATCGTCTCAAGTCAAGATACCATTCAAAAGCTTCCTGCGGCAAATTATGTTCTTTTATTCTTTGCAGCAGAACATCATAATTATCTTCTCTCTGGCTGCCTCCAATAATTTCTCCATAACCTTCCGGCGCCAATACATCCACTGCGAGAGCAAGCTTATCATTATTAGGGTCACGTTTCATATAGAAAGCTTTTACTATTGATGGATAATGATGAACCATAACAGGTTTTTCATATTGGTTCGAAATAATTGTTTCATCGGCAGCGCCTAAATCATTTCCCCACTCAAAATCAATTCCGTTTTTCTTTAAAATATCCACAGCTTCATCATAAGTTATCCGCGGTAAAGGTTTTTTTATATTTTTTAAATGAGTGGTATCGCGTTCAATAATTTTTAATTCTTCTTCTTTGTCTTTTATAACTGTCTGAACAACATATTCAAGGAAGTCCTCAGCCAAATCCATATCGTCGTTAAGTTCGGCAAAAGCTACTTCAGGTTCAACCATCCAGAATTCAGTTAAATGCCTTCTTGTTTTAGATTTCTCAGCTCTGAATGTAGGTCCGAATGTATATACTTTACCAAACGCCATTGCCCCTGCTTCGGCATAAAGCTGGCCGGACTGTGTAAGATAAGCCTTACCTAAATCAAAGTAAGGCGTTTCGAAAAGAGTTGAGGTTCCTTCGCAGGCAGCGGGTGTAAGAATCGGCGGATCCATTAAAGTGAAGCCATGTCCGTCAAAGTAATCTCTTATTGCTTTAACTATCCTGTGTCTTATTCTTAAGATAGCGGTCTGTTTGCTGGAACGCAGCCATAAATGCCGCAGATCCATTAAAAATTCTACACCGTGCTCTTTGGGAGTAATCGGGTAATCATGCGATTCGGAAATTACGCTGAGCCCGGTAGCGTCTAATTCAAAGCCTCCCGGTGCACGCGGCTCTTCTTTTACTTTCCCCGTTACTTCAATAGATGATTCCTGCCCTAAACGATCAGCCAATTCAAATACTTCATTGGATACATTACCTTTAAAATATATACATTGAAGAAGGCCTGTCCCATCCCTTAAAATAATAAACCTAACTTTCCCGCTTGATCTCTTATTATAAAGCCAACCTCTTAAAGTAACTTCTTTACCAACAAATTCGCTTAAATTTTTTATCGGGATATACTGCAATTTTTTATTTCATTGTTTACAAATTTCAGGATCAAATATAAACAGCATGCCAAATAAATGCAAAAAACGCAATCCTAAAAGTTAGAAGATACACATCAGGTATTGATTTACCTTACAAATGAATCATTTACCCGCTCTTCCCTTATTGAATAATTGCAAATTTTTTTTAATAATAACTAAATTATACTTGACAAATTGGAATTAATTACTTATTTAGTAACGTAGATTAATCAAAATTCTTTACTTAATTAAGTTAGTACTTGCTATTTTATTATTTATTAAGGTTTCGCTTCCATATTTAATTGTAAAATATCATTTATAAGCAATTTCATGGATTGGCGCTTCAATCCGGGGATGAATTTCAATATGGAAGAAATGAAACCAATACTTTTAGCAGAGACAGAAGCTAAAGGGAGGGTGTATAACTGGAGATAGTATTTTATAAATAATTTATTCAAAAAAAACCGGGAGTAATATGATTTACAAACACAATACCACTAAAAACATTTTTCTTACTATAACAATGATATTATCAATTGTTATAAGCAACTTTGCACAAACTAAGGATACAACAGCGCCGCCAGCTAATCCGCTTTCTATTACCGGGTTGGTGGATGTTAACTATAATTATAACTTTAATAATCCGTTAAGCCGTATGAATGGATACAGGAACTTTGATGTTCAGGAAAATTCTTTTAACATTAACGAAGCCCGGCTTACATTCCAAAAAA
>Ga0116130_1000916_pt1 | contig 17577 bp, 11 predicted proteins | sample June2015DPH_17_5_FD_89733 | JGI IMG/M metagenome (GOLD analysis project Ga0116130, IMG submission 89733) | Peatland microbial communities from SPRUCE experiment site at the Marcell Experimental Forest, Minnesota, USA - June2015DPH_17_40 | ecosystem: Environmental > Terrestrial > Soil > Wetlands...
CTTTGCCATTTTCATGATCTCCCGCTACGTGGTAGATCCTCCGTATATCAAAGACGCGCATCCCGGCAAGTTTGATGGGATCGGGCTGGGGCTGCTTGCCGTCTGGCTGGGCTGCCTGCAGATCATTCTCGACAAAGGTCAGGAAGACGACTGGCTCGGTTCGCACCTCATCGCTATCTTCATGGCCCTCTGCGTCGGCGCGCTGCTCACCCTCACCCTCTTCCACCAGGAACTGAATCTCTACTCGTTCGTGGGGATCATCATGCTGATCGGTATCGTCAAGAAGAATGCCATCATGATGATTGACTTCGCCCTGGAGGCGGAGCGGAACGAGGGCAAGAGCCCGGAGGAAGCCATTTATCAGGGCGCGCTGGTCCGCTTCCGTCCCATCATGATGACCACCATGGCGGCCCTGATGGGAACCCTGCCCATTGCGATCGGCTTTGGCGCGGGCGCAGAATCGCGGCGAGGTTTGGGCCTGGCGGTGGTGGGTGGCCTGCTCTTTTCGCAGATCGTCACCCTCTACATCACGCCGGTTTACTACGTGTACCTCGATAAGCTACAGACCAAGTTCCAGAAGCGGCCCGGTGGACGAAAAGCCGAAGCCGATACAGAGCACAGGCTTGACGAGGCTGTGTTGGTGGGACAGAGTCGCTAGGGCAGTTCCGCCGCTTTTCTGTCTGTCATCCTGAGCGATAAGCGCAGCGAGGAGTCGAAGGACCCCTATACTACCCACCCCGCTCGACGGCGCCAGCGTAGCGAGTCGAACGACCCTATAGCCGCAAAAATCGCCATGTGGCCGCCCGCCACAACAAGAAGGCTGGCACAGCAACCGCCCCCCATCCCCGCACCACTGTCCAACCGTCACGCTGAACTGTGGCAGACATCACCGCTTCTCAATCTGGGCCATGCTACGAATTGCACGATCACCTTTCCCGGGTGACGTCAGCCTTTTTCCGGGAGTACTCATTGGGTGGTTCAATCTTTGCTTCTTTAGGGCCCGCGTAGCGCCATCCTCGAGGTGTTGAATGAACGCTCGGCTGGTAAGTGAATTTCGTTCGATCGTGGGAGATGCCGGCCTGGTCAGCGGGCCCGAGCAGCTTCGGACTTACGAATGCGACGGCTTGACCTTGTTCCGCGTAGTCCCCGATCTGGTCCTGCTGCCCGCAACATCGCAAGAAGTGCAGGCCATCGTGAAGGTGTGCCACCGGGAGCGAATCCCGATGGTCGCGCGTGGCTCGGGCACCGGACTCAGCGGAGGAGCGCTACCGGTAAAGGGTGGCGTTGTGATCGGCGTCTCCCGGATGAATCGCATTCTTGAGGTGGATATACCCAACGCGCGCGTGGTGGTCGAGCCAGGTGTGACGAATTCCGCCATAACCGCGGCGGTTTCCCCTCACGGATACTTTTATGCTCCCGACCCATCCTCGCAGGTGGTGTGCACCGTGGCCGGCAATGTGGCAGAGAACTCTGGCGGTGCGCACTGCTTCAAGTACGGAGTAACCACGACCTACATCCTGGGACTCGAGGTGGTGCTCTCCGACGGTTCACTGCTTTGCTTGGGTGGCACGAGTTTGGACCAGCCGGGCTACGACCTGGTCGGCGCTTTCGTCGGTTCGGAGGGGACGTTCGGGATCATCACCAAGATCACGCTACGAGTCATCAAGAAACCTGAAACCACACAGACGTTGATGGCCGCCTTCAATTCGAGTAGCGAGGCGGGTGCTGCCGTCAGCGCCATCATTGCTTCCGGCATGTTTCCCGCCGCCTTGGAAATTATGGACCGGCTGGCCCTTGAGGCCGCCGAAGCGGCCGTGCATCCCAATTATCCCAACTGCCAGGCGCTGCTGCTGGTGGAACTGGATGGGTCCACCCGCGAGGTCGAGCTGCTGATGGAAAAAGTCGGTCCGATGTGCCAATCGTGCGGGGCTTGGGAGCTGCGCCTGGCGAAGACCGAAGCGGAACGCATGGCGGTTTGGAAGGGACGCAAAGCGGCCTTTGCAGCGGTGGGGCGGATCTCGCCGAATTACCTGGTGCAGGACGGCGTTATTCCGCGGACGGCGTTGCCCCGGGTCCTGGGAGAGATTGACCGCCTCAGCGCCGAGAAAAGTCTGCGCGTCGCCAACGTCTTTCATGCCGGAGATGGCAACCTTCATCCCCTGGTGCTGTATGACCGTCGCATTGCCGGCCAGGAGGAACGGGCGATGGATCTGGCAGAAGATATTTTGCGGCTGTGCGTGGAAGCCGGCGGCTCCATTACCGGAGAACACGGGATCGGCGAGGAAAAGAAGCAGTTCATGCCGGTCATGTTTTCCGCCGCCGATCTGGACGCGATGCAGCGCCTGCGTTCGGCCTTCGATCCGTTCGACCTTTGCAATCCGACCAAAATGTTTCCCGGCACCGACGCGAAGGTGCAAAGGCCGGTCGCTTACGAACCACATCCGATCGAGATAGCGGGACTGGCGCAGCGGTACTAAGGCGGTCTCAAACTTAGTGTACTCACCGGTACGGTAGTGCGGGCCTTCAGGCCCGCGGCCAGGGGCAGGAACCAAATCGCTTCAGCCGCTGAGGTCGAAGACCTCAGCGGCTGAAGCTAGAAATTGTGCGGGCGGTCTAACGCGGGCCTCAAGGCCCGCACTACCCGATCCTGGTCAAGGAAGGCCACGGGAGCCAAATTATGAGCCAAGCTCAAGTGCAGAACAACGAAGCGTGGATGGAGCTGAGTGCGATCATAGGCCCGGAACACCTGCGCCCGGCGACGCCCGAAGATGCCGTGGAAGCGGTGCAACCCATCGGCGTGATTTCGCCCGGCACGGCGCAGGAAGTCGCGCAGGTGCTGCATTACTGCAATTCTGCCGGCCTGACCATCATTCCTCGTGGCGGAGGCACCCAGTTGGGGTTGGGCAATCGCCTGAGCAAGGTGGATTTTGTCCTCTCGCTGGAGCGGCTCAATCGCGTGATCGAACATGCCTGGGGCGATATGACAGTGACGGTGGAAGCGGGTTGCACCATCGACAAGTTGCAGGGTGTGCTGCGCGAGCATGGTCAGCAGTTGGGCGCCGATCCCATGCAACCCGAGCGGGCCACGGTGGGCGGCGTGCTGGCCACAGCCGAGAGCGGGACCTTGCGCATCCGCTATGGCGCCATTCGCGACCTGGTCCTCGGCGTGGAAATGGCGCTGCCCGATGGCAGCGTGATTAAAGCCGGAGGCAAGGTCGTCAAGAACGTTGCCGGCTATGACCTCACCAAACTTGCTATCGGTTCGCTGGGAACCTTGGGCGTGATCACCCGGGCTGTGTTCCGCCTGCACCCCATTCCGGTGGCCACCGCAAGCTACGTTGCGACTCTGCCCGCAGCGGCGGAGGCGTCCAAGCTGGTGCTCGCCGTTCTGGATTCCCACCTGGTTTACACCGGGCTGCAGATTCAGGCCCGCCGCGCCGACCAGATTCTTGTCCACGTGCGGTTCGAAGGCATCCCCGAGTCGCTGCTGGACCAATATGCCAAGCTGGGCCGGATCGCGGGCGCCTGCAAGTTTGTGGAGTGTGCGGGGGAAGTCTGGAGCGAGCGGCAGAAACTGTTTGTAAATCCCGGCAGTTCGGTGATCTGCAAATGCTGCGTGCTGCCTTCGCAGATTGGGTCCCTTTGCCATGCTCTTTTCCCACAGGCGGGGCCGGCGGAGGTTGCCACGACTCTGGTAGCGCAAGGCACCGGACTGGCCGAAGTGCGCTTGGATGCCACCGGCCCAAAGCCGCTGATGACTGCGTTGCATGATCTGCGCATTGCGGTGGATCGCCTGGAAGGGACAATAACCGTATCGCAGTGTCCGGTGGCCATGAAGGACGAAGTGGACGTGTGGGGCACGGTGAAAGATGCGCTGCCGCTGATGCAACGAATCAAGCAGAAATTCGACCCGGGGCACACTCTGAATCCGGGCCGTTTCGTGGGGGGCATATGATAGAGCAGCTCGCGACGCCAGCCACCGGCACCAGAAAGATTTTCGATGACTACCATCCCCCAGCCGCGGAGCTTCTGAATGCCTGCGTCCATTGCGGCTTCTGCCTGCAAACCTGCCCCACCTACACGCTGTGGGGGAAGGAACAGGACTCTCCGCGCGGCCGCATTCAACTGATCAATATGGCCATCGTGGGCGAAGTGGACTTGACGGAGTTGTACATCTCGCACTTCGACCATTGCCTGGGATGCCTGGCGTGTGTCAGCTCGTGTCCGTCCGGAGTCAAGTACGGGAAGCTGATTGAAGCCATGCGCGGACAGGTGGAGCGGCAGTATCGCCGGCCGCTACACGAGCGGGCGCTACGGCGGATGGTCGCCGCGATATTCAGCCGTCCGGCGCGCATGCGTAAGCTGATGGCGCCCCTGCGCGCTTATCAGCGGCTGGGTTTGCAGCGGCTCATGCGGGCCCTGCGCCTGACCGCATTGCTGCCCAGTAGCTTGCGTGCCATGGAGCAGATGCTGCCTGATTTATCGCGCCGCGACACCTCGGCGGTCCTGCCGCCGCGCATCGCCGCGCAGGGGGAGAAGCGCCGTTCCGTCGTCTTGCTGACCGGCTGCGTGCAGAGTGTGTTTATGGGCCAGGTCAATGCGGCCACCGCGCGCGTCCTGGCAGCCGAGGGTTGTGAAGTGCTGGTGCCGCCGGAGCAGGGCTGTTGCGGCGCCCTGATGATGGATTTGGGTCAGGAACAACAAGCTCTCGACAACGCGCGCAGGTTGATCGACCTGTTCGAGCCGTTGCCCGTCGATACCATCGTGGTCAACGCCGCTGGTTGCGGACACACGCTCAAGGACTACGGATATTTGCTGCGCGACGATCCCGAGTATCGCGACCGCGCCATTGCGTTTTCCGCCAAATGTAAAGACATATCCGAGGTGCTGGCGGAGTTGGCACCGCGCGCGCCGCGGCACCCGCTGGCCTTGCGGGTCGCTTTCCACGATCCCTGTCACCTGCAGCATGCCCAGGGACTGCGCGAACAGCCGCGCGCCATGCTGCGGACCATCCCCGGGCTGGAATTATTGGAGCTTTCCGAGGCCGCGCTCTGTTGCGGCTCGGCAGGCCTTTACGGTCTGGTGCAGCAGGAGACGGCCCACCAACTGGGCCAGCGCAAGGCGGAGAGGATTATCGCAACGCCCGCTCAGGCGGTGGCCACCGGCAATCCTGGATGCCAGTTGCAAATCAGGGCAATGCTGAATGAAGCGGGGCATCCGTTGCCCGTGATGCATTACATGGAGTTGCTGGATGCTTCCATCTCCGGCACCGAATTGCGGGGAAATCTACCGCATTAACCTGCACCTCGCCTTAGGGGTGGCTTCGACCGTTCGCTCCCCCACCGGTACCCCCGCTGGGACGATCGCGAAGGACCCCTGGTTGCTGATCGTCGGTACGCCTATCTTGTTGCCAGCTCACCTTTCACACTTGACAGTTCCTAAACCGCTGCAATCGTGGTGAAATGGCAGCTTAGCGAAAGCAATTCGACCCGCGGGATCCAGTCCGCCTGCGGCAAAAAAGGAATCGCGGCATGTTTCGCCTAATTCGTGAACTGGTCCGCCCATATCGTGGCCAGTTGGTCATCATTCTGCTCGCCATGCTGGTCGAAACCGCCATGAGCTTGGCCGGGCCGTGGCCGCTGAAGATCATCATCGACAATGTTGTGGGCAGCCACAAGATGTCGCCCTGGCTTGACCACCTGGTCCGGCCCATGTTGGACGGGGGAAGCAAGTTGCAGGTGGCCGGACTCGCTGCGCTGGCGTTCGTGGCGATTGCTTTGGTCGGCGCTATAGCGTCCTATATCGACAACTATTACACCGAGAGCGTCGGCCAGTGGGTGGCCAATGATCTGCGCATGCGAACCTACCACCATCTGCAGCGCCTTTCGCTCAGCTACTACGATACCCATCAGACGGGGACTCTTTTGAGCACGATGACCACCGATATTCAGACCATCCAGGGCTTCGCCTCCTCCTCGACCCTGAACATCCTGGTTGACCTGCTCACCATCGTCGCCAAGCTCGGTCTGATGTTCTGGCTCAATTGGGACTTCACCATGATCGCGGTTGGGGTGACCCCCTTCCTGCTGTTCTTCGTCTCGCGATTCAAGAAAGCGGTGAAGAAAGCCACGCACGAAGTACGCAAAGAGCAATCGGAAATCGTCGCGGTGGTGCAGCAGGGTCTGGAGTCCATGCGGGTCGTCAAGGCCTTCGGACGCCAGGACCTGGAGCAGGAGGAACTGAAGGACGTAAGTCAAGCTACCGTGAATGCTGCTCTGGCCGCCCGCCGGATAAAATCGCTGCTCTCGCCGATAGTGGCCGTTACCGTCGCGTTATGTACCGCCGTTGTGCTGTGGCGCGGGGCCTCGCTCATCCTGGCTGGAGCGATGACGGTCGGCGCGCTCACCGTTTATCTGTCATATCTGAGCAAGTTCTTCAAACCGGTCAAGGACCTCGCCACCACCACCAATGCGATTGCGCAAGCCGCGGTTGGCGTCGATCGCATCCGCTCAATCCTCGACACCGACTCGATCCTTCCGGAGCGCGCCGACGCCATCGCGCCGGGCTTGATCAAGGGTGACATTGTCTTTGACCATGTGGCGTTTGGCTATTCTGTCGATGCTAAAGTGCTGGGAGACGTCAGCTTCCACATCAAGCCCGGCCAACTGGTCGGAATCGTTGGGCCAACCGGCAGCGGAAAGTCCACCATCGTCAGCCTTATACCGCGATTCTACGATTCCACCGCCGGCTCGGTGATGATCGACGGCCATGATGTCCGCGATTACAAGCTTCATGAGCTGCGCGAACAAGTCGGCTACGTCCTGCAGGACACGGTGCTCTTCCGTGGCACCGTCTTGGAGAACATTGCCTTTGGCCGGCCGGACGCCACCCGCGAGCAGATTATCGAGGCGGCGCGCACGGCGAATGGGGATGAGTTCATTGCGCGTATGCCCAACGGCTACGACACCATGGTAGGTGAGCGCGGTCTCACCCTTTCCGGTGGCCAGCGGCAGAGAATTGGGATTGCGCGGGTCATGGTCCGCAACAGCCCCATCCTTCTCCTCGACGAACCGACCGCCGCGCTCGACAGCGAGTCGGAGAAACTGGTGATCGACGCTCTCGAGAAACTGATGAAAGGCCGCACCGTGATCACCATTGCCCACCGGCTGAGTACCATTCGTGATGCCGACCAGATCATTGTGATTACTGGCGGCGTCGTGGCCGAGTCGGGCACTCATGACGAACTGATGGCGCTCGGCAAAATTTATGCCGAACTCCATCGTACTCAGTTTGACGAAGCCTCCGCGAAGGCCGGCGCATCGGCCGCGCACTAGGTTACTAAAGAAGTTAGAGAGCGGTGCTTTAATTGCCGGAAGGAGCCCACCATGTCCCGTTATCTCCTGGTCATGCCCGATGATTCTTCTCAACCCATCCTCGAGGCTATCAATCATGCGTCGAAATCGCTGCGCATCAAGATGTTCACCTTTTCCGATCCTCATCTTTTGCAGGCGGTAACCGCGGCCCACCGCCGCGGGGTGAAGGTCCGCATCATGCTTAATCCGGCCCGGCGTAGCGGAGAAGAAGAAAATGAAGCGTCCCGCAAGACGTTAGCCGGCGCTGGCGTCGAGGTTATCGACAGCAATCCGGCCTTCGACCTCACCCACGAAAAATCCATGGTCGTGGATGATGAGACGGCGTTCGTGATGTCGCTCAATTGGGAGAGCAAGAATTTCACCGAAACGCGTGACTATGCCGTGGTTACCAGGCAGGGTCTTGAAGTCGCCGAGGTGATGAATTGTTTTGACGCGGATTGGGAGCGCAAGAACTTTTCTCCGGGCGAGCACTCGCATCTGATTTGGTGCGTCGGCAATGGCCGCCAACGCATCGGCCAGCTCATCGACGAGGCCAAGCATTCGCTATGGGTGCAGAACGAGCGCTACCAGGACCCGGTCATCATCGAGTGCCTTGTCCGGGCCAACCGTCGCGGCGTGAAAGTGCACGTGCTGGCCCGGCCTCCCCACAAACTCAAGAAGGAGAAACTCGTCGAGGGCGTCGGGGGCCTGCGCATACTGGACGATGTCGGGGTCAAGGTGCACCGGCTCAAGGGGCTCAAGCTTCATGGCAAATTGCTCTTCGCCGACGGAGTCCGGGCGATTGTCGGTTCCATCAATCTCGCGCCGGGCAGCTTCGACAGCCGCCGCGAGCTTGCCATCGAAGTGCGTGATGGCGAGATCGTGGACCGGCTTCATAAAGTCGTACATCAGGACTGGGAGAACTCTCGCCCCATGGACCTTTCCGACGAGGGCCTGCTGGCGGAACTGGAAGACAAGGACGACCATCTCGCCGAGGACCTGGCGATCGAGACGAAGAAAAGCGACGGCTAGTGCTTGGCAACGGCACGATGCCTGCGCAACACCTGTAGCACGATGCCTGCGCAGCACCTCATGAACGGCCGATTGCTGAATGTCGGGTTCGGGCTGATGCTTACCACCGCGATCCTTGGCGTCGATGCGGATGGAGGGCGGTAGGCGAATCCGGTTCCAATGCGGATGGAGTTTGGCAATTTGGATTGCTGGCGGAGAGGGAGGGATTCGAACCCCCGATACCCGTCAAGGTATGGCCGCTTTCGAGGCGGCTCGTTTCAACCGCTCACGCACCTCTCCGCATCAACCGCAACCGAATTGTAGGACCGCCGACTCGGGTTTCGACGGGCGAGACGACCCGATCAGCCCTTTCAGTTTAGCAAATGGGCAATTTTTTGGGGTGCGACCGCGGGGTGAAAACCATCTGTATCCGCTACGCAGGAATCATGGCAGGATGCGGAAAGCGCGATTGCGAGTGGAGCGATACACGGCAAAATCCCGGCGGTCAAGGGTGAAGATGGTGTCGATCCCTTCGCGGCCAGCCAGATAAACCAGCGCGGCGTCGGCCAGTTGAGGACGGATGTCCTCGTACTCCTTCATCACTTCGGCAATTGCGCCAGCCTCCGCGCCGGCGAGCGGAAGCAGTTCCACAAAGCCGCCGGGCTTCTCGGAAGAGCAGCTTCTTAGAAGTTGCTGGACCGCCCGCGGATGGGAACGCAAGAGCCACACCGCCTCGGTGATCACCGGCCAGCAGGAAAATAGAGGGCCGGGGAGTTGATGAAGGGCCTTGACGCAAGCCGCGTGGTACTCGTCCACGCTGGAGAGAATGGCAACCAGCGGTCCGGTGTCCACCAGCACGCGACGCTTCATTTGGATTTCCCGAAACCTTCCAAGTGGCGGGGACTGGAGCTGAGGTCGGATGCCGGAGATTTCCGGCCGCGCCCTATACAGCCAATCAATCCCGCTTCTTCGGCCAGTTCGTAGGCTGGCCGCGCCTCGCTGGGCTGCCCAAGATAGGTTTCCAGGGCCTCGCGGACCAGTTCCGACTCCGGCTGCCCTTTTAGCCGCGAGCGGTGGCGCAGGCGCTGCCCAAGAGTCTCTGGAATGCGAATTGTTATGCGGGCCGATGCCATGTCTGACATTATAGCGTGAATGTCAGACAAGCCCGCCGCTTTCAACGCGGGGTCAACGTGTTCGGCCCTGGTTTCGGCTTCGTTCATGGGTGAATCTTAAATTTGGCCAGTGAAGGCTTGGTGCAGCAGGGACTTTTTCAACGCCTCTAGAGCAGCGAGCTGGCCGCGTCGAGAATGCGTGCCACGGTGCGAAGGCTGCGGTCCTGGAGGGGGTGGCGGCGATTCGCCGCGATTGACGCACTGACTACGGAATCAATAGAGGGTTGGTTGGACATGACTAGAGTCGGGCGAATGCGAATATTGTACACGGCACGCGAAACGGGGCAGAACTTACCCTCGCGGGTACTTGGCGGGACCGCAGGTCTCTGTAACAATCATCCTTTCACCGTAACCGGTTCTCATGTCCCTTTCTCTTGCGGAATTCGTCACTCGTTGGAAAGCCAGCGAACTCTCCGAGCGCGCCGCCGCGCAAAGCCACTTTATCGATCTGTGCGAAGTTCTCGGCCAATCCCATCCCGCAGCCGTCGATCACTCCGGCGAGAGCTTCACCTTCGAGAAGCACGTCTCCACCGTTGAGGGCGACAAAGGCTTCGCCGATGTCTGGAAACGCGGCTACTTCGCCTGGGAGTACAAGGGCAAGCACAAGGACTTGCTGGCTGCCTATCTTCAGTTGCTCAGATATCGGGAGGACTTGGAGAACCCTCCGCTGCTCGTGGTTTGCGACCAGGACCGTTTCGAGGTGCACACTAATTTCCCCAACACCAAAAAGCAGGTGTACAGCTTCAGGCTGGACGACCTTCTTTCCGATGCTCCGACACCCAACTGTGCGCTGCCGCCGCTTGAAGTCTTACGGGCACTCTTCAACAGCCCCGATGAATTACGGCCCGACACATCTTCCGCCCGCGTAACCGAGAAAGCCGCGACGGAGTTTGCCAAGCTCGCGACTAACCTCGAAGTCCGAAAGACCGATCCTGAAAAGGCCGCTCATTTTCTCATGCGTCTCCTGTTCTGCCTTTTCGCCGACAGCATTGGACTTCTTCCCGATCACCTGTTTCGCAAGATGATCGAGATCGATAAGGGTCGGCCAGCAAATTTCAATCGCAAGCTGCGCCAGCTTTTCAGCGCGATGGCCAAGGGCGATATTTTTGGCGTTTACGATGTCTCCTGGTTCAACGGCGGGCTCTTTGCCGACGATGCGATCATCGAGCTCGCCGCCTCCGATCTTGCCATTCTGACTGCCAGTGCCAGCCTCGATTGGTCCTATGTCGAGCCCGCCATCTTCGGCACTCTCTTCGAGCGCAGCTTCGACCCGACCAAGCGCTCTCAGCTTGGCGCTCACTACACGAGTAAACAGGACATCCTGACCATTATTGACCCTGTGCTGGTCGCGCCCTTACAGAAGCGTTGGGAGGAGGTCAGGAAGCAAGCCACTGCCCTGGCGGATGCTGCCGCGAAGGAGGCAAAAGGGCCGGCCTACACAAAGCTACGGAAACAAATGCAGGAGACGATCTTCGACTGGGTGGAAGAGCTGGCGAAGGTGCGAGTGCTTGATCCAGCTTGCGGCAGTGGAAATTTCCTTTATCTGGCCTTGAAGCGGATGCTCGATCTCTGGAAAGAGGCATACGTTTTCAGCGCCGAACACGGCCTGCCAACTTTCTTGCCTTACGAAGTGAATCCATCCCAGCTTTACGGGCTTGAAACAAACGTTTACGCGCATGAACTGGCTTCGGTGGTCGTTTGGATCGGCTATTTGCAATGGCTGAAAGATAACGGCATTGGCATGCCAAAGGAACCAATCCTGCGACATCTCACGAACATCCAGCACCGCGACGCCATTCTCGGTTTCGACGCAAAGGGCAATCCAGTGGAACCGGAGTGGCCGGAAGCGGATTTCGTCGTCGGCAATCCACCATTCCTCGGCGGCAAGCGCTTGAGAAACGAATTGGGGGACAAGTACGTGGACGGACTCTTCCACGTTTATGAAGGCCGTGTTCCCGCCGAGGCCGACCTCGTAACCTACTGGTTCGAAAAAGCGCGTGAGGAAGTGGCGGCAGATAGGACTAAGCGTGTTGGCCTGCTCGCAACCCAAGGCATTCGCGGTGGCGCAAACCGCGCCGTGCTCGAACGGATCAAGGAGAGTGGAGATATCTTTTGGGCGCAGTCCGATCGCGACTGGATTCTCGATGGAGCTAATGTCCACGTCTCGATGGTGGGCTTTGACAATGGGAGCGACACTAGCAGAGTGCTAGACGATCTGCCCGTGAGCGCGATTCACGCAAATTTGACTAGCGAAGCCGATACTACAGCCGCGCATGTGTTGCCCGAAAACGCGGAGATTTGCTTCATGGGCACGACAAAGGTCGGGCCATTTGCGTTGACCGGCGAAACGGCGCGGGAGATGCTCGCGTCTCCTCAAAACCCGAATGGCAGACCGAACTCCGACGTAGTGCGGCCCTACATTAATGCGATGCACATCACCCGGAGACCGGCAGATGCCTGGGTTATCGATTTCGGGACCGACACGCCCGAGGCAGACGCTGCCCTTTATGAGCTGCCCTTCGAGTACCTGAAGAAGCATGCTTACCCATTTCGGCTTAAGAACAAGCGCGAGGGTTACCGCAAGAGATGGTGGATTCACGGTGAACCGAGGCCGGAGTTGAGAGCTGCCATCGCCCCATTGGCCCGCTTCATCGCCACCCCCGGAGTTTCGAAGCATCGGCTGTTCACCTGGCTAACGAAAGACATGCTGCCCGACCATGCCGTCTTTGCCTTCGCGCGGGACGATGACTACTTTTTCGGCGTCTTGCACTCCCGAGTTCATGAGGTGTGGGCGCTCCATATGGGAACAGCGCTGGAGGACAGGCCGCGCTACACTCCAACCTCGACCTTCGAGACCTTCCCGTTCCCATGGCCGCCGGGCACGGAGCCGAAGGATGATCCGCAGGTGAAGGCGATCGGTGACGCCGCTCGCGAATTAGTGGAGAAGCGCGATGCCTGGCTCAATCCGCCAGGCACGACCGAACAGGAGCGCAGAGATCGAACGCTTACCAACCTTTACAACAAACGCCCGGAGTGGCTCATTGATGCGCATCGCACGCTCGACGAAACTGTCTTTGCGGCGTACGGCTGGCCACACACCCTCACCGATTCGGAAATTCTCGAGCGACTTCTCGCTTTGAATCACGAACGGACAGCGAAGTCGCAGAAGACTGTCGCCGGCTGAAGCCGGCTCGGGAATCAATAAACCAGCCTACCCAGGACTCCGCTACGCTCCGTGCTGGGCTAACTTTGTTCCGTCCTGCTGCGCGGGACTCGATTAGCGGCTCTCGAAGATTATGCCTCAAAGGAAAACAGTCTCGATGCCACAGGATTATTGTGTGTCGCCGGCTAAAGCCGGCTCGGGATTCAATAAACCAGCCTACCCAGGACTCCGCTACGCACCCCAATTTGCGCAAAGGCGGCGCGAATCGGGGACCCGGTTCGCTCCGTCCTGGGCTAACTTTATTCCGTCCCGCTGCGCGGGCCTCGATTAGCGGCTCTCGAAGATTATGCCTCAAAGGAAAACAATCTCGATGCCACAGGATCATCGTGTGTCGCCGGCTGAAGCCGGCTCAGAATTCAATTTAACCAGCCTACCCAGGACTCCGCTACGCTCCGTCCTGGGCTAGCTTCAGTTTCGCCCTAACGGGCTTGATCCTTCGTTGGCACATCCGCGGCAGCACACATCCGAAAAACGTCCTCCGTGCCCTTTGCGGTTAAAACTGGGGTCGTGTCCTGACACAAACTCTTCGCAAGTCAAGTCTTTAGGCAGGACCAGGCACTTTCCGAGAAGAGCGAAAAGCAGATCCCTCGCGGGCTGAACTTCACCCCAACAAGCGCAAAAACGGCGCTCGTTGGGGCCCCGGTTCGCCCGCTCGTGATGACAAATGGAATGCAAGCCGCTATCGGCACGCCTGAAGTGACTGCGTGAGAACCTCTGCCGTCCCTACGGGACTCGGGTCACATATCCCACCTTACCCAGCGCTCAACCACCCCAATCCACGCAAAAGCGGCGTGGCTTGGGGACCCCGGTACGCGCTGGGCTAAGATATTCCGTCCCTTCGGGACTTTATTATTGGCCATTCTAGGGTTGCTTCTCCCACCGCATTTTCGAAGAGTGAGTTCTCACGCACTCACTGGAGTCGTGTCCTGACACAAAGCAAAATCATAAAACTCCGTGTCCTCCGCGCCTGTGTGGTGAAACTATTTCTCGTTGGCCGGGAAGAGGTATCTCGCCAGCATGCGCTTCATCTCGGAGATCACGCGATCGCGATCTTCGCGCGTGGGCTGCTCGTAGGCGTAGGCGATGAGCCGCTCGCCCGCCTCGCTGACCACGCGCAACATCCGGTCGAGCTCGGGCGTGTTGGGAATGCCCAGCCGCTGTAGCATGAAATTCTTCAGCAGCGCCGGTAGCCCAATGCTGGGCGACGCCTGGCGTTCCTTGGTCGCCGCGCTGATGTAGCGGCCAAACGAGATGGTGCGGAAGTCGGGATGTGCGTCGAGATAAATGATGTAGGCGTCCACCACGCTGTCGAGCACGAGCGCCGGGTCGAAGGTCTCCAGGTTAGCCAGTTCGCGCTCCAGCACCTTCATTACCGAGCCTTCGAGCGACGCGCGGAATTGCTCGACGTGTCGCACTGCGATTGCGTCAATGATGGTCTGCTTGTCCGGGAAGAAGCGGTAGAGCGCGCCAATCGACAGCCCAGCCTCCGCCGCGATGCGCGTGGTGGTGACGTCGTCGAGCGGCATCTGCTCCAGCAGGGAACTGGCCGCGTCGAGCACCCGCTGCACCGTGTGCTGGCTGCGGGATTGAACGGGCGTGCGGCGCCGGGGAGTGGAGGTCGCGCTTTCGATCTGGACTTCGTTCCTAAGGGACATAAGTTGTTGCCGAGGTGCAGCGTCCCCTTTTGCGCTGCTAAGTCGCATTGGGGGATTTTTCCGTGCGTCACATTGACATAATCCCATAAATGCTATAAAAACGAAAGAGAGTTCGCTTTCGTGTTCTTGGCGACAGAGCTGATTTTTTGCTGATTATAGGGGTCCTTCGACTCCTCGGTCGCCGTGGCGACCTCGTCGCTCTGGATGGCAGACGAAGTCTCACGGATTTCCGAAGCGAAGAGCGAAGAGTGATTCACTGATAGCCGATAGCCGACAGCTGATCCTAACGAGGTTTTACCGCATGGGTGTTCCGGTTTCGCAGATGTGGACGGTCGCCACGTACGTCCTGAAGCAGAAGATCAACGGCCGCAAGCGCTATCCGCTGGTGCTGATGCTGGAGCCGCTGTTTCGCTGCAATCTGGCTTGCGCCGGCTGCGGCAAGATCCAGTATCCCGCGCACGTGCTCAAGCAAAACCTCTCGCCCGAGGAGTGTTTCCGCGCGGTGGACGAATGCGGCGCGCCGATGGTGTCCATCCCCGGCGGCGAGCCGCTGATGCATCCGCAGATCGCCGAGATCGTCGACGGCCTGGTCGCGCGCAAGAAGTACATTTACCTCTGCACCAACGCGCTGCTGCTCAAAGAGAAGATTGACCTGTTCAAGCCCAGCAAGTATCTGACGTTCTCTGTGCACGTGGACGGCGAGCGCGAGCACCACGACTTCTCCGTCTGCCGCGAAGGCGGCTTCGACATCGCCCTCGATGGCATGAAGGCCGCCTTGCAGCGCGGCTTCCGCGTGACCACGAACACCACGCTCTTCGACGGCGCCGATCCCAACAGCGTCCGCGCCTTCTTCGACGAGATGATGGACCTCGGCGTCGAGGGCATGATGCTTTCGCCCGGCTACTCATACGACAAGGCGCCCGACCAGAAGCACTTCCTTGGTCGCGCCCGCACCCGTCGGCTGTTTCGCGCCATGTTGTCGAACCGCAAAGCCAAATGGGTGTTCAACCAGTCGCCGCTGTTCCTCGAATTCCTGATGGGCAAGCGCGACTATCCGTGCACGCCGTGGGGCATGCCGACCTTCAACATGTTCGGCTGGCAGAAGCCGTGTTACCTGCTTCAGGACGGCTACGCCGACACCTTCGAAGAGCTGATGCGCGAGACCGAGTGGCACAAGTACGGCACCGAGTCGGGCAATCCGCAGTGCGCCAATTGCATGGTGCACAGTGGATACGAGGCCTCAGCGGTGAACGATACTTTCGGCTCGCTGCGCGGATTTCTGGGAACCGTGCGTGCCACGTTCTCCAGCAAGTACAAAGACGACGAAGCGCTGGCCATGCTGAACGAAGAAGTTCGTCCGGTGCGCGCCTACGATCCGCTGGTGCAGATTGGGGAGCAGCGATGAAGTTTTCTACCTTTGGTGTAGATCAGCGAGCCGAGATGAAGTCTCCCACCCTGTCATCCTGAGCGGAGGCGTCCTGCTTTTGGACGCCGGAGTCGAAGGATCTGCGTTATCGAAGGCGCGGCAACAACTGCGTCGGCCCTTAGCTCTTAGCCTTTAGCTCTTGCCTGGACATTCGAGAGCAAGCATTAGAAGTGGGCAGGCGAGGAACGGAGCCCGTTAGGGCGGAACAGAAGTTAGCCCAGGACGGAGCGAAGCGCAGTCCTGGGTAGGCTGGTTTATTGAATCCGAGCCGGCTTCAGCCGGCGACACCAGAATCCGGGGTGGTTTGAAGAAGCAGTACCCAGCGAAAGGCGAAAGGCGAATCATGAGCGAACCGCAGCGCAATCTAACCGTTGACGCGCTGGAAGTCGTTGACGGACGCGACCACGAAAAGATTGAAGGCTGGATTCCGGAGCTGGCCACCGAGGCCGAGCTGCGCGACGCGTTGGAGAAGGCCTTCGACTATCGCGGCGACGTGACCATCACGCGCAAGGACGGATCGCGAGTGGAAGGCTACGTCTTCGACCGGCGCAACGGCCCGACGCTCGACGCCTCAATCGTGCGCCTCATTCCGCAGAATTCCTCGCCGCAGAATCCCACGCAGAAAATTTCCATTGCTTATTCCGATATCGCCGCCCTGGCGTTCAGCGGACGCGACACTGCTGCCGGAAAAAGCTGGGAAGCCTGGGTCCGCAAGTACTGGGAGAGGAAGGCCGCCGGCGAGAAGGGCATCGCGCTGGAACCGGAGAAGCTGGATTAGCTCGGGTGCGGGCTAACTGGTTTGTATCAGGGCACGACTTTAGTCGTGCCGCCCGCTCGCCCTTTCACTTTGTCATCCCGAGCGACGAGCCCGCTTCGGGCGAGGAGTCGAGGGACCTGCTTTTGACTTTTCCGCAGCCTCTGAAGGCGTGTTCCACCTGAGGAAATCATTTTGGGGCTTTGGAGCGGCGCAGCTCCGCTTGGCTCCGCTCTGGAATTGCGAATGCTCGAACCCCGAAGGGGTGGAGATGAAGTTAGCCTAGGACGGAGCAAACCGGGGTCCCCGATTCGCGCCGCCTTTGCGCGAATTGGGGTGGGTAGCGGAGTCCTGGGTAGGCTGGTTATATTGAATCCTGAGCCGGCTTCAGCCGGCGACAGTCTACTCTGGCTCGCTTTCCCACTCATTCGAAGATCGCGAATGACCGAGGCACCGGGCACGAAGCCGATGTGGTAATGTTGCTTTTCGGGAGAAGCGGCGGTCGCGTATCGGACTCCAACACCTGCGTTAGGTCCGGATTTCTTTCTGCTCAGATTGGCCTTGAATGGATCGCGCGAAACAGACGCATTACGAGGTCACGAACAGGACTGACGGTACAACACCTCCGCACGGCTCTGGAAACTCGACCTCGGTGGCTGGAAGAAAATGCTACTTAAGCCCCTTCCGATATCCAGGAGGTAAGAGTTGGTTTTTGCCGACGGTTCGGCAATGGCTGGACGCTCAGTCGCCGAAACCGTCCGTCTTGATTGAGCCATTCGCCGGCGGTGCTGCTGTCGCTCTGATGGCCGTTAGTGAGAACTTAGTTGAGGAAGCACAATTTGCGGAAATAGATCAGGATGTGGCGGCGACTTGGCACTCCATTTTGAACGGGCAGGCGGGATGGCTGGCGAAGCAGATTCGAGAATTCAAAATAGGAAGACGCAGCGTAAAAGCTACGCTAAAGAAAATTCCTAAGTCAATTCA
>Ga0116130_1000919_pt1 | contig 17567 bp, 10 predicted proteins | sample June2015DPH_17_5_FD_89733 | JGI IMG/M metagenome (GOLD analysis project Ga0116130, IMG submission 89733) | Peatland microbial communities from SPRUCE experiment site at the Marcell Experimental Forest, Minnesota, USA - June2015DPH_17_40 | ecosystem: Environmental > Terrestrial > Soil > Wetlands...
ACCTTGGTGACCAGCGGACAGGTGGCATCGATCACGCGCAACTCGCGCAGCTTGCTGGCGTCACGCACCTCGGGCGCGACCCCGTGCGCGCTGTAGATGACACGCTCGCCGGCCGGCACTTCCTGCACGCTGTCCACAAAGATGGCGCCCTTGGCGCTCAATTCGTCCACCACATAACGGTTGTGGACGATCTCTTTGCGCACGTAAATCGGCGCGCCGAAGGTCTCCAGGGCGATGCGGACAATGTCAATGGCGCGAACCACGCCGGCGCAGAAGCCCCGCGGCTTCAGTAAAAGTAAGGTTTTGGCGTTGCCTTCAGTCATGCTGTTGTCTGTCCAGTATACGGGTAGAAACCCGCTTTTCCCCACACAGTTACTCTATTGTAGCAGCGGCGGAATCGCCAAGGTAACGACCCGAGGCGGCACAATTTAGCAGCCTAAGGCGCAAATTTTGCAGGGAACGGGGACGGGTTTACAGCCTGTCATCCTGAGCGACGAGCGTAGCGAGGAGTCGAAGGACCCCTATACGAGCCACCCCGTTTGGCCGTTCCTGGCGACAACTTGCCCTGGGCGTAACGCGGTACAATCCATGGGCAGGAGAGCTCCCTCATGACCGGCAACGAACTTGCACAGATGTACGAATTCAGCTACGGCGCCATCAAACGCAACCTTGACGACGTCAGCAACGAAGACAGCCTTGTCCAGCCGCCGGGCGCGGGCAACTGCCTGAACTGGGTCCTGGGACACATCGTGGTTGCCCGCAACACAGTCCTCAGCCTCGCCGGTGGCGCTCCCATGGTTGGCGACGAGGTGGCTGCGCACTATCGCCGCGGATCGCACCCGCTTCAGCCCGGCAATAAGGTGCCTGACCTCGCTACACTCCGCGGCCTGCTAAGCGATACGCAGGCTCGACTGGTTCCTGCTCTCGCCGCGCTCTCGGACGAGGCGCTGGCCCTTCCCGTGCCGGAGCCGATGCGCCGCCCGCCGCTCACCGGTTCGGTCGCGGATGCGCTGATTCGTCTGCATTATCACGAGGGTTACCACAACGGACAGATGGGACTGCTGCGCCGCCTGGCAGGCAAAGAAGGGGCGATCAAGTAAGGGTAATAGGCGATAAGCAAAGGGGACTGCCTAGCTGGAAACGAGGAGAGACCGGTGGATCACCTGATCGAAGTACTACCGAACAACTCTTTCTGAAGCCAACCGTAACCCTCGAAAACATACCGTTTGCCTTGGTCCAGTGACTCCATGGCACTATTCAGCGCATCTATTCGCTCGGGGCGATCACCTGCGAACCGTTCCTTCAACTCCTTCAGGAACAAGTCGCGCCAAACCTGGAGTCCATCCGCACCCTGGGCTAGATGGAAACAGACCTCATTGGGCTGCCAACCAAGTTTCAGGATGAACACCAAGTACTGCTCAATGATGCTTCCGCGGAACTCCCGGGCTACTTGCTGCTGCGAGTCGGCAATGTTCCAGACACAGAACGACCAGCACTGCGCCAATGCCGATGCAATCTCGCCAGGAGCTTCAACCGTCTGAGGTGCGGTCCTGGACATCGCTTCTCGTACAGCCGTGCATGACAATTCGTCGAGGTCTGCAGTGATCGTATACAACAGATAAGCGTAGGGTGTGGGAAACTCGGAGTTGCTGAGGGGGCTTTGCCAAACGGTCTCGTCGAACGTCGACCGCTCCTGCACAGCACGGAATATGTCAAACAGGTCGCTGACGTAAAAATCCTTTTCGACCCGCCCTTCAAGCGCAGCCTTGATGGCAAGCACCTCGGTCTTAGCCGCGAGGTAGATAGGGCAACGCGCCCGTTTGCTGACCCCTTGTCTCGCTTCGTAGTCCCGGCCCACTTCGTTGTAGTCAGCGTCGAGTTTGCCGCTGCGCAAGATTTCTACCGCCGATATAACGAGCGGGTAGTGAGCGCTCGCTTCGTAGTACCATTCAGGGTTCTGGAAAGTCTTCTCCACTAACGCCCGCTCTGACTCAGAGTAGGTAAGGTGCTCCCAGCCACCATATCTTGAGACTACGGCCGACCGTAAGGGCGACACGCCTGAGCGTAGAAATTCGCGAACAACCACGTCCACAGCACCGTGACGGTTTTCAAGCGACTTGAGAAATTGCAATTTCGCCAATAATTCGAGGTGGATTAGGGAGTGCGACTCGACCAGAGCTGCGACCATCGCCGGATCAAACAGAACCGTGGCTGCACTCGCGGGCAACTGAGCGAGCCGCTCCTGATTGTTTCGAACGATTCTTTCCACTTCGTCGAACTCACGCTCCCGCAAAGCTGCCTGAAAGACGTCCTCGACGTGCCTGATATTCCTGCGCGTGAGCTTAGCTTGATGCCAGGTGGCCCAACTCCACAGCGCCGCTCCGACGGGGATCAAGAAGGCACCGAGGGTGAGGCCGAATAGGACAGATGGAAGTGCCCAGCCAAATGGGGGACTTACACCTAGCGGAGCGTCGCGACAGACAATAAGACCCAGGGACAGCAGAAGCGCAAAGCCCAAGCGCCACGCAGGCACGAACAACCTTAGGGAGTAACGCTGAACAGGGCGAACGATAGCCAAAACGGCTACGAGAATACCGAAGAATGTCAGAAGCGCTTCGAGTGTCACTGCTCCTCCTTCGTCTCCCGACATTACAGGGTACATCTGTTGTCTGAATTCGGAATGAGGGACTAGTGCATGACAACTGACAACTGGCCACTGGCTACTGGCCACTGCTTTTGATCATCTGCTCGGCGTGCTTCAGCGAAGTGTCCGTGAGCTTGGCGCCGCTCATCATGCGGGCGATCTCGCGCGTGCGTTCTTCGGGATTCAACGGCCGCACCGAGGTCTTCGTTCTGCCGCCCGATTCCCTCTTCTCGATGAGGTAATGCTGATCGGCGAAGGACGCGATCTGCGGCAGGTGCGTGATACACAGCACCTGCTTGGTGCGCGCGAGCTGCTTCAGTTTTCTGCCCACCGCTTCGGCGGCGCGACCGCCGATGCCGTTATCGATTTCATCGAAGACCAACGTGCGTTGTGAACCCACCCTCTCTGAACCCACCCTCTCACCAGAAGCGGGCGAGAAGGGTGGGCCACCCGAACCATTACGCCCGCCTCGTTTGGTCTGGCCCGCCTCGACGCAGGTCTTCAGCGCCAGCATAACGCGCGACAGTTCGCCGCCCGAGGCGATCTCCTCCACCGGGCCAAGCGGCTCTCCGGGATTGGCGGAAATCAGGTATTGCACCTGGTCGAAGCCACGGGCGCTCCAGTTCCCTTCCTCATCCGCGCCGCTGACCTCAACCTTGAAGCGCGCCTTCATGGCCAGCTCGTTGACCTCGCTCTCTACCATCTTCTCCAGCTTGCGCGCCGCTTCATAGCGATGGCGGGACAGACCGCGCGCCGCCTCCAAGTATTTCGCCGCGGCATTCGCCAGCTCGATCTTCAAGGCGCGCAAGACTTCGTCCTTGTTCTCCATCTCGTTGAGCTTGCGTTCCAGTTCGTCGCCGAGCGCGATCACGTCATCAAGCGTCGGCCCGTATTTGCGCTTCAGGCGATCAAGCAGCGCCAGCCGGTCTTCGACCTCGGCGAGACGCGCGGGCGAAGCCTCGATGCCTTCGGCGTAATCGCGGAGCGCCTGACCGATGTCTTCCAGGGTGATGCGCGCCGACTCCAGCTCGGGCAGCGATTGCCGGAACTTCTCATCGAAGCGCGACAACTCTTCGACCTGCCGCGTGGCCGCGCGAATCGAAGCTGCCGCCGAAGTATTGCTCTCATAGAGCGCGTCGTAGGCTGCCATCGCCGCCGTGAAGACCTTCTCAGCGTTGGCCAGCACGCGCTTCTCGGCCTCGAGCCTGGTATCTTCCTCCGGCTGCACCCGCGCATCGGCAATCTCTTTGCGCTGAAAGCTCCACAAGTCCAGCAGACGCAGCCGGTCATGCTCGTCGCGCTCCAGGTCGGCGATGCGATGGCGGACCTGGTTCCAACTTTCGAAGGCCGCCGCGGCAGCCGACGTGTCCACTCCGGCGAAAGCATCCAGCAGCGCCAGGCGCGATGCAGCATCGAAGGCCAGCACGGCCACATTCTGCGCATGAATCACCGCCAGATGCGGCGCCAGTTGCTTGAGGACAGCCACCGTCGCCGGCTGGTTGTTCACGAAGACACGACCCTTGCCGCCGGTCGAAATCTCGCGGCGAAGAATCAGTTGGCCGTCGTCGGAACGGGAATCGGAATTGCAATCCAGGCCGTTGGCTTCGAGCACGGAATCCAGGGCTTTGGACTCGGCCTCGAAGACCGCCGAAACCACCGCCTTGTCGGTGCCGTGACGAATCGTATCGGTGGAGGCTTTGTCGCCGAGAAGCAAAGCCAGAGCGTCAATGAGGATGGATTTTCCGGCGCCGGTTTCGCCGGTCAGCAGATTCAGACCGGACGCGAACTCCACGGCCACGTTATCAATGACCGCGTAGTTTTCGACCCGCAGTTCCAGTAGCACGTGAGCTCTCGACCCGCTGAAGTTAAGCGCAGTGTAGCAGGAAAGGCCAGTAGTCAGTAGTCAGTCGTCAGTTGTCAGTTTGCGAATGGCGGGACTCGGTTTCGCGAACAGGGTTGGTCTTGGGACCCCAGCGTATGATAGCTTCATGGATTTTCAGTTCACCGCCGTTTTTCGCCGCGTCCCCGAGGGCTATATCGCATTCGTCGAGGAGCTGCCCGGGGCCAATACCCAAGGCGTGACCCTCGAAGAAGCCCGCAGCAACCTGCACGAAGCCGTTGCCCTGGTGCTGGAGGCGAACCGGACGCTGGCTCAGGAAGCCGCCTCCGGAAAAGACGTGATTCGAGAACCGCTGAAAGTCAGTGCGTGAAGCGTCGCGAACTCGTTCGACACCTCGAACGGCACGGGTGCGAACTGTTGCGCGAAGGAGCCAATCATTCGATCTATGTGAACCGGGCCGCAGGTAAGACTTCGGCAGTTCCTCGCCACTCCGAAATCAACGACGACCTGGCCAAGAGAATCTGCAAGGACTTGAGCATTCCATCGCAGTAGGCCGGGTGCCTGAGTAAGAGCGACCCGGCCTGCCCTTTCCCTTTTGGTGCAGGACCGCTCCTCATGATGCTTCAGGTACTCCCCGGCTTTGGGGCTTGAATCGGGCGGAAGCGCTGCCTAACATGGAGGCTGCTCCGGCGATTTTTCCCGCCTCCAAATCACTTTCGCGCTCAAAATTTTTTCGTTTGCTGCATGGGTGGTGCAATATGGTGTGGTTTCCACAGGGAGACCCCTAAATATTGCGTTTTATGTCTTGACCCCTCCTCGCCTTCGAACGTACAGTTGGCTTGGCGTTCCTCGTTGGGTCGAGATGAAATCGCGGATAGCGCTGGCGTGAGAGTCCCGGGTGCAGTCGAGACAGGCCGCCCTATCCGAACGGGAGTATGACGTTGCTCAAACTGAAGAAGCTGCAAATCCTCGGATTCAAATCGTTCTGTGATCGCACCGACCTCCGCTTTCAGGGCGACGGCATTGCCGCCATCGTGGGTCCGAATGGCTGCGGCAAGTCGAACATCTCCGACGCCATCTCGTGGGTGCTGGGCGAGCAATCGGCGCGACTGCTGCGTGGCGTCAACATGCAGGACGTCATCTTCGCGGGCACACGCGAGCGCAAGCCCACCGGCATGGCCGAGGTCTCGCTCACGCTGGTCGATCCCGAAATTTACGGCGACGCGCTGGAGCCCGAGATCGACATTCAAGACGATCTCCCCGACGACTGGGACGAGTCTGCCGTGCGCGCGGCCAAGGCCGAGGACGTTGAGCGCTACTCCGAAGAAGTGCATCCCGGACAGAGCGATGACGATGGCGAAGACGCGCCCTCGAACCCAACCGAGTCCGCGGCCCACGATGCTGTCGCCCCGCACGTTGTGCTGAAAATTCGCCGCCGCAAATTTAAGCGCACCTTCAAAGCCGGCGAGATCACGATCACGCGCCGCCTATTTCGATCCGGCGAAAGCGAGTATCTGCTCAACGGCAAGCTGTGTCGTCTGCGCGACATTCAGGACATCTTCATGGGCACCGGTCTTGGCCCGGAATCCTACGCCATCATCGAGCAGGGCCGCATCGGCCAGATCCTCAGCAGCAAGCCTACGGATCGCCGCGCCATCATCGAAGAGGCCGCGGGCATCACCAAGTTCAAAACGCGCAAGCGCCTGGCGGAAGCCCGCCTCGAAGACGCCAAGCAAAATCTCGCCCGCATCAACGACATCTTCGACGAAGTCACGCGCCAGATGAACTCGCTGAAACGGCAAGCCTCGAAGGCCGAGCGCTACGGCAGGTTGCGCGACGAGATGCGCGCCAAGCTGCGCGTGCTGCTGGCCAGCAAGTTCGCGCAACTGGATGCCGAGGCTTCCCTGCTCGCCCGCCAACTCACAGAAATCGGCGAAGCCATGCACGCGCAGGCTGAGGCTGTACAGCATATGGAAGGCGAGCACGGCGAGCGCACGCAGCGCGGCTACGCCATCGAGCGCGAGTCGCAGGAGAACCGCGAGCAGCTCAACCGGCTTTCGCTGGAGATTGATCGCGCCGCCGCCCGCCGCCATACCAACGACGAGCGCTGTTCCGAGCTGGATGCGCGCGCCGCCGCCGCGCAGGCAGAAACCGCCAACACTGAAGCGCAGTTCGCGCGCCTGCAGCGGGAGTTGGAGGCCAATGTCGTCACGCTCGGATCGGCCAGCGTCGAGGTTGCCCATGCTCAGCAGGAGTCGCAAGCCAGGCAGCAGGAGGCTTCTGCAGCTGCGACTTCGCTGTTGGAGGTCGAGCGCCAGCAGGAGCAGCGTCGCGACGCAATTTTGAATGTTGTCTCCGCCACTTCTGCGGTGCGCAACCGCATCACGCAAGCCGAGGAACGCATTGCCGCGCTCGATCGCGAAGCGCAGCGACTGCACGACGAAACCGCCGCTGCGGTTCTGCAACTGCAAACTTTCGGCGGGCAACAAGGCCAACTCGGACTGGAGTTTGAATCCGCTTCACAACGCGTGATCGCGCTCGCCGCGCAGATCGACGAAGCGCGCCAGCAGCTCGACGAAAAGCGCTCTGCCGAGACCACCGGCAAGCGGCATCTGGATTCGCTGCGCGGCGAGTACGCCAGCGCCATGGGCAAGCGGAGTTCGCTGGAGGCGGTCATCACTGAGCACGGCTACACCACCGAATCGGTGCGCAAGCTCTTTACCTCGGGTGCGATGAAGGAAGGTCTTGCGCCGGTGGGCGTGCTGGCTGACTTTCTCGAAGTCGAAGATCGCTATGAACACGTGGTTGACGATTTCCTGCGCGACGAACTGAACTACATCGTGGTCAAGTCGTGGGACGCGGCCGACGAAGGTCTGCGCCTGCTGCGCAGCGACGTGGATGGCCGCGCGACGTTTCTGGTCCATCCTGAAGATTCACAGGCGAAGTTTTCGTTCCTGTTCGACGAGTCCGCGCACCAGGTCGCACATGCCGACAGCGTGGTCCCGCTCAAGCATTGCATTCGCGTGCTCAACGGCTTCGGCAAATCGCTTGAAGTGATTCTGCCCAAGCTCGGCAACGGCTACATTGTGCCCGATGCCGACGCCGGCCGCGATCTCGCGTTGAATAACCCCGATGCCTTCTTTCTCTCCAAGTCGGGCGAGTGCTTCCACAACGTCACTGTGACCGGCGGCAAGCAGCGCAGCCAGGGACCGCTCGCCATGAAGCGCGAGCTGCGTGAAGTGTTGCAGCAGATGGGCGAAATGGAGCGCGCCATGGCCGCCGAGGAGATGCGCGTGGCCGCGTTAGGCCGCGAAATCTTCGAACTGACCGGACTGCTGCATCGGCTGGAGGACGACAAGCGCGAAGGCGAGCGCCAGGCCATGACTTCCGGCCACACGCTCCGCCAACTCGAAATGGAAATGGTCCGGGTGCGCGAACGGCTGTCCACCTATGAGCGGGAACTCGGCCGCGTCGCCGAGGAACGTAACCAGCAGCAGATGTTGCTCGCAGAACAAAGCGGAGAACTGTCGGCGCGGGAGGAACAACAGCGTCAGCTTGAATTGGAGATGCAGGCTGCGCACAGCAGTCTGGAAGGCCTGCGCTTGCGGCGTGACGAAGCCGCACAACTCGCCAGCGAAACTCGGGCGCAACTGGCCACACTGGAAGAGCGCCGCCGCGGAGCGGTGACCACGGTCGAGCGCATCGAGGCGCTGGTGTCGGAGGTCTCGACGCAACTGGCGAAACTGAAATCACAACTCGAGTCGGCCGCCGCCGAGAAGCAGCAACGCGAAGCCGAGAATGTTCGCCTCGCTGAACAGGTGGTCGGCTGGACCGCCGAGCGCGAACTCGCCAACACTCGCGATCGCGAACTGCAAGCCGGGTTGCAGACTGTCCGGGTGCGAATTGTTGAGTTGGAAGAAGCCCTTAAGGCGGCCCGCGAAGCGCTCGATGCCGCGCGCGATCGTCGCGGCGAACTTTCCGCCGCGCAGGCGCGTGTGCAATCCGATGTGCAGCACATGTCCGAGACGTGCGTGCAGGAGCTGAGCCAGCAACCGCACGAGTTGATGGCCGACGATTCCCTGCCCCGCGTCGCCGCAGAGGCGCTCGCCAGCGAAGAAGAGGCCTATCGCGAAATGCGCACGCGGTTGGACAACATGGGTCCGGTAAACATGATGGCGCTGGAGGAGTACAAGGAGATCGCGCAGCGTCACGAATTTCTGGAAACGCAGCGGCTGGACTTGTTGCAGGCCATCGAGAACACCCAGAACACAATCAAAGAAATTGACACCATCTCGCGGCAGAAGTTTGAAGAAGCTTTCAAGATCATCAACGAGAACTTCTCGCGCACCTTCAGCAAGCTTTTCGGCGGAGGCCAGGGCTTTATGCGCCTTACCGACATCGAGAACTCGGCGGAGAGCGGCATCGACGTGGTGGCCTCGCCTCCGGGCAAGAAGCTGCAAAATGTGCTGCTGCTCTCCGGCGGCGAGAAGGCGCTCACCGCGCTGGCGCTGCTGGTCGGCATCTTCCAGTATCAGCCCAGCCCGTTCTGCATTCTCGACGAGGTGGACGCGCCGCTCGACGAAGCCAACATCGGCCGCTTCACCGAACTGATTCGCGAGATGAGCTCGCAAACGCAGTTCATCATCATCACCCACAGCAAGCGCACGATGGGCATGGCGCCAGTTCTGTACGGCGTCACCATGCAGGAACCCGGAGTGTCGAAACTGGTGTCCGTGCGCTTCCACGAAGAGCCGGCACGGCTGACTATGGCAAGCGCGTAGTCGGCACGTTGCGATGTTTGTTTCTGCCGTCCCTACGGGACTCGGGATCATTTCCCACGTCTACCCAGCGCTGAAGCGCTGGGCTAAGCTATTCCGTCCCGCTGCGCGGGACTGGGGTGCTGCGATCCTGCGGTACTCGCCGCTCAGGGCTTACGTAGCTGAACGCATCCAACTGTTGCTCGTCTTTTCCACGCATGCCTCCTTCTTGCGGGTTGGGTTGTGGAAACAAGAGAGTTTTCTGGTACAGAGGCGCCTTCAGTGCGCTCCGCATTGCCATGATGCTGCCTGTGTCAACCAGACGAAAGATGTAGACTCACCACTGCTATTTGCAGTACAAAATCGAGTATGAACTACCGAATCCTCGTAGGGGTAGTGCTCCTGCTTTGTGTCTCTTTTCTTGCTGCTGCTCAGCGACAATCGGAGATTACTGGCGAAGTCGTAGATTCAGAAGGCGCGGCCATCGCCAATGCGCGTGTGCTTGTTCATTGGGATTCTGCCGGCAGCACTGTCGGCCTATCGGATAACATTGGCATCCAGCACGACGTAATCGTGACAACGGATGCCACTGGTAGGTATTCAGCAGGCGTTCCAGCGGGATTCTATGATGTGTTCGTCTCAGCAATGGCATTCACGCCAACCGCCGCAAAGGTGCGAGTGAAAAAGGAGCAACGCATTACGTATAACTCAACCCTAAGGCCAGATCCGTTGGTCTCCCGAGAACTGGCGCATTGAAAAAAATAGAAAGCTTCCACTCCTTGCACTTCGCAAATCGCCCGGCTGAATCCGGGAGTTTTTCCGCAGCCTGCTACAGAACCGCGAGTACCTGCCGCCGCCCGTCCCAAACTCCCCTGCCTCCGTTGCGATATACTTTGGGGTTTGCCATCAGTGTTTGCGAGCAGTAGCACGCACGCTGCTCCAGTTCTGGAAGGAGAACTTTTTCTATGTCATCCGCAGCCGTTTCCTACGCACGCGAGAACCAGAAACGCTTTCTCGACGAGTTGAAAGACTTGCTCCGCATTCCCAGCGTCAGCACCGCCGAAGAGCACAAAGACGATATCCGCAAGGCTGCCGAGATGGTGGCCAACGACCTGAAGCGCATCGGCTTCGAGCATGTCGAGACCATTGCCACCCAAGGCCATCCCCTGGTTTACGCCGACTGGCTGCACGCCTCGGGCAAGCCGACCGCGTTGTGCTATGCGCACTACGACGTGCAGCCGGCCGAGCCTCTGGACGAGTGGCACACGCCGCCGTTTGAGCCCACCGAGCGCGATCAGAACATCTACGCGCGCGGCGCCGTTGACGACAAGGGCCAGCTCTGGATGCAGCTCAAGGCTTTCGAGTCGCTTTTCAAGGGTGGCAACGGCAAGCTGCCCATCAACGTCCGCGTGCTGATCGAAGGCGAAGAAGAAGTGGGCGGCGAGAGCATCGAAGAGTTCGTGAAGAAGAATGCGGCCTCGGGGAAACTGAAGGCCGACTTCGCTCTGGTCACCGATACCGAGCTGTTCGCCCCTGACCTTCCCACGCTGTGCGTCGGCCTGCGCGGTCTGCTCTACACCGAGATTCAAGCGCAGGGAGCGAAGAGCGATCTTCACTCCGGCGTGTACGGCGGAGCGGCGCCCAACCCGCTGTTCGCCCTGGTCGAGATCATCAGCAAGCTGAAGGACGCGGATGGAAAAATCCTCATCCCCGGCTTCTACGATGACGTGCAAAAGCCAACCGCCGACGAGTTGAAAGCGTGGGAGCACCTGCCCTTCAATGAAGAGGACTATCGCAAGGCGGAAGTGGGATCGAGCGTTCTGACCGGCGAGCCGGGCTACTCCGTGCTGTATCGCACCTGGGCGCGTCCCACGCTGGAGGTACACGGTATACCCGGCGGCTTTGTCGCTCCCGGCGCCAAGACGGTGATTCCGGCGCGCGCCTCGGCCAAGGTCTCGATGCGCCTGGTGCCCAAGCAGGACCCCGACGACATCCTGAAGAAGTACACCGAGTACGTGCAGAAAGTCACGCCCAAGGGCATCCAGATCAGCATCAAGGTGCACAGCAAGGGCCCGGCGTGTGTAGTGAACACCGACAACAAGTTCGCGCGCGCCTCGGTGGAAGCCATGCACGAAATCTTCGGGAAAGACACCGTGTATATTCGCTCGGGTGGTTCGATTCCCATCGTGACCCAGTTCGAGGAAGACCTGAAGATTCCCAGCATCATGATGGGCATGGGTCTGCCCGACGACAACCTGCACGCGCCCAACGAGAAGTTCCACATCCCCAACTTCTATCGCGGGATCGAGTCGATCATTCGCTTCTTTCAGATTTTGGGGCAGTGAGAAACAGTGGCTAGTGGTTAGTGGTTAGTGGCTAGTCAGAAGCAGTGTGCCCCACTCAAGCTGGGTTTGCTTGGGTGGGGATTTGACTTCGCCCGGTTCGTCGCTAAGCTGGAGACTGCGGCAAAATAGAAAGGACCGACAATGCAGCCTCACATTTCATTTGCAGGTTGGAGGTTTACTCGCACTCTCAAACGCTTGATCGCCGGGCTGTCGGCCGCCGCGCTTCTAGCTTGCGTCGCGGGCGGACCCAGCTTCACCAGCGCGCAGGAAAAGAAGCCAGCGGCGACGGCCACCAATAGCGCCGGAAATGCGGCTTCGGCGCGTGGCAAGTACATTGTGACCGAGGTTGCCAAATGTGGTAATTGCCACACCCCGCGCATGTCCAATGGGGAACTCGATTACCACCGATGGCTGGCGGGCGGGCCGGTGCCGTACTTGCCGGCCCAACCCGGACAGGATTGGCCGCTGCTGTGCCCACGCATTGGCGGCCTGCCCCCAGCCAGCGATGCCCAGATGATCACATTGCTCACCACCGGAATCTGGACCACCGGCAAACCGCTCCGCTCCCCGATGCCTGAGTTTCACATGACACGCGCCGACGCCGAGGCGGTCCTAAGTTACCTCAAGTCCGTCAGGTCAGGTCACAACCCAACCGAATAGCCGCCGGCCGAGGAGAATACCCCAGCCGCACATCACAGTAAGTGTGATTCGCCAAAAATAGCTTGTTCACGGCACCGGCGGTCGCCGGCTGCGGCCGGCTGCGCAAAGCCGGTTCCGAGTGGCAGGGGCTCAAGCACTACCGCCGGAAGGCTTTAGCTCGGACCTCAGTGGCCCTGACGCAAGCAAACGTTCGACAAAGTCTGTCATCAGTTGCCTGCGGCGTTCTGGCCCGTAAAGCCACAGCGCTTCCTGGTAGGCGCGACCTCCTACACGGGCACGCAGTTCAGGACTCTTCACCAGATCGCGAAGCAGGGTGTACCACTGCTGATCGTCATTCGCCAGAAATCCATTTCCTCCATGGCGAATGGCGTTAGCGTACGGCTGGGTTGGAGACGCGACCGTTGGCATACCAAGCAGCGCCGCCTCAAAGAACTTCAGTTCGCTCTTCGCTTCACAAAACGGATTGCCAACCTCTAAGGGAGCGATGTTGATATCGAAGGTGGCGTACTCCAGCGGAGTGTCATCGCGGGCGACACGATCACGCCATTCAATCTGGTCCGACTGCCGCTCTAATTCGGGGAACTCGGCCAGGTTTACAGTTTCGCGCCACAAGACAAGCCGGACTTGTGGATTTTCCGCAAGCACAGCAGCCAACCCACGCGAGGCTACCGCCAGGTCTCGTTGATGGGTCAGGGTCCCGCCGAAGTACCCAATCCGAACCAGCCCATCGCCGGCCTTCGCCTGGCGGGACAAAAGCGCAGCACGAGACGACTCCAGTCTTTGCTTTTCGAAGCCATTAGGAATGACGGTTGTGGGCTTGCACAAGTCTCGCGCCTCGCGCGCCAGCGCCGGGGTGGTGGTGGTGAAGTAGTCGGCCTGCGACAGAACCGATCGAAAACCTTCATAAAGCGCGCGCGCCTCCTCTTCTTTCTGTCCCAGGGAACGGATGCCATCGATAATTTCACTTTTTGCCAATTCCGGCCGAAACAGCAGATCATCGATGTCAAACACCACGCGCGCCCCCGAATGTCGCGCCGCTTCAATCACCCTGGCAACCACCTCCGAGTAAGGGGCACGCCAGATCCACACAATGTCGCAGTCTTTTATTTCAACGAGCCGTTGCGGAAATTCTTCAATCGGAATGATCACCGTGCGATAGAACTGGGGCGCCAAGGACTCTGCCAAATTGAGCACCCGGTAGCGATGTCCGACGGCATGCTGGTTGCCGGAGATGAAGACGATCTTAGGACGGCAACCCCTGGCTGGCACGAGGCGCGGACGGGCGGCAGATTCCGGCTGGGAAGAAGATTTCGGCTGAGAGGACGACTTCCGGTACGACGTACCGCTTGCTTGTGATGGCCTGAATAGTCGCCCTTCCGCTTTTCCCCAGCCGAGGTAATGGATCAACGGATTCATGCCGGCCTTGGCGACATCCGGGTTCTGTGCCAGGTACCACTTGCTGTCGAACCGCGAACTTGGGTCGCGACCTTCAAGGCCGCCTGACAAAAAGTAGTGCTCCATAGGATCCACGCCCGCCTGAGCAACGTCCGGATTGCGTGTCAAGTACCACTCCTGGTCGAAGAGGCCGGATTTTAACGCTGAGTCTTTCGCGCGGCGGAGTTGAGACCGCTGTCGCAGACGTTCCCGAAGCTGTAGAGTGAGGGTCCACCAAGCCAACTGGATCACCGATCGAAATCGGCGCTTGATCGCGGGCGGCAGACTGTTGCCGAATGTCCTCACCATTGCCGTCATCCGCGAACTGGTCGAAGACGTGATGTCGTGTAACTCCGCCTCTCGACGGACTAAGGTAGCCTCCAGGCGTTGGCCCTGCTCCGCCATTTGCACCACCTGTACCAGCAGCTGCTCTTGCTTGGCCATGCTCTGGGACAGTTGCGCTCGCACCTGGTGTGTTTCTGCCATTTTCGTCGCCATCTCGCTGTGCAACTTCTCGCACTCGGCGATTTTCTGGGCGAGTTCGGCATGGCCCTGATCGACTTGTAACGTGCGTTCCTTGAGCAGCCAAATATCCTGTAATGCACCGCCAAGCCGGCCATACATTTCGCGAATTTGCAGTGTCAGCGATGAATCCTGCGAAGCTGCGAACAGGGCGGACGGCTGGTCTGGCAATAAAGATCCCACCCCTAGAACACCCAGCCCGTGACCGTGAACAAACTCGAAGTGAGGGTATTGCCCCCGCAGCTCGTCCCACAGCTTATGAACGCCAAAATTGCGGCGTTGGACCTCGACGTCATGAAGCAGAACGATGGCGCGGTTGGAAAGCTTTGGCTTCCAAGTGTCAAAGTCGTGTTTGACGTCCTCATAGAAATGACGTCCATCAATGTGCAGTAGATCGATGGATTCGTCCTCAAAATGCCCGACCGCTTCGTCGAACGTGGTGCGCACAAGTTGGGAGAAACCTGAATAATGCTTATCGTGATAGTCACGCAGGGCCGCAAAAACCTCGTCGCCGTAAAGGCCCGAATGCTCGTCTCCCTTCCAGGTATCAATCGCGAAACAGCGGGTTGCAAGATTCAGACGTTGCACCGCCTGCGCAAAAACGAGGTAGGAGAAACCATAGTGCGTACCCAGCTCTACCAGTAGCCGCGGACGCTGAACATCAACCAGCCAGAAGGCGAAAGGGGCGTGCTCTGTCCAGGCAGAAAGCACAAAATGATCTGGCACCCAGAAGGATGCGGGAGAGATGAAACTCTGGCTGCTGGGCGGTACTCCAGGTGGAGGCTGTCCCACGGAAGGAGCTGTCATGTTAGTCCCCGGGGTGGAATTCTTGAAGAGATAAAAGCTAAGGAACAAGCGGGTGCCGCGCGCACCAGCGACTCACGAATACCGGTCGTTACGCAGGTTGGAAGCCTGAGGATTTTGCGCGTCCACACTTCACTAATATAGCGCGATTGCCGAAGTGGTCAGCGCATTTGCTCCGGCAATGCAAAAGGGCACCGCCTCCGGGCCGGGCCCTTTTGTCCGCTTGTGTCAACTGGCGCGTCTACATCATGCGCCGGTACGCGCAACCTGGCGCTCGCTATTACGGCAGCGTTCTGCGCCTGAGAAACCCAACCCTGCAAATGATCTGCGATTCCATCAGCCAATCGCGCAACCCAAAGGCTTCGCGGTCCGCGCTCTCGCCCAGCGCCGCGGACCGAAGCCTATAGATAAACTTTCGCGCTATGCGTAATGCTCGGCGTTCTTCGCGATGAATTCCTGCTTGTCGGCCGGGACCTCATCCACAATGAAAATCGAATTGGTCGGGCACACCGGAACGCAGGCGCCACAATCAATGCAGCCTTCCGGGTCCACATACAACTGGGTTGCCGCTTCGAAGTTCTCTTCATCCTTTTTGGGATGGATGCAGTCGGTGGGACAAGCTTCGACGCAAAGTTCATCTTTGGTGCAGGTATCGGTAATGATGTAGGCCATGATTGCGATCTCCCATTTGGTATTGCTGCCACCCTCATCGCGACAGCCGGGCGGTTGTTCCGCCAAATCCAATGTACAAATTCCTCGACCATCGAGGCGGTGATACCAATCACTCCCCTGTTGTGAGCTAGCGCACATGGTGGTCGCCCCTCATGGGCGCATGTCTTTCGCGCAGAGTTGCACCGTAAACAGGCCGCGAAAAGAAGCCGGCAGAGGACTTCTGGTGGGGCTTCCTGCTTCAGCAGTGGAAAGCTGGACTTTGATCCGGCAGGAAGCGGTCCCTAACAGATGGGCTGGCGGAGCTTGTGAAGCCTCAATGGAAACCACAAAAACGAGAAAAGCCTTTCCCGAGAGTTGCAAGCCTGTGCGCAGTAATGGGACAATGTGATGTCAAACTATTGAAAACATTAGAGATATTAAACGACAAGTTTGGAACATCACGTGCAACTACGAGGCGCAGCACTTCAGCTCCAGGTGAAAGGATCACACACAATATGCGAAAACTCTTGCTTGCATCACTTTTGCTGATTCTTGCAGTGCCGGTTTTGACACAAGCGACCGTTATTGGCTTCGGACCGCTGTGCGGCACCAGCTGCACTGGCATTCAAGTTCCGGATGGCTATGGCGATGCTAATTTCACGTGGGGTGGGAGCTTCTATGCGTATGGCAACGACCCCTATGACTCCAGCTTCCTTAACACCTACGGGGCCCCGTCCGGTGCCTTCGCCTACAACGCCTTTGGCGATTCCCCGATCACGATGAGCAGCTCTGTGCCGTTCTACTTCAATGGCGCGTACTTCAGCACTTGGGCCGAGAGCAATCAGTTCGCGAGTTTCTCTTCGCTGACGATTGAGATCCAAGGGTACAACGGGGCCAACCTGGTCGGGACGGTGGTCGCGAATCTGTCTCCGAACAGTTTCGACTTCGTAACCGCCGATTTCAGCGACGTGACGTCGTTAGTATTCACCAATAGCTGCGGCAATTGCTCTGGCCAGTGGTGGTTGATGGACAATTTCACCTACAATCAGCAAGTCGGCACAACTCCAGAGCCGGGAACCATGATCACGTTCGGTTCTGGACTGTTGATCGCCATAGGCGCTATTCGCCGGCGTTTTTCTGCCTAGGGAAGTTGGAGTCCGATGAGTCCGAGGGGAGCCAATGGCTCCCCTTTTTTCGCGACATACGCTTCGCACTCGTGAGGCTTCAGCCATCAGCCTGGTTGTCGAGAAGGTGACCTGAACGCGATTGCAGCCGGTCTTCCGACTCAGAACAGTCCCATCCCGACCCTTGCTTGAAACGCAGCGATCCTGTTCCGCAGAAACGCTCTAACGAAGCGCAGCCCGGTGCTTCGATCAGCCGTTTGGCAACCCAGTTGCTTTTAACTTTCTCGTTATGCTGGCTAAGCCCCCCAACAGCGAAAATTCGGCCCTGCCCATGGTGCGCACAAGGTAATTTGTTCATCCAATACGTGAATTCTGGACGGCCTGAAGTCTCGGCTATAATCGGAACCCGGCTTCGCTGACCTGGGAAGGAGCGAGCGCATGGACGTGGTTAGAAAACGGAGAGTTCTGGTGGTTGACGATGAGCAAGTCATCGCCGACACTCTGGCCAAGATTCTCGACCTCAATGGCTACGATGCTTCGGCGGTTTACACCGGAACCGCGGCGGTGGAAAGCGCCCGGTCGCTGCGGCCCGACCTCATCATTAGCGACGTGATCATGCCCGACATGGACGGCATCCAGGCCGCGATTCGCATTCGCAGCTTTTTGCCGGACTGCAAGATTCTGCTTTTCTCCGGACAAGCGGCCACCGCCGACCTGCTGGAAAATGCCCGCGCCCAGGGTCACGAGTTCGAAATCCTCGGCAAGCCCGTCCATCCTTCTGACCTG
>Ga0116130_1000923_pt1 | contig 17540 bp, 13 predicted proteins | sample June2015DPH_17_5_FD_89733 | JGI IMG/M metagenome (GOLD analysis project Ga0116130, IMG submission 89733) | Peatland microbial communities from SPRUCE experiment site at the Marcell Experimental Forest, Minnesota, USA - June2015DPH_17_40 | ecosystem: Environmental > Terrestrial > Soil > Wetlands...
AACGAAACGGGCGGGCAGGACCTGCAGGCGGTGTGGGCGCCTGACGGCAAGTCCATCGTGTTTGTCGCATATGCCAATCGAGACCGGATGATGGGCGAAGAAGTCGAGTCGAAGCTCTTTTTCGTCGCAGCGGCCGGTGGTGAACCGGCCGCGATTACGGAAAGGGGCGCTAGCTATGAGCATCCGCACTTTTCGCCGACGGGCAATTATTTATATGCGCAGACCGAGCGCAGCCCGGACCCGGCCGGACGACTCTATTCGCTGACCCGCTTGGCGCAGTTCGGCTGGCCCGATACAGGGAAAGTAAAGATCCTGACTAAGGGTTGGGACCGGTCGATCGGGTCGCTCTCGATTTCGCATGACGGGCGTAACGTCTACCTTGCGGCGGAGGATGACGGATTCGACCAACTCTTCGAACTCACGGTATCAAGTGAGAAGCTGGAACGGATCATGCAAGTGACGGAGGGCGGCTATACAAGCGTTCAGCCGGTTGAAGGTGGTATGGTTGCTGAGTTTCAGACGTCCTTGCGGCCGCCGGAGATTGTGCGCCTCGATCCCGCCAAGGGCTCGCACACGATGCTGACGAACTTCAACGCGGCGGCGGTGGCCGATATTGACGCACCCGCTTCCATTCATTTCTGGTTTGTGGCCAAGAATGGCAAACGCATCCACAGCATTATGACCCTGCCGCCGAGGTTCGATCCAGCCAAGAAATATCCCCTGGTGGTGTCTCCGCATGGCGGCCCGAACTCGATGTCGAAGGATAACTTCACGACACGCTGGAACAGTTACCTGCTTACGTCGCCCGGCTACGTACTACTCAGAACCGACTACACCGGTTCGACGGGTTTTGGCGAAAAATTCGCCGATGATATCGAGCACGATGTGCTGCGTGGCCCGGCCCAGGAGATCTTGGAGGCGATTGACGAGGCGGCTAAGCGGTATCCCTACATCGACACCAGCCGGCAGGCGGCGATAGGCGCGAGCTACGGGGGTTACTTGATGAATTGGTTCAACGGGCACACGAAGCAGTTCAAGTGCCTGGTAATTCACGCCGGCGCGATAAACAACGAATCGCAGTACGGCTCAAACGATGGTGGCATCGACCGTGAACTGCGCATGGGCGGTCCTATCTGGGAGAAGGGCGGCCAGTGGAACGATGAGAGTCCGTTGCGCTATGCGAATGAATTTTCAACCCCCGCGCTCATCACGGATGGCGAGCAAGACTTCCGCGTGCCGTTGACAGAGAGCATTACGACTTTCAAGATCCTGCAGCGGAGAGGCATCCCTGCGCGGTTAATTGTTTTCCCAGACGAAGGTCACTGGATTCTAAAAGGCGAAAACAACAGATTGCACATGGAAGAAGTGCTGGCGTGGCTGAAGCGTTATTTATAGTGGCGGTTCGATAACTCGCCAAGCGGCGTTCCGGGAAGTGGGCACAACCGAACGGGCGTTAAGACCTGATATCGCTGGCCGTTCGTTGCCCTACAGCTCAGGCACATCCGTGGTTCGCGCGTTATGCCCTGCGCGGCTGCTGCTTTGCTCTTCTTCCGCGCACTGAACAGCCGAGTCCAGAATGATCACACTGTTAACGGCTCACTTTCTTAATTGCTGGACGAAGAAATCCGCCATCATGTGGTTAGCCTCGATGGCCTCGGGAAGCGCAGAGTCGTACCAGAAGGCGTGGGGCAGAGCGTCGAAGACAACCAACCGCGCATCGACGCCGGCGTTCAGGTAGGCGCGGTGCAGGTTGACGGTGCCTGAGAGCAGCAAATCGCGGCCGCTGGTGATGAATAGCGTGGGCGGCAGCCCATGCAGGTCGGAGAAGATCGGCGAGAGCAAGGGATCCCGTCGGTCAGTGGCGGCTGCGTACTCCGAGTCATGAGGTTCTGGCTCAGGCGGATCCAGATGCCCCGAGAAGCCCCGCAAGCCGTAAACCGCCTCCGAGTCGCCGTAGCGTGCGAAGTCGCCCATCCCGCTGAAGATGCCGAGTGCAGCCGGCAGCGGCAGGCCCAGTTGCTTCAGGCGAGCGGCCACCTCTGCGGTCAGAATGGCCCCGGCCGAGGTGCCATAGATCACTATCTGGCTGGGCTTGTAGGTTTTCAGCAACTCCTTGTAGACGGCGACCGAATCATCGACGGCCGCGGGAAACGGATGCTCCGGCGCCAGCCGGTATAGCACGGCTACCACCTTGATCCTGCTGTAGCCTGCGATGGGAATTGACTCCGTATAGGAGCCGGAATCTGAGTTGAAGCCGCCACCGTGCAGGTTGAGGAGGACCTTGTCACGGTTGGCCTCGGGCAGCCCTTCCGGGGTGACAACGCGAACCGGAACTGCGGCGATCTTGTCCTCAACGAGCTGATTGGGGCAGAGCCGGCTCCATTCCACACGCGCACGGGCCGTGTAGGCATCGGTGCCCCGGCGGCGCTCGGCTAGAGATTGCGGGGGGCCCTGGTCGGGCATTTGTCGACTCAACGAGCGCTGAGCCTCGGCGCTGATGGTCTTCGGAACCGGAACAATCCGGGTGACGTGCGCCGTGCCCTGGGTGTCGATGTAGCTGGTGTCACGTGTGGGAGACTGAGCTGCCGTCGTGGGCTGGGGGGCGGCGGTGGGCTCCTGCGCTTGGACGATTGCGGAAGTCAGCAAGAGCAGCAGTGAGGCGGAACGGGCGAAGAGATTCATGGAATTGAGCTCCTCTTATGAAAGATTAATTCTGGCGCGCTCACACGCGGTCAGAATTGGAACTCCTTCACGATACCAAAGAGGGATGCGTGTGTTCCCCTGCCATGAGCGACGCCCGTTCCGCGCGAGCGATATGGTTCGATATCGGTAGCCAACTCCACAAGCAAGCCGACCGCTGCGCTGTTTCCGAGTAGCGCGTAACACGTTCCCCATCCGTTTTCTGATCGGCTAAACTTAGCTGAACCCCTTCTATGCCGCTGTCACCGGGCGACAAACTTGGTCCGTACGAAATCCTCGCGCCGCTAGGTGCGGGCGGCATGGGAGAAGTGTATCGCGCACGCGATCCGCGCCTCAATCGCCACGTCGCCATCAAAGTTTCTCAGGAACGATTCTCCGACCGCTTCGAGCGCGAGGCCCGCGCAGTGGCCGCGCTGAACCATCCGAACATCTGCCAGTTGTACGATGTCGGGCCGAACTACCTGGTGATGGAATTAGTGGAAGGCGAGGCGCTGGCGGCGCGATTGCGGCGTGGAGCGTTGAAGCTGGAGCAAGCTGTTGCGGTGGCGAAGATCGCACGCTGTGCGGGCCGTTAATTAGCGCGAGAACCGGATTGCAACTCCGCCGGTAAACTCGTCCATCATCCAATTGCCGCCGTAGTGTTTATCGAACCAGGGCTCGTATCGCAGCTCGGGAGCGACCGTCACGTTTCCAAAGCGGAACGGGAATTCCAGCGCGGCGGCTGCTCCCGCGATCGCTTGGCGGGAGACGGGAAAGGAGTAGTTGTCCACGGAGGTAGAAGTTCCGGAGAACGGATCTACAAGCTTGGCCATGCCTTCCGTGCCCGTGAGGAGCGAGACCGCGGGTCCCATGCAGAACCGGAAATGCCGAAGCGGTTCTGCCTCAACCAGGGCGGGGAATTGCCACCGGTTTGCGGTGCTCGACGTTTTGCCCACTGCCTCGCCAAGCGGGCTGTTCACCCCGTACTGATATACGTCAATGTAGCTCGCAGCGCTGATCCCGACACGTTGATAGACCGGGCCGAAGCGAACCCGCAGCCGCGGCGCAATCGGAATTGAAGCTGAAAGCCCAATGGCTGGGTGGAGAGGCGCGCTCTGGTAATACCCGCATTGCGCACCGGTCGCACAAAGCTCGGGGTAGGAGTAAGTAGTTAACGGCCCTACGATCGGTGCATCGATTCGCACTCCCATTTCAAGTCGGGGTTGGGAAAAAACGATTGGAGTAAAGAGAAAAAGGACCAGTAGCGTACGATTCACATATCTAAGACCGCCGAGCGGCTTCAATTCAACTAGCGCACCGGTACCTTTTTTTGCAGAACTTTCCGATACAGTTGCCAGCTTGGGTCGCTAACAGGCGAAAAAACTCACGGCGCATCGGATGTCCAACTTCCCCTCAGCCCGCAATCCTCCCGAAGGTTCTGGGTGTCGTCGGTCTGCAGACGCGGGTTTGCGCTACCATCAGGAATTGACAAGCCTGGACGAGCAGGCGCTGCACCGGATCGGCCGAGCACCAGGACGTTGACTTTAGTGCCCGGCAGCGCAATGCAGGGCCGGCGCAAGCAAATCGACGAGAATTGCAGCCAGCCGGAGGATTCATGAGCGACCGCGTGGAGTTTGATATTGTCTGTCCCAACAATCACAACCGGACAGTTAGATTTAGCCCGGAAGAATTCGACGCGGCGTTGAAATCCGACACGTTGGTGTTCCACTGTAATACATGCGACACGGACTGGACTCCATCCAGTGAAGAAATCGCCGAACTTCGAAAGCAATTCTCGAAGAATTCAAGCTAGCTCCGGCAGAAAGGTTTTGTTGTGGACGTCGCCGATCCACTTTCCAGAAACCCCGTTTAGCATCCGGAATCCTAATGCACTGGGCCAGGGATCGGTACGATGACATGAATCTGCGAGGGCTTTCGCGGGGCGTCGCATCGTCGTACAATCATTGTCGGGCGGCATAGTACAGGCAGGAGCATTGCGTGATGCTTGACAGGCGGCCCATCGAGCCGTACTGGCAACTCAAGGGTGTCGGCCGGTAAACCATTGCGCCGGATAGGACTTGCGAGGTCATCCCGCCTTGATTATCCCACGTGTAGGTGGCCTTGAAAGTCCATCGCACGGATGGGATGTGGAATTGCAGTGCGGTGCCGCGGCCCTCCTGATCGTAACGGTACAAGGTAGAAAGAGGGGTCGGACCCGTTCAGGTTTATCTCAGCCAGGAGACCGGCAGCTAATGAATAATTGCTGCGGTGGCTTCGGACTCTCTCAGGGGCTCCCTGACGGCCTTCTGGAGCGAGGCGCTGGGAATGGCCAGGCACATGCTTCTTATTCAATCGATGTTACGAATTTTATTGATCTCCGGCCTGCTTGGTTCCGTTGCGGGCGGCGCGCTGCACGCCGACGCCATCAGCGAGGCGCGGCCCGCAACCCTCGAAGCGGGTTACCGCCAGATGTACAATCTGCAATTCGCGCAGGCACATGAGACGTTTCGGGACTGGGAAGGGATCCATCCGGACGATCCGCTGGCCGCGGCTTCGGACGCCGCGCAGTACCTGTTCGCGGAATTCGACCGGATGCACATTCTGCAGTCGGAATTCTTCACTCACGACCAACACTTCATCACCGACCACAAGCTGACGCCCGATCCGGCGAGGAAGCAGCGCTTCCGGGAAGCGCTGGCCGTCAGCCGCGGGCTGGCCAATCGCAACCCCAGGGAATCCACGGCCGAGTTCGCCGCGGTGCTGTGCGACGGGCTGGAATCCGACTATATGGCGCTGATCGAGAAGCGCTATGCGGCCTCCTTTGCGCGAATGAAGGCTTCGCGCACGCGCGCCGAGAAACTGCTGGCGGCCAATCCCACATACTATGATGCCTGGGTGGCGGTGGGGCTGGAGAACTATATGCTGAGCGTGAGACCGGCGCCGGTGCGCTTTCTCTTGCGGGTGGGAGGTGGCCAGACCGACAAGGCGCTGGGCCTAGAAAAGCTGCGGCTGGCGGCAGAGAAGGGCCACTACCTGGCGCCCTTTGCGCGGCTGCTGCTGGCGGTGGCGGCGCTGCGCGACCACCACCAGGACCAGGTCCGAAGTCTGCTGGACGGCCTATGCCACGATTTTCCCGAGAATCCGCTGTATGCATTGGAACTTGGCCGGCTGGGACCGATTGCGGCGGGATCCACACCCTAATGGAATTACGTATTCTACCGATAAAAAGGCGTAGTGTCCGGAAACTGGATCTGCATGAAACCGCGATAGTTCCGCCATTGCCCCGTACTCGCGATAATGGGCCTTGAAGACCCAGCGAGTTCTCGGCCCATTCCGGTTTCTGCTGATCGCCGTTTCCGGAATTTCCTCTCCACGCACTTTGTTGCGCACTTGGTAAAAGTGGAAGACCAGGCCGCCTCCCGCGGGATTCAGGTACGCATCGAACGTCATCGCTGCCGATCCCAAGCACATCGGTGCCGAGATCGGCTTCCTGAGTGTTCTGCATACCTGGGGCCAGACCTTACAGCCGCATCCCCACGTTCACTGTGTGGTGCCCGGCGGCGGGTTGTCGCCGGATCATCAACAGTGGATCCGTGCGCCCAATCACTTCTTCCTGCCGGTAGGGTGCTGAGCCGGGTCTTTCGCGGCAAGTTTGTAGCGGGGCTACGACGAGCCTTTCGCCAGGAGAAGCTCGTCTTCTTCGGAACCTGCGGATCACTGGCTCAGCCGAAGGCGTTCTATGATTTCCTGCGAACACTATTCCGCGACGACTGGGTCGTGTACGCTAAGAAGCCTTTCGGCGGGCCGGAACACGTGCTCCACTACCTTGCCCGCTACACGCATCGCGTCGCCATCTCGAATCATCGACTGGTCGAGATCGCCGATACTCAGGTGAGCTTCCGCAGGAAAGATTATGCGCACCACAGCAAGCGCCGCGTAATGACGCTGACACACGAGGAGTTCTTGCGGCGTTTCCTCCAGCACGTCTTGCCTCGCGGGTTTCCCCGCATCCGCTACTTCGGGTGGTTTGCCAACCGCCGGCGTGGAGCGCTCCTGCCGCTTTGCCGTACGCTGCTGGCCCTCCAACCAACACCGGTTCCGATAAAGCCGGCCGTGGCGCCGATGCTCTGGCTGTGCCCTTGCTGTCAGGGACCCATGCGGCTCGTCGAACGGCTGACGGCCAGCCAACTACGCCGAGAGGAAAGTCGCCCGGTCAAACGCCTTGACAGCTCTTAACACCGCACCACTTTCGTTCACTGGGCGTGGCTTCGGCGACACCTTACTTCACGTGTGTCTGCTCCGTCCACACGACTGCTTTTCGTCGCCCGCATTGCCTGACAACGGTATTGCCGCAGCCCTTTCCAGCCGGGATCTCGCCCCGCCCCAGTCCTGCAACCTCCGTCAGCCGTACTCTATCCCGGACTCCACTGGAGACATCAGCATTCAAAACCCATAGGTCGCGGCACCCCAGGCGCCGCGCCAGCCGCTTCCTTCTTACGACTCTATCCGAAACGGCCCGGCCTCTGCCTCACGCCCGTTTCACCCAAGCATCGTCGGCCGGGCCGCTTCCGATAGAGATCTAGCGTGACTCGCCCGGAACCATCAATCGCGGGCGGAAAACGTTCCTAAACGCTGCGCGGCTACTCATGAGGAATCCTCAGCAGGGAATCATGAGGCGGCCGGAGTCGAAGTTCCTTCGGCCGTTGTCCGGCTGGTCATGAGAGCACTTCGCGGGCTCGCTCGATCCAGATTAAGCGGCGCGTGCGATGAACGATCACCACTGCGAAGCTAGGTGGCGAAGTGCTGCTTCAGCCAGATGATCTGGGAGCGGATTTGGAACCCGCAGGACTGCAGGCCCAACTCCACCTCGGCGGCGTGAATGCCCGCATGCCAGACGTAGGCGACATCGCCGGGAAACAACTCCCAAGCGGCGGACCAGTCGACCCGATCGTCGTTGGCGATCTTGCCACCTTGGCGGGTCCGCGGGTTACCTCGGGGTGGTTGAGGACATCAAGCAAATACTGGGACCGGGAGAGTCAGCCCCCGGATTCGGTATCCTCCACGCTGCCGGTCTGGGCTCTAAACGCAGCGCAATAAGGCGGGGTTGATTCTGTAGTCGGCGTGTCACAGGAGCAACGCCGTTCGAAAGTTGATGCAAGATTTGCACTTTGCGTACGGAAGGTGCAGGCGCGTTATCCCGGCAAGTGAGTGAAAGGTCTCACTCCGTGCGCGGCATGCAACTTGCTCAGAGAAGATAGTTGGAGGTCCATATCGGAAATTCCGGCTAGAAGCCCAAAGCAGAAATGCCGGTGGAAATCTCCGCCAAAATGCAACACTCCAACAAGGAGAAGCGTCACATCTCCAAACAGGCAGCAGAGTGAACCGTTCCTGCTCGATGAGCGGGGTGTCATTGATCGACCTCAAGGGCAAAGGCCAGGTGAAGACGTGGTTCCTGGGCTGCAGGATCGCCAATACTATCACTATGACCGCGGCGAGAAGGCGGAGCGCCAAGTGATCGTCCACGCCTGGGAAAGAAGCCCGGTGCTTATCGTCATGGCCGGCGCACGTGCCTGTGCCATCCCGCTGCACCACGTGGCGGAGACCATGCGCCCTCTCCCGATTGAGCCCGTTGCCGGGACGCCAGGTTTCGTGCGGGGCGTGTCCGTAATCCGTGGTGCGCCGACTCCCGTCGTCGACCTGAAGGTGCTCTTGGAGGACGGCGAAAACAGCGCAACCTACGGTCGCTTTGTGACCATAAAGCTAGGAGAGCGGCGGGTGGCCATCGGCGTGGATGGCGTTGTCGGCTTGACGAACCTCGATTCGGCCCAGCTTGGAGACTTGCCGCCGATTCTGCGAGATGTCGCCGCCGACCTCATCGAGGCGATCGGCACCCGCGACGCGCAGCTCCTCGTTGTGCTTCGTGCTGCGCGCATCGTTCCCGATGAAGTCTGGACAACCCTCGCGGCGGCGGAGGCGACGCGATGACGCCGGTCCTCGACCGAACCGGAATCGATCAGTTTCGGACCATCATCGCACGCCGTCTCGGGCTGCAGTACGAGGACGGAAAGCTCGACTACCTCGCCGAGGTCGCGCGTCGACGTATGGAGTTGGTGGGCAGCACCCGCTTCGAGTCCTACCTCGAGCGTCTGATTTCTTCGCCCAAGGGCTCCGATGAGTTTCGGGCGCTCGCCGAGGAGCTCACCGTCAACGAGACGTTCTTTTTCCGCAACGCCGACAACTGCCGGGCGTTTGCCGAGACTGTTCTTCCCGAGCGGATTCGCGCGAAGACCCGGGAGAAGCGACTTCGCATCCTCTCGGCCGGATGTGCCTCGGGTGAGGAGCCATATTCGTTGGCGGTCCTGGTGCGCGAAGCGTTGTCCGACCTCGGAAACTGGGACGTGAAGATCATCGGCCTCGACGTCAACCCGGCGGTCCTCGCGAAGGCGGCCCAGGCCCGCTACTCCGCCTGGTCGCTTCGGGCAACCTCGGAGGACGCCAAGCGCCGCTACTTTCGGGCAGACGGTCCGGACTTCGTGCTCGCTCCCGCAATCCAGAAGATGGTGACTTTCGAGGAGCGTAACCTCGTCGATGAAGACCCTCTCTTCTGGCAGTCGCTCGCCTGCGACGTCGTCTTCTGTCGAAACGTTCTCATGTACTTCACGCCCGACAAAGCGCGTGACGTTGTGCGCCGCATCGGCGGGGCGCTGCTTCCGGGCGGATTTTTCTTCCTGGGCCACGCGGAAACACTTCGGGGGCTCACGCAGGAGTTCCATCTTTGCCATACCCACGACACGTTCTACTACCGGCGGCGCGATGCCTCCGAGGCTGTGGTGGCAACGGCGACATGGGTAGGACTATCCAGGGAGCAAGCGGAGGATTCGCTCCCCGCAGTCGTCGAATCGACGGCATCCTGGGTCGACGTCATTCAACGAGCCTCAGAGCGAATCGCCACTCTGGCCGATGGCCGTTCTGGTTCGCCGAGCCAAGACGCGCCGCTCACCACCCCGGCCGGTCAGGCCGCTGCGACGGCTGCCCCGCGCGCGTGGGACCTGGGGCTCGTGCTCGAGGCGCTGAGGCAGGAACGCTTTTCGGACGCGCTGGAACTCATCCGCTCGTTACCCCCGGACTCCCACGAGGACCCCGACGCATTGCTCCTGCGAGCCGTCCTCCTCACGAACAATGGCAGGCTCGATGAATCCGAGGAAGTCTGCAGCCGTCTCCTCGCTGTCGATGAGCTCAACGCAGGCGCTCATTACCTCATGGCCCTCTGCCGCGAACATGCCGGCGATTCGACCGGCGCCATCGAGCACGGCCAGACCGCCATCTATCTCGACGCCGGTTTTGCAATGCCCCACCTTCACCTGGGAATCATGGCCAAACGCTCGGGCGACGCCGCGACCGCGCAGCGTGAACTTGGGCAGGCGTTGATCCTCCTCGGCCGTGAGGATGCCTCCCGACTTCTTCTGTTCGGGGGCGGGTTCTCTCGGGACACCCTCCTGCAGCTCTGCCGTACGGAGCTGCGCGCCGCTGGGGGTGAAGGATGAACGAGCCCCAACTCGTCGAAAGCAAGGCCGCCGCGCTTCGTCAAGCGCTCGACCAGTCATTCGCCTTGCCACCGCCACCGGCGTCGCAGGAGGTCGAAGACCTCCTCGCGATTCGCGTGGCGGGCAATCCTTACGCAATTCGTCTTCGCGATATCGCCGGGATAGTAGCGGGACGCAAGGTGGCCCCCGTCCCCGCTGTCACGCTCGACCTGCTCGGTCTGGCGGGCATCCGCGGTGGTGTCGTCCCGGTGTTCGGACTGGCGTCGATCCTCGGCTACGGACAAGTCCCCGGTTCGCTCCGGTGGATGATCCTTTGCGGAGCGGAGGAACCCATCGCCCTGGCCTTCTCCGACTTCGAGGGTTACTTGCGACTTCCGAAGTCCTCTCTCCATGCGGATGAGAACCTTCGCGCCACACGCCAATACGTGAACCAAGTCGCGAGCACGGAGGCTGAAGCTCGCGCTGTTATCGGCATTCCACTTATTGTGGCAACAATCCGGAATCGCATCGGCCATCACCGGTTGGCAAAGGAGCAGTGACCAATGGCTCGTTCGTGGACATTTGGAAAGAAGATCGCGGCTGGCTTCGCGCTGTCGTTTGTACTCCTGGCGGCGATCGGAGCGATAGCGTATCGGAGCATCAACGCACTTTCGCAAACCAGCTACTCGGTGGCGCACACGCACGTTGTCCTGGAGCGCATCGCCAGCGTGCTCAGCCTGCTGAAGGATGCAGAGACCGGACAGCGAGGCTACATCATCACCGGCGATGAGAGCTTTCTCGGGCCTTATCAGGCAGCGGTCCCCGAGATCGCGACAACCGTCAACGACCTCCGGGAGCTGACCTCCGACAATCCCGCTCAGCAGAAGCGGATCGGCCAAGCGGAACCCCTCATCGCGGCGAAGCTATTCGAGCTGAAGCGAGTCATCGAGATGCGCAGAAACCGGGATGTCGACCAGGCGATGAAAGCCATACAGGCCGGAGAGGGGAAAAGGCTCATGGATGAGCTTCGCGGCATACTTGCGGAGATGGAGCGGGAAGAACGAAATCTACTCGAACAACGCGCCGGGGAAGTGCGAGCCGCGGCAACCGGTGCGACCATTGCCATTACGATTGGGACCCTGTTGTGCCTGCTGGTCGTAACCGCCGCTGGCTTTACAATCACGCGGTCGTTGACGAGTCAAATCGGAGCAGCGGTTCAGCACATGCAGAGCTCATCCGGCGAGCTGCAGGCCGCAGCCAATCAGCAGGCGACAGGCGCCAAGGAGCAGTCCACCGCGATGAATGAGATCACGACGACGATGAGCGAGCTGCGGGCGACGTCGAAGCAGATCGCCGAGAGCGCCCAGCGCGTGGCCCAGATCGCCGAGGAAACGGCCAAAGGCGCGCGCTCCGGAGAACAGACGGTTTCGAAGGCCAACGACGCGATCGGAAGCATCAAACGAAACGTCGACCTCATCGTGACCCACATGCTCGACCTCGGGAAGAAGTCCCAGCAGATCGGCGGCATTCTCGAAATCACCAACGAGCTCGCCGAACAGACGAACATCCTCGCGATCAACGCTACCATCGAAGCGGCCGGTGCCGGCGAGAGCGGCAAGCGTTTCGCCGTGGTCGCCGACGAAATCCGTAAGCTCGCCGACCGCGTCGGGGGTTCCACCAAGGAGATCCGTGGGCTCATCGATGAGATCCGCGCCGCCGTAAATACGACCGTGATGACCACCGAGGGCGGTACCAAGGCGGTCGACGCGGGCGCCCGTCAGTTCTCGGACGTGGCAACAGCCTTCAGGCAGATCGTAAGCCTCGTGAGCACGACCACCGAGGCGGCTCGAGAGATCGAGCTCAGCACGAAGCAGCAGTCGACGGCGGTCGAGCAGGTCCACATCGCCGTCTCCAACGTCGCGCAGGCGACCAGGGAGACAGAGGCCAGCTCGAGCCAGACGCTCCAGACAGCGTCCCAGCTCGCCAACCTTTCACGGGACCTAATGCGGCTGGTTCAGCCCCAGGCGAACGGGTAGCCGAATGGCGAAGGACCCGTACAAGTATTTCCGTGTCGAGGCGCGGGAGCTCCTCGATGGGCTGTCGCAGGGCATCCTGCAGCTCGAGAAGGATACCCCCGCGCCCGAGGTCATGGCTCGCCTGCTGCGCCTGGCGCACACGCTCAAAGGCGCCGCCCGTGTGGTCAAGCAGCCTGGGATCGCCGAGCTGGCGCACACGGTCGAAGGCATTCTGACGACCCATCGTGAGGCCGGACAGCCCCTATCTAAGGAGCAAGGGAGCGAGCTACTGGGCCTCTTGGACGAGATCGCCTCGCGTCTTTCGGCCCTCGAGCCCGCGAGCGACGTCGTGGTCGCCGGCCCCGCTCGCCCGCCAGCCGAGGAGCCACTGGAAACCTTGCGGGTCGAGATCCAGGAGATGGACTCGCTGCTTCGCACGGTCACCGAGGCCGGCGTGCAGCTCGGCGCTGTACGCAAGGGACTCGGTGCCGCCGACCGCCTTCGTGATTTGACGAGCCTACTAGTGGATCTGCTCGTCGCGCGTCCCGGTGAGAACGTGGCCGGAGCCTCTGCGGGCATGGTCCGCGCGCACTCCCTCGCGGAGGAACTGCGGTCAAGCCTCGATCGCTTTCAGCGCAGCCTTGCTGTCGACCTTGATCGCGTCGATGGGGAGCTTGTCGAGATTCGCGACGTCGCGCATCGATTTCGGCTGATCCCGGCTCAGACCGTGTTTCCGTCGCTCGAGCGCTCCGTGCGTGACGCAGCCCAGACGCTCGGCAAGCGCGTCGTTTTCGAGGCTTCGGGCGGCGAGGTGCGCCTCGACGCGAACGTGCTGGCATCGCTGCGGGATGCGCTCATGCACGTGGTGCGCAACGCCGTCGCGCACGGAGTGGAAACCGAGGCCGAGCGTGTCGCGCTTGGGAAGTCCCCGGCCGGGCAGGTGCGGCTGGAGGTCTTGCGGCGCGGCGGTCGGGTGGCTTTCGTATGCAGCGACGACGGACGGGGCATCGACGTCGAGGCGGTCAGAAGGGCCGCGGTGGATCGAGGGCTCGTGCCCGCATCCGAGGCGAAGTCCCTGCCGGCAGACAAGATCATCGCGCTGCTTGGCACCGGCGGACTCACGACGTCAAACGACGTCACCGAATTGTCGGGAAGGGGAATAGGCCTGGATGTCGTGCGGGCGACCATTTCCCGGCTGAAAGGAGAAATGAGCATTCGTAGCGAGCCGGGGCGCGGTGCGACCGTTGAGGTCCGGGTTCCGATTTCCATCGCATCGCTGCAGGGGATCGTCGTCGAGGCGGCAGGCGAGTTGGCTGCGATCCCGCTCGACGCCGTGCGGCAGACGCTTCGAGTTCGCGATTCAGAGGTCGTTCGCTCGGCGGAGAGCGACTCGATTCTCCACAACGGCAACGTCATCCCCTTCTTGCCGCTCGACCGTATGCTACGGCGCTCGGGCTCGGCCGGCCGGAACCGTGGCGTCTGGTCGGCCGTGGTCGTCGCAGCCGGGGACCGGAGCGTCGCGGTTGGAGTTGACAGGCTGCTTGGCACCTCCAACATCGTGATGCGGGCGCTTCCCGGCGTGGTCGAGGCCGATCCAGTGGTTTTGGGCGCATCTCTGGATGCCGAGGGCAACCCTCAGCTCGTGCTGGACCCAGGAGGTCTCGTGGCGGCCGCCGAGCGCGGTCGCGGCGCAACTTCCGAGGAAGCCCGCCCGCGGCGGGCGCCGGTCCTCGTCATCGACGACTCGCTGACGACCCGAGTGCTGGAGCAGAGCATCCTGGAATCGGCGGGCTACGAGGTCGAGCTCGCCGTCTCGGCCGGGGATGCACTCACGAAGGCTCACGATCGTCGCTACAGCCTCTTCATCGTCGATGTCGAGATGCCCGGCATGGACGGCTTCGAGTTTGTGGCTCAGACCCGGTCCGACGCGGCTTTGCGCGATATCCCCGCCATCCTGGTCACCTCCAGGAATGGCGTGGAGGACCGGCGGCTAGGAGAGCAGGTCGGCGCTCGGGCCTACTTCGTCAAGGGCGAATTCGACCAGGGACAGCTCCTGCAAACCATTCGAACGCTGATCGGGTAGCCATGGCGAAGACACGTGTTCTGGTGATCGAGGATTCCCTGACGGTTCGAAAGCGCATGTTGGAGGTGCTGGCCGCCGATCCCGACATCGAAATCGTTGGCCAAGCCGGCGACGGCAAGCGCGGAATCGAGTTGTGCCAGCACCTGCGGCCGGACGTCGTCACCCTGGACATGATGCTGCCCGTGATGAGTGGCCTGGCGGTCACGGAATTCATCATGGCCTACTGCCCGACGCCGATTCTCATCGTGTCCGCCTCGACGAACCGGGGAGAGCTCTTCAAGACGTACGAAGCCCTGGCGGCCGGCGCCCTGGACGTGCTCGACAAGCCTCTGGGAAACGAGTCCGACGATACCTGGGAACAGAAGCTCGTCTCCACCGTCAAGCTCATCTCGCGCATCAAGGTCATCATGCATCCAAGGGCCCGGCTTGGCCCGATGGGACGGCCGCCGGGTGGCCCTGCTTCGATTGAGTCCGCTGCCCGCGGCACGGCGCTCGCTGCGCCCGTCGCGGAACGCCAGGCGCTGCAGCGAGAGGGCTGTCTGCGCGCCGTCGCGATTGGGGTCTCCACGGGCGGGCCAGCGGCGCTCATCGAGATCCTGCGCGGGTTGCCCCACGGCTTCCCGCTTCCCATTCTCCTGGTCATCCATATCGGGAAGCTCTTCGCCCCCGCTTTCGCCGAATGGCTGGATGGGCAAAGCCCCCTCCGCGTTGCCTACGTGGCCGATGGCGATCCTCTCCCTCCATTCGGAGAGGGGAAAGTGCTGGTGGCATGTCCCGACAGCCACCTCGTGCTCCGCCAGGGCAAGCTCCGGCTCACTCAGGATCCGGAACGACACTCCTGCCGGCCGTCGGTCGATGTTCTCTTCGCTTCCCTGGCGCAGGAGCTCGGTGCCGACTGTGCGGCCTGCCTCCTCACGGGGATGGGCAGGGATGGAGCCGAGGGACTCTTGGCCATACGACGTGCTGGCGGAAGGACGATTGCCCAGGACGAATCGACGTCGGTGGTGTTCGGCATGCCGAAGGAAGCGATCCTTCTCGGAGCGGCCGAGCAGGTCCTTCCTCTGGAGAAAATTGCGTCGGTGCTTGGCGCGCTGGCGCGCGGCGCGGATACAGGGAGGCGGATATGAAGCCACGGGTCCTCATCGTGGACGACAGCCTGACGGTGCGAATGGACATCGGCGAAGCCCTCCAGTCGGCCGGCTTCGACACGGTTCTGTGCGCCGACCTTCGAAGCGCGAGAGAGGCGCTCGCCCGTGAAGGCTCTGTCCTGATCGTCCTCGATATCCTGCTGCCAGACGGGGATGGGCTCGATTTTCTCAAAGAGCTGAGGAGTTCGCCGGCGACAGCCCAAATCCCGGTGCTGCTGCTTTCCACCGAGGCCGACGCCAAGAACCGCGTCCGGGGGATGGGCGCGGGCGCCGACGAGTACATCGGTAAACCCTATGACCTCGGACTGCTCGTCGCGAGGGCACGGGCGCTCACGCAAGCGGATGCGAGTGGTGGGGTTGGATTGGGCCGCCGCGTGCTGGTGATCGACGACAGCGTCACCTTCCGCGACGAGCTCAGACAATCGCTCGAAGGCGCCGGGTACCACGTTCGGGAAGCCGCCACCGGGGAAGAGGGCCTGGCGCTGGCTGCCGCCGACCGGCCTGACGCGGTCGTCGTGGACGGCATACTCCCGGGCATCGATGGAGCCACCGTGGTACGCCGTCTCAAGTCGGACACGGCGTTGCGAAGCACACCGTGTCTGCTCTTGACAGGCGCCGAGGGTACCAACGACGGACTGCGGGCGCTCGAGGCGGGTGCGGATGCTTATGTGCGCAAGAGCGAGGACCTCGGCGTCATCCTGGTTCGCCTCGCGGCGCTCCTGCGCGGCGCGATTGCTACCGGTGGCGAGACGAGCCCGAGCCTCCTCGGCCCCAAGCGCCTGCTCGCCGTCGACGACAGCATCACCTACCTTCAGGAGCTCGGTAGCCAGCTTCGCCGGGAAGGTTACCATGTGGTCATGGCAAGCTCCGGCGAGGAGGCGCTGGAACTCCTCGCGGCTCGGCCGGTGGACGGCATTCTGCTCGATCTCGTCATGCCTGGATTGTCCGGCCAGGACACGTGCAAGCGCATCAAACAGCGAGCCGAATGGCGCGACATCCCCCTCATCATGCTCACGGCGCGCGACGATCGGGATGCGATGATCGAAGGCATCAACGCCGGCGCCGACGACTACATTGCCAAGTCCGCCGACTTCGACGTTCTCAAGGCCCGCTTGCGCGCTCAGCTTCGCCGCAAATACTTCGAGGATGAGAACCGCCGTATCCGCGAGAAGCTAGTTCGGAGGGAGACCGAAGCCACCGCGCGCGAGCAGGGGGAAGCGGAACAGAAAAAGCTCGATCAGCGCCTGCGCGACCAGCAGTTCTACACGCGCTCTCTCATCGAATCCAACATCGACGCGCTGATGACCACCGATCCGCTCGGCATTATTACCGACGTCAACAAGCAGATGGAGGCGCTCACCGGCTGCACGCGCGATGAGTTGATCGGCGCGCCGTCAAAGAACTACTTTACCGATCCGGAGCGGGCCGAAGCGGCCATCAAGCTGGTGCTGCGCGAAAAAAAAGTCACCGACTACGAACTCACCGCGCGCGCCCGGGATGGCAAGAAAACGGAGGTATCCTACAACGCCACTACCTTCTACGACCGGGATAGGACGCTGCAGGGCGTATTGGCCATCGCGCGGGACGTCACGGAGCGCAAACGCAACGAGCAGGCGCTCCAGGAAACGAACATCGAGCTGGCGAGCGCCAAGTCCGCCGCGGAGGAAGCCAACCTCGCGAAATCGGATTTCCTCTCCAGCATGAGCCATGAGCTTCGTAGCCCGCTCAATGCGATCCTCGGTTTCGCCCAACTGATGGAGTTGGCCTCCCCGTTGCCGACGGACTCTCAGAAGGAAAGCATTGCCCAGATTCTCCAGGCGGGATGGCATCTGCTAAAGTTGATCAACGAAATTCTGGATCTCTCGGTGATCGAGTCCGGAAAGGTGTCGCTATCGACGGAATCCGTGTCGTTGGCCGAGGTCATGTCCGAATGCCAGGCCATGATGGAGCCGCAGGCGCAACAGCTTGGCATCGGCATGACCTTTCCTCGGTTCGACAACCCGTTCTTTGTCAGCGCCGACCGGACCCGGTTGAAGCAGATTGTCATCAACCTGCTTTCCAACGCGATCAAATACAACAAGGAGCAGGGAAC
>Ga0116130_1000926_pt1 | contig 17528 bp, 9 predicted proteins | sample June2015DPH_17_5_FD_89733 | JGI IMG/M metagenome (GOLD analysis project Ga0116130, IMG submission 89733) | Peatland microbial communities from SPRUCE experiment site at the Marcell Experimental Forest, Minnesota, USA - June2015DPH_17_40 | ecosystem: Environmental > Terrestrial > Soil > Wetlands >...
ACTTGAAGTTGCTGACCTCCAAAGCCACCAGGTTGGGATGGCGCGCCGTGAACTTCGCCGCCCAGATCTTCTGGTTGGTGCTGGCGGAGTAGGCGTTCTTCCACACGTCGCGAATATCGAGCGCGTGGGTGATGGCGCCGGAACGGACCTCTTCGCCGAAGAGCCGGTCGAGCAAGTCTTCGTCGGTCGGCAGCAGGCTCTGCGAGAACACCGGATAGCCCAGCTTCTGGAACTCCTCCATGATCTCGTGGTTGAGGCCGGGATCATGGTGATAGACGCGGCCCAGCATGACGATGCCCAGACGGTTCTCGCGCTCCAGGCTGTCGAGCACCTCGCGAGCGCGTTTGCGCACTCCGCGATCAAAGTCCTCAAAGGCCTTGAAGCCAACCTCGACGGCACGTTCGTTCTCTTCTTCGGAGAGCCCCAGGATCGGCATCCATGTCTGAAACATCTGCAAGGTAAACAGCTTCTTGTCGTCGAGGTTCAGGATGGGATCGAAATACTGAATGCCGTTCTCCTTGAAGACGTCGTTCTCCTTAATGAAGGCCGCCTTCACTGAGTTCGGTGTGGCCGTCACGGTCGGGCACGCATTGCTGCCGCTGCAGTTCTTCAGCGGCTGATGCAGCGTGTCGATCATGGGGAAGAAGATGGCGTCCAGCGGCTTCTTCTGGTGCTTCTGGAAGATCAGGTTGTAAACGTGCGGGATGCCGACCTTCGACGGGAAGCACGGATCGATCGCGCCGCGGCCCGCGCCGGCGCGGTACATGTCCTGGCCGGTGAATTCGGAGTACACCAGGTTCTCGGGCTCCAGGCCCAGGCTCTCGAGATACGCGCTAAACAGAGGCGCGTAGAGGTACATGTTCAGCACGCGCGGCATACCGATACGAAGGCTGGAGCGCTTCTTCATCAGCGCAATGCGTTGCTTGGCAGCCAACGTCCAGGCGCGCGTGGGAACGGGATCGGCGACCTTCTGCGGATTGCGCGAGCGCCACACCTCGCGGGCGGCAAGGTCAACCAAATTCGGATTGGCGTTCTTGATCGCGTCCAACCCCGCCTTGATGCCGCGCATGGCGCCGACATCCTCGACCTGCCCCTTTTCGCAGGTGGAAATGATCAGGCGCCGTTCTCCGCCTTGCAGCGGTACCTTCGACTTGAACACCGGCAGCGGCGAAGCCGGCTCGAGATGGTCGCCGACATTCACGTCGATGAAAGTGCGCAGGCAATTGTTCTTGCAGAAGTAGCAGCGGGTATCTTCGTTGCGCGTGGTGCGATACCCGATCTTTTGTACTGCATCGAGCCCGATGAAGGTGGTGCGATGGCCGTTCTTGTAGAGACGAATGACCTCTACGCCCGCGCCGATCGCGCCCGACTCGCCGCAATGCTCGTGCACGATGACTTCGGCTTCGTGATCAACGCCGTGGAAGTGAGAACGGATAAAGTCGACCTCCGACTTTACCGCCGCCAGGTTCTTCTGTGTGCCACCCTGCAAGATGAAGCGCGATCCCAGCTTCGCAAGATTCGGGATGCCGGCGACATAGAGGAAAATGTTCTTGGGCAGGACGTTCGCCAGTCCGGCGAGGATTTCTTCGCCGCGCCAACCTTGCCGCTGGAAGTTCACGATGTCGGACTGCATGAACACCGCACACCCGTAGCCGAAGATCGGCATGGTGTTGGCGGAGAAAGCGATGTCCGCGTACTCCTCCACTTTGTAGCCGAGCGACTCGGCGGTGCCTTGCAGGAAATAGCCGTTTCCGGCCGAGCACTGGGTGTTGAGTTTGAAGTCCTTAACGCGGCCGTCCTTCAACACGATGAGCTTAATGTCCTGGCCGCCGACATCCACGATGACGTGGGGATTCTTGTAGAACTTCATGGCCGATTCGGTGTGCGCTACGGTTTCCACCAGCGCAACATCGGCCTTGAGTACGTCTTTCAAAACATCCTTGGCGTATCCGGTGGTACCGACCCCGAGCACTTCCAGGGTTGCTCCCTGCGACTCCACCTGCTGGCGGAGTGCGACGAACATGTCGATGGTGTCCTGGATGGGATTCCCACCCGACAGTTGATAGGCCTTGCAGAGCACGTCGCCAGCTTCTGACAGCAGCACAGCTTTTGTCGAAGTCGAACCGCCATCAAGGCCGACGAATCCGCGCACCGTCTCGCCGACACCGAACTTCGCGCCGACAAACTTCGGGACCGCGTACTTCTGCTTGAAGCTGGCGAGTTCTTCTTCGGAAGCACTCAGACCAGCGGCGCCCGATTTCGCTTTCTCGGCTTGCCGGCCGACCGAGATGTAGTCCTCGAGGCACTCCGTACCCATGTAGGTTCCGACTTCGGACTCTTCGTCCTTGCCGAATTCCACTGCGCCCAGCGCTGCGAAATACTGCGCGTTCTCTGGGACCTTGATCAGCTCTTCCGGCGTGGCGCCCTCGGGAAGCTGGACCTTGCGCTCCTCCCAGGTGCGAGGAATGTTCTGCTGCCACGCTTCCTTCATTCCGCGGATGAAACTATTTGGCCCTCCCAGCAGCAGCACGTGCGGACGCAGTGTGTGCCCGCGCGTGAGCACCGTGAGGTTCTGCAGAACAATGGCGTCGAATAGGGATGCCATCAACTGATCGGGCGGGATGCCCTGCTTCTGCAGGCCGTTGATGTCGGTTTCTGCAAACACACCACATTTGCCTGCGACCGGATGCAGCTTGATACCGGTGTAGCCCTGGTCGCAGAGTTCTTCGGGTGGAATCTTGAGCTTCGCGTTGATCTTGTCGATGACAGCGCCCGTGCCTCCCGCGCATTTGTCGTTCATCGACGGGATTTTTTTCTTGCGGCCGGTATTCTCGTCGTCCTTGAAGACGATGATCTTGGCATCCTGTCCGCCCAGCTCAATGACCGAGTTCACCTCGGGGTGCAGCTTTTCGACCGCCAGCGACACTGCGGTGACTTCCTGCACAAACTTTGCGCCGACCAGGTTGGCCAGCGCCCCTCCGCCCGAGCCGGTGATGAAGATGCGGCAATTGTGTGGAGCAATGCCGACTTCCTCCTCCATGCGCTTGAGGAATTCCAGCAATTTCTCCGGCTGCTTGGTTTCGTGACGTTGATAGTCCTGCCAGATGATCTGGTCGGTTTCGGCGTTGACAATGACGGCCTTCACCGTCGTCGAGCCAACATCCATGCCAACGGTATAGACCGCCTTGAAGCCCGACTGCGCATTCACTTCGCGCGAACGGGCCAGAACGCGCGCGGGAAGCGAGTCTTCAACGGGCGGCGAGCCCAGAAGGGCGTCCAGTTGGACGTCAACCTTCTGCTCGCCATTACTGCACGAACCTTGCTGATGAGAATGCGAACCCACTAACCCTCCGAAAAACCGAACCGGTGATAAAAACCTTAGTCGCCGAAGTTCCCGCTAACACCCTGAAAGCCACGCTTGGCCTGCGTGAACAGCCAGCGAATCACGCGCTGATCGTTGTAGCAAAACGCCAGAATATGGTTCAGGGTAGAGAAGCAGCTCTTCTGGCACTCTTTCTTCATGTCTTTTAACTGCTTGCTTTCGAACTTGTGGTTTTCGATAGTTCCCCAGTCGTATCCGGCAGAGTACATGGGGAAGCAAGGCGCGAGCGTGCCGTCCACGCGAATAATCAGCGAATTGTGTCCGGCGCGGCAGTTCCAATCTTCCAGTTCGCCTTGGATGAATTCTTTCATCTGCGAGAGCCGCTCCACCGAATTCACCATGTGGTAGCCGGACTTCTGCTTCTCCACCAGCCAGTCGACCAACTCGCACACCATGGGATGGTCTTCCTCGCGGATGAACGTTGGGTTGGTGTACAGGTGCTTGAAGTGCGGCTGCTCGGTCATCGGCGACTCGCAGATGTGATAGTCGGTGGCGATGCCGCTGTCGTGCGCCAGTTCCGTTAACTGCCGCACATCGTCCATGTTGTTATGGCAGATGTTGATGTTGAGAAAGACGCTGTAGCCGTACTTGTACTGCTTTTTGACCAGATAATCGAAGTACGAGCGGATCGGCACCATCGCTTTCGGCAGTCCGGGCTTAACGTCCCAGGCATCCACCGCGAGGTTGAAGGTGGCAACACCGGCGTCAGCCAACTTGTCGATTACCTCAGGCCGCATCAGCCGTCCGTTGGTCGGCAGATAGATCCAGAAGTCTTTTCTGGCGGCGTAATAGACGATCTTATGGGCGAGGTCGGGACGCAGAAGCGGCTCGCCGCCCATCAGCGCCAGCACACGGCATCCGGTGTCGTGCAGCCAGTCGATGGAGCGCTTGGCCACATCCTCAGTCATGCCGCGGACGCTATTGTCGAAGGCCCAGCAGTAGTGGCAATCGAGGTTGCATTTCCACTCGTTGAACAGATAGGCAATGATGGGGTGAAACTCGCCCGGCATGATTCGCGAACGGAAGAATGGAAACGCCCAGCCTTTCGCCGCGCGGTAAATGTGCTTGACTTTGTATTTGCGATGGCCGTTGTTGGGGAAGAAATCCTCGTCCGCGGCCGACATCAGCTCGGGAAACTGCGGGAACACTGGCTTCGGCAGCTTCTGCTCTTTGCCACTCGAAGGCGGTGGCAACAGCCGTGGCTGCTCGGGCGGCTTCATGAGCAGGTCGTGTAGCTGCACATCCAGGCGATAAGTCGGGGCAGCTTGCGTACCTTCCGGTGCTTGCACTTCCGGCATGTAGAGAGTGACCTTCCTTCTTTTATTTATCGTTCAACCTGAAAAATCAATCACTAATCGCCATACGCGGCGGCCACCGTCAGTTTCTGCGGCGGAGTCACCGGCACGCGCGCCAGGCGTTTCTTGCCGTTCATCAGATCGTTGACATGCAGCACGAAATTCACAGCTACGCCAGCGTACCCATGAACGTGCGGCACCGGATAAAACAAGTTGCGCAGCTCCGGATGTTTGGCCACGTAGTCCTTGATGTCCTCCAGCCGTTTGCCGGTGGACTTCAGCGCCTGCTCGAACTCCATGCGAGCTTTGACCTTGGCCTCACCCAGCGCCATCTGCACCCGGCTGTGGGCATTGATCTCGCCCTCACCCGAAGTTTCGATGGGCAGGAAGATCATCTCCTTGAAGTGGTTGGCCACAGCCGACTGCACGCCATCCGACTGCGACGACGGCATGCACCCGAACGGCTTCAGCGCCAGCACCATGTGGCAGAGACGGTTCTTGGTGTACCAGACGTTCTTGCCCACTTCGAGATGGCCTTCGCCGCCGCGGGCGAATTCGTTGTAGAACGGGTTGGCCATCGCGGCCATTTCCTTCTGGTCCACCAGATGGTGCGCGATGTTGCCCAGTCCCTCCACCACGCGATGGTATTGGCGCGCATAGAAATGTTCGCCTACGCCCCACAACCATTGCTTCTGGCGGAACTTCAGCTCGTTCACCGCCATCTTGTGCAGCTCGTACCACTTCACTTTCTTGTAGGGGGCGTCTAGCGACCGGCGGGCGGCAGCGCGCGCCTTGGCCTGATACATCATGTACATCACCCAGGTTCCAATGGGCTCGACCAGCACCTGTGCGCCCTCGCGCTCCAGGAACTCGAACATGTGAAAGTTGCCATCGCCCTCGGTGATCTGCGCCCAGAATTCGCCGATGATCTTGACCACCGGCTTGACACGCAGGCGATCGACTTCAATGGTGGCGAGTTGCTGACGGACAGCCGCCAGCGCCTCTTTGTACGGGTCGCCGTAAAGCTGCTCGCGGACCTTGCATAGCGAGTTGACCACGACCTCCCACTTCTTGCCCTTGTTGGCGCGCACCTTCTTGGCCAGCCACTCCGGGAGGTCTTCGTGGTCCTCGAACGGCTTGCGCTCGCGCAGCAGGGTGCACAGCGCGTCGATGGACGACTGGAAGACTTCATCCGTTTTGCCTTTCTCGGCTTCATAGGGACGGATGCGGTAGATCATCTCGTTCATGATGTCGCCCAGGTTGAGGGCATTGAACATGCCCATGCCGAAGTCCACCGTGAACTTCAGCCCGGCTTCGCCTGAGGCTGCCTTCACGCCGTCATTCTGCTGGAAGAGCAATACCCGGAAGCCATCAAAGCCGGCGTTTTGCAGAGCGAGGCGGTACTCCGACTCATACATGCCAAAGCGGCATGGACCACATGAGCCGGCGGTAAAAAAGACGTGGTTGTTGATGATCTCGTCTTTCGTCATCCCGCGCGCTTCCAGGCTCTGGAGGTACTGCACCAGGTTGCCGACGGTGAAGTACGTGGGATTGCACTGACCGTTGTTGCCGTATTCCTTGCCCAGTTGAAACGCCGAGACGTTGGGCACAGGCAGAATCTCGCAGCGATATCCGCAGCCTTCAAACACCGCCTGGATCACGCGCTCATGCTTCCAGGTCAGACCACCGAAAAGAATGGTCACCTTGTTGCGCTCTTCCGCGGTGAAAGGCCGCTCGGCGGGACGGCGAAAGTGGTGGACGGGGCCACTATCGAGCCCCATCATGCTGGCCAGGCGTGCGCGTTCCTGGGCCAGCTTCCGCTGAATCTCCGCTTCGGATTGGGAACGCTTCAGTTCGTCTATGGGGAAATCAATGCGAGTCACGGGCATAGCAACCTTCCTCTGTTGTGAGCGGAATGATTATTGGCTGCCTACAGTTGATTGTATGCTTGTGTGTTGGCGGCCGAGATGACACAAAGGGGGCATGAGGGTTGCAGAGATGGCCGAAGCGGGTGAAAACTCTCACGGCAAAAATCTATCTTTGCAAAATCGGACTACTTGCTGAGACTACCGATGAGCGGCAAAAGACTTGCGTTGCCGCTCTCCCCAATACTTCTAAGACTATGCAATCGACCGCACAGATTCAAGGGGGAATAAGAAAATTGTTGGCAATTAATTTGCTAGGATGGAGTGCGGATTTGGCACGTCGGTGCTAGCCGAGTGACCGGTGCGCTCTACTTGTCTACTTTATGTTCCGCGCTCTGACGTGCGAGTGACTTAAGGTCGTGTACCAGACATATGGAAGCGAGGTTGGTTTGGCCTACTACGATTTGCGAGATTGGATCTCCGCGCTGGACAAAGCGGGAGAGTTGAAGCGTGTCAAAGCAGAAGCTGATCCGGTCCTGGAGATCGCCGAGATCACGGACCGGGTCTCCAAATGGGGACCTCGGGGAAAGCATGGTCCCGGCGGACCGGCATTGCTTTTCGAAAACGTCAGAGGCTATCCCGGGGCCAAGCTGCTGATCAACCAATTCGGCTCCGAACGCCGTATGAAGCTGGCGCTGGACGTGGATTCGCTCGATGAGGTCGCCGACCGGATCAAGTACTTCATGGACGTGAAGTCGCCGCAAGGGCTGCTGGACAAGATCAAAATGCTGCCCATGCTGGCGGAGATGGGAAAGTTCTTTCCCAAGGAAGTCTCCAGCGGTCCCTGCAAAGAGGTCATCAAGCGTGACAATTTCTCTCTGTTGGATTTTCCCATCCTGCAATGCTGGCCGCAGGACGGAGGACGCTTCATCACGCTGCCCTCGGTGATCACCAAAGATCCCAAGACAGGCAAGCGCAATGCCGGTACCTATCGCATGCAGGTGTACGACGAGCGCAGCGCCGGCATGCATTGGCAGCGTCAGAAGCAGGGCGCCGAGCACTACCGCCAACAGATGCGCGCGGCCGCGGCGGCGGGCGAGGCGCATCCCGTTACCGCAGCCTTGGACATGATGGCGCGCTCAGGTGGAGGCTCGCGAGTGGCGGAAGGGAAGCAGGTCGCAGGGAAGATGGATGTGGCCGTCGCCATCGGCACCGATCCGGCCATGATGTTCTCCTCCATTGTGCCCGCGCCTCCCGATGTCGAGGAATACATGATTGCCGGATTCCTGCGGCAGAAGCCCGTCGAGCTGGTGAAGTGTGAGACCGTCGATCTGGAAGTGCCAGCCACGTCGGAGATCGTGCTCGAAGGCTACGTGTTGCTGGATGAGCTGCGCATGGAGGGGCCGTTCGGTGACCACACCGGCTTCTACACGCCGGAAGATCTCTACCCGGTGTTTCACGTTACCTGCATCACCCATCGCAAGGACCCGATCTACTCGACCACCATCGTGGGCAAGCCCCCGATGGAGGACGCGTGGATGGGCAAAGCGGTGGAGCGGATCTTCCTGCCGCTGATGCGCGTCACCATTCCCGAGATTGTGGACGTGAACCTGCCCATCGAAGGCATCTTTCACAACCTGATGATTGTCTCGATCAAGAAGTCGTATCCCGGCCAGGCGCGCAAGGTGATGAACGGAATTTGGTCGATGGGGCAGGCGATGTGCACGAAATGCATTCTGGTGGTGGATGAAGACGTGGACGTGCAGGACATCCGCGACGTCACTCTCAAAGTGCTGAATAACATCGACCCCGAGCGCGATATCCAGTTCACGCTGGGGCCGGTGGACTCGCTCGATCATGCCTCGCGGCTGCCCGACTTCGGCTCGAAGATGGGCGTTGACGCGACGCGCAAGTGGCCCAGCGAAGGCTTCACACGCCCGTGGCCCGACGAGATCAGGATGGACGAGAAAACCAAGGAGCAGGTGTCCAAGCGGTGGAAGGAGTTTGGACTGGAGTAATGCAGTTATCGGTTACCGGTGGTCCTCCATAGCGGGATTGCTTGTGATATCTGTTTTCGTCACGTATCTGGAAATCATGTGCGTTCGGGCGTAGAGTGCTGAGCGATGAAAGCCGCGTGCGCAATGACGTTGGTGCTGCTGATGGCGGTGGGCGCTGCATCTCAGCAATCCCCTCGGCCCAAAACGACATCGGCCAGAAGCATCAGTCGGGACGAAGCCGCAAACCTACTAAGGACTTTCCTTAAAAGCGAAGGATATGACACGAAGGCCGCGCCGGTGGATATTGAGGACAGTGCGGATAGCCCCGATTCGGGTTTCTACCTGTTGGCGGTGTTCGTTGACACGCCGCAGCGGTTAGTCAAGATAGGGAATTACGGGGTCAACGGCAGGACGGGCGACCTCTGGAACCTTGTTGAATGCAAACGGATCACCTCAAGCGCGATTGCCCTAAAACAAAAACAAATTCGCGAATCAAGCGGCTTGTCATCGACAGACGTTAAGCGATTACGCAACTCCGTTCCCTGTTTTTGACACGGCGTGTCCCGCGTGAGCGATAACTGTCGATAGATCCCCATTGCACTCATTGAGCACCAGTCGGTTGGCCCCGTGGGGGTCAATGAGTGTAATCGCCTGATTTCAACACCCATCTGGAGTTTTGATCGTTCAGGGTGTAGATTCCTTCGCAGTGGAAGCATTCACAGGCCAGAAATACACAATTCGGTTCTGGGTATTGGGAGCCTGTGCCGTGTTGCTCTCCGCCGCGTCGGCCTTCGCGTTTCTGAACTACATCGGGCAAGGCATCGTAGTGGGTGCCTTGCTTGACTTACGCGGGCGTGAGGCCGACGTAGCCACTGCACAACGATGGGCAAGATTCTGGCAGGTGGCTTCTTGTGCTTGCCTTTCCGGGTCGAGCGTGACGGCAGCCCTCACGCTGCCGATTGATCCAGATGCGCCACGGGTAGCAAAGTTCATTGCACGTTTAGTCGTGGCTGCGGCCCTCTCGATAGTACTGACGGTGCTCATTGCCTTCGCGTCCTTCTCAATCATCGCAGCTTCCCACCGGTCGGTAGTTCACTGACCCGTAGTTGGCGTAACATCCCCATAGCACAAGTAATCCTCGCTGTCAGGATTGGTTGCCGGGTGCCCCGGGTCTCGCGCTCTTCGAGACCCGGGACAACATGGAGGCAATGAACACGTAAGACTCTCCTGGATCGCCCTTGGTTGAGTCCGCCTTCGCGAACTTGCTTCCCGGTATCGTCCGTGTCACAGTTATGAGCATGCTCACCCGTCCCGATCCCACCGAATACGCCGAGTTCTACAAGAACTACATTGCTCGTGTTCCCGAGGGCCCCGTCCTCGATTTCCTCGCCAAGCAGCTTGGCGAGTACCGGCAGCTCCTGGCGGGCGTGTCCGACGAGGCAGCCAGCGCGGCGCCTGCGCCGGGGAAGTGGAGCATCAAGCAGGTGCTCGGGCACCTGTGCGACACCGAGCGTGTTATGACGTACCGGGCGCTACGCTTCGCGCGTGGCGATGCCGGCGAGTTGCGCGGTTTCGAGCAGGACGACTACGTGCGCGAAGCGCAATCGAATTCGCGCAGCCTCGACGACCTGCTGACCGAATTCGAAAGCATACGCAAAGCGACCATTGTTCTGTTCGGTTCGTTGCCTCCAGAGGCCGAGATGCGCTCTGGCATCGCCAACGGAAATAAAGTCACTGTCCGCGCGCTGGCGTATATTGCGGCCGGCCACACGCAACACCACTTCGAAGGGCTTAAAGCGGGTTTGGCCGGGCGGGCGGGAACAGGCGGGTAAGGAGCGTGTACAAGGACTGTGTCGTCCCTAAGGGACTCGTGAATTTCTCCCGCTTTACCCAGGGCTTACGCCCTGGGCTAAAAGCAATTCCGCCCCTGCGGGGCTGGCTTTTTCACAGTCGCTTCACTGTGCCGACTTAAGACGAGTTCTCGTACAAGCCCTGCGCGGAAGACAAGAAAACTGGCTGGATTGTTATACTGAAGAACCATGGGAATCGTCAGAAACATTGCGGCCATCGCCAAAGGCATGAGCGTGACCTTCCGGGAAATGTTTAACCCGACCATAGTGGAGAACTATCCGGACGGTCCCGGTTTGACCCGGGGCGCGATGTTCCAGGAGCGCTTTCGCGGAATGCACGTGCTGCAGCGCGACGAGAACGGGCTGGAGAAGTGCGTGGCATGCTTCCTGTGCGCCGCTGCCTGTCCCTCCAACTGCATCTACATCGAAGCCGCCGAGAACACCGCCGAGAAACGCGTGAGCGGCGCCGAGCGCTACGCCAAGGTTTACAACATCGATTACAACCGCTGCATTTTTTGCGGCTACTGCGTGGAGGCTTGTCCCACGGACGCAATCACGCACGGTCACGGCTTCGAGTTGGCGACTTACAATGCCAGCAGCCTGGTTTACCGCAAAGAACAATTGCTGGCCGGAACGCCCGCGCACGAAGGCGCGAATGCTATCTTCAGCCAGTACGAGAATGCCAGACTGGTTCCGAACAAGTAACTGCGACGCGCAAATGTGTCAGGCCCCGGCTGCGTAATCGCTGGTTCTGGACTTTTCTTATCCGTTTGCTTGAGAGGGCTGGATCTGCTCCAGAATCCCTGCAACCGGAATTCGAATCCATTGCGGCCGGTGTTCAAGCTCATATTCAATCTCCGCCAACGCTCGCTCGATCATGTAGGCGCCGAGAATGATCCTGATCTCTTCCTCCTGCTGCGGGAGGAAAGCAGCACTCGATCCCACCTTTAAGTAGTTCTCGAGGAAAATGACGCTAACCCATTGATACCAAGTCTTTGCCCACTTCTCCACTTGGGGGTGCGATTCGCGGCTGGGTACAATGCCGGGAACATCGCCAAACAACGCGGCGTGGGAAACATAGTGGAAGGAGCGCAGCATGGTGGCCACATCGCGCAGCGCGGAACGCTTAATGCGGCGCTCGCTCAAGGGCCGATCCGGATCACCCTCGAAATTGGTGATGACCCAGTCGCTGCCCGAAAACAGCACGTTGTTCAACTGATAGTCGCCATGTTGCCGAATTCGGTTGCCGGACAAGCGCTTGTCACGCAGCAGCAATAGGCGATTGCGGATATCGCCTTCACGATTCAGCGCCTCGGAAATGTCGGGCTGCGCGTCGCTGGGGAGCTGGCGGAGGCGGCTCCGCAGCGTGTCGAAAGAACGATTCAATTGACCAACGATCCCGTGGTAAATGCCTTGCCGGTAAAACGTGGTAAACGGTTCAGGAGCAAAGTCGGGAACGTCGGGACGGCTGCTGAGGGCGATGTGCATCTCGGCGCTTCGCTGCGCCAGTACCCGAATGCTGTCCAGCGAGTTGCCCAGCAACTCCGCAATGATTTGGGGTACTGGCGATTTGAGTGACGCCAGAGGATCCGCGAGAGTCAGATCGCGAACTCGCTGGTCCTCCTGAGGGAGGGCCAATGCATGCTCGAAGAACAGCCCGAGATGGTCCAAGGTATAGCTCCATCCGTTAGTTGCGTTGGGGATGAAGCTGCTGAGCGTGCCAATATTTAACTCGTGGATTGCGCTGGGATGATAGCGCCGGTATTCCAGGGACCCGAGGGCCCGCGGAATTGCCCTGAACTCGGTCTGCTCGGTCAGGAACTCGGGCACCTCGCGTCCGGGATTGACGCCTTCTTCCAGCTTGCGATAGAGCTTCAATACAAAGTCGTCACCGTAGTTGATGACGGTATAAGACTGTTCGGTGGACCGAGGCTGTGGCTCCAGTTTGGAGCGGACCGAGGTCCATGCCTTGCGAAAGGCGCGAGTATGAGCGCCGATCAGCTCACCGAATTCGCCGCGAATCCTTCGGCGGCGGACGATGGCGCGCAACAGTGAGTCGCTAAAGTCGCGGTCGAAGGTAGCTCCGTATAGTAGTGCCGTGGTCTCCGGTTCGGGGCCGTCCAACCGAGCCAACACTACATCCGGCCGGTCGCGCAGTATCGCCTCCGACTTGTCGCCGGTCGCGATGGAGATAGGCACGAGATAAACTTCCGGATCGCCGTCCCCATATTCGACATTCAGGAAGAGCAGATGCGCCGACGTTTCGGGCAGGGAAAGCACGTTCTGCAATGCGAGACCCGTGATATAGCGCTGCTTGCCCAAGAACCACGGACGGCTGCGCAACATCCTGGGGATGATGTGCTGCAGTTTCTGCAGAGTATCCTCTGAGAAAACATCCTCCGTCGGCCCAACCGACACCACCGGTAACTCCTGGGGCGCACCACTGACGTTGAGCGACTCCTGGGTCGTTTCCCGCGGCTGCAGATGGAACCAGTAAAAGGCGTGCGGCCCCAGAGACAGCAGGTAAAAGCGTTCACTGATGCTGGGGAACTTGCTGCGCCCGAAGACTTCCACCGGCACGGAGCCCTGCAAGCTGGCCAGATCGAGCTCTACGCATTGCGTGAATCGGGAGAGATTGGCAACCACCAGGACCTTTTCGTCGCCGAACTGACGGATGAAGGCCAGCACCTTGCGGTTGCTGGGATACAGAAATTCCAGGCTGCCACTGCCGAAGGCGCGAAACTGCTTGCGTTGCTGGATGAGGCGCTTCATCCACCACAGCAGGGAATGAGAATTGTTCTGCTGGGCCTCGACGTTGACGGTCTCGTAGTGATACTCGGGATCGATATTTACCGGCAGGTACAGGCGTTGAGGATTGGTGCGCGAGAAGCCGGCATTGCGGTCTGAGCTCCACTGCATGGGAGTGCGCACTCCGTTACGGTCACCCAGGAAGACATTGTCGCCCATGCCGATTTCGTCGCCGTAGTAAATGACCGGCGTTCCCGGCAGCGAGAACAGCAAGGCATTCATCAGCTCGATTCGGCGGCGGTCGTTTTCCAGCAGCGGCGCCAGCCGGCGGCGAATGCCGAGATTGATCCGCATCTCCCGATCGCGGGCGTAGGTGCGATTCATGTAATCGCGCTCTTCGTCGGTCACCATCTCCAGGGTCAGCTCGTCATGGTTGCGCAAGAACAGGGCCCATTGGCAGCTTTCGGGAATGGGCGGCGTCAGCTTCAGAATGTCGGTGACGGGATAGCGGTCTTCCATGCGCAGCGACATGAACAGCCGCGGCATCACCGGGAAGTGAAAGGCCATATGACATTCGTCGCCATTTCCGAAGTAGGCCACGGCGTCCTCCGGCCATTGGTTGGCCTCCGCCAGCAGCATGCGGTCATGGTATTTCTGGTCAACATGCTGGCGCAGTTCGCGCAGCGCCCGATGGGTTTCCGGCAGGTTTTCGCAATTGGTGCCTTCGCGCTCAAACAAGTACGGGACCGCGTCGAGCCGCAAGCCATCGACGCCCAGATCAAGCCAGAAATCCACGGCCGCGAACATGGCCTCGCGGACCTCAGGGTTGTCCCAGTTCAGGTCGGGCTGATGCGAGTAGAAGCGGTGCCAGTAGTACGCCTTGGCAACCGGGTCCCAAGACCAGTTGGAACTTTCGAAGTCTTTGAAGATGATACGGGCGTCACGATACTTCTCCGGGGTGTCGCTCCACACGTAGTAGTTGCGCCAGCGGCTGCCGGGCAGCGCCCGGCGAGAGCGCTGAAACCACGCATGCTGGTCTGATGTGTGATTCAGTACCAGCTCGGTAATCACGCGCAGGCCGCGGCGATGTGCCTCGCGCAGGAAGCGCTGGAAATCCCTCAATGTCCCATAAGCGGGATGGACGTCGGTGTAGTTGGCGATGTCGTATCCGTCGTCCCGCAACGGTGAGGGGCAGAAGGGCAAGAGCCAAATGGCCGTTACTCCAAGATCTTCCAGGAAATCAAGTTTTTGCGTCAGGCCGCCGAAGTCGCCGACGCCATCGGAGTTGCTGTCGGAGAAAGCGCGCACGTGCACTTCGTAGATGATGGCGTTCTTGTACCACGGCACACTAGAGGGCGAAGTCATGATGTTCAATCATAGGGCATACCCACGGTACGCAAAGCTTCCGATTGCGGTCTTCAACTCCAGTTGGACGAGATTCTTTGCCCTAGGATAGTCCCTTGACAGTTCGATGCAAGTGGGGGCATGGACGTTTGGATGCCGAGACGATAGGGATCGATCTACAGTCCTGCCTGCCCAAATCCCAAAAGGTGTGACCTCAGCATGCAAGAAACAGGAAGACCCTAGCAATTTCCTAGTAGCGCCACCGTCCTATACAGAGTAAACATGAATGACAGGTGGCAATGGACAAAGCTACCCGAGTCAACCGAGTCGCCAAGGTCGCCGAACACACCTGCGGTTGCAAGCATGCTGGTGTTGTTATGGTCAGCTTGGATCTCGGAAACTGATCGCCCCTCGAGTCGCATACTCAGGAGGAAGTCCAGTGGGAAAGAAAGACAAGGAAAAGAAGAACAAGGACAAGAAGAGCAAAGAGGCGAGCAATAAGAAAAACAACGGGACCGCCAAGGAAGTGCCGGCTGCTGGCGCGGCTTACAGTGACGGTCATCCGCTAGATCGCGTCCAATACCTCGAAACCAAGCTCATCCTGAAGCCCGACCGTTTTGTCTCGGTGGAGAGCTTTCGCGAGTTCGCTAAGCTGGTGCAGCGCACAGCGAAGAAGCTCGGAGTTGGTTTTATCAGCGACCCCAAGGCCGGTCGCAGGCCGGATGTCCGGGAAATCATTTTCTTCGACACGCCGGACTTCCGCCTCTACAACAACGCCTTCATCCTGCGGCGGCGGATCAGCTACGTCGATGGTTTCCCCGTGGGGGACCCGGAAATGGTCTTTAAGTTCCGTCATCCAGACGAACCGAAAGCCGCCGCTCTGGACGTTAGGCCAAATATCGCCGGCGCCTATCGCATCAAGTTCAAGGCGGAGGCCCTGCCGCTGAAGGATGAAATCGGGGGATATCGCCTTCTGTACTCGCACAACTGCGTCTTTGGCCTGAGCCAGATGCACGATGCGGACAAGAATTCGATGGGGACGCTGGCACACGTGTTTCCGGCGCTCGCCGCTCTGAAGGAGGCCGATGACGAGAAGGTCAGCCTAGTGAACGAAGGGATCGTCGAAGAGGTCCTCCTGGAACTCGGAGAACTCGACTTCGGTAAAGGCATTCTCGCCAGGTGCAACGTAGCTTTATGGCGCACCCGCGGTGAGCATATGCCACTGGTGGGCGAGTTCGCCTACCAGGCCAGGTTCGATCGTAAGGGGAATGTGGCCGACAAGCCGAGGAAACTGTGTGAGCAGTTCTTTATCACGCTACAACAGGACGTCCAGGATTGGATCACGCTGGGCACAACCAAGACGGGGATGGTCTACCGCCTGAAAGGAAATGCACCCCAAAGCCATGAGTAACGCGGTCGCAAAACCTGCCCCCGCCCCCATATTCGCCGGCTCCCCTGCGGCGCAGGGCGCTTCCATCCGCGACGTTTTCCTCGAGTTTCTGCTGATCGGGGCCACCAGCTTCGGCGGTGGTGTCGTGGCCTACCTGCGAAGCGGTCTTGTGGCCAAGCGGGAGTGGATCGACAACAAGGAATTCGTCGAGATGCTGGCCATCAACCAGACCCTGCCCGGCCTGAATGCCACCAACATGGCAATGCTGGTGGGAGACAAACTGCGCGGGGCTCTGGGCTCGCTCGCCGCGATCATCGGCATCTGCCTGCCTGGCGCGGTGCTTATGTACATTGTGGGCATGCTTTACCAGGTGCACGGCAGTCGGCCAGTGGTCACAGCCATGCTCAAGGGAGTGGCAGCCGCGGCGATCGGACTTATTCTCGCCACCACGGTGCAACTGGGACGGAAGTCGCTGGCCCACGTTTACGACCTCGTCTTCATTGTGCTCACGGTACTCGGCGTCAACTGGCTGCACCAGTCCGTGCCCCGGGTGCTTATCGCCGTCGGTATCATCGCGGTTCTTTGGTACCACCCACGCAGGGCCGAGAAGGAGAATGTGCGCTAATGAATCAAGTCCCAGCGCTCATTCGCGTGTTCGCCTATCTGTCGCTCCTCACTGTCGGCGGCGGCATGGCGGCTTTCCCCGAACTCAAGGTCCTCACCGTTGACGTCCATCACTGGCTCACCTTCACGCAACTGATCCACCTGTACAGTGTCGGGCAAGTAGCGCCCGGACCCAACATGATGATGATTGTTTCTATCGGAGAATGGACAGCCGGGACGGTGGGCGCCATCGTGGTGCTGCTCGCCTTCTTTGGACCGACGGCAGTGCTGGCGTTGCTAGTGGGCCGCCTTTGGAAGAAGCTGGAAAAGTGGCCGTGGCGAGCGTCGATTCAGAAGGGACTTGCGCCCGTCTCCATCGGTCTGCTCCTGGCCGGCTGTTATGCCATCGCCAAAGGGGCGATTACCGGTGCGACTACCGCGGCCATCGCATTTGTCGTGTTCATGACCTTGCTACGGTTCAAGATCAATCCTGCTTTCCTGATTTTGGGCGGTGCCGTAGTGGGCCTGTTCGCGTTCGGTATTAAGTGATGGTTGGTCAGCGCGACCGGAATACTGATGCTTGGAGTTTGTCCCCGAGCACAGCGGCAACGTACGCGCGCAAAGCTCCTACGCCGTCCCGCAAAAAGATTCCTCGCCCTGGTCGCACGGCGCACCCGGCAGTATTATCGGATGCATGTCCAATCGATCACGCTACGTCGAGCCGCGCTGGCCGGTCATTCTGGCGCTGGCAGCCGTCGTAGCGCTTCATTTCGCCTTGCCTCAGATACTCAGCCTTGGTCCCAATTGGCTGTTGGTTGCGGTGTTCGCGGCGCTGGCCACCCTGGTCTCGATATCTCATTCGAGAGGCGCAGAGGGCACTGCGTATGTTGGCGGGCTGATTCTGATCAGTTCCGTCACCCTGGCCGTGATCGCATCCCTTGTCTTGCTGGTACGCTTCCTGCCAACCCACAAGGAGTCGCCGGTTCATCTGCTGCAGTCGGCAGGTTCCCTCTGGATCAGCAACCTGCTGGTGTTTGCGGCGTGGTATTGGAAG